>SDBV01000048.1_pt1 | contig 117374 bp, 110 predicted proteins | sample 2277081 | NCBI WGS metagenome assembly SDBV01 (sample SAMN10402039, study PRJNA504765) | marine sediment metagenome | isolation source: marine sediment core GS10_PC15, 223 cmbsf | place: Arctic Ocean: Southern Knipovich Ridge | collected 2010 | reverse complement strand
GGTCCTCATGATGTTGCCAGCGCCCTTCTTGCCACGCAGAGCCACGAGAAAACGCTTTTTACTACGCTGCATCTCCCTTCGCCTGGACGGGATAGGATCGTCTTCGATGGGTGTAATTTCCTGGGTTGATTCAGGGGAAAGCAGGTTGTCGAGGTTGTCTGCTGGCATGCTATTCTCACAGTTTCGGCACATATGATACTGCAGATGTTTCAACCGTCAATCATGTGTAAAAGTACGGTTTTGATTGAGTGTTGTCAAGAGGTGTCTCCGAGTCTTTCGGCTTTTCGTCGTTGTCGTTCGTTTTGATTGCTTGTCTGGGCGCCGGCGCGGCCGTCAGGCAGCAAGCGCCGTTCGCCTGCCTGGAGCGAGTGAGAGTGGTATGAGTGCCAGCGAGTGCGGAAGGATGGTTATATATATTATTCTTTCCCCCTATGGGGGAATAATATATAACCTCCTGTAGCACCATCGCGATTTTGTTTGTTTGTCCTAACTGCCTGTTGTAAATGTTAGACTTAGGGTTGCCTGGCTTGTGACCTCTTGAGGCTGTTTCCTGCCCGCCTCAGGTCTCCCCGAGCAACTGTGTTGCAAATACCTACAGACGTCAGCATGTGTCAATAGACCTCAACATACGTCGCACATATGTCTACATAGGTCTCCAGAAGCCGAGCATGTGTTGCATAACGATTGAGAATGCCTTGTCTCTGGTAGTACATGCAGAGCATGTCTTACATGAACAAGGAGCGATCCATGAATAACGAAAACCAGGCCGACCGTGGGATAGTTGATCGTTACCGGTAGTTGCTCCGGGAGTATGCCATCCGCCGGAGCCGTAGGCATATGTGGACGGCTGGCGCTTAAACAAATCGGAGGAAATAAGTGAAGTTAATAACCCTGAATTTTAAAAAGCTATAGAAGGCTTGGTGATGCATTACGGGATTATGGAAATTGTTCAGCGCACCCAGGTCTGGCCGCATACTGTCGCCAGGTGGCGTAACGGCCAGTCAATTCCGCGCGCTATGATCTATCGAGAAATACTCAGCAAACTCGAACGCGAAATGGCGTCTCCGCCGGTGGCCGATGTTTCGCCTGCTCTGCCTGTTTCTCCTGTGCCGGCTGCTTTGCCAGAACCCACTTCGATCGATTCTCTGATCCTGCAGGGCGAGGTGGAGTTGTTCCGTTTACGGAAAGCAGAGTATGAGGCAGCACTGGCGGAGGGACGTTCTCAACAGCTGACCATTCCAATTGAGCGCCTTGAACTGCGTCTGACCAAGCTCTATGAGCTCCAGAAGATGGAGCTCATGGATCGCGAGATAGAAAAAGAGTTGGAAGCATACCCTGAAAATCAGTAGAATGTGACAATGGTGTGACAGTGCGAGGTAGTTATCCATCGCTATAGGTATGCTCTCGGAGACGTGTCTATCAGACAAGTTGTTGTTTCGATTGTCTTTAAGTACTACCTAATATCCCTTATCTATGATTGCTCATCTGTTTCAGTGAGCTTTGATCTCGATCTTTCTCGGCTTCGCTTCCTCCACCTTGGGAAGGGTGACAGTCAACACGCCATCGGCAAAATTCGCGTTGATCTTTGAGGCGTCAATCGAACTCCGCAGGCTGAATTTGCGTGTGAAGCGGCCATGTACCCTTTCACTGAGATGGCAGGTATCGTCCTTTTCCTCGTGATCGAACTTGCGCTCTCCCAAAATGATCAATTCACCATCCTCAAGCGTGATTTGTACGTCTTCCTTCTTCATTCCGGGCAGATCGGAAATGACCTTATAGCTGTCCTCGTCCTCGATGATGTCGACGCGCGGCCTCCACCTCCGCTCAACCATCTCTCCATCGAAGTGCGATCCAAAGAAATCATCGAACATGCCGTTCCAGCGCCTCTGCATACCGGAAAAATCACGCATCGGGTTCCAACGTACGAGTGTCATTTTTGTATCCTCCTAAGCAACTATTAAAATTTCGCGCCGGGCAGCGCCCGGTTTTTGTTTTCCCGTTTCAACAAGCGTATTGGCAACGAGCGTGCCAAAAAATCCCGGCGTTGGAATTTCATCTACTAATATTAAGAATATCAACAAGATACTCAATTTATAAATTGAAAGCAGCGAGACGGAAATACGGTGAGACGGATGAATGTGTCATAATGGCAGTGTCGCGTCTGCCTATATGGCATTATTGACACCCCGAATTAGATGATGATCGAAGCATCGCATCAGAGGGTACTGTTCAGGGCCATGCCTCTTGACGGCGCTGGAGCCTCGATGCTACGTTGTCGTAAAACGTGGAATCGCAACCGCCAAGAGGCCAACCCATGCGAGACACGATTTCTACTCCCGATGCGCCGAGAGCATTCGGACCCTACAGCCAGGGAGTCGTCGCTGAGGGCAAGTACCTGTTCACCGCAGGACAGATTTCCGCAGACCCGAAATCGGGGGAAATCGTCGGCGATACGATTGAACAGCAGACTGAGCGGGCATTATCGAACCTGAAAGCTGTGGTCGAAGCCGCCGGCAGCGGAATGGATCGCATTGTCAAGACGACTGTTTTTCTTAAAGACATGAGCCAATTTGCATCGATGAACGAGGTATATTCCACGTTCTTCGAGGACCGGCCGCCGGCACGCACCACGGTCGAAGTTGCGCGACTGCCCTTGGATGTACTCGTTGAAATTGAATGCATAGCGCTTGTGGACGAGATCACATGAATCGAGCTGTTATGCGCTACATTTTCGTAGCGGCTCTCGCAGCCGTCACGTTACATTGCACCGCCTTCGCCCAGGAAGATAAGGTGGATGCGGACGACACGGTGACCGAGGAGCACTTGTCTCACGGCGTACCGTTGAGCAAAAGTCCCTCCGGCGCGCTTCTGCGAAGCCTGCTCGTCCCGGGCTGGGGCCAGTCATATACCGGGCATTGGATCAAGGCGGTGGTTTTCCTGGGAACTGACGCCGGACTGATCTATGGGGCGATTGTCCAGCACGACAAGTACAAGGAAAACCTCGAAAACATCGACCTGGCGAAGACCCCGAGTGCGCAGGAACGTTTCGGGAGGCTGGCCGACTTCTACCGGGACGACCGTAACCGCCTGGTCTGGTGGACGGTGGGGCTTACGCTGATAGCCGGATTCGACGCCTATGTCGAGGCGCACCTTTATGATTTTCGCATCGACCCCGGACTCGGGACCACTCCGGAAGCGGATGGCCCGGCTTTGAATATCACAATCACCTTCCCTTAAGCTGAGGAAATTGTCCGATGCTGATGGATCGAGAAGCAGCACTAAAGCTTGTCAAACAGCACCTAAGCAACAGGAATCTGCGCCGTCACTGCTATGCGGTCGAGGCGGTAATGCGCGCTCTGGCCGAAAGGCTCGATGAAGACGGGGAGACATGGGGTCTGGCGGGCCTGCTGCACGACCTCGATTACGAAAAGACCGTGGACGACCCCGACCATCACACCGATTTCACCATTGAATGGCTGAAGGAGCACGGGGGCGTATCCGAAGAGATTCTCCAGGCGATCAAGGCGCATGCAGGAAACATCACCCGTGAACGCGGTATGGACAAAGCGATCTATTGCGTTGATCCGGCCACCGGGTTCATCGTCGCCTGCGCCCTGATGCATCCCGATAAGAAACTGGCAAGCCTCGATGCGGGTTTCGTGATGCGCAGGTTCAACGAGAAACGTTTCGCCGCCGGCGCCGGCCGCGAACAGATCGCTACGTGTTCCGAACTCGGGCTTGAACTCGAGGATTTCCTTGTGCTTTCCTGCAAAGCGATGGCTTCCATCGGCTCGGAGCTGGGGCTTTAATGATAACACGTGCACAACGCGATGGTCCGGGTGGCAGGATCCACGAGTCCGTCGGAGTGCTCCATGTGCACACCCGGTACTCCGACGGTACCGGTACTGTCCAGGATATCGCGCATGACGCCTCGAAAAAGGGGCTCGACTGGCTGATCATCACCGATCATTGCCACATGCGTGCGAAGGATCACGGCGAGGAGGGGCGTTATGGATCAACGAGGGTGATAGTCGGGAGCGAACTCGGTAAAGAGCACGAACTCAACCATTACCTGGCGTTGGATCTGAGGGAGATCCCCGAGCAGAACGATCCGGTGGAAATGTTACACGCTGTTCATAACCAGGGTGGATTCGGTGCAATCGCCCATCCCCACGAAAAACGGGACATCTTTCCCGACATGCCGGCATTTCCCTGGACAGCCTGGGATGCTGAAATCGATGGAATAGAGATCTGGAACCAGTTCTCCCAGTGGGTGGAGGGACTGACACGCTCCAACCGTATTGCGCGTCTCCTCCATCCGCTCAAGAGCCTGACCCGGCCGGACCCGGAGACGCTTGCTGTTTGGGACAGGCTGAACCTGCATCGTCCAGTCGTCGGGTATGTGGGCATTGACGCACACGCGCTCAAATATCCGCTTGTTTGGGGTCTGTTTCACCTCCGGGTCTTCCAGTACAAGGTTCAGTTCCGCAGCCTGAGAACACATCTGCTGCTCGAAAGCCCACTCGAGAAGAAGGATTTCGACGTTGCTCGAAAACAGGTTCTCGACGCCCTGCGCGAGGGTCGTCACTTCGGTGCAAACCACCGGGTCGGCAGGGCCAACGGCTTTCGTTTCCATGCGGTGGCTGGTGGACGGCGAGTGCTTCCGGGAGGAAGGATCAAACCAGGGAAATCTGTGGATTTTTTCGCAGATTCACCGCTGGAAGCTGAGATGATTCTGGTACGCAACGGCAAGGCGATCCTCAAGGTAAATGGACGCAGGCTGCATTTCCGCACTTCCGACGATGGTGTCTGGAGACTTGAAACGTTCAGGAAAGGGCGAGGTTGGGTTTTCACGAACCCGATTCGTGTCCTGAAAACTTGAAGCAACTCCGGCAAATGACATCCATCGCATGAACATCGCATAGTGGGCGAGATCACATGAATCGATGTGATCTCGTCCACTAGTGCACTCTTCAGATGCTATATTATAAGAGCGTTGAAAAACGCCTCAGACAGAAATTTCACTTGTAATTGCGAACGAGCCGAGGCGAAGCTCGCGTGTATCGCAGATGCACGCAACTAAAGCAATCCAAATAGTTGAAAAAAACAAGATTGCTTCGTCGTCAACCTTCCGGTTGACCTCCTCGCAATGACAGATTATGGACTTTTCAACGATCTCATTATCTATGGAGGATAGGATTCCTGAATCTCTCCCGACAGTTACAATGTGTTGAGAACCATAGAGTTCAACTATTGACAAAGGAGAAGATCGTCCAATGGGTCAAGACTTAGCGGCAATTGCAGAATACTTTCACGGCGCAAAGACGACAATCTGGGATTTTGTCGCTGTTGCCGTCATCCTTCTACTACTGCTCATTGTGATCATTCTATCAGTTCGCTACTATATCCGATTCATCCGAGTCAAACAGCGAATGGATCGTTTAGCCGCCGCCGCGAGGGGGGAAACGGGTCCAAAAGCACGTGAAAATCCTCGTACGAAGGTAAGAATTCCAGTTCAGATCACCTCGCTGTTAAGCGAAGTTTCCTATTCCGCCGAGGTGCTTGACATTTCCGCCGGGGGGGTCAAGCTGTACTTCGATAAAGAATCGATCTACGAAACGGAAAAAGTAGTGCTTGCTTCTTCGGAACCTCCCTGGAACAACCTCGGTCGTCCAATAATGACCATCGTCAGAACCATACCCGTACCGGACAGCGACGCATGGATAGTCCATGGCAAATGGGATAACCTGGAAAAGCAAACGGCGAAGAAACTCAACAAGGCTATTCAGCGGAGTCTGAGAGAGGAAGGGTTCTGATCTATTGCCAACCGTTTCTTTCCCACAACCCCGGGAACAGCTGAGTACGAGGCGCCATAGGTGATAAACTCGATCACGTTGCGTATACTCAGATCCAACATTGTGGGTTATCGGGATATTGCCCGGCGGCAAAGTGTCAGCAATTACTGAGGAGATCATGCCCACTCCACTCCCCGTAGAGCTTATCACCAGGAAACAGTCTGGAAAATCACATAGCCGTGATGAAATACATCAGCTGATTGACGGTTTCATGAGTGGAGAAATACCCGATTACCAGATGACGGCCTGGCTGATGGCCGTCTATTTCCGTTCGATGGACAAGCAGGAGACAACCTACCTTACCGAAGCGATGATTAAGTCGGGCGCCATCGTAAAACATCGTAATAATGCAAAACCCCTGGGCGACAAGCACAGCACGGGCGGCGTCGGCGACAAGATTACGCTCATACTGGCACCGCTGGTAGCCGCAGCAGGAGTCCAGGTGCCAACGATCTCCGGTCGCGGACTCGGTTTCACCGGTGGGACCCTCGACAAGCTGGAGACGATTCCGGGAATGCATACCGACTTGAGCCTCAACGACTTTGAAGACCAGGTCGCCGAGATCGGCCTCGCCTTCGGCTCGCAGACCGAAGAGATCGTACCTGCGGACAAGCGGATTTATGCACTGCGGGATGTAACCGGAACCGTGCGTTCGCTGCCCCTGATAACCGCTTCGATACTCTCCAAGAAAATTGCCGAAGGGGCCGAAGCGATGGTTTTCGACGTCAAGTGCGGAAACGGCGCTTTCATGAGAACCGAGGAAGAAGCAATCGAGCTTTCAGAATGGCTCGTGCAGGTCGCCGACCCGTTCGGACTCAAGTGCGCTGCCATGATTACCTCCATGGAAGAACCGCTCGGCGAAGCCGTCGGAAACTGGATCGAGGTGGAAGAGAGTCTGCTGGCGCTCAAAGGCGAACATGTCAACAATCAAATCCGCGAGCTGATCCTTGGGCTCGCCGGGACATTGGTGCATCTTGCCGGCGTGGCCGATACTCCATTGGACGGCGAGGAAATAATCAGAACGGTCTGGGATAACGGAGACGGGCTGGAGAAGTTTTACGCCGCCGTCGAAGCGCAGGGCGGCGACTCCTCCGTGCTCAAGAATTCACTCAAAGTCCACAAACCCGGGACGAGTCTTGAAATCCTGGCGCAGAGTGACGGGTACGTGGGAGCGATTAATGCGCGCGAGATAGGCTTCGCGGCCGTCGCGCTCGGAGCTGGACGCCGAAAGGCCGAGGACTCAATCGATCCCGCCGCCGGTGTCAAGGTACATGTCAAGGTCGGGGATGAAGTGAAGCGGGGCTCTCATCTTGCAACCCTGCAAGCGAAAAACGAAGACGTTTGCGGAGAAGTCCTCTCGCGTGTCGAAGCTGCATTCGCCATTCAGAAGATGAGGAACGATCCACAACCGCTGATAAAAGCGGTTGTTACAAAAAATGGCATCAGCGGCTGGGAGGAGTTTCGAGAATCGGGGTTGCGAAAGGATAAATAGCGCTACCATCTATCGTCATCAGGCATAAGTGTCGACCGTGCGTCCAACTCCCGAAGCCTTCGCAGCCTCGGTCTCTTGAGGGGTGAGTTCGGGCGAGCCCGTCGACAGACCTTCGGGCAAACGTTGTACCTGCTTGTAAAGCTCGAATCCATAGGCATTAGACCAGGGAACAGCTACCCGATCCCGGGCGTGCGCTCTTTTAGGATCCTCTGCGCGATCCGGTTGACGCACCTCCACCGGTCCGGTTTCCTTCCGTGAGCCGGAAAGCGAACGTACCGGTACGGATATCAACCGTGATGGGTCTACCCTCGAGGTCATGGACATGCCTAATTGAAACCGATCCCCCTCTCATCATCGGCACCCAAATCTCCCCCTTTAGTTCATAAATCCCATATCATGCACTTGCAGGATTCCTGCACACGGTTAAGAATCTCTAACTCAACAGCGGCCAAACACTCGCTGACAGTTAGCCGGTACGCTGATGTGTCACATTAACAGGTTGTAATTGTTATACATACAATGGGGAATCTGAAGGTGTAACCTTAAGGTGCCACTTTGCGTCGGAAAACATCGATCCGCTTGGTGGAAAAGTATTCTCTCATGCGGGGGAAATGGCGGGTTATGACATATATTATCAAATAGTTACCATATATTCTCGCACTATGGCATACGAATTGGCACACCCCTTGCTAATAATTCCATCGAAGGCAAACTCCTCCTGATCATTTTATCGGCAGATTTTACGGAAACTTTAGGCATCGAGAGCCACCGGGAGAGAACGATGAAATTCACCAAGTACCCGACTACAGTTACCGGTCGCACATGCTACATACTTGCAAACAAAGAGGTTAACTCCGATCTCCAGGGCGGTCTCGAAGAGGTGATGGACCAACTTGTCGAAAGGGGCGCCAGGCATATAATCCTCTCGCTGCGCTATCTCAAGTTTCTTCACGCCACATTGCTTGCCGGGCTGCTCAGCATAGAACTGAAGCTTCGCGAAGTCGGCGGACAAATGATTCTTGTCGAGGCGCCCGCATTTGTCAGAATGATGATGAACCAATGGGAGGTTGCCGACCGTTTCATCTGGGTGAATGGCGACGTTGAGGGCGAGATAACCAACTCCCTGGAGAACCTGATCGACCTCAAAAACATCAAATTGAAGATGGATAGTGATATCGATTGGCAGATCGAAAACATCATCGGATAACCGCAGGAGACGACTATGGAAATGAACGTCATGGGGGCGCAAACAGCAGAGATAGCCGCCAAAGATCAGAAGACGTCAGGACAGCAAAGCCGTATATCGAACGTGCGGCAAAGTGCCCCAAACACACGCAACCAAGGCGATACCGTCAACATCTCGGCTGAAGGACGCGCGGCATCCGCCGGCATCGCAGCAGAAGGCGATGCACAAGCAGCAAATATCGTTGAACCGGACTCTTCGCCCCAGACTGCCGATATGGCCAGCCGGGAAAGCGGCGTACAAGCCAACAGTGATCAATCCCCAACGAGGGTGAAGCAGAGCGATTCCACGATATCCGCCCCGGCCGGAGGCGAAACCGAAGCGGCTCAGTCTCCCCAACCAACGAGCTCACAGGCCGGCGAGATTGGTACCGATATTCAGTTCTCCGAGGGAGGGCAAGGTATCTCCTTTGGTGGCAAGGGATAAAGCCGTTACCCGGTACAGGAACTCGCGTCGAAGCACTATAGTGGACGAGATCAGATGATTCGATGGGTTCTGAGCTGCGCCACACAGTTCAATGCAAGGCGTGAGTCCGCAGGCATAACGGGTTATTTCAAGGACTCACAACGCCGCAGTGTGCTGTGTGGCGCGCTCCCGAAGGGCTTGACGTAATGGGGGGCCATCTTCCTCGTTGGTTTCGCTTGCTGTAGCTCCGCTACACCTGCGCAAAACCGCCTTGAATCTAATCCCATTGCGTCAAGCATAACAGGTCGAATCATCTGATCTCGTCCACTAATCGGGGGAAGTTGTAATCGACATGTTCAACTTCAACCTGCTGAGCGGTTTTAATAGTGTTCGATGCGCGGCCGGAACCGGCTGAACCGATGTCCGCGTAACCCCGGTAAGCGGTTTACGACCCGGCATGAAGGGCAGGACAACAATAAGCAGCGAGTAGCTATCCTCCGCAATTTCACGTTGTTATGGGCCTATGTGGCAGCATAGGCCCTTTTCTCGCGAATCAACTCCCGCACGGATATCGTTGAGATGCGAAGCTCCATCCATCATGCATTTCCACTGGCGAGTTTCCATACAATCAATTACCTTAACGACAATATTCTCAGGAGCCAGATAAAAATGACCGATAAACGCAAAGCAGCACAACTGTCGCTTGAAGAAATCAAGCAGATGCCGAAAACCGACCTCCATTGCCACCTTGACGGTTCGGTGAGACCCTCGACGGTATTTGACATCGCCAACAAACGCGGTGTCGAATTGCCGGCGAAGGACGAAGTCAATCTGAAGAAAATCCTCGAAGCAGGAAGCCGTGGAAACAGCCTGATCCAATATCTACGCAGCTTTGATATCACCCTGATGGTGATGCAGGACGAGGAGGACATCGCACGAATAGCCGAGGAGCTCTGCGAAGATGCCTGGGCCGAAGGAGTCTGGTACATCGAGGTACGTTTCTCCCCCATCCTCCATCAGAAGAAAGGTCTCGGCCTGACGAGGGTCATGGAGGCTGTGCTGCAGGGTCTGCGCCAGGGCGAACGTAATTCCGGGATCAAGACCGGGGTTATCGTCTGCGGAATGCGCCAGATCGAACCGGAAGTCTCGATGAAACTCGCTGAACTGACAGTCGCCTACAAGGGACGCGGAGTTGTCGGGTTCGACCTCGCCGGAATCGAAGACCATTACCCTGCAAAGGACCACGCAAAAGCATACTACCTGATACGCAGTAATAATGTCTCCTGTACTGTACACGCCGGCGAAGCATGGGGTCCTGGCTCGATAAAACAGGCGCTCCATGATCTGAGCGCGCATCGAATCGGGCACGGCACAAGACTCAAGGAAGACGGCGGCCTGCTCAACTATATGAACGATCACCGTATCCCCCTCGAATGCTGTATTTCATCGAATATGCACGTAGGAACCGTGTCTTCCCTGGAAGAACACCCTATCAGGTTCTACTTCGATTACGGACTGAGGGTAACGATAAATACCGATAACCGCCTGATGAGTGCAACCACGGTCAGCGACGAACTTATGCTCGCCCACGCACAACTCGGATTCAGCCGAAGCGAATTGAAAGATATCCTGATCATGGGATTCAAGTCGTCATTCCTCTCATACTCGGAACGCAAAGAGCTCGTCGCCAAGGCCCTCGAGGTCCTGAATCGTCCTGCGGTTCGCTTCTGATGGGAACTTTCAAGCAGATAAGATTGCTGCTGGTTTGCATGGTGACGGTAATCTGTGCGCCAACCGTATCGGCGGAGGAATTCGCCATTGCACGCGTGAAATACGGCGGCGGCGGCGACTGGTATTGCGATCCCACCTCGTTGATCAACCTGCAGAGATTCCTGAGGGAAGAATTGGGGATGAGGACAACCGAACGTGAAGCGATTGTCAGCCTGGACGATGAGCAACTGTTCTCGTATCCGTTCCTGTATCTCTCCGGGCACGGCAACCTTCGCATCAGCGACGAGGAAGCAACCATCCTGCGAGAGTACCTGCTCGGTGGCGGGTTCCTGCATGTCGACGACAATTACGGATTGGACAGAACATTCAGGATTGCCGTTAAAAAGGTCTTCCCCGACCATGACCTCTTAGAGGTGCCTTTCGACCACCCGATCTATCACCTCGTGTATGACTTTCCCGACGGCCCGCCGAAAATACACGAGCACGACGGTTTACCCGCACAGGGGCTGGCAATCATCGCAGACGGCAGGATTGTTCTGTATTATACCTATCAGTGCGACCTCGGCGACGGCTGGGAAGATGCAAAGGTGCACAATGACCCACCCGCCAAACGGCTTGCAGCACTTCGAATGGGAGCCAACATCGTGCTCTATGCACTGAGCGGTCAGCCGAAACCGCTCCCCTGATCGGTCATACAGCCGGTTGATAATAAGAATGCCCTCCGCATGGAAGGGCATATTTTACGAACCGAAGCACAAACGGTACTATCAGGCACGGCAACGCCACACCGACCGACTCAACGCGGGACAAAAACGCATAAACGAGCGGAATATTGAACTCCGGTCAAAGATTTTCCAACCAATTGGCAAGCAGCCTCAAGTGTCCCATCTCCTCACGGATTATTTCATCTATCCTCTCCCCGCCGAGTCGGCCGGGAACGAGTTCCTTGATGCCGGTATAGTATGCAATCGAATCGCGTTCGAGTCCGATAGCCGTGATCAGAACGTCGCCCAACGATTCGGAACCCGTCAATTTCTCAGACGGGTCCGCCCTCAGGTTGAAGACCTTCCCGGTCGCCATCGATTGGAGATATTGTGCCGCCTCACCCTGTGGATCATAGACTTCGGTGGAATAATCACCGGAAGCAAGCTCCTGCCTCAAGCGGGCGAAACGTTTTTCATGATCGACTTCCATTTCAGCCAGTTCGAGTAGCAGCTTCCCGGCGCTCGTATCGCCGGCGTTCGCAGCTGCGCGACGATAGAATTTGGCGCCATTGCGTTCAATCTGCTCCGCAATTTCAAAGATTTCATCGATATTGAATGTTTCAGTCATAAACACTCCTGTCGCCCACAAATCATGTTTGAAACACCCGCTGGCCGCCAGCGGCCATGCTTATAACGGTTCCCAAAAGTGCGAGGACATTGCGATAATCATTGAGACAAACCAACTTACTGTATATCAAGAAGATGGAGATTGGTTCGCGGCCAGGCTTCGCTAAAGCTTCGCCCTGGCAGGCGCTCGCAATGACATGGTTGTTTCGAGAACTGCTATATATAGCGCGTCGCTGTTCTTCACAACGATCTCCAGCGGATCAACCTGCATCCCGGGAGATGGTCTTAATAACTCTCCGGACCGATCTCGACCTTTCCCTTGAAAACCCTGTAGATATACCAGGTGTAAGCTATCACCAGCGGCATTCCGATGAGAGCGATTATCAGCATTGTAGTCAATGCCCTCGGAGTCGACGAGGCATTGGTGATCGTCAGGCTGTATGCCAAATCGATACTCGAAGGTACAATCATCGGAAACAGACTCACCCCCCCAAGCCCGAGCATACAGAGAATTACGAGCGACGAAGCAAGGAAGGCGGTGAGCGGCTTGCGCTGGTTTATCGCGAACGGTATGTAGACAATCGAAACCATCAGAATGATAAACAGCAACCAGAAAACCGCATTGGCGAGCAGGCCGGCAAATAGGAATTTCGCGGAGAAAATCCCCAGGAGCGTGGCGACGACATATAGCCCGACCACGGCGAACCACGACTTCGATGCCCAGCCGGTGATTCGATCCAACAGCTCGCCCTCGACCTTGGTGCGCATGTAGAGCGCGCCATGCATGACGAAAAGAACGAGACTCAGGAGTCCGACAACGATCGAGAAGGGATTCAGCAGGGTGAAAAAGTTGCCAAGATAGGCGCCGTCGGCAGCGAGAGGCACGCCCCTGAGTATGTTTCCGAACGCCACACCGAAGAGCAGGGCCGCGACCAGGCTGCCCAACCCGAAACACCAGTCCCAGACGCTCCGCCAGGCGGGCGATTCGACTTTGCCGCGAAATTCCATCGAGACGGCGCGGAATATGAGCGCAACGAGGAGGAGCATTATAGCGAGATAAAAACCGCTGAGGACGGTGGCATAAACCACCGGAAAGGCGGCGAAGAGCGCGCCGGTCCCGGTCAGCAGCCAGACCTCGTTGCCGTCCCACACGGGTCCGATGGCATTCAGGTGAATCCTGCGCTCCCTGTCGCCCTTCGCGAAGAGGCTAAGAACACCGACGCCGAGGTCGAACCCGTCGAGGATTGCATAACCGGTAAAAAGCACGCCGATCAGCAGAAACCAGATTACTTGCAGGAAACTCGCCTGTTCCATCACGCAGTCACCTCCTTCCCGGCAGCCGGTTCAATTCCCTGGTTGACGATGCGAACCAGGATGTAGATGTACAGCGCCCCGAGCAGAATGTAGATCAGGGCGAAAAGAATTATCGTGGCGAGAATGTTACCGGCCGGGACATTCGTCGAAACGGCGTCGGCTGTCTTAAGCAGGCCATATACAACCCAGGGTTGACGCCCGACCTCGGCCACAGCCCAACCGAACTGGATAGCAGCCAACGGAAGCGGAATTGAAACAACCAGAAGATGGAGGAACCACCGGGTATCGAAGAGTTTTTTCCGCCACAGGAGAAACAGACCAAAAGCCGTCGAAAGGACGAAGAACCCGCCGAACATGACCATCGTATGGAATGAAACGAAGGTGATCCAGACCGGGGGAATCTCGTCCTCCGGAAATTCATCAAGTCCCGTCACCCGGGCATTGAGATCGCCGAAGGCCATCAAGCTGAGCAACTTCGGGATTTCGACTTTCGCCTTGATTTCACCGGTTCCGGGGTCCGGAACGCCGAAAACAACGAGCGGCGCACCTTCCCGGCTTTCATAAAGCCCCTCCAGCGCCGCGAACTTGGCCGGTTGGGTAGCGGCCACTTGGCGCGCATGCCAATCGCCGGTCGGCACAACGGCAAAGACAGACGAGATGAATCCGATGATCAGCGCTATTTTCAAGGATTTCCGAGCCTGTGCCGAGCCACCCTTCCTGAGCAACAGGTATGCCGAGATTCCCGCAGCCATGAACGCCCCCGCGATCAAACAGGCATCCACCGTGTGGAGGAAACGTACAACGGTCGAAGGGTTGAAAACCGCTTCGTAGAAGTTTGCAAGCTCCGCGCGTCCATTGCGGATAACATAACCGGCGGGGGTCTGCTGCCAGGAGTTAGCGACGAGGATCCAGAACGCAGACATGGTCGCGCCGACGGCGACCATCAGAATCGAAAACCAATGGACCGCTTTGGAGACCTTGTCGCGACCGAAAAGATAGAGGCCAAGGAACCCGGACTCGAGGAAGAATGCAAAAATCCCCTCAGCGGCCAGCGCAGAACCGAAGATATCCCCGACGAATTTCGAATATTCCGCCCAGTTCGTGCCGAATTGGAATTCCATTACGATACCGGTGGCGACGCCGAGGGCGAAGGTCAATGCGAAGACCTTGCCAAAGAACCTGCCGAGGCGAACATAAGCCTCATCCCCGCGACGCCAGCCGATGCCCTCGATTATCACCAGCAACCAGGCGAGACCGATGCTGATCGGAGGAAAAAGGAAATGGAATCCTATGGTCATCGCGAATTGTATCCGCGCGAGCAGCACAGCATCCATGGTCGTTCACTTATCCTATTTATTTGATATGTTCAATCGTGATATAATTCAAGCTTGGGAAAATCGCGTATTCAAAGCGACAGCGGTCTGATATCACAAATCATAGAACTTCATGTCCACGCCCCGGCTGTATTTGACGCTCCAGACAATCTGGCCCGTGTGATATGCGAAGTGCTCAACAACGTGGATGATCGCCGAAATCGGTGTAGTGGCAAAACCCTGTATTGTCAACGGTTTAAGCAACCTCTCGGCATTGGAATAACCCAAGATCACCTCACTGGCCTGTTGGACAGTTTCCTCGAGACGGTCGAAAAGCTGCTCAACACCGACTCCGCCTTCCAAGGCAAACTCGCCATCACGATTGCGAGTCTCCTTTTTACCGCCAAGACCTGAAACAATCCACTGCCGGACATTGCCCTCAAGATGCAGTAAAAGATTGCCGATACTGTTGGATTGCGGGTTCTGCCGATGCCAGAGCAACTGCTCGTCGACCAGCGCGAGAGAACTCTCTATCCACTGCAGATAAGTGTCGCGCAGCTTGTCGACCGCTTCGGCGAGAATCGCTTGTTCAAGGCTTGTGAACCTGCCGGCTCCCATCTCTTTCATTCGAGATTTCATGATCACCCCATTCTATTGGAGGAAAATCAATCATCATTCGAACAGGAAACGGGTCCAATAATCACGGTGCGAACATTACGAAATCAGTCGGCGCTGCTCGTAGAAGCAGTCGTCAAATCCTCTTCGAGGCTTTCCCTCGCCGGTCCCTCGTATCGCTCCTCATCCTGCCTGAGCGATTCCCTGAGTGCGGCAATCGCCACCTCGATCTCGCCGTCGCCGGGCACGTGGGTCGTAATCCTCTGCAGCCAGAATCCGGGGAGAATCAGCGGCCGCCAGGAGGGTTTGTCCGCATTCTTCTCGACGATGCGCAGAACCTCATAGGACAAACCGGCGATGAGCGGAAGCAGGGGCAGGTGTACGGCGATCCGATGAAAAACGCCCCGGAAATCGCCGAAGAAGGAAACCAGGGCGCTGTCGAGCAGCATGAAGCCAACCATTGTGAGCACCGCGGCGAGAATCAGGAAACTCGTTCCACAGCGAGGATGAAACCTGCTCCGGGCGCGACAATCGGCGACGGTCAACTCTCCACCTCGCTCAAAGGACTGAATGCTCTTGTGCTCGGCGCCATGATAACGCAGGACTGAACGGATATCCGGGATGAGTGTAATCGACCACATGTAAGCCAGCAGGATCAGGATCCGCAGGGTTCCGGCAAACAGGTGAAATTTCACCTGGCTGCCGTTTGTCGGCAACAGCCCTGCCACGAAATACGGTATGGCCATAAACAGACCGATTCCAAGTGCAAAGGCAAGAATTATCACCAGGATATTCAGCACACTGTTCCAGAAACCGGCGGTTGCCCCCTCCTCCTCACCGGCGACTTCCGATGACCAGGTGAGCGCTTCCATCCCGATACTCATTGCCTCGAAGAGCCCGATAGCGCCACGGGCTACCGGCTTGCCGAGAAGCGCACTGCGCCGTGTCCTGCTGATGAAAGGTCTTGATTTTACCCTGATCTTCCCCGCAGAATCACGTACCGCGGTGGCGATCCGCCAAGGACTGCGCATCATAACGCCCTCGATGACGGCCTGTCCGCCGACGGTTGTCGAATCCTGTTCTCTTTGAATGCCGAGGTTCAGTTCTCAGCCTCAGTTTTTGGCTTGCCATACTTGCGGTAGAACTTGTCAACACGGCCGGCGGTGTCCACGAGCTTTTGCTTGCCGGTGAAAAACGGGTGGCAGTTCGAACAGATTTCCACCTTTATCTCGCCCTGCCTGGTACTACGAGTGTTCCACTCATTGCCGCATGCGCATTTAACAGTCACATAGTAGTATGGTGGGTGAATGCCCTCTTTCATGGGCGTCGCCTTTCTTATTGGAATCAAACTTGGATACAGCGATGTAAAGTAGATGATCGCATGAGGACAGTCAAGGAGTAGAACCGGCACACGGAGTAAGCCGCAACGCGCCGAACTGCACAAAGACGAGCGGGAAACTTCTGCCGTCCACCCGGCGATATCAGCTCGAAAATACTACCTTTCCCCTTAATTATCAATTATATAACTGTGGCATATAGGTTGCTTCATCACTCGGTGAGGATAGCTCTGCCCACTTGCGGCAAAACATGATCATGTGCAAACTTAAGGCGATCCATTAGGGTCTGTATGGAGTCGATATGACGAGGGTTCTGTTCTATTTTTACCGATCCCTGCATATTCCGATACTGTTGCCTATTTATGAGGAGATGAGGTCCGATCCGGCGTTCGAGATCGCCTTCGCCTATCCCCCGCCGGACAGGATCAACGGCATCGGCCTGAACAAGCGGGAAGAAGCGGAACTACGCAGGCACGCGGTAGCTTTTATCGACAAACCTCGTGACTTTCGCCCTGATGTTTCGGTCATGGCCGACAATGTCGCAAACATGCTCGAGGGATGCGGCAGGATTGTCAATGTCGGGCATGGACTCATCTGCAAGGGTTATTACTATTCCGATTCGATATATATCAGTCGGGAAAACCTCCAGCACGTCCTCTGTGTGCCCGGTTCGATTCACCGCGAACGTCTCGAAGCGTCGGGTAGAGTATTTATTCCGGTGGTTGAAACCGGCGTGCCGAAACTCGACCAGCTCTTCAGACCGGGCTACCCGAGCCGTAATGAATTGATGAGCAGGGCGGGACTGGACCCGAAGAAGAGACTGATCCTCTACGCACCGACTTTCAATATCGAGTTGTCAGCCATCCCGATCCTGTGGACACGGATCCGCGAGCTCGCGAGCGATAATAATTACCTGATAATCAAACTGCACGGGGTCACATCGGTTGAACTCGTACAGCCTCATATAGAGCTGGCGAAGAGCCATCCAAACATCATTTATGCACAGGAAACGAACCTGGTTCCCTATATGAAAATGGCTGATGTGATGGTCTCGGATGTCTCCTCAGCCTCCGCGGAATTCATTGCGCTGGACAAACCGGTAGTTCTCTTCAACAACCCAAACCAATCAGAATATGAAGGTTACAACCCAAAAGATATCGAATATGAAATCCGCGAGGCCTGCCTGCAGGCTCAAACGCTCGAAGAGGTAAAGGAGGGGGTCAGCAGAAGCCTCTCGTATCCGGATGAATTCTCCGATCTTCGTCGGGAATGGGCCTCGCGCCTGCTTGCGGACATGGACGGCACAGCCGCCGCACGCACGGTCGAAGTAATACGCGAAACCGCCGCGGGACGATACGAACCGAAAATCATCAGGCCGAAACCGGTAAATGTGCTGATTCCCGCGGATGAGGAAGATGAACTAAACACCATCGAGACGATCGCATCATTGTTCGAAAATGGAGGCGACCATATCAAAGTGTTCGTCATTACGGACAACGATGAGACCTCTCTGCGTGAAGAAATTGAAAGGCGTTGGCCTCAAGAGGTCGTTTTTATGGCGAAGAACCGGGCTAAGGTGGAATCCGCCCTGGCCGACTCGCCAATGATAATTTTCGCCAAACCGGGGGTGAAGGGTTATGAACGGTGGGTCTTCAGGCTTGTCAACCACCTGCGCGAAAACACCGTCCTCGAAGGCGTGGTCCCAATGGCATTGGGCGGTTCGGCGATCCACGACCCTATTGTCCATTTCGGCGCGAAGCTCGAGGATGCGAGCAGCACCGAGACTATAGACCGCCAAATCAGATTCGCCTATATAGGTCAGCGCTTCCGGCTTCCCGCAACTCCGAGGAACGACCTCTGGGCCGTACGCGCAGGTTCCGGGCTCGCAGCCGCGTTGATTGAATATGCCGTTGACGGAATAGAGCCGGCTTTCGAATTAATGCAAAAGACGGCAGTTGCAGTCGACACTGCGGTGAATTTCACCGAAGTCGCAAGAATCGACACGGAGCAGTTGATAAAACCGCTGTCAGATGAATTGGCCGCCAAGGCCGAAAAAAGGGTGAGCGAACTGGCAAGCTGGATAGGAAGCATCATACCTTCAAACACAAGGCGCGCTGCGGCCCTGACGGCCGGCTCCGCATCGAGGTCAAATTACCACGCCTCATCGGCTGAGAGCCCGGCAACTGAAAATGGCGGCCTTTTAAGGCTAATCCTGCATTACGAAAGCATCGGAAAAGTCGATAAGGCGATTGAACTACTGAAACGCGCCCTTGATAACCAGCCGAGGAACAGTGAGCTTGAGGAAGCGGCAAAACGGCTGGGCGTCGCGCCGCCGGAAGTCAGGAAGGACACGGAGCGAAGATGAGCGCATCCCATAACCATGCCGATGAAAAAGGCCGACTGATCGTTCTTGGTGCGGGCAACTGGGGCACCACCCTGGCGATCCTCTACGCTCCGGTTGTGGCCACAAGTCTCTGGACGAGAACCCGCGAACAGGCGGAATTACTGCAAAAAGAGGGCGAAAACAGCCAATATCTGCCCAAATTTCGATTTCCGGATTCTCTGCGCATAGAAGCTGCCGATGACGCCGAACTGAATGCGAGCGATTCACTCCTGATCGCGGTACCGAGCCATAAGGTCCGAAACGCCGCCGAATCGCTTTCGGCAGTGGTTGACGATCACCTGGTGATCTCGGCCGCCAAGGGCTTCGAACACCGTACGATGAAGACGATGAGCGAAGTGCTCCGCGAAATCTTTCCCTCAGCGGATGTCGTCACTCTCTCAGGACCAAACATTGCCCGAGAAATAGCCGAAGGGAAACCCACTCGTGCGGTACTGGCTTCAAAGAAACTCAAGGCCCTCTCCCGCGCAGCGAAAATCCTGAAAAACGAACAGCTCATCTTCGAAACAAGCCGTGACCAGCGTGGCACAGAGCTATGCGCTTCGCTCAAGGGAATCTTGGCGATCACGGTCGGACTTGCGGGCGGGTTCGAATTGGGCGACAACTTTACCGGTCTACTGATGACTTATGGAATGCGTGAATTCGCGACACTCGCGCATTTCATGGGGATAGAGGAAGGAACCGTTTACGGTATCGCCGGTCTCGGCGACATGATCACATCGAGTCTAAGCCCTTCAGGACGAAATCACCGTTTCGGCAGACTTCTCGCCCAGGGTCTTGGACGTGATGAAGCCTTGAAGGCCGTAGGCATGGTCGTGGAGGGCGTAGAAATGTTGAAAACAATCAATGAACTTGAGGAGCTTAACATTGACGTCCCCCTCTTTTCCACGGTGAAAAGGATTGTAGATCACCCCGCCGCGGAAGCACGTGAACTCCTGGTCGGCACCGTTCAAAACTACCCGACCTCCTTACTATCCGGTCGTGGATAAAATGCCGGGATCCCGGGGTTCCGGCCTCTGATACAATGTTTACTTAAAGCAAAACATCAATCATGAATATTTTATTCTACGCAAAGAGAAACCTGCACCTGCCCCACCTCGAACCGATCCGGCGGTGGATTTCATCCAACTGCCCCTCCATAGAATGGACCTATTCCTCCCCACCTCATGTTCCATCGCGCGAGGGGATACCCGGTTGCGGATTCGACCGGCGGGAAATGCAGTCATTGGACGAAAAGGGTATCGCCTGGATTCCGCAGGAAAAGATTATCAACTTCGCGCCTGACGTGACGGTCATGGCCGACGCCGAATTCGCCGGGATCAACTGGGGTGGGAAGATCGTGAACGTCAACCATGGATTGATCTGCAAGGGCACCTTCTATACAAAGGCGCCGACGGTTCGCCGCGAGAATGGCGCCGACCTGATCTGCGTTCCCGGACCCTATCACGAGCAAATCCTGAACCAGGCGATAAATCGACCTGTTTATGTCACCGGATTGGTCAAATTCGATCCAATCGGCCGTGGCGAGCTGACTCGCGAGAGCGCGCGCCGTGACCTGGAACTGCCGGATGAGGCCCGTGTGGTCCTCTTCGCGCCAACCTTCAACCTCGAACTCTCGGCGGTGCCGGTCGTTGTCGACAGGATCAGGGAACTGGCCGATGATGAAACGCACGTGTTGGTCAAGCTCCACGGGATGTCACCCGCAAACTGGGTAGAGCTTTACCGCCTGATTTCACTGCTTGAAGATCATGTCCATTACATCGACGAGATGGATATCACCCCCTGCCTGGTGGCGGCGGACGTGGTCATTTCCGACGTCTCCTCGGCTTTCATGGAGGCTGTCGCGCTCGACCGTCCGGTGGTGCTGGTGAATAACCCGTTACGCAAATGGTTCAAACTCTACGATCCTCAGGATATCGAATACTCCTGGCGAGATGTCGGGTTACAAGTGGAAACCGCCACGGAGATGATCGCAGCGGTCGAGCGTTGTTTCGCTAATCCCCTTGAAAAAGCCCTGATTCGCGCCGAATATGGCCCCAAACTGGTCGGAAAGCTCGACGGACTTGCCGCCGAACGCGCCGCATTGGCGATCCTGCATGTCGGCGGAATGACCGAAGAGCAAATGGCCCGCGCTGTTCGGGCGGTCGTTACGAACACGTCGCAACGTTCCGGTCTTGCAATGACACAGTCAGCGTGTGACCTGCCGCGAGACAACTCGATCTGAAACAGAACTAGATACTCTACCGGCATGAAAATATTAGTACTTTCTTTCATGCAACACCCGGTCAATCATCTGAATATTGCCGGGTTTAATCTTTTCCATCACTCAGGTTCACTCGTGCGATGGCCACATTCATCGACCGACTCGATGGACAATACGCAATAGTCGTTGGCGGAGGCGAAGGACTTGCCCGAACCGTGCGGCGACGCTTTTCCCAGGTTATAGCAGTCGATCCATCGAGATCACTGGGCGGGAAATCGAATGTCCGACTGCTGCGCGAAGGCGAAATCTGCTTCGTCGCGGGTCGCGACGCACAACCGGACAGGCTTCCCGCCAGTTGCGACTGCATACTCCTCACATTTTGCCTCTCTGGAAGCGAGGAGCCGTTGGTCTTCCTCGAACCCTGGATAAAACTGCTCCGCGACTGTGGCCGACTCATCCTGCTCGAATGGTCGATTCCGAGGGACAACGACCCAGCGAAAAGCCTGCTTCATGCCGAATTGCTCGAATTTCTTGAGGAAAACAACAGGCTTCGGCGTCCAAGCAGCCGCGATATGAGCGGTTGGCTGCGCAGGTCAGCCCTCTCGCATGTCCGCCACGGGACCGAGGATTCCGCGGACCTCTTTACATCGGAAGACCGCGCATTCATCGCGGCGGAGGGATTGTCCCACCTGATCGCACTCGGCGAGGGGGATTCCGTGTTCGCGCACCGGCTGCGAAGCGAATCACTGATATCCGTACCCCTGGCCATCGCACACGGCCTCCACAAACAGATAGTGCCGATGGAGGAACTGCACCGCAAGGCCCGCGAAGCCGAGAAAGCGACATCTACCGAACCGGCCGACAGGATTCTGCAGCCGAAACATTCGTTAACCGAACTTATTGCCGCCGTACTCGGCGATGAGGTCGACGACCCCGCCGAGGTCGCTCACCAACTCGTCGTCTCCTTCGGCGAAAAGGCCCTGACGGCAATCACCGATCCACAGCAGATACGCGAAGTAATCGAATTGCCTGTCCGTCACTGCAGGCGCCTGATCGATGCGCTGGAGCTCGGACGCCGCATCTACGCACCATCGGACAAGCAGCCGACGGAGATACATGGCCCCAAGGATGCCTACCAGTATCTCGCTTCCCAGATGGCCCACTTGAAGCGCGAGCATTTCCGTGGTCTGTACATGAATGTCAAGGGAATACTCGAAGCCGACGAAGTCATCAGCATCGGAACGCTGACCTCCTCGCTGATACACCCCCGCGAAGTCTTCGGACCGGCCCTGGAACAGCGATGCCACAGCGTCCTGGTTGCGCATAACCATCCTTCGGGCGATCCCAATCCCTCGCCTGAAGATATCCACCTCACCCGTGAGTTGGCCGATGCCGGCAGGCTGCTTGGAATTGAGCTGCTGGATCACCTGATTATCGGAAGCGACTCATATGTCTCTCTGAAGGAAAAAGGGTACTTCTGATTCACTCGGGAAGGCCGCCATGAATCCTGAGAATCTCCCGTTGAATACTCCTCGTCGCCGTACTTTCACGCAATGACGGATTATTTTTGTGCCATTGCTCGATCCAACCAGTTCTCGACCTGTCCCAATCGTGCCGGGACACCGGAAATGGCTTTCCTGACCCCTTGACTTGGCTTTCTTTCAAGCTTTGATTAAATTGTCAAATAATTCTCCTCATGATTGAGATTTCCTGCCGATTCAATTTCCCTAATTGAAAGGAGACCTGCTGATGGCTTACCAACTGCCGGATTTGCCCTATGCCTATGATGCCCTGGAGCCATATTACGACAAGGAAACCTTGGAGTTGCACCACGACAAACACCATGCCGGCTATGTCGCCGGGCTGAACGGAGCGTTGGAAAGACTGGAAGCGGCGAGAAAATCCGGCGACATGGGACCGATCAAGGCACTATCGAAGGAATTGGCCTTTCATGGCAGCGGACACATCCTCCATTCGATATTCTGGACGAATATGAAACCCGGCGGCGGCAGCGAACCAGGCGGCGATTTAGCCCGTCAGGTGATAAAGGATTTCGGGGACTTCGCAGCATTCAAGGCCCAATTCCTCGCTGCAAGCAACACCGTCGAAGGGAGCGGGTGGGGCATCCTCGGATGGAACGGGCAGCTTGAAAAGCTACTGGTAGTCCAAGCCGAAATTCACCAGAACCTCACCGTTCAGGGCATCACTCCTCTGCTGGTTTGCGATGTCTGGGAGCATGCGTACTACTTGAAATACCGGAACCGCCGCCCTGAATGGACAAGCGTATTCATCGATCATCTGGTCAATTGGGAGGATGTCGCCGGGAGGTTCGCCGGGATCGGATAACCGGTTGCGAGGGTGCGATTCAGCCCGTCAGCCTCCAATGCTGCTGCGGAGCCGGCCATTCGACAAATTCCCGGCGATACTTGAAACCCGACTCAGCGCCGTTCGGCCATCCCGAGTCATCGCTTCGGAGCAGGCCGTCCGCCCGGCTGCGGGATCAAGGCTTTGTCAATCCCCGTACTCTACCGGCTCCATTCGAGAGTTCATGTAACAAAGCGAGCGCACGGGGAGTGGGAAAAGCATTCGCGCAGAGCTGGGCGGACGGCTCATACAATCCAAGCTGTGTCGATAATACGTTATTCTGCACTACCTCGCGTGGCCAGTTCACGGTCGAGAAGATAGAGCCCGCCCTTGAAATCACCCATCATCTTCAACTGTTCGATGACCTCGTCGACGCTCGACTCTTCTTCAATCTGTTCCGTAACGAACCATTGCAGGAAGATGTTCGTTGCATGATCGCCATGCTTAAGTGCGAGATCGACAAGGTCGTTGATCCTCTTGGTGACGCTCTTTTCATGTTCCAGGGCCGCTTCAAAAGCGTCCAGCGGCGATTTCCAGTCGAACTGGGGCTTGTCAATCGCTTGAAGCGCGACCCTGCCCTGACGATCGTTGATAAAACTATAGAATTTCATCGCATGACCGACCTCTTCCTTCGCCTGTTCGTTCATCCAATGGGCGAAACCGTCCAGGTTTTCCGATGTAAACTGAGCGGACATTGAAAGGTAGATATAAGCGGACAACAATTCGTAGTTGAGCTGAGCATTCAGCGCATCTTCAATCTCTTTTGTCAACATAGTTGGAATTCTCCTCTTGATTGCGAATTTCCTTGAATCGTCTATCTAACATTAATGAAACGAAATGTCAACCCCCTTCCGCCTCGCTTCAGCGGTGCAGTCAAGCAGGCTTCGGATTCCGCGGTGACGCCCTCGCATTATGCCAATATCTTGCTCAACGCCTGCTGGAGGTCGTCCATCAGATCTTTGACATCCTCAATCCCGACCGAGAGCCGGATAAGGTTGTCAAAAATACCCGCCGCTTCCCTCGCCTCCGGGCTATAGGTGGAGTGCGTCGTTGAGGCGGGATGGCATATTAACGTATCACAGTCGCCGAGGCTGACGGCCACGGTGGCCAGTTCAACCGCATCCATCAACTTCTTGCCTTCCTCAAAACCGCCGTCGATCTCGAACGCGATCATACCTCCGAAATCGCTCATCTGTTCCTTCGCCAATTCATGACCGGGATGGGAAGCAAGACCGGGATAATAAACGTCTGTTACCTTAGGATGGAAAGCGAGGAACTTTGCGATGTTGCTGGCGTTTTCGCAATGTTTCTGCATCCGCAGGGGCAATGTTTTCAATCCGCGCAGAAGCAGCCAGGCGCTGAGCGGAGTCATCGTACCCCCGGTGTCAATGTAGACATCCTTACGCAACCGATTGACGAATTCCTCTGTACCGGCGATAACACCGGCAACCACGTCCCCATGACCGCCGATGTACTTCGTCGCCGAGTGCATCACCACGTCGACACCCTGCTCGAGGGGACGCTGGAGAATGGGGGTGGCAAAAGTATTATCCATGATTACGGTCAGGCCGTATTTGTGGCCGATCTCGACCATCGCCTTAATATCGATGATATCGAGCGTGGGATTAGCGGGAGTCTCGAAGAAAAGCGCCCTGCATTTTTTCGCTTTTTTGATTGCATCCTCGACCAGGTTGGGATCGGTTGCGTCAACCTCGATTCCGGTGACCCCGAAGCGAGGGATTACATGTTCGGTGAGAGCGTGAGTGCCGCCATATACGGTCTCGCTCGAGACATAGCTTTCTCCGGCTCTGCAGCAGGTCATCAGGGTGTTGAACGTCGCCGCCATTCCCGAGGCGAATCCCTGTGCCTTTTCCGAGCCCTCGAGGCAGGCGATTTCACGCTGGAAGGCGTCGACCGTGGGGTTGCCGATCCGCGAATAGATGTATCCATCCGCCTCTCCGGCGAACAGGTCGGCTCCATGCTGGCTGTCGCGAAATGCAAATGTCGAGGTCTGGTGAATCGGCAGGCTCACCGATCCCGTCACCGGATCTCCGCCACCGAAACCATGGATCGCCTTGGTCGCGATTCGCCAATGATCCTTCGCCATGCCTCTCATCTCATCTCCTCCTCGAGCTGTAACACTTACAGCTTTCTGACGGATATACTATATCAATGTTCTTCACCTTTCGAGCACAACTCGATGAGCACGCCGCCGGTGGATTTCGGGTGGAGAAATCCTACCCGCTTCCCGGCCGACCCTCGACGGCTCTCGCGATCTATGAGATCTATCCCCTTAGATGCAAACCGTTTGAGCTGGATGTCCACATCATCGACTTCAAAGCAAATGTGATGTACTCCCGGACCCTTCTTTTCGAGAAACTTCGCGACGGGAGAATCTTCGGCCATCGGCTCGAGCAGTTCGATGTTGACATCGCCTGTCGCGAACATCGCCGTCCTTACTTTCTGTTCCGGAACTTCCTCCACCCCGCCCGGTTCCAAACCGAAAACGTCGCTGTAGAGAGCGATCCCGGCCTCGAGATCGAGAACGGCGATTCCTATGTGGTCAATCTTGTTCATCCTCGCACCCGGCGACACACCTGAATTCAAAAAAGGATTCCGAAACGGGACTGTATGTCCTTGACGACCTTGTCGGCGACGCCGCCCGATCCATTCGGCCCGATCCCGCGCGTATCGATAACAGTAACAGGACAGATCTTCTGTGCGCGCTCGGCCCAACCTTCATAGGCCCGGTTCAACTCGGAAAGGTATTCGCGCTTGATGGTCTTCTCCGAGTCACGCCCCCGTTTCTGGATACGGTCAAGGAGTTCATCGACGTCCGACCGCAGGTAGACTATCAGGTCGGGTGATCTGAGGAAACTGATCATCGAGTGGAAAAGCGATCTGTAATTCTCATAATCGCGCGGATTCATGAACCCCTGCAGATGGAGCGTGCGAGCAAATATCTCGACATCCTCGTATATTGTTCGATCCTGAACGCAGGATTGACGTGATACCGAAATTTCACGTTGCGCTTCGAATCTTTTCGAGAGGAAATAAACCTGGAGGTGGAAACTCCATTTCGCCATATCTGCATAAAAATCATCCAGATAGGGATTGTCGATCACCGGCTCAAAGTATGCTTTCCACCCCAAACTTTTTGAAACCAATGTAGTTATGGTGGTTTTCCCGACGCCGATGTTGCCGGCGATCGCGACGAAGTGGTTCATATTCACTCCCCCTGAATTGCTGCCAATATAACACCTTCATCGGCGGATCGTGACCTGAAAATCGCCCTCAAGTCTCCCTGGCGCACCGAATATGCCGTGTCTCCTCCTGTGTTGAAGCTTTCCAGTCGCCCGGCTGCCCTGCAGCCGGGTTTCATGTAGCGCCGCCGTCCCGGCGGCAATAGGGTTGGAGTCCGAGGACTTCATGGTCATCCCCCATCGTGCCGGGTCAACTCCCGAACCGATGGAGCGAAGACCCGCCGGGATCGGCCACTCTTTATGAGCAGAGTCATAATGGTCAAATTCGGCCATTATCCTTGTTTTCTCATCGCTTTATTCCCATAATATCGGCAACTTCACTATCCCGATCCCGATATTGTCGGCGGCCGTCGTGCAGGATTTCGAAATTTCAGCCACCCGGCCGAACGGAGGTCAACATCCGAATATTCGAAACCAGCCGTGCAACCGGAGACGTGGTCCTTTCGTGGTGCCTCTACGATTTCGCCAACAGCGCCTTTGCCACAACCATCCTTGCGGTCATCTACAACAGGTATTTCGCAGGCGTCGTCGCGAGAGGAGCTGAAGGCGTGGACATTACGCTCTTTGGCAATGCGATAAACATTCACGGTGCGGCGCTGTTCAACTTCATCGTCGTCGTGGCGATGCTGATCGTTGCGGTCAGTTCTCCGATCCTTGGCGCATGGGCTGATTCGAGCGCTGCAAAGAAGAAATTTCTCGCTTTCTATATCGCTGTCGGGGTCTTTGCGACCGGAATGCTGACGACTGTCGGTCCCGGCGAATGGATCGCGGGAGCGATCTGGTTCATTCTCGCCGATATCGCTTTCGCTGGGGGCAATGTCTTCTATAACGCCTTCCTTCGCGAACTCGCGTCGCCGGACGAAATGGGCCGCGTATCCGGCTGGGGCTGGGGCATCGGCTACCTCGGCGGTGGGCTGTTGCTCCTGATCAACCTGGTGATGCTCCAGGCTCCGCAGCTCATCGGATTCGAAGAAGATGCTTTTACCGTGCATCATTGCTTCGCCAGCGTGGCGATCTGGTGGGCGCTCTTCTCGATCCCGATGCTCGTAAAGGTGAAGGAATCCCCGACCGGAACTGCCAACCTGCTCAATGGTGCGGTCGATGCGTTCCGACGGCTGGGGCATACATTCCGCAGTATCCGACAATTCCGCCAGCTCTGGCGATTCCTGCTCGCCTATCTCTTCTTCAACGATGGAATCGAAACCGTGATCATCATGGCGGCGATTTTCGGAGATCAAGTGCTCGGGATGGGTCAGGAGCTGCTGATCGGATATTTCCTCCTGATCCAATTCACCGCCTTCATCGGATCGTTGCTCTTCGGACGGATCGCGGTGAGAATGGGAAATAAGGGCGCTCTCATGCTGACAATCATGATTTGGTGCGGTGTGGTTGTTTTTGCTTACTTTATCGGATGGACAGGGCACCCAATCGAGGAGTACTTCATCCTTGGAATAATCGCCGGGATGGTAATGGGCGCCAGCCAGTCTTTGGCCAGAGCCCTGCAAGCTACCTTCAGCCCGATCGGGCATGAGGCGGAGTTCTTCGGCTTTTTTGCGGTGAGCGGGCGGTTCGCATCAATTCTCGGACCACTGACCTATGGGCTGGTGGTTGCAATCACCGGTTCGCTGCGTCTGGCGATCCTGACTCTGGTGGTCTTTTTCCTTTGCGGAATCTTCATTCTCGCGGGGGTGAATGAAAACGAGGGACGACGTGCGGCACAAACCGAAATGGATAAGAACAACCTGGCAACAGACGCCTGAAGCGAAACGGATCAGACGGATATTGTGGCAACAGAAACTGAACACTGTCTGCGAAGAATCCTCCTGTCCGAATCGAGGCGAATGTTACAACCGTGGCATATGCACGTTCCTGATTCTCGGGACCGTCTGCACGCGCGATTGCCGTTTCTGCGATGTCGCGCACGGCCACCCGCTGCCCCCGGACCCAACTGAGCCGCAACGAGTGGCCAAATCGACAAGGCTGCTTGGCGTACGCTATATCGTCATAACCTCCGTCGACCGTGACGATCTTTCCGATTTCGGGTCCGGTCATTTTGCGGAAACGATCCGCCGGGTACGCCTCCATGTCCCGGATGTTGCAATCGAGGTGTTGACGCCCGATTTCCAGGCCGACCGCGGCGCGGTGCGGACGGTTCTCGAAGCGGGCCCGGATATTTTCGCACACAACGTCGAGACCGTCCGCCGGCTTACGCCGTTGATCAGAGATCGTCGCGCCAGCTACGAAAGGTCGCTCGAGGTGCTGGCGGCAGCCCATGAAATGCGGCCGGATATCCCGGTGAAGTCAGGGCTGATGGTGGGTCTTGGCGAAACCGATGAAGAGGTGATTGAAACACTTGTCGACCTGCACCGGCACGATGCAGGCAGTATTACTATCGGGCAGTACCTTGCGCCGACGGCAAGACACCTGCCGGTGGACAGGTTTGTCGAACCGCGAACGTTCGAGTTTTACGCCGAACGCGCACATGAGCTGGGATTCAGGCATGTGGCGAGCGGTCCGATGGTGCGATCATCATATCGCGCCGATGAAATGGCGTTAACACTTGAAAATCCGGACGAGCACAGATGACTCCTGGCGGAATGTGGGCCGGGTTTGGGCCAAACAATTGATTATCTTGACCAAAAGGTTCTATATTAACAATCAAGCCGGATGACCACGGCTGGCGGACTGCGCCCAAGTATCTCATGTGAGGAGACAATGAGCTCGAAGGGTCGCGTTCTTATCGTTGATGATGAGCCGGATATCAGCGATTTTCTATCTTCCTTTTTCCAGTTGAAGGGCTACGAGGCGGAAATTGCCAACAATGGCATGGAAGCCCTTGAGAAAGTGAAGACCTTCCACCCGCATGTCATCCTGCTCGATGTGCGCATGCCGGGCATGGACGGGATCGAAACGCTTCGCCAAATCAGGGAGACCGACGAAAAGGTCGGAGTTATCATGGTGACTGCGGTTCATGAAGTGACCATTGGGCGCGAAGCGCTCAAACTTGGGGCTGCCGATTTCGTTACGAAACCCATTGATCTCGAATACCTTGAGACGACCGTTATGGTGAAATTTATTAACCTGATGTCTTGACGATAAAGGGAAGAATATTGTCTTTGGGTCTATCCGCTCGCCGGGCATCCTTTTCTGTTGAAGGTGAGGAAAAGCCATGATCACAGCGATCATTCTATTGTATATTCCGGGTCATTGGGAGCTGATTATCATCGGACTCGCAATTCTCCTTCTCTTCGGAGGCCGGAAGATCCCCGAAATGATGAGGGGCCTCGGAACCGGAATAAAGGAATTCAAGAAGGGTGTACGTGACGAGGATTCCAAGAAGTCGATCAGCGAGGACGAGGAGAAAAAGGAGGAAAACTCCGAATAATCCTTCTCTGAAGCGCCGCTTTTCAGGGCTGTTCGAGAGAGCAGCCCTTTTCTTATGTCATGAATGACCGGGCGATCCAGGAGCCGAAAGCGGATACCTACAAGCCGTCCGCTCCGGGATCGAATGAAGGATCGAGATATGGATTGCTGTCTCGTTCGGCGCCGACAGTGGTTACAGGACCATGCCCGGGATAGATTCGGGTCTCGTCGGGCAGAGCCATGAGTTGTTCACGGATGGAACGCAGAAGCAGGGCCGCCTCTCCCCCGGGCAGGTCCCATCTTCCCACTCCCCCGGCGAAAAGCGTGTCGCCCGCAAATACGTGCTTATCAAGGATAAAAACGACATGCCCGGGAGTGTGACCGGGCAGATGCCGCACCTCAAATCGAAATGGACCGATTGTCAGCCACTCGCCATGCTCGACAGTCCTGTCGGGCGGTCCCACGCTTAACGGTATGCCGACGGTCGCGGCGAGGTTGAGTTCCGGATTGGTCAACAACGGCGCTTCGCGGGGGTGGCAAATTACCTCTGCCTGCGGGAACTCCTCCCTGAGGAAGCCAACCGCGCCGATGTGGTCGCCGTGTCCGTGAGTGATCAGGATGGCTTTGAGTTCAAGCCGGTTCTCTTTGAGCAGACCGGAAAACCTGGTCGGTTCATCACCGGGATCGACAATAACCGCAACTCCATCCTTTTCAACGATATATGCGTTGGTTTCGAGCATCCCGACAGTGATCGCATGGATATTCATCGAGTCAGCCGCTCAGCGAAAATACTGCGTGACGAAGGCATCGGGCTGAGGCACGCTGCCGGTCGCATTTCTGGTCAGCTCGTTCAGTCCCCACATCGCGCCATGACGGAACAGCTTTTCCTTGAACCAGGAGCCGATTTCCTTGTTATCCGCCCAGACGACCGGTGGGTTGAGCTTGAGATCCCGCATCAGGGCGAAATGGTACTGGCTGGCGAGCCATTCGCCGAGCAGGTAATTGTGGTAGTAAACCGGCGCGACCGAAATGTGCAGCTTCGCCGCCCAGTCCTGGTCATCCTTGCGCTCCGGCGGGCGCCTGATGAGCTGGAAGCGTTGCACCAGATCCCACCACCTGCTCTGCTGGTCATAATCGGGATCCCTGTAAAGACCCCGCTCGAAATGAATCATCACCAGCATCCAGCGCCCGGTGACCGTCATCTGCATCCTTTGCTCCTCGAGCAGCGGCCGTTCGATCTCACGGATCTGTTCGCCGCTCAGACCGAACTGATCAACCATCCACTCCGTGTCCCGGGCGAGCCTGCCAAAGAACATGGCAACACCCTCGCTCGCGGCAATGTGAGCGGGTTGTCGCAAAGTGTAAGGAAGGGATTTATCCGTATTCAAGTTATAGACGGCGTGACCGAATTCGTGCAAAGCGGCGCCGGCCCAGTAGGCATTGTCCTGCAGGTTCAGAAGCACACGTACATCGCCGTCACGATCGACATCGAGGCAAAACGCGTGTGGATCCTTTCCCTCCTTTTCGTAGTAATCGCCTTTCTTCAGGATCGAATCGATCGGAAGCCCGATCTTCTTGAAATACTTCCTGGTCCACTCGAGTGTCTTCTTGTCCTGATAAAACGGATCCGTGTTGACCCCGAATACCGGTGGGACCTCCTGGAAAAACGGATCGGCATAATGCCACGGAGTGAGATCAATCGCCTCGATTTCGAAATGATCGGCCAGAAGGCGGTCAAGCCGCGCCTTTTGACGACGGTAGGCATCCTCTGAAAGCGAAGCAAACCGCCCAAGTGAACTGAAAAGCCGGACCTCGTCGATCTCCTGCAGCTCCAGCTTCATGCGATAGTAGTCGGGGAAACCCAACTGGCGTGCGGACAAGTTACGTGCCTTGACGAGCTCACGAATTTTATCGGCGAGCTGCGGACCTATCGCCTTGCTCGCCTCCCAAGCCTCCTTCCGCAAGGCGATATCATCGGAGGTTCGCAGAATTTCAACGATTTTATTGGTGGTGACGGTCTCACCGGCAATTTCAGGGCGAAAAGAATTGACTGTGTTCTCAAGTTCTTTCTCGCGAACGACGAGATTACGGATTGTTTCCTCCGGCAGCCTGTTCGGGGCTATCTCCAGGAGCATAAGCGTCGCCCACCGTCGAATCAACAGGTCCTGCACTCCCGGGTCGGAAAGCCGTTCTGTAAGCTCATCAAACAGCTCCTGGTTCGCGAGTTTCATCCGGTAAGCGATCTCAACCTTTTCGGCCGCGACGAAATCATTCTCCGAGCCGGTGAGAGACGCCTTCCAGTAAGTTTTTTCCTTCCTCGTCCGCAAAGTAGTAAGCTGCTTCTCGACCTTTTCCAAGACCGAACGCAGGGCGTTTTCGGCTTCAGGGTTGCCGGTCACCGATCTCCTCCCGGTGTAAATTTTTCAGTTCGCACTGGACAGATGCAAAGTGTAAATCGTCCATTTCAAATAGCTTTGCAAAATATGAAAGGATCACAAGTCGCGCAAGCAGAATAATCAGCGATGCAACTCAACTTCCCCTTCTCGATTCAGTTCCGATGCTCCTTGGTTTTGCACTGATGTAAATCCGTTCATATCTTTGCATGCCTATGGCTCAAACGGAAGTCTATCTCGTTTCGCCGGGTTCCCGCGATCTCGAGAGAGATCACGCCTTGCTCAAGGAATCGGAGGCTCATCATCTCCTGCGGATCCGCCGTGCGCGAATCGGCGACGTCGTCACACTGATCGACGGTCAGGGCGGCGCCTGGCGCGCCTGCCTGATCGAAGCGACTCGCTCCGGTGCAAAGATGAAACTTATCGAAAGCCTGAAAGGTTGGGGTGAACCACCCGCGGACACGTATCTCGGACTGGGGATAACCAAGGCCGGCCGTTTCATGGGTGCCGTGAATCTCTCCGTTCAACTCGGCGTGAAATCGATAACACAGTTGCAATGTCAACGCTCCGTAGCGCAATGAAGGCCAAATCGCTGATCACGCGCGACTAAAATCGCCATCGCAGCGGCCAAGCAATGTTGCAGGTCCGTCGTGCCACCCATCAATGAAGCACAACTTCTTGAGGAGTGGTGCATCCAACAAGGTGAACGGACGCTGAAGCTGTTCATGGACCCCGCCGGTGAAACGGTGCCGGTTGCTCAACCGGGTTCATCGGTAGGCGTCGCGATCGGTCCCGAGGGCGGCTTCAGCGCGGAAGAGATCACTATTCTCAAACAAAACGGATTCATGCCGGCCAGCCTCGGACGAAGACGATTGCGCACGGAAACCGCTGTTGCAGCGACGCTTTCGAGGTTGATTGAACCGTCGGAGGGATAGCGGAATTGAAAAGGATTCCACCTCCGGGAGAGTTCCCATGGCAAGGCTGTTCAGCGATTATAATCGCCGGGAAGAGTTTATCTTGACGGTAATCATCTATTAAAGTCAACCGACAGGATCAACAGAGGAAAGAATGGCACAGGCAAATCACTACCAGGTTGTTATCATCGGCAGCGGACCTGCGGGATTGACGGCCGCCATCTATGTCGCAAGGGCGAACCTGAAGGTTCTCGTCCTCGAAGGATACGCCGCGGGCGGACAGCTTATGATAACAACCGATGTCGAAAACTACCCCGGGTTCCCCGAGGGGATCACCGGGCCCGAACTCATGGAGAATTGGCGGAAACAGGCCGAGCGCTTCAAGGCCGAACTTCGCGCGGTTGACGCCACCAGGGTCGAGTTGCGCGAAGGATCGCCGTTCAAGGTCTGGGTTGAGGACGAGGAAATCCTTGCGGACGCCGTGATTGTCTCCACCGGCGCATCGGCGCGCTTTCTTGGGCTGGAGAGCGAGAAAGCGTTGATGGGTTATGGTGTGTCGGCGTGCGCCACATGCGACGGTTTCTTCTTCACCGACAAGGATGTCGCGGTGGTCGGGGGCGGGGATACGGCGATGGAAGAAGCATTGTTCCTCACCCGTTTTTCCGGGAAGGTTTACATTATCCATCGTCGCGACGAACTGCGTGCGAGCAAGATCATGCAGGAGCGCGCCTTCGAAAATCCCAAAATCGAGGTCGTATGGAACAGTGTGGTGGAAGAGGTGTTCGGAAACAGGGAAACCGGAGTCACCGGGATAAAATTGAAGGACACGGTCAACGGCGAACTGAAGGAGTTGAAGGTTGATGGGATGTTCCTGGCGATCGGCCACACTCCCAACACCGGGATTTTCAAGGGCCAGGTCGAGATGGACGATACCGGTTACATCAAGGCCGAGCCGGGATCATCGCGAACGAACATCGAGGGCGTGTTCGCCGCAGGAGACGTGCGTGACAAGGTTTATCGTCAGGCCGTAACCGCTGCAGGTTCGGGTTGCATGGCGGCCATCGACGCCGAACGCTGGCTCGAATCGCAGGGACAGTGATAGTCAATCTTCGAGATCAATGGAGAGATAATTCGAAGGGTGGCCCGACCCCGAAGTGTCGTCGTGCGGCCCGGCGAGCGCGTCTCGCCGGGTCTATTCTCGCCATAATAACGCATTAGACACGCCTCCCAAGGCAATGCTGATTGTCATTCCCGCACAAGCGTATTCTCGTCATAATACAGCGTAAGGTCGACTGGGTGGCCCGACTCTCAGGGTCGGGTTTCATCATGAAAATGTAGCCGGTAGCCCGGGACCACCGTATCCCGGTACTTGATGTTTTCCCTTGACTCACCGATTCCGTCTGATGCAGATCCGGCAATCCGTTCCTGCCGGGTTTCTTTAAAGAAAACGCGTAGACCCCCGATCCGGCGACTGTCCCGCTCAAACCGTTCCCCCTCAACATCTCCTTGATTTCGGACACCGTCCGCCGCATATTTCTCCGCTTGAAGCCGTTTCAACAACCGGTCGAACAATCTTCGGGAACCGGGCAGGCCACTGGATAGCCCGATCGTTGCGAGCACTATGCACTCGCGAGCTTGCGCCTTAGGCGCTAAGCCAGTTGCGAGCACTATGCACTCGCGAGCTTGCGCCTTAGGCGCTAAGCCAGTTGCGAGCACTATGCACTCGCGAGCTTGCGCCTTAGGCGCTAAGCCAGTTACGAGCACTATGCACTCGCGAGCTTGCGCCATAGGCGCTGCGGTTCAGGGTCGGGTTTCATTATGAAAATGTAGCCTTGTGACCCGGCCAGTTCGCGCGAAGCGTCCGCCGAAGGCGAAATGGCCAGGTTTATTCCGGACGGACGCTGCTGTTCAACTCGATCACTTTCTTGATTTTCCTGCCGATCGTCTTCGCGCTATACTGGATGCTGAAAAGGCGGCCGTTGCGCCTGCAGAACCTGTTGTTGCTCGCCGCCAGTTACATTTTCTACGGCTGGTGGGATTGGCGCTTCCTCTCGCTGATTGTGGTCAGCTCAACAGTCGACTATGTTATCGGCCCGCTCCTTTTCAAGGAGCGGCAGTCGGGCAGGCGAAAACTGCTGCTCCTCGCGAGCCTTCTGACCAACCTGGGTATCCTCGGATTTTCAAATACTTCGGGTTCTTTGTCGAGTCTTTCGCCGAACTGCTGAATTCCTTGGGGCTCCAAGCGGACATGCGCACCCTCCGTCTCATTCTCCCGGTCGGTATCAGCTTCTACACCTTCCAGACGCTGAGCTACACCATCGACATTTACCGCAGGCGGATCGGCGCAACCCGCGACTTCATCGCCTTTTATGCCTTCGTCGCCTTCTTTCCCCAGCTCGTCGCAGGCCCGATAGAACGCGCGAAAAATCTGCTGCCTCAGTTCCTGGTGAGACAGCGTTTTGACTTAGCCCACGCAATGGACGGTCTGCGGCAGATGCTCTGGGGGATGTTCAAGAAAGTGGTCATCGCCGACAACCTCGCAAGGCATATCAACCATATCTATGCGAACTACTCCGACCTCGGCGGGCATGACCTGACGATCGGCACATTCTTCTTCGCGATCCAGATCTACTGCGACTTTTCCGGGTACTCGGACATCGCCATCGGGACCGGACGCCTCTTCGGTTTTCGGTTGATGCGCAATTTCGCCTTTCCATACTTCTCGCGCGACATTGCCGAATTCTGGCGGCGCTGGCACATCTCGCTCTCCTCCTGGTTCCGGGATTACGTCTACATCCCCCTCGGCGGCAGCAGAGGCGGCAAGCCAAGACGCATATCGAATATCATTGTCACTTTCACGGTCAGCGGCCTCTGGCACGGCGCGAACTGGACCTTTGTCGTGTGGGGACTGCTCAACGGGCTCTATTATCTCCCGCTGATGCACGCCGAAAAACAGAAGCGGCATGTCGGCACCGTGGCCGAGGGCCGGCTCTTTCCATCCCCCGGCGATCTCTCCCGGATAGTCGCGACGTTCGGGTAACACTGCTGGCATGGGTGTTCTTCCGCGCCGACTCGCTGGGCCACGCCATAAATTTCCTCGGCCACATGTTTACGCACAAATGGACAGCGTCGCCAGTTGTGCACAAGCCGGTATTCATGTGCTTCGGTCTGCTGATCGTGGAATGGCTCCAACGCGGAAGACAGCACGCGCTCGAGATCGCACACCTGCCCACATATGCGCGGTGGACAATTTACCTGATCGTTGCGCTGGGTCTGGCGGCATTCGGCAATTTCGGGCAGGTCAAGTTCATATATTTCCAGTTCTGAGAAGAGCAAAAAACTGGTCAAGTGGACCGATTCACATGAATCGGTCCATTATCAGAGTGAAAAACCGGAAAAAAGACCGGGAAATTAGCGAAATACAGCCGAAAAAACACCGGTTTTCGCGTGATATTCGGGGAAAAATGGGCACTTTTTTCAGGAAACTGGCGCTGTTCTCATCGATTTTTCTCATTGGGTATGCCGGTTTGTCTTCTTCGCCGCCAACACCGGCAGCGACACGCAGGGCTTTTTCCGCCGGGCGAGCAATATCATCGTCGGCAAACCCGCTCCCGGCGGAGATTCAATGCTGCGATCTCGACATCCTCTTCGCCGGCTCCTCACACTGCTACCGGAGCTTCGACCCGCGATTCTACCGGGATCACGGCCTGAAAACCTTCAACATGGGCTCGACCTCGCAAAGCCCGATCAACACCTATTACCTGTTGGAAAAACATATAGATACACTGTCACCAAAGCTGATCGTGCTCGAGGTTTACTGGGGCGTGCTCGAATTGAAAGGGGTGGAATCGCTGCTCGATCTCTCTGTTAACCTCCCTGTTGACAGGATGCTATGGCGTATGGCCTGGGCCACCCGCGACATTCGCGCACTGAACCGGTTGCTGGCGGTCGAGCTCGATCTGGACAGAAAACCCCTCGCCGAAGTCGAACCGGAAGCGGAACCGGGCGATGAATATGTGCCCGGAGGGTTCGTCAACAATTCCGGCGGACGGGAGGGTGACCGTTGTTACCCGCCGACGACCGTCAGGGTCAATTCCCTGCAAATCAAGTACTTGGAGAGGATCATTGAACTGGCTGACATGCGGGGAATCGGCATCGTTCTGGTGGCGCAGCCGGTGCCGCAGGCCACGCTCGGCAACGTGCGCAACTATGGCGAGATCGACAGCCTGCTGAACGATGTCGCCGCTCGGTACGGTGTTCCCTATTTAGATTTCAACGCGATAATGGACCTCAACGACAGCGCGCATTTCTACGACTACCACCACCTCAACTCCGTGGGAGTTGCGGCGTTCAACCGCAGGCTGTTGGACGAGCTGGCGAACCATGACCTCGTGCGAACCGGCGGGTAGTACTTTCGGTCGGACAAGACACCCCAAGGAAAACAAAGAATTTGGAAGAAAAGAGATCGCGAGGTGAAATCCCGATAAAGTGCAGGCAAGTATTGCTTACGCTTAACGGATCATGCCCACAATGCACGCGGGGGAGAACATGAGGTCAGGCATATGCCCAACCCCTTGTTTTTCCTGAGCCACCTGTCGGATTTGAACCGACGACCTACGCATTACGAATGCGTTGCTCTACCAACTGAGCTAAGGTGGCCTGATGGAACGGCGTTGCAACCGCCCCGCCTCAACGCGATAAAAATAACTTCACGGTCACGAAAATGCACATTCCCTGATGAGGAAGGAGAGCCTCCGTTTGTCAACCCTCTGTTGAACAGCCGTCATCAACAAAACCTGACAAACCCGGCGAGCGTGTCTCGCCGGGCCACCCGCCCAGCGAGGTCGGGTTCCAAGTGGAAACCGCCCCGGAGATGATCGCAGCGGTCGAGCGTTGCTTCGCTAATCTCCTTGAAAAAGCCCTGATTCGTGCCGAATATGGCCCCAAACTGGTCGGAGCAGAATTTTCCATTGCGGTAATCGGCCACAAGCTTTACCTTCCAAGCCGACAACGATAGGAGAAAGCGATGGCCATTGTAGCAGTCAGCATCGCACCATCCGGTACCGAATCATCAAGCCTCAGCCGTTATGTAGCCCGTGCGCTCGAAGTAATCCGCGATGACGGCCGGGTCGAATGGGAATTGAACTCGATGTTCACCACGATGCAGGGCGAACTGGCGGACTGCCTCGAGATCATCGGCGAGATGCACGAGGCGCTCGCCGAGATGGGCGCTCCCCGGATCGCATCCGTGATTAAAATCGACGACCGGCGGGACAAGCCTGCGGATATGAAGGTCAAAGTCGAGTCAGCGCTCGGGAAAATGAGCGAAGAAGGGTGACCAGCAGGCTGATAACCTGAGATGCTATCAGCAGCCAGCGGTTTCTTCAGACAAACCGGATAGAGATAACCCGCAGGAGACGGAAGGGATGCACGAGACGGCGACTATCGGGGTCACGGCAGACGGGTACGCCCTCGGCGCGTTCATCGGATATCTGGTGTTGATCTGCCTTATCGGGGCGCTGACCACCAGGTTTTCATCGACAGGACTCAAGGAGTTTTTCCTCGCCGGACGTAAACTGAACCGCTTCGTAGTCGCGCTCTCGGCTGTGGTATCGGGCCGGAGTTCCTGGCTGCTGATCGGTTTTACCGGGATGGCCTACAGCCGTGGCGCCTCGGCTGTCTGGGCGGTAACAGGCTATATCACGGTCGAATTGTTCCTGTTTCTCTCTTACGCCGGCCGCCTGCGGCGATTCAGCGAAGCACACGGCTGCATCACGCTGCCTGACTTCTACGCCGCCCGTTTCAACGACCGCAGCGGCGTCCTGCGCATCCTTTTGACGTCGATTATCCTCTTTTTCATGGTGGGTTACGTCTCCGCCCAGTTCGTCGGCGGCGGCAAGGCCTTCGCCGCAGGGTTCGGGCTGAGTCCGACATCGGGTGTATTTATTACCGCCGCAATCGTCCTGATCTATACACTACTCGGCGGGTTCCTCGCGGTCAGCCTGACCGACATGGTGCAGGCATTTTTCATGATCGTCGCGCTGGTGATACTGCCGGTCGCAGCCATAGTCGACAAGGGTGGATGGGCGGTGACATCATCGGCGCTGGCCGGGCTCGACCCCGCGCTACTCGACCCGATTGCTCTGGGTTTCGGCGCATTGATCGGCTTCGCCGGGATCGGCCTCGGCTCGCCGGGAAACCCGCACATCATAGTGCGCTACATGTCGATTGACGACCCGAAACAGCTAAAGGTTTCAGCGCTGGTCGGGACGCTGTGGAACGTGATCATGGCCGGTGGGGCGCTCTTCGTCGGGCTCGCCGGACGCGCCTGGTTCCCGGAGGCGGCCCTCCTCCCGGGGGGCGACATCGAGCACCTCTACCCCGTGCTCGCCCAACAGCACCTCCACCCCGTGCTCTTCGGGATCGTAATCGCATCCATATTCGCCGCGATCATGTCCACGGCCGATTCGCAACTGCTGGTCGCGGCCTCCAGCGTGGTGGTTGACGTCTACGAAAAGATCATCCGCCGCGGCGCTTCACTGCCGCCGAGGCTGATGGTCAACTACAGCCGGGTGGTAATCGTGCTGCTGGTGATCATCGCCATCGCGATGGGGATGACGGCCGGACGGTTGGTTTTCTGGCTGGTGCTCTTCGCCTGGGCGGGACTCGGGGCCTCCATCGGTTCGACCTCGATCCTCGCACTCTACTGGCGGCGGACGACACGCGCCGGGGTGATCGCCGGACTGGTCACGGGTACGCTGGTGGCTATCATCTGGTATTATACGCCAGCGCTGAAAGGGGCGATTTATGAGCTGATCCCGGCATTTATTCTTGGGATGGTAGCTACTGTGACGGTCAGCCTGTTGACGCCATCGGAGGACTCCAGTCGGATGTTCGAGGCGATGAAGAGCGCGGAACGGCCGGTAAACAAGCAGAAATATTCGAGCCCGAGATAATGAGGTTGGCAAATGATTCAGTCCCTCCGCCCCCTACCTTGATTATTCTGAGCGAAAAGGGACCGTGAAAAACGGGCCGGCGGGAAGACTGTTTCACCATCCATGAGAAACGACCGGATACCGGATATGGAGATCGAATGAACAAATCGTATGATGATTCCCTTTCCAAGAGGGGAATTATCTCCCTGGTTTTCCTTACAATAATTGCCGGAGTCATGCGTTTTTACGGCCTTGAGGTTTCCTCCCTCTGGAACGACGAGCTGGGCAGCCTGCTTATCTGCAGTTATCCGACAGCAAAAGACGTAATTTTTCACAGTTCCATCGAAGGCACCTTCCCACCCGGTTATTTTCTGTTGATGTTTGTACTAAAACATGCATTCGGTAATAGTGAAACGGTTTTTCGCCTGCCATCGGCCATCGCCGGTACGTTGACCGTACCGCTGGTAGCCCTGATCGGACGCCGCTATTATGGAATCGGCGTGGGTTTGGCTGCCGGGGCGTTCATGGCGTTTTTTCGCGCACCGATCGATATAAGCCAAGAAGCCTATGCGTATATGATCCTCGTCTTTTTCATCACCCTGTCCATGTTCGCCTGGGACCATGTCTTTCAACATCTGCATAGCAGTAAACCTACCAGGTTGTTATGGACGGTTCTGCTTATAACATCCGCTATCTGCGCCTGTTATACCCACAACATCGGCCTGGTGTTCATCGGACTGCAGAGCATGGTCACGCTGGTTCTTTTAATGCGGAAACCTCGGCTGCAGCTTAAGGCCGGTCTAATATACCTGCCAGTACTGGCCGCTTATCTTCCCATGCTACCGCTTTTCCTCAAGCAGCTGTCCAGCCCGATCGTCACCAACACGATATCCTGGATACCGCCCCCCTCCCTTCTTGAAATCGCCAAAATCCCGGTAAACGCTTTTAACAGGTCATTGTCCCTGATCACCCTTGTCTCGGTTATCTGCATTGGAACGCTGTGTACTGTGCTTTTCAGGGCATGGAAAAGAAAGGATTTGTCTGGTCTTTTCAAAAAACCGAGATGGGGCGACTGGGTGCTTTCAGGCTGGATCCTCATTCCCTTCGCCACCATCCTGCTGTTCTCGATAGTCAGGATTCCTATCCTCCACTACCGGCCGATGCTGTTTCTCCTACCGCCTATCTACCTGCTCCTCGCACGCGGAATATTCATTCTAACGCGCGACAAGCGACTCCGTTACGGTATCACCGTTGCTCTGGTCACCATCTCTCTGGTTGATCTCCTATTCATCAGCCGCTACTATACGACCGGGCAACGTGAGCAGTTCAGGGAAGCCGCAGCCTTTGTTATCAACCATACACAAGAGGCAAATAAGATCGCACTGATCGCCAGCGCCCACAGCCCATACTATTTTGATTACTATTTTGAGCGTCTCGACTCGCCGACCAGGGTGGATGTGTTTTTCAACCCCCGCAGAACGAAAGCTATAGAATTAGAGTCGCTTATAATCAGATTGCAGAGGGAAAGGGGTGCGAAGCAAGTATGGTTGATCGCAGGCCATATAATCCCTGAAGACGAGCACCATGAGGTGTTCCGCAAACTCGGATACAAACTGCAGGAGAGCCAAATACTCTTTAAGGCCGGCGCATGGCTGTATGTACTTGAATGAATTTGATAATACCGGGCACCCGATTCCGTACCACCGTGTCCGGGTTGCATTCAGGGCCACACGACACCGCCAAGTCTGTACTCTGCTGAAGATCTGGCGTACAAGAAAAAAACCACTCGCCGAGCTACACACCAACTATCGCAGATCTTCCACCGGTGGATCACACATATTAAACTGCATCTGATCGCTGTTTCCCATCGTCAGTAGAGCTCATCGAAGTCGAGTATCACCGGTTCGAGGTCGAAGAAACGCCTGTTCTTCACCTGTTCCGTAGAAGGCTCAGGTCCCAGCTCAACATCAAGCGTCACCGGCTGATATTTCTCCGTGACCATACCATGGTACCAAACCTCGAGTGTATAGCTTCCTTTGGGGATGTTGTAGAGGTAATACATTCCCTCATCATCTGTGAACGAGGGCTTTGAACGGCCGAGCGCATCATTGAAGAGGGTGACCGGAATTCCTGTAACCGGTATCTCTTGCTGCTTGGCTTGGCGAACCACCTTTCCCCGAACATCCATTGTCTCGACGGGCATTGCCGTACCATCGCTAAACACCAGCAGAAATAGTATTGCAATCGCAACAATATTCCGTATTCGACATAATAATCCGGTCTGAATATTAAACGTGTTATTCATGTGAATGACCCCTCTTTAACACACAACCTTTATAACCAAGACATTAACTGTGTCTTCCGCCTTCAGAGCATCAGTCGGGATCGTAAGGCTCATCGTCTGACCTGGTCAGGATAATTGGTTCGTTAATCCTGATCACCCTGCCTTTTTTTTCGATATTATAACCGATGTTTGCCCCATACCAGCCAAACCTCGTTGTGTCGGTGGTCAGCGGCACTGTAACCGAGTTGTATCCCGGCAGGGTAACCAACAGATTCGGTACCTGCTCTTCCTCTCCGCGCTCAATGGGGACTGCCGGCACCTAGAACTGGCCGTTCAGATTGACCATGTACCTCGCAGGCAAAATCGCCATTTTTACCCCCTCGAATACCCGCTGATCTGACAGTTGCTCCAGTTGCAGCGTACCGTTTATGGTCCAGACCTCGTATTTACCGGCCAGCCTGTCTATCTCCGCCTTGAAAATAAACCCGAGAAAGAGTAAAACGAAAGCATACCCGGCGAAGGCTCCAGCGAACTTGAACCTGATACCCCTTAGCTCTCCGCCTATCCCTCCGGTAGTAGCAGGAAAGAGCTTGAAAATGAGAATCGCCGGGATAAGCGGTAGGATTACAATAACAAGTACTAATAACAACTCTTCCATTCGCGGGCTCATAGCTACCTCACGGTTAAAATAACCGGGACTTCTATATCTCTATTTGCAGTTCGAGTATATCCCAAACGGACAACCGCTCCATATGGACAACGTACCCATCTCACGACGGAAAATGGCGCTCCCCAACGATCTCCCTGTTACTTCAGATACACATCATAGAGCCAATATGGCCATAATATGTATAAAAATAACGGTGGAGACAACCCGCCGTTTTATAGAATTTACAATCCATGTGCCTTCAATCGTCTACATCAGCGCAGCCACCGAGGTTCTCGCCACTTCCAACAGACGTCCGGGAAGAATACCAATCAACAGAATAAGGATCATGCAGAGGTAGACGGTCTGGACGATCGGGCCGGTCAAGAAGAGGGGTGCTTCCGTCTCCATGTCGCGTTCGTGCATGTACATGAGAACAACCGGCCGCAGGTAATAATAGACGCTGACCGCGCTGTTGAGCACGCCGATCACCGCGAGGGTCACCAATCCCTGCTGAACCGCCGCGCTGAAGATGTAGTACTTCCCGAAGAAACCAGCCGTCGGCGGAATCCCGGCGAGCGCGAGCATGAAGATGAGCATCGCGAAGGCCAGCCCCGGCTTGCGGAAGGCGAGACCGCGGTAATCCTCGAAAGAATACCCCTTCTCCGCCTGCTCATCGCGGTTGATCGCAATGGCGACGAGGAACGCGCCGACGTTCATCAAAGCATAGACGGTGAGGTAGAAGAGCACCGCCGCGGCGCCGACACGATTGAAGGTCATCAGCGCGACGACGAGATAACCCGCATGGGTGATGCTCGAGAAGGCGAGCATGCGCTTGATGCTCTCTTGGCGAAGCGCGAGCACATTGCCGACGGTCATCGTCAACACCGCGACCCACCAGAGGACCGGCTCCCAGCCTGCGGTGAGTTCACCGAACCCGATATAGAGCACGCGGATAAACGCAGCGAAGGCGGCGGCCTTCGGCGCGGTGGACATGAAAGCGGTCACAGTGGTCGGCGCACCCTCGTAGGCGTCCGGCGACCACCAATGGAAGGGAACCAGCGCGGTCTTGAACCCGAAGGTGACCATTACGAGACCTGCGCCGGCCCAGGCGATTATCGGAAGCGATCCCGAAGTGCTCCTGAAATAGGCGGTGATGTCGAGAATGTTGGTCGAACCGACCACCCCGAAGAGCAGGGCGATGCCATAGAGGAAGAAACCGGTGGTAAAAGCGCCGAGCAGGAAGTATTTGAGAGCGCCCTCGTTCGAGGCGAGACGATGGCGGGACATGCCGACGAGGGCATAGAGGCTGATCGACATTGTTTCGATGCCGAGAAAGAGGATCAGCAGATCCTGCGCCATGACCATCAACATCATGCCGAACAGCGTGAAGAGAAACATCAGGTAGTATTCGGCGATGCGTATCCGGCTGAGCTCGATGTAACGCTCGCTGACCGCGACGATGAGAAACGTGATAAAGGTCAGGACCACGCGGAAGAAAATTGTGAACCGGTCAACCACGACCATCCCGCCGAAGGCCTGTCCCAGATCGGCGGAGATGATGAACGTCGAAGCGATAACCGCGAGCAGTCCAACGAGCACGACGAGTTGCACGCCCCTCGTGCTCCTGCCCCGCGGCAGGATGACATCGGTCAGGATGGCAAGCAATGCGACAACAATCACAAGAAGTTCCGGCAAAACCCGACCGATATGCATGTCAGCTACCAAATTGAAAAACATGACCTCTCTCCCCCGCGCCTAAGGAAGCATTTGGGTCAAAAAATGCTCCACGCTGACCGTTATCCTCGAAAGGAACGTGTTCGGATGGATCCCGATCCAAAAAATGAAGACCAGGATCGGCAACAGGCTCGCCCATTCCGTGACGTTCAGGTCCTTCAACGACTTGTTCTCCTCGTTGGTCATCTCCCCGAAGAAGACCCTGCGGTACATCCAGAGCAGATATACGGCCGCGAGAATTACTCCGGTTGCACCGACGACCGCGAACCAGGGTGCGGCCTTGTAGGCTCCGAGCAGGATCAGAAACTCACCCACGAATCCATTCAGACCCGGCAGGCCTATCGAAGAGAGCATAACTACCATAAAAACAGCGGCATACTTCGGCATTACTTTGGCGATACCACCGTACTCGGCGATCAGTCGAGTATGACGGCGGTCATAGACCACACCCACCAGAAGGAAGAGCGCACCGGTGGACAAACCGTGGTTGATCATCTGGATTACCGCACCGGTCACCGCCTGTGTGTTCATCGCAAACAGCCCGAGCATGACAAAACCAAGGTGACTGACCGAACTGTAGGCAACCAGTTTCTTCATGTCCGGCTGCACGATGCTGACCATCGCGCCATAGACGATGCCAATCAACGCGAGGGCCAGCAGCAGCGGCTTGAGCGTCTCGACTCCCAGGGGGAACATCGGCATCGCGAAACGGATGAAGCCGTAGGTGCCCATCTTGAGCAGAACCCCGGCGAGGATCACCGAACCGGCGGTCGGCGCCTCGACATGCGCATCGGGCAGCCAGGTGTGGAACGGGAACATCGGGACCTTGATCGCAAAGGCCAGGGCGAAGGCGGCGAAGAGCCAGAGCTGAGCCTGCGCCGGGAAGTCGGCATGGGCCATGATCAGGGTGTAATCAAAGGTATGCCCGACTCCCGGGACGGTCGTGTTGAAGTAAATCCAGAGGATACCGACCAGCATCAGCAGGCTGCCGAACATGGTGTAGAGGACAAACTTGATCGCGGCATAGATACGCTCGACCCCGCCCCAGATGCCGATGATGAAATACATTGGCACCAGCATCACCTCCCAGAAAACGTAGAAAAGGAACAGGTCAAGGGCGAGGAACGTGCCGAGCATGCCGGTCTGCAGGATCAACAGGCTGATGAAATAGCCCTTGAGGTGTTTCTTGACGGCGGCGCTGCCGAGCACGACAATCGGGCCAAGAAACGTCGTAAGCAGCACCAGCAACAGGCTGATTCCATCCATTCCCAGGTAGTAGTTGATCCCCTGTGCAGGCACCCAAGCCATCCTCTCGATGAACTGGAACGCCGACGAAGAGACATCGTAGGCGAAAAAGAGCGGAACGCTGACGATAAAATCGACCAGCATCACCACCAGCGCCGCAGTCCGTAAAAGGCGCGAGTTCGACGAGGGCAGGAGCAGCAAGAGCAACGCCCCCAAGGTGGGGATGAATACTATCGCGGTCAACCACAGTGGCATCGCACTTCTCCCGTAGAGCTATCCGCCAGAACCTTTATTGCAATACAAACACTACCAATATGACCAGGATTCCAACCGCCATCATGACGGCATAGTTGCCGACAACTCCGGTCTGGAGTCGGCGCAAGAGACCCCCTAACCAGTTGACGGATTTCGCGCTGCCATGAACCATCCCGTTGTCAATAACGCCATCGTCGAAGTACTTCCACGATCCCTTGCACAACGAGATGAACGGCCTGACTATCGTCGCAGCGTAGAATTCATCGACGAAATACTTCCGCCAGAGCACCAACTGGATGCCGCGCTGATACTCATCCGGCTTCGCGGTCATCCTCTTCCTGATGTAAACTGCGTATGCAATCGCGATCCCGACCAGCGCAGCGGCCACGCTGACACCGATCAGGGTCCACTCCGCAGCTTGGTTGAGGTGGTGGGGATGATATTGGACCGCCGCATAGGCCGGTTCGAAAACCGGTTCCAACCATTTGTGGAAGAGGTTCAGGTTCTCGCCGAGAACAACCGGAAGGCCGATGTAACCGCCGACCACTGCGAGAAAGGCGAGAATCATAAGGGGCACGGTCATCGCCGGCGGGCTCTCGCGCAGACCATCCTGCGAGCCCTCCGGCCCCCTGTATTCGCCGAAAAAGGTCAGATACAACAGGCGGAACATGTAGAAAGCGGTGATCACCGCGGCGAGCAGGCCGAGGGCATACGGGATGTAGCCCGCCGCACCGGAAGCGAAGGCGCTGGCGAGGATTTCATCCTTGCTGAAGAAACCGGAGAATCCCGGAATGCCGGTAATCGCGAGCGTCGCGATAAAAAATGTGACGTAGGTGACGGGAATGAATTTCTTCAAGCCTCCCATATTGCGGATGTCCTGCGGATCGCTGTGATGGTCGTCCGCATGCTGCAGAGCCCCATGCATGGACTGGATCACCGCCCCCGAGCCGAGGAAGAGTAGCGCCTTGAAGAAGGCATGGGTCACCAGGTGGAAAATCCCGGCGCCGAACGACGCGACGCCACAAGCCATCACCATGTAACCGAGCTGACTGACGGTGGAATACGCCAGGACCTTCTTGATGTCGAACTGCTTTATGCCGATGGTCGCGGCGAAGATCGCGGTCAGCCCGCCGATGATCGCGACCACCGTCATGCTCGAAGGCGCGAGCATGAAGAGGACGCTGGTCCGCGCGATCATGTAGACACCCGCGGTGACCATCGTCGCGGCATGGATCAAGGCGCTGACCGGAGTCGGACCGGCCATTGCATCGGGCAACCAGACATAGAGCGGAATCTGTGCGCTCTTGCCGGCTGCGCCGAGGAGGAGCATCAGGGTGATGATTACGATCGGCGCCGCATCCGGGTGATGGCCCCATTTCTCAGCCGCCGCAGGGAAGACCTCGACGAAGGTCAGATTGCCGAAGTGATGGAAGAGGAGGAACATCGCCACCAACATCCCGAAGTCACCGATACGATTGACGACGAACGCCTTCATCCCAGCCGTGGCTTTCGCCTGGTCCTCCCACCAGTGACCGATGAGCAGGTAACTGCAAAGACCGACACCCTCCCATCCGATGAACATCACCGGGAAGTTGTTTCCGAGTACAAGAACGAGCATGAAGAAAACGAACAAATTCAGGTAGACGAAGTACAGCCTGAAACGAGAATCGCCGTGCATGTACCCGATCGAGTAGATATGGATCAGGAAACTGACACCGGTGACCACGAGTATCATCACACAGGTGAGCGGATCGATGAGGAACGCGAAATCCAGTTTGAGTCCGCCCACCGTAATCCAGCGGAAGATCTCAACCTCGACCACGCGATGGTGCGGGTCCATGCCCGCAAGCTGAAGCGTCACCGCGATTGCCACGGCGAAACTGGCGCCGATCATCAGGCTGGCGAACCAGCCAACCAGTTTCTCGGGGAAACGGCGCGAAAACAGCCCGTTCAAAATCATGCCAATCAGAGGAAAGAGGATCAGCCAAACCGCATAATCCACGGTGTCCCTCCAGGGTTCGGACGCCGGTCAAATCGCAGCCACGATCACGACGTCATCGAATACCATCGCCGCTGCCATGACTCCATATGAAGCAACGTACGCAATGAATATCATTCCAAGTCTATTTAAAACAAAAACATCTGTTCCACACTACCGGGTAACATCACCACTTAAGCAGGTTCAATTTTGTTATGTCAAGCGATCCGACGTTCCGGTAGATGGTGACCACAATCGCCAGGCCGATGCCGACCTCCGCCGCCGCCACGGTCATGCTGAAAAGCACGAACACCTGACCGACGATATTCTGGAGGTAGTAGCTGAATGCGATCAACGTCAGATTCGCCGAATTGAGCATCAGCTCGATCGACATGAAAATGATGATCACGTTGCGCCGGGTGAGCACGCCGGTCACACCGATGCAAAAAAGCATCGCCGCGAGTATCAGGTAATGGTTCATGGTTATCGTCATGGTCACACCCGCTCCTTCTTCGCCAGCGAAACAGCGCCGATGACCGCAGCAAGAAGCAGCACACCGGCAATTTCGAAAGGCAGGACAAACTCGGTAAAGAGGCTCTTACCGAGCCAATCAATCCGACCTTGTGCGAAGGAATCGGGGGTCGGTTCGATGAGCGGTATCCCCAGCGCAGGACGGCCAAGCAGGTAGGCGAGAAACACGATCACCAATCCAATACCGACAACCACGCCGAATCCCTGCCAGATCGAAAGCTTGCCCTCCAGTTTCTCGGGTTCGCGCAGGTTCAGCATCATTATCACGAAGAGGAACAGGACCATGATCGCGCCCGCATAGATGATGATCTGAACCGCTGCAAGAAACGATGCGCCGAGCATCACATAGAGACCGGCAAAACAGAAAAAGGCGAGCACCAGATAGAGAATGCTGTGCAGCGGGTTTTTCCGCGTTATGACCATCAGTGCGCTGAACAATGTGACCAGCGCAAGCAGCGCAAACATGAAAGTCTGCATATTACCGCCCCTCTACGGATCAGTCCTTGTAGAAAATCGGTCCGCCGACATTTTCGGTCAGCATTTCCTTGGCGTAAACAAGTTTTTCGCGGCTGTCCTCGACAAACTCAAAGAACGGCGTAAGGAAAATGGCCGCCTCCGGACACGCTTCCTCACACATGCCGCAGTAAATACAGCGCAGCATGTCGATCTCGTAGGTGATCGAGTACCGCTCGGTGGTATGCAGGTGTCGCCTCTCGGGTGGAACCTCACCGGCCTGAATGATGATCGCATCCGCCGGGCAGGCGAGTTCGCACATCTGGCACCCGACGCACCGCTCCCTGCCGAATTCATCGCGCTTGAGTACATGACGACCGCGCCAGCGATGGCTGACCTCCGGCTTTTCCTCCGGGTATTGAATGGTCACCGCCTTGCGGAAGAAATGAGACAACGTGACGCTCATCCCCTTGAGAATCGCGGGAAAGTAGAGCCGCTCGGCCAAGGTCAGATCGTACTTGCGGAACGGATCATTTATTCTCTGATCCAAGTATTCCTCCAAGCCTATCACAGGTTCTTCCCATAACCACCGCATCCATTTCTGTTCATCTTGTTTGCAGTTTATTGGGCCCAACCGATCCGCTGGAAAACCAGCAGCAAACCCGAGGTCAGGAAGATGTTGAACACACCCAGCGGGATCAGTTTCTTCCATCCCAGCGCCATCAACTGATCATAACGGAAACGCGGAATGGTCCAACGCACCCAGATAAAGACGAACATAAAGAAGAATGTCTTCACCCAGAATACCGCAACGCTGAGCAGGCCCCACCAGACTGTCGGGTTCTCCGGGATCGACACCCAGGGAATTGTCCAACCGCCGAAATAAAGCGTCGCCATCAGGGCGCTGGCGAGTGTCATATGAACGTATTCGCCGAACATGAAGAGGCCGAATTTCATAGCGGAATACTCGGTGAGGTAGCCCACAACCAGCTCGTTCTCCGCCTCCGGCAGGTCAAATGGAACCCGGCCGCATTCGGCATAGGAGGCCACGAGGAAGATGATGAAACCTATCGGCTGGGTGAAGATGCTCCAGTGCCAGATCGACCCGGACTGCTGGAGCACGATCATCCTCAGGGACGGCGTGCCATGCACGACGAGCAGCGCGACAATCGCCAGTCCCATCGCGATCTCGTAACTGATCATCTGGCTGCTGGCGCGAAGACCGCCCATCAGCGAGTACTTGTTGTTCGAAGCCCAGCCCCCGATGATGAACCCATAGACGGTCAGCGAACTGACGGCGAGGATATAAAGTATGCCGATGTGAATATCGGCGATCTGCAGCAGAATCTCGCGGCCCGCGACGACTATCCGGTCGCCGAAGGGTATCGCCGCGATGATCAGCGCCGCGGCGGTGAACGAGATCCCTGGCGCGATTACAAACAATGCCTTGGCGGCGCGATCGGGAATGAACTCCTCCTTCATGAAGAATTTCACCCCGTCGGCGACGACCTGGAGGATGCCTGCGGGCCCGGCCCTGTTCGGACCGAGACGATCCTGGAAAAATCCCGCAAAGCGGCGCTCGCCCCAAGTCGTAAAGGCGACAATGCCGAGGACGAGGAGGAAGAAGCCGACGGTAACCAGCGATTTTTCCAGCAAAAAGGCGTAAATCTCAGGCATTTTCGGGCTCCGGAACCTTGGCCTGTTCTTTGACGGGAATGGGCCTGGTTATATCATCCTCTTCATCGATGACCCAATCCTCCAGGTTGTAGTGCTCGAAACGGCACTCATCGCAGATCAGGCTCTTCATCGCTCGGTGTTCATCGAGTCTTGCGTTGACACGGTAAATTTCCCCGTAATGAAGGCCGAGTATCACCTTGCAGCCGTGTTCACAGCCGGGTCGATGCGCCGGAACATGCTCGATGTCCCAGACGCGGACGCTGAAACGCATCTTCTTGTCCGTCAAGGCCCCAACCGGGCAGATATCGATCAGGTTGCCCGCCCACTCGCTCGGCACCGCAGCCTCGACGAAGGAACCAATCTCCATCCTGTCGCCACGGTTGAGCGCACCGATGTGATGGACATGGAGATAATCTTCGCCAAGCTGGATACAACGCCGGCAGTGGATGCAACGGTTCATCTCCTTGGCAATCTTCTCGCCGTAATCGCTCTTCGGGAAGGTGCGCCTTTGATGACGGTATCGCCCCACCGGAAAGCCGTACTTATAGCCATAGTCCTGCAGGTCGCACTCCCCTGCCTGATCGCAGATCGGACAGTCGAGTGGGTGATTAATCAGAAGGAACTCCATCACTCCGCGACGGGCCTTGAAAACACGATCATTGTTCGTGAAGACGACCATTTTTTCACGGATCGGCGTATTGCAGGCGATCTGCAGCTTCGCTATCCCCTCGACTTCAACGAGACAAATACGACAATTCCCCTGAGGCGGGAACCAGGGATAGAAGCAGAAGGTCGGTATCTCGATCCCGGCTTTCCGCGCGGCCCAGAGAATCGTCACCCCCTGGGAAGCCTCCACCTCTCGACCATCTATCGTCAACGTTACCATCGGACACAGCTCCAAGTGTTGTCAAGGCGAACCGATTCAAACCTCGTGCGCCATCCCTTTGAAGGATGTTGTGTAATCACGCGGCTTCGGATAATTGAACGGCAGTTCGCGCCGCCAGTTCTCGGGCTTGCTCTGATCACGCTTTTTCGCGAGGCGGGTCCTGCCGGTGACCATCGACTTGCCCTCGCGGATGTAATATTCGAACTCCTCCGGCCATTTATCCATCATGCTCCTGACGGGCATCACGATGCTGTCGCCGAGAGGGCAGATTGTCGCACCGAGAATCTCATCCATCACATCAAACAGGAGGTCCTTGCTCCCGGGTTGCGGTTGCCCGGCCTCGATGTCGGTCAGCAGCTTGTGGACCCAGCCGGTGCCCTCCCGGCACGGTGTGCACTGGCCGCAGCTTTCATGATGGTAGAAGGTCGCGAGCACCGTTGCCATCTCGACCATGCAGGTGGTCTCGTCCATGACGATCATCCCGCCGGAGCCGAGCATACTGCCATGTTCAACCATGCTCTCATAATCGAGATTGCAGGCGAAGAACTCCTTCGGAGTCATACAGAATACGGAACTCCCCCCGGGGAGCACGGCCTTCAGCTTGCGGCCCTTCCAGCAGCCGCCGAGGTCCTCCTCGAAAAACTTCTTCGCCGGATAGCCGAGCGGGACCTCATACACGCCCGGTCGTTCCACATGCCCCGAAACACTCCAGAGCTTTGTCCCGACCGACTTCTCGGTGCCCCATCGACGATACCACTCCGCGCCGTTTTCGACTATCTTCGGGACCGCCGAAAGAGTCTCCACGTTGTTGACGACGGTCGGACAACGGTAGAATCCCTCCACCGCCGGGAACGGCGGCTTGATCCGCGGATGGCCACGCTTGCCCTCGAGGCTTTCGATGAGTGCGGTCTCTTCACCGCAGATGTAGGCACCGGCGCCGCGATGGGTCCAGATCTCGAGGTCAAAACCGTTGCCGAGGACGTTTCTCCCCAAATAACCCGCTTTTCGGGCCTGATCAAGGGCATTTTCGACCATTTTCCAACCCTTGACGAATTCACCGCGGATGTAAACATAGGCGACGTTTGCACCTATGGCGTAAGCGGCGAGCATCATTCCCTCGAGCATCAGGTGGGGAGCTTTCTCGAGGATTTCACGGTCCTTGAAGGTGCCCGGCTCGGACTCATCCGCATTGCAGAGCAGGTATTTCGGCTTGGTGGTGTCCTGAGGGACGAAACTCCACTTGAGACCTGCCGGGAAACCTGCGCCGCCACGGCCGCGAAGACCGGAGTCCTTCACGATCTCTGTTATCTCGTCCGGCGAGACCCTGTCTCCGAGCACACGCTTCCAGGTTTCGTATCCCCCGTGCTGCTCGTAGACCTCGATATCCGTGTTGCCGGGGATGTCGATGTCCTTGTAGACGATCTTTTCGAGCGCCATCGGCGACTCACCTCCGTTCGCGTAGCTCACTCGCTGCCGTTACCACCATTCTTCCTCCACCCTTCGATCAGTTCATCGACCCTCTCGAGGGTAAGGTTCTCGTAGTAGTCGTCGTTAACCTGCATCACCGGAGCATTGCCGCATGCCCCCAGACATTCCACACGATGCAGGCAGAAGAGCCCATCCGCGGTCACCTCGTCCTCCTTGATGCCGTGCTTCTCTTCGAGGTAGGCATACAGCTCCTCCGCATCGCGCAAATTGCATGAGATGTTGTGACAAACCTGAATGTGATAATTCCCGACCGGTTTTTGCGGAAAGTAGGTGTAGAAGGTCATCGCCTCGTACAAGTGGATCGGCGGGACATCGAGCAGGCCGGAGATATGATCGCAGGCCTCTTTGTCCACATATCCACGTTCGGCCACGACAATGTGCAGCGCGGGAAGAATCGCGGATTTCGGCTCGGGATAACGCCCTGCGATCTCCCTGACACGCTGCTGACCGTTCTTTGAAAGCTTATAGGCCATTGCCACCGGCTCCTTATCTATCCAGCTCACCCGCGATCACATTGAGAGAGGACATGCACATGACCGCATCAGCGATCATGCAGCCGCGAAGCAGCTCCTCGATGGACTGGTAGTAGTAGAAACAGGGTCCGCGGAAATGGAGACGATAAGGATTTGGCCCGCCATCGGATACGCAGTAGAAACCGAGCTCGCCGTTGGGGGACTCGATCGCCTGGTAGACCTCCCCCTCCGGAGGACGAATACCGTGCATGATGATCTTGAAATGGTAGATCATCGCCTCCATGCTGCTGTAGACATCCTTCTTCTCGGGAAGGAATACCTCCGGCAGATCGGCATGCCAGGGACCATCCGGGAGGTTGTCCAGCGCCTGCTCTATGATCTTGATCGACTCCTCCATCTCCAGCATGCGGACCATGAAGCGGTCATAAGCATCGCCGTTTCCACCGAGGATCGTATCGAACTCGAAATCCTCATAGCTGCTGTAAGGATCGGCCTTGCGGACATCGTAATCGACACCGGCCGCACGCAGATTCGGACCGGTGAAACCGTATTCGAGCGCTCGTTCAGGTGTGACTGGAGTGATGTCGCGCGTACGATCGATGAAAATCCGGTTCCTCGAAAGCAGCGCATGGAACTCGGCGAAAACCTTCGGCAGCGGCTTCAGCCAGTCACGGACATCCTCGACGAAGTTCGGATAGAGCGGCTTGTCCAACCCCCCGACGCGCCCGAAAGTTGTGGTCAGGCGCGCCCCGACCATACGGTCGAAGATCTTGTAGGCGCGCTCGCGCTGCTCCATGAAGTAGAGGAAACCGGTATACGCGCCGCAATCGACGCCCATGATACTGGTGCAGATGAGATGGTCGATGATCCGGTTGATCTCGAACATGATCACCCGGACATACCGGACCAGCTTGGGCGTCTCGATGCCGAGCAGCTTCTCGGCGGTAAGCGTCCAGCCGATATTGTTCGCCATCGAGGAGACGTAGTTCATCCGGTCGGTAATCGTCAGCACCTGGTTATAGCTGTAATGCTCGGAAAGCTTCTCGAAGCTGCGATGACAGTAACCGATCTGTGCCCTGACATCGACGATACGTTCTCCATCGAGCTTTACCTTGTTCTCGAGTATCGCATGGGTAGCGGGATGGGACGGGCCGAAGTTGAGATCGAAGGTATCCTCGTTGACGGGAGGGGTCTCCGCAATTGCGTTGTCGATCGTCCTGCTAACCATCCGAACCCTCCCCCCGCATAGGTTCGCGGCGTTTCTCAAGAGGCGTGTTCGGCAGAATCTGATCGGCGGGAAGCGGCTTCGTGCGCCGCGAAATTACAGGCTCACTCCTTTTATTCGAAACAACGGTGCCCCGAGGGAAGCTTCCACGGTGCAAACCCTTGACCGGGAAGTCCTTGCGAAGCGGATGACCCTCGAAATCATCCGGGCTGAGAATGCGCTCCATCCGTGGATGGCCCTTGAAATCGATACCCAATAGGTCGAATATCTCGCGCTCGGGCCAACCGGCGCCGATGAACAGGCCGGAGATGGTCTCGAGTCGGGGCGGGTCGCCCTTAACCGGCGTCTTGATCCGCAGCTTGAGGTTGTTCGCATGGCTCCGCAAATGGACAACCACCTCGAAACGAGCCTCGCGGGAATGGTAGTAATCAACTGCGGTGATGTCGATGAAGTGGTCGAATTTCCAGGTCTTGTGATCCTTTAACCAACGAACGAGTCCGACATGGATCTCCGGCTCGACAACAACCACCGGCATCCCATAGTTCATGAAGGTCCGGCTGACACTGTCGCCGAATTCCCCCCGGATGTCTGCGAGCAGCCTCTCGTGCATCTCGTCGCGACTCATCGACGCCCCTCCAACCTTTCATGCTGGACTTTCTCCTGGAGTCTGGTGTAGGCGAGCATCAACATCTCGGGACGCGGCGGACACCCGGGAACGTAAATGTCCACCGGAAACAGCGTATCGATCCCCTGAACCACGCTGTAGGTATCGAACATCCCGCCGCAACTGGCACAGGCGCCCATGCTGATCACCCACTTGGGTTCGGTCATCTGTTCGTAAATACGCTGCAGAACCGGCGCCATCTTGATGCAAATGGTGCCGATGACAAGCAACAGATCGGCCTGCCGGGGGCTGAAACTCGGACGCTCCCAGCCGAAACGGCCCTGGTCATAACGCGAAGCCATGGTCGCCATGTATTCGATACCGCAACAGGCCGTCGCATACGGCATCGGCCACATGCTGTATTTCCGCGCCCAACCGACGAATTCACTGACACGGGTGATTATCGCCTCGCCGCCCGGCCAACGGGTCACTCCCATTCCAGGGCTCCTTTCTTCCATTCATACAGCAAACCAACGGTCAACAACAGCAGAAATATGCCCATCGTCACAAATCCAAACAGTCCAAGGTAACGGAAGTTCACCGCCCAGGGATACATGAACACGACCTCGAGGTCGAAGAGCACGAAGAGTACGGCTATCAGATAAAACTTGACCGGGAAGCGAGCCCTGGAATCTCCTCTGTAGTCGATGCCGCATTCATAGGTGTCATGTTTTTCAGGCGAGTAGCGCTTCGGACCGAGAAGGTGCGTCACGATGAGCGCGAAGGCGGCGAAGCCGCCGACTACAACGAAAGTGATGACAACCGGCACAAAATCGTGTGGCGTCATGGCTGTTCTTCTCCATTGGTCAAAAGTCGCGCTTCCTTGATTCGCTCATGCTATCCTGATAACAGAGTGTAGGGAAGTCTAACATGTTGCAAATCATAAATGTTGCAAGATTCTGCCCGAAATATATGTCGCTTACAAACTGAAAGTAAAGCGCGACGGAAAGCGCCAGGTTCATCCGTTAGTTATCGCCAAATGCGAATTAGTACAAGGCGACTTGAAACGAAACCAGTCAGTTAGCTACCCGTCAGAAAAGGGATAATCGGCCTCGAAATCAGCGGGAGCGGCGCTCCGAGAGAAACCAATTCTCAAGATAGCGGGTACATTACGGCTATGCGGCGGTTGACTGGTGGCCAAGCGCGCTCATCAGGCCAATCGCATTCTCGGGACATGCCGGTTCACACAGCCCGCAGCCGATACATTTGTCAGCATGGATAATGTGCTTGCCGTCATCCAGCTGTTCGATACACCCCTTCACCGGACAGACCTTCTTACATTCCCCGACACCGGTGCACCTTGAATCCGAAATGTAAAACACCGGACGTTTTCCGGCTTTCTTATCGACAAGCGAATCGGTCGGGCACTTGTGAACCGCGACAACGGGGTCATCCTCAATGGAATAGTCGAAAATGGGCAGGTTGGTCTCCTCGACCATCGAAATCATGCCCGATGGCGTGTTCTTCGGGTTCGCACAGAGAGTGCAACCCGTGCATCCTATTTTACAGACCTGCTTCACCTGCTTGCCGCGATGGGGGTTCATGCAAGCGATAAAGATGTTCGCACTGCGAGGGATCAGGTCCATAATATCGCGCGGGCAGACATCGACGCACTTGCCGCACGCGGTGCAGTTGTCATCGAGCACTATGGGAAGGCCATTGTCGCCCATGGCCATCGCGTTGAACGTGCAAACCCGTACACAGTCCCAGAAGCCAAGACATCCCCAGTCGCATTTCTTGTGGCCGTTACCTACGAGAGTCGCGGCGGAGCAACTGATAAACCCTTGGTAATCAAAACGATCTCCGCATTTGTCAGGAGAGCCCAGGCAGCGGACAACAGCGACCTTGTCCTCAACCGTTCCGACTTCAACATCGAGAATCTCGGATATCGCATCGGCGGTACCCTGACCGCCAACCGGGCATGCGGTTGTCTCAACCTTGCCATCGAGAACCGCTATGGCCAGCCCCTTGCAACCCGCCAATCCGCAGGCGCCGCAATTCGAACCGGGAAGCACATCCTCAAGTTGTTCGATGCGAGGGTCCACCTTGACATAGAACTTCTTCGATGCATAGGCAAGTCCCCCACCGAACAGAAGACCCAGACCCCCAACAGATGCGATTGCAACGAGGATGCTCAACTCCATGATCATCTCCTGATAAAGCAAGCACCATTTCAACAAATACGGCAAACCGGCAAATTCCGGCTACCCTATGCTGAGTCCGCTGAAACCGAGGAAAGCGATCGACATCAACCCGGCCATGATGAACGCGATCGGAACCCCCTGCAAAGGTTTGGGAATATTCGCCAGCTCCAGCCGTTCGCGAATACCCGCCATCAGCACCAGCGCGAGGGTAAAGCCGATCCCGGCGGAAACGCCGTTGACCAACGCCTCGAGCAGGTTATATGCTTCGTCGATGTTAAGCACTGCCACGCCGAGAACCGCACAGTTCGTCGTTATCAGCGGCAAATAGATCCCCAACGCATCGTATAACGCCGGGGCGACTTTCTGGATCACCATCTCAACCAACTGCACCAGACTGGCTATCACCAGGATGAAGGCTATCGTGCGCAGGAAGGTGAGATCGACTCCCCAGAAATTCGTTTCGGGCGCGAGCAGGTAATAATAGATGAGCCACGTGAAAAACGCCGCGATGGTCATCACGAAAATTACCGCCATGCCCATGCCGATCGCGCTCGAGAGCTTTCTCGAGACCCCGATATAAGGACAGATACCGAGAAATCGGGCAAAAACGAAATTATTGATCAGGATCGACCCGACCGCAATTACCATAAGTTTCGAGAAATCCATTCGCTATTCCTCCCGCCTGAATCCGGACTGCCGCAAGAGCATCTCCTTGAGCCGCTTCGCTTTGGCGACATCCATCCAGTTGAAGACGGCCAGGATAAACCCCATCGTGATGAACGCCCCCGGCGCGAGCATCATCAGCAATACAGGTTCGAATCCGGACGGCACGACGGTAATGCCGAGCCAGGTGCCATTGCCAAGAACTTCGCGCACGGTCGCGATGAGAACCAGCGCAAAGGTGAACCCCACACCCATGCCGACGCCGTCGATAATCGAAATGAGAGGATCGTTCCTGCTGGCGAACGCCTCGGCGCGGCCGAGGATTATACAGTTGACCACGATCAACGGAACAAAAATCCCAAGGTTGCGAAACAGCGCAGGCTGGAAAGCCTGCATCACCATCTCGACGACGGTTACGAAGGTCGCAATGACAACGATGAAAACCGGAATGCGGATCTTCGCCGGAATCCCCTTGCGCATCAGGCTGATGAGCAGATTGCTCATGATCAGGACGAAAATGACGGAAATCCCCATACCGATTCCATTGAATACCGAAGAAGAGACCGCGAGTGCGGGGCAAAGGCCAAGTGCAAGCCGAAGCACCGGGTTGTCCTTGATCAATCCCTTGGTGAATTCGCTCGTCATACTCATTGTTCGACCTCCTCCTCCGGCGCGCTGTCGCCACCAGGCGAATTCAAGGCCTCAACGGTCTCATCACCGTCGCCCATTGCGAGCGAGCCGTCCTCGTCGCCCTCATCGGGCGGGAGCGCGGTCTGAATCGCTGACGCCAGCTCCCTGACAGAATTGGCCACGGCCCTGGAGGTAATCGTCGCACCGGTGATGGCGTCTATCTGGCCACGGTCCTGCCTGACCGCGAGCCGAAATGCATCGAGACCGATAAACTGCTCGAGGAACCAGGGCTTGTGCTCGCCCTTCCTGACCTCCGCCGTCTTGGTCCCAAGTCCGGGCGTCTCCTGCTGGAAGGTGATCTTCAGACCCGTAACCTTGAAATCGGCGTCGAAACCGGAAACGGTCTCGATAGTACTCGAATATCCCTTGCCCATGGCCAGCCCGATATAACCAACCATCGCCCCGTTGTCATCATATGCGCGCCAGTAGGTCAGGCCATCTTCCAGCTGTACCTCTTCGAACTCCACCCCCTGCACCGGCTCCATCACCTCTTCACGCGCCAGCTTCTGCTGTTGCGCCCTGTACTCCGCAATGATGGGAGCGGTCACATCGTTCAACAACGCCAACCCCCCCGCGGAGATCGAAGCGATTATCATCAACATCAGTCCCAACCGCAAGATGAGCATGCGATTACTCCTTCACTTCAGGCACTAGTGGACTGTTTCACTTGATTCGAGTAGTTCGCCAAAGGACACACCCAGTTGTCGGGTCACAACGAGACTTGCTCACGCCAAGACCCGACGGAACTCGGAACTCGTTAATTCATGTGCAACAGATCACTGGTATGGCCAAAACGCCGTGGAACAGTCCATCGATCGATCAAGGGCGTAAAGAGATTCATCAGGAGAATTGAATAGCTGACGCCCTCCGGATACCCTCCCACGAGGCGAATGAATATCGTCAAGATGCCGCACCCGATTCCAAAGATGAGGTGCCCCTTTTTCGTAATCGGCGTGGTTACCATGTCTGTGGCCATGTAGAAGGCGCCCAGAATCAGACCGCCGGCGAAAATGTGGAACAGCGCATCGCCCTGGAACATCCCGCCGACGCCGCCGAACATCCATCCGCCAAGCGCCACTACGGCGATGTAAGATATCGGTGTGCGCCAGTCTATGTAGTTCTTGTAGAGCAGATATGCAGCGCCGATGAGCAGTAGAATCACCGAGGTCTCGCCGATGCAGCCGCCAACCGTCCCGACCCACAGATTCATCAACCGGTCACCCGTCTGGTGCAACTCAGTCAACGCCCGGGCGACAAGTTCATGTGGAACGCCCTCGGGGTTGAGGACCGTTTTCAGGGCATTCTTCTGGACCTCGAGCGGCGTGGCGAAGCTTACACCATCCACCATGAATTTCGAGGGATCCACTTTCCAGGCAAAAAAGCCATAACCCTCGAGCTTCCACCAGAAAGGCGGCAGCCAGTCCTTTGTCATGTGCAGCGGCCAACTCGCGAGCAGAAAAGCCCGTCCGGCGAGTGCGGGGTTGAGCGGATTGTAACCGAGCCCGCCGAAGGGCATTTTCACCACGGCGATGGCGAAAAAGCTGCCGAGCACCGGTATCCACCAAGGGGTTCCGGGCGCGATGTTGAAGCTGACCAACAGCCCGGTAACCAGGGCGCTGCCATCGGCCACCGTAACCGGCAGGTGGAACAGCTTCTGCAGTATCACCTCGGTCAGTGCCGCCGCGGCCATGCCTATCAGAACGAGAACCAACGCGCGGAAGCCGAATATCCAAGTCGCCCCGAGTGTCGCCGGGATCAGGGTCAATATCACGGCGGACATTATTCTCGGCATGGTCTCCGGGTCCCTGACGTGCGGCGACGAAGAGAGAACAAAACGGCGTTGGGGCGCTTTGACCTCGGGTTTCTTCACCTCTGCCTTCTCGCCGCTTGTCTTGTCCGGCTTTTTCGCGCCAGGCGCGGCCTGGGAGGAGGCCCTCTCCCTGCCGGGTTTCGACGACGACGGCCCCTTCTGTTCCGGCACCGAGCCCTCCTGCCTTTCCGGTGTGGCCTCTTCCCCGTTGGCTTTCTCGTCCTTGTTCATATGAACGCCCATGAATTAAGCCGATTTCTTCTGCGCATGTTTCCGTTTTTCCGCGAGGATGGTCGTCTTCCCATACCGAATATGCTGCACAAGGTGGCGTTTCGAGGGACAGATATAGCTGCAGGCGCCGCATTCGATGCATTCGAGTGCGCCGAGGTCTTCGGCCTCGTCGAACCGATCCAGTTCTGAGAACCGGGCGATGTTGGTCGGCAGCAGGAACATGGGACAGACGGTCACACACCGGCCGCAACCGATACAGGGCATCTCTTCGCTGACGCGCGCGCGGCGGCCGTCAAGGATGACCACGCCGCTCGTCCCCTTGACCACCGGTACCAGATCCGTCCACTGAGCGATGCCCATCATTGGTCCTCCGATGAGCAGCTTGGCCGCATCGTCGGAATAGCCGCCAGCGGCTTCGACAAGAAACGAACAGGGAGAACCGATGCGGGCGATGAAGTTTTTCGGTTTGCGGATCCCGTTGCCCGTAACGGTCACGTACCTCTCGATCAACGGTCGGCGGTATCGGACAGCCTCGTAGATCGCGACACAGGAACCGACATTCTGCACGAGGCAGCCGACATCCATCGGCAATCCGGGCGGCGGTGGGACTTCGCGCCCGGTCAGCGCATAGATAAGCTGCTTTTCGGCGCCCTGCGGGTATTTCACCGGGAGCTTTTCAACGATGATGTCGCCTTCACGCGCAGCGGCTTCGCGGAGCGCCTTACAGGCATCGGGCTTGTTGCTCTCCACTCCGACGAAGATCCGCTCCGCGCCGACAGCGCGGGTGACGAGACGCGCACCGTGAAGAATATCCTCGGTCCGTTCGAGCATCAGGCGATGATCACCGGTCAGGTAGGGTTCGCATTCAGCCCCATTGATGATCACCGTATCAACCTGTTTCTCCTCGGGCGGTGAAAGCTTTACATGAGTAGGGAAAGCCGCGCCTCCCAGACCCGCCAGTCCCGCATCGCGAACGCGCTCGCGTATCTGCTCGACCGTCGCGTTTCCCCAATCCTGATCCTCGCTGACCGACTCGTGCCATTCATCGAGTCCGTCGCCCTCAATGGTAACCGTCTCGACATCGCGGCCAACCGGGTTGGGATAGGGACCGATCGCTTTGACCTCCCCGCTGATCGAGGCATGCGACGGGATCGATACGAAACCGCCGGGCTCGGTCAACGGCTGGCCGACTTTTACCTTGTCGCCCTTCTCGACGATGAGGCGTCCGGGTGCGCCGATGTGCTGCAGAACCGGAATATACACGACCTCCGGCAACGGCAGTTTCTCCGCAGCCAGACCGGCGGTCAATTTTCCCTCCCGGGGATGCGTGCCACCGTGAAAAGTCTTCCTCATGTGAGCTTGCGAACCTCCTCGATGACCGCCCCGGCAGCCTTATTACGACTGCTTCTTAAAGTATGACTTGAATACTCCACCCTGTCCAATTCCTTCATATCAGTGGACGAGATCACATGATTCGAGCTGTTATGCTTGACGCAATGGGATTAGATTCAAGGGCGAAGCGAGCCGGAGCAAATTAATCCGCGAAGTGCGGGAACGACCCGGCCATCTCCTTTACCTCTTCCCTTATCGCGACGTGCATCTCCTTGTCCTCGACATCCGACAACGCCCGCTCCATCCAACTCGCAATCCTGCGCATCTCATCGGGGCCCATCCCGCGCGTGGTCAAGGCAGGCGTCCCGACGCGTATCCCCGAGGTGACAAACGGCGTCTGCTTGTCCCCGGGAACCATGTTCTTGTTGGTGGTGATGCCACTCCGCTCGAGGGTTTTCTCCGCTACTTTCCCGGTGAGGCCGCGGGGAGATAAATCCATAAGAATTAAATGATTGTCGGTCCCACCCGATACCAGCGCGAACCCCTTCGCGACCAGTTCCTCCGCGAGGACCCTGGCGTTCTCAAGCACCTTTTCGATATAGGTTTTGAACGACGGTTGAAGCGCTTCCTTGAGAGCCACTGCCTTGCCGGCGATCACATGCATCAGCGGCCCCCCCTGGATACCCGGGAAAATGACGCTGTCCATCGCCTCGGTCAGCGTTTTCGGTTTCGGCATCCCGGAGAGCTGAATCTCGCCGCCTTCGAAGTTCGAAAGTATCATCCCCCCACGCGGACCGCGCAGGGTCTTGTGAGTGGTGGTCGTTACAACGTGGCAGACGGGCAGGGGATCGGGATGCAGGCCGACCGCGACCATGCCCGCAAAATGGGCGATATCGGCGAGCAGGTATGCCCCGACCTCATCGGCGATTTCGCGAAACTTGTCGAAATCCCAGAACCTCGGATATGCCGATGCCCCGGTGACGATGAACCTCGGCTTGACCTCGCGCGCCATCCCGGCGACCATGTCCATGTCGATGTGTCCGGTTTTCTCATCAAGCGTGTAGGCATGGACATCATACATTCTTCCGGAGAGGTTGACCGGGCTGCCATGGGTCAGGTGGCCGCCATGATTGAGGTGCAGCCCCATCATCGGCACCTTTTTCCCGCTACCTGAGAACGGGTCCGCCATCGCAAAATAGGCACCCTGATTCGCCTGGCTGCCGCTGTGCGGCTGTACGTTGGCCCACTTCGCGCCGAACAGCTCTTTCGCACGATCACGCGCCAGGTCCTCGGCGACATCGACGAATTTACAGCCGCCGTAGTATCGCCGTTTCGGATAGCCCTCGGCGTATTTGTTGGTCATCACCGAACCGACCGCCTCCATCACCGAAGGACTGACAATGTTCTCCGATGCGATCATCTCCAGCTTGTCGGTCTGACGGATGTATTCGTTGTTTATCGCCTCGGCGATATCGGGGTCGAACTTCGACAACTCCGTCATCGCCAACGGACCCGCATCCGACCCGGATTCCGCCCTCTTCGAATCATCCATGGCTGACATTGGTATTCCCCCGAAATGTGTCGCCCGATGGGGTAAATTCAGCGCATAAGATAACGAAACGCAGGCGAAATTGCGAGAGTTAAATAAAAGTTAGGTGGAACAAAAATATAGGGTTGTGACGCCATTTGTGACAAAGCGGAGCAAACCATTTATCGGAGTTCAAACTATTGGAAACTACGAAAAAAGGACGCTATTTCCGGGCTCGTATAGCGGTTTTGTATGGAGAAAAAACTACTCTCGCGCCGGAATGCGAGAGGCACCCACCTACACCACATCATTGCGAGCGCAGCGCCTGCCGGGGCGAAGCTTTAGCGAAGCCTGGAACCAATCTGCCTGATCCATATATGACGATCATGGGATTGCTTCGTCGTCCCGACCTGTCGGGACTTCCTCGCAATGACGCTGAATCCAGATATTCGCCGGGTTCGGCCCTGCTGCACCTGTCGGTTGCGCCGTGGCGAGCGACCCCGGCCTGCATTGCTTTTCTGTCTCTAACCCTCCATATCGCGAACCTTGCCGACTCTCCGCTGGTGACGCTCGTCCCCATGCCGGGTTTCCAGCCAGGCGAGAACCGCGGACCAGGCGGTTTCGGCATCGATAGTACATCCTCCAAGTGAAATCATGTTCGCCCGATTATGCTCCGACGCGAGCGCACCCTCCTCCGCGCTGTTGATCTTCGCACAGTATATGCCTCTTATCTTGTTCGCGGCGATCGACATGCCGATTCCGGTCCCGCAAACCAGGACCCCTCTTTCCGCCTCGCCGGAGACGACCATCTCGGCGGCACGGCGGGCGAAATCAGGATAATCGACACTCCCCGGCCCATGCGTCCCAAGATCGATCACCTGATGACCGATATCGGTCAGGCGGCGCACGAGTTCATCCTTGAGATCAACGCCTCCGTGATCTGCAGCGGCGACAAGTTTCATCTCACTCCCTCATAAAATCAAAACCCCCGCCGACGTTATAAAACCTCTGGCGGGGGCGTAAAACAGGATCACTTACTTTCCTCTATCTTCTTAAGGAAAACAGCTATATAGCCGACCTCCTGCCATCCGGATTTGATCCATTTGTAACATCCGTTCTCGGGCAGTGTCTTCGACTGGTTCATGAACCAGTCGCTGTACTTGGGCACGAATTCCCGGAGCGCGCTCAGGCGTCTTTCAGCCATCTCCCTGACGGCATACTCCGAGCTCTTCATCGCATTCTGATAGAGACCAAGAGCAATAATGAATGTCAGTTTGTCGTCGTACTTTGGAACGCCGCCGGAGCACTTGTCGCCGGCATCCTCATATACCCTGCCGAGAATATAAGTGGCCTCATCTGCCGGTGCGCCGGAAGTGTTGACCTTTTTCACCCACAGACGAGCCTGGACATATTCGCCGAGCAGACGGTAATCATCCGCGATTCTCAGTGTTGCCTGATAATTGTCGGGATGCTTGCCAAGCAGCGCCTGATAGGTACGGATCGCTTCCGGCAGCCTGTTAAGATTCTCCAGCGCCAATGCCTTGCGGTTGAACGCCTCGAGGTTACCTGAATCGAGCTTGAGAATCTCATCGGCCTGAGCAACGATCTTGTCGTTCATCTGCTGATCCGCATAAGCCGTCATCAGGTCCAGGCGCTTGGTGATATCATCGGGAGCGGCGGTAACATCCGATTCAAGCTTGGCAATGTATTCCTCGGGATTGCGAAAGCGTCGAATCAACGTTGTTATTCGATCGCTGATTCCCATATTGCCGGGAGAAAGCGCAATTACGCGCTCATAGGTCGTGATTGCATCTTCGCCTCGATTCAGCGCTTCATACAACTCGCCCAACGTGATCAGGTTTTTGACGTTGTCCGGCTCGACACGGGTCGATATTTCGAAATAAGGCAGCGCTTCCTCTTTCATTCCCTGCAACTTGAGGAAGAAACCCTTGGAAGCCGTCAGGTAGGCATCCTCCGGGTACCGCTCAAGTCCCAGATCGAGAATCGCGATCGCGCTGTCGATGTCGCCCGTTTGACGGTAGCTTTCGTACAGCCACTTCCAGATGTTGAACTTGTTGTCCTTATCGTACTCCTCGTACTTGAGGATTTCCAGGAGATGCTCGCGCGCCATCTCCCAATCCTTTATCTGAATTCTCGAGTACGCAAAACTCTTGCGCACCTTGAGAAGCGAATCGATTTTCGCCAGGGAATCCGCATCGACAGCTCCGGCTTCCTCCGTTGTATCAACCTTCATTGTTTGAGGCGCCGCACATCCGAAAACAAGAGCGATAATCAGCAAGTATATCGAAACCGGCGCCCAAGTTCTTGTACTCATTTCCCTTTCCCCCTCCAATCGCTCGCGCGATGGATTAAAACATTGTAATTATTGATATTCACTTCATCTTTTTCGCCTTACGAACCACCGCTCGGCAACGCTCCATCCTATCGCCAGGCCAATCACCCGCTCCCTGGCGTCGTTGATCGATTCATCGCCGCGCAGGTCGAGAGTAAAAGCCAGGTCAATCGAGCCGGAAAACCTTTTCACCGGAATCCCCACACCAAGGGCGAAGCCCAACAGATTGAGCGACTTTCCGCCAATATCGACATAATGGTCCGAATATCGCAAACCCGCCCGCAAAACCCATTTCTGGTACCAGGGATCAAGCGGGCCGGTCAAAGGTAATCTCTCAAAACCCAAGGAGCCACTGAATATGTTCCGATATTCGAATTCATCGAGCACTTCGTGAGTGGCATCCTCCCAGAAGTCAGCCGAGATCCGGGCGGTAGTCAGCAACCGACCGGCCGAGTAGCTCCCGCCGAGCGAGACGCTCAACGGCAGGCCATAGGCCAAGTCTTCGGTAGTCAAGGAATCCCCGCCCTGGACCCTGTTCATGCGGTTCACCGCAAGCGAAACGGGCAGCCCGAGTGTCGCGGCGAGGTTCAAGTCATCGGCGACTTCGAAGATTCCGCCGAGGCGGACCCCCCAACCGGAAAACTCATAATCGAGATATTTGCTTGTCGGATAGAACTGGTCATCATTTATCTTGATCGTCCAGGTTTTCGTGAGCTTGCCGAAATACAGATCAGCCGCAACACCGATAGAGGCCGCGCCGAACCGTGCTGCGAGATTGATCCCCGCCCGCGATAACCCACCGGTTCCCTGATGTCGCTCGACCGCATCGAACACCTCGGTACCGTCGATCGGATTGGAGGGTGCCCAGGTGGCATCGCGGAAGATGAGAAACTCATAGTCCGTCAGGGTGTTATAATAAAATCCAAGACCAAGCGTCCGGTAGAGCGGCATCGAGACGCTTACCGACGGGAAGAGGAAATCATCGGAATACTCCCGGCCATAGGAATCCGAAGCTATAGTCTTGGTAAACACCGTGACCATCGAGAACCTGGTGGCGCCGGAATTGTACCAACCTCCCGGATTCTCGAGTGGTATGTAAAGCGAATCGGCAAGCGACAGATCCGCACCGCAGAGCGCCGCACCACGGACACTTGTGCGAGTCAGGTCCATGCCCACTCCCGCGGGGGAGAAGATCGAAGCACCCTTCACCGTCGAAAAGGCGAAGACTGAAATCACAATTGCAGCCACGGGCAGATATTTCATGGCGATTCATATTCCGTGTAGATCACATGAAAAAACGGGCGGTGCAGCGAGTCCGCCGAGACATCATGAAACGCTCTTCGGCTGACATCCGCACCCTCATCATTTACACGCAAACCAACGCCGCGGTTCGAATCGGGCTCAGTAACCCACAGCCTCGCAAGCACAGTCAGGTTCAACCGAGCCAATTCATCATCATTTCCAATCGAGAACAATTGATTGGTGTAGCTCTGAAACTCAGCGGATTGCGGATCATCAAACCAGTCATTCGCAAGATGATACGGACGAATGTTGCCAAGGCTTCCAAAATTCGATTCACCGCTCTGCTCGGGAAAGATTACCAGATCGACCCTGCCAAGGCTAACTTTGGCAGGGTTGAAACGGCTGAAATCTCCGTAGAGCAACGCCCTGCGCGCATATCCCCCGCCGAGAAAGAGATAAGCGGTCGAATCGGTTTCGAATTCATCGTTTGCAAGGAATGTGGTGAAATCTGCTTGAACGCTGATCTCCTGGCTCCACGAGGTGTCGATTCCGATGATTTGGTCAACCTCCAAGCGGAGCGTCGGTCGAAGACCAAAATCCGCAGGCACCTTCGTGTAGAAGTGCTTGAGAAAGGAGGCCTCGGCCGAAGGTATGATGCGTAAACCAAAGCACAGCGTATCCGAAGAAGTCCAACGGGTCATGGTTTCAGCATCGAGCGCAAAGGTGAGCGTATCCTGCAAGTGGGGAGTCCCCAGGGCGACCTCGCCCAGCGAGGTCATCTCCAGCTCGTCGTCGTAGCTTAGATCCAATGTTTCAAACAGCTCCTCGATGCGGAAGATGTCGGCGTTCCACTCGCTCCAATCGGTAACCGAAGCGGAATCAACGAATCCGGCCGCCACCAGAACAACCTCAGCCTTATGCCAGGCGAGGACCGTATCGCCGATCGCGCCGAAATCACGAAACCGCACCACAAGATCGCAGCTAAAGCCACTCTGCGACCCAAGATTCATGTACCGCTGGTTAGATTTGAAAACATCCCCTTCGACGACGTTCGCCGTCCGCTCGGCGGGGACAATCGCCTCCTTGATCACACCCTGAAGATCCTCGCCGACAACTGACTGGCCGACGTTGCTATCGAACTGCGCGCAGCCGGATACGATGGCCAAGACAATGAAGGGAGCGAGAACCAGGTTGCCGATCAGGACTCCGGTCCTGCGACCCATGTGCTTCATGTTTTCCGTCAACGCCATTAAATTCAAAGGGCTCCAATCAAATCGACCAAAGGCTGAATCGAAGGGTCTCTCAAAAGGGAAAGGGAATTTAGTCCTGATGTCCAAATGAGTCAAGGCGACTCTTCACATCGCTTGCGGCTCCATGTCCAGAGTTCAATCCGGACCGGTTCCCCCCATTCCAAGTTTACGTCCACATGCGGAACAGGTTCCATCGTCAGCAAGCGCGGAAATCCGGGTAAAATACCCACTGCGTTCGACAACCAGCTTTCCGCAGTCCGGGCACACTGTATCTCCTGTACCGGGAGCGCTGATGTTTCCAAGATAGACGAAAGAAAGGGCCTCCAGCGCGAGTTCACGGGCACGAATGAGGAAATCCTCCCGGGTCGGCGGCTCCTGCCAGCGATGATGCGGCAGATATTGCGAAATATGGAGCGGAATCTCCGGACTGATTCCCGCGATCCATTCCACGAGCCTGCGCAGGTGGTCCTCCGAATCGACCAGCCCGGTGACCACGAGGTGGGTGATCTCGAGATGGACGCCCGCCGCGTGCATCAACCGGATGGTCCTTTGAACGGCGGTGAGATCACCCTTGGAATACTTCCTGAAGGGGTCCGCGTCAATGAATTTAAGATCGACATTGGCCGCATCTATCAGGGGCAGGAGTTCACGGAGCGGTTCCTCCGCAATATAGCCGTTGGTGACGAGCACGTTGCAACCGCCGAGCTGATGGATGAGCGGAGCGGTGTCGCGTATCGTTTCATACCAGATGAGAGGCTCCGAATAGGTGTAGGCGAGACCGATGGATTCGGAACTCATCGAGTGGCGTGCGAGCCGGTCCGGCGGATAGAATCGGGTCGAAGTCGTCTGCTGCGAGATCGTACTGTTCTGACACCAGCGGCACAGCAGGTTGCAGCCGTTCGGTCCGGCGGACCATATCAGGCGACCCGGCGCGAAATGATAGAGCGGCTTTTTCTCGATCGGATCGAGGTGAAGCGATACGACCTGCCCGTAATTGGTCGCTATCAGGCGACCATCGACCACTTTCCTTCCGCGGCAAAGGCCGGTCTGGCCTTCCGCCAGCTTGCAAAATACGGGACAGATGTCGCAGACGATTCGTTCGCCTTCCCGGTGGCTGAAAGGAACCTCAACCCGCCCCGGCCCATACGCCATCATCAACTCCCGCTGCATAACCCGCCGGCTACTGTCTCCCGGCGCGTGGACACGCTTCACATGGCGAAGCAAAATGTATTCTCTTCGGAGGCGGCATGTCCCGCCGTCGATTGAATTTAAGTACTACTTCCTGAGAATCTCCATCAAGGCGGTGGAGAGCTCATCGTACGATTCCCAGAGATCCTGGCTGATCACTTTGACCTGACCGATCACGGGAACACAGTTAGTATCCCCACTCCAGCGCGGAACGATATGCTGGTGTATGTGTTCCTCCAGCCCCGCTCCGGCGATTCGCCCGATGTTCCAACCGATGTTGAAGCCATGCGGATCGAGCGCCTTGTCGAGCACGTCGAGCGACAAATTGGTCAGCGAGGTGATCTCCCCCCATTCTTCCGACGTCAATTGTCTTGGATCGGATATGTGACGGTTGGGCGAAACCATCAGATGGCCATTTACATAAGGATAGCGATTGAGAACGACAAATGCCGTCTCGCCCCGATGCAGGACGAGGTTGTCACGGTCCGATCCAGACGAACCGTCACGATAATCGCAAAGAAAACAGTCCGTCACTCCATCCTTTGTCGCCCTGATCCAGGGTATTCTCCAGGGCGCCCAAAGCCGTTTCATGGCAACCTCGCCTTTGTGAGTTGAAGCATTCCTCCGCCGGAGTAGTGGACGAGATTACATGAATCGAGTAGTTCTGCTTGCGCAAGGTGGTTGGATTCAAGGCGGTTTTGCGTCGGTGTGGTGGTTCCACAGCAAGCAAAACCAACGCAGAAGCCGACCGCTTGGCGTCAAGCCCTTCGGGAGCGCGCCACACAGCACACTACTTCGTTGCTCCTTCTTGAAATAGCTCCGCTATTCCTGCGGCGTCGCGCCTTGCATTGAGCCGTGTGGCGCAGCTCATAACAGGTCGATTCATGTGATCGCGTCCACTAATTGCTGAACATAAAACACCGGACGGCAACGTTCCACCATCCGGCATGTCGGAAATGTCCCGGCACAACCGTATCTCAATACGGTTTCCGTGATGTTCGCCGCTCAATTCCCCTCAGACCTGCGTGCCTCATATTCCTCGACGAACTTCGCCTGGATGTCGCCCGGAACCTCCTCGTAGTGGGAAAACTTGCGGCGGTACAACCCGCGGCCGGACGTCAATGAGCGCAAGGTGTTGGCGTACTTGTACAGCTCGGCAAGCGGTATCTTGGCCTTGATGACCTGCCACCTGCCCTCGCTGTCCATGTTCTGAACCTTTCCGCGACGTCCGGAAATGTCGCCCATCACATCGCCCATGTTTTCCTGGGGCACCTTGACCTCGACATCGTAAACCGGCTCGAGGATCACCTTCTTGCACTTCTTGAACGCCTTGCGGAAACCGATTGAACCCGCCATTTTGAAGCTGAATTCATCCGAATCAACCGGATGGTGCTTGCCGTCAAACACCGTCGCCCTGACATCGACGACAGGATAACCGGCGATAACACCCCTCCGCAACGTCTCGTTGATGCCCTTATCGACCGCGGGAATGAACTGGCGGGGGATCACACCGCCAACGATCTCGTTGACGAATTCGTAGCCTTCGCCTCGCGTCTTCGGCTCAACCCTGATCCAGGCGATGCCGAATTGGCCGCGACCTCCGGACTGCTTCTTGTGCCTGCCTTCGGCCTCGGCCTTCGACTTGATCGTTTCACGGTAAGGGATCTTCGGCTCGATCAGTTCGGCCTCTACGCCGAACCTCTCCTTGAGACGATTGATGATAACCGAGAGGTGAGCCTCGCCCTGCCCGGAAACGATCGTCTGCGAAAGTTCGGGATCGAAGGAGACAACAAAAGTCGGGTCGGCCGCATGCAGGGTCTGGAGCCCGGTCACGATCTTGTCCTCATCGCCCTTGCTCTTCGAAACGACCGCGGCCCTGATAATCGGATCGGGAAACTTGGGAGGATCACAGATGACAAGCCGTTTCGACGAAGCGAGGGTGTTGCCGGTATTCGTGCCGCGCAGCTTCACCAGGGCGCCAAAATCCCCGGCGACAACATGATCCGTGGCGTTACGTTGGTGCCCAACGACGAAATAGATCTGGTTGATCTTTTCCGTGCCGTCATCGGAAGTATTCACCAGTTCATCACCAGCCCTGACAGTCCCGGAATAGACGCGGAAGAAGTTCATTTCGCCGACATGCGCCTCGCTCGTCGTCTTGAATACCAGCAGCGAGGTCTCAGTGCCCGGATCGCAGGCCAGTTCAACAGCCTCGCCGCTCTTCGGATCCCGGCCGACCGCAGCGGGACGATTCTCCGGCGAAGGAACATAGGTAACGAGAAAATCAAGGAGCGAAGTGATTCCAATCTGCGCGGTCGCCGCGCCACAGAGAACCGGGTAAAGCGTACCATCGACGATGCCCCGATTGAGGCCGCGCACGATTTCATCCTGGGTCAATTCTCCCGCATCAAAGTACTTCTCGAGCAGCTCATCATCGGCTTCGGCGGCCCGTTCAAGCAGTTTCTCGCGCAACTCATCCGCCTTGGCCCTAAGGTTATCAGGTATCTCGCTGGAGGAAACCTTGCCATTATCAAACGTTAAAAGCTTCATCGTGAGCAGGTTAATGGCCTGATTGAAACCCGGTCCCGGATTCACCGGATAGTGGATGACCGCGGTGTTTTTGTATTGTTCGTCCAGATCGGCCACGATGCTGTCGAAATTCGCGTTCTCCCTGTCTAATTGATTGACGAAGAATCCGCGGGGCAGGTTCGCCTCCTCGGCAAATTCCCAAACCTGCTCGGTAATCACTTCGATGCCGGAAACACCGTGAATCACGGTCAGCGCAAAGTCACTTACCCTGATCGCTCCCTTGACTTCACCGATGAAATCGCTGAAACCGGGAGTATCGATAAGGTTGATTTTCGTATCCTTGTGTTCAGCGCTGAGCAGACTCGCCGAGATTGAACTCCCGCGTTCAATTTCGTCTTTCATGAAGTCGCTCTGGGTCGAACCTTCCTCAATCGAGCCCATTCTGTCTACTGCTTTCATCGCAAACAGCATCGCCTCGCTGAGGCTGGTCTTTCCGCTTGAACCATGGCCGATAAGGCTGACGTTGCGGATTGCCGAAGGCTGGAATTCCTTCACGGGAAATCCTCCTGCCCGCTAAAAAGTCTCAACTTCTTTATCTTCCGCACTGTAATGTATGATTGGAAACTCGGGAAGTTGAAAGATACAGTCAGCTCTCTGGTTCGTCAAGGCTGTTTTCATTCCGCGCTCCCGGTCGACGGGGTGAAACCCGGCTTGACACTCAAACCTGATTGCAGGCCGCTGAATTCACGCGGCTTCGCCGTCTACGCCGAATTCACGCCGGAGGAACTGGCCGGTGAAGCTTCCGGCGACTTCGGCAACCGACTCCGGCGGCCCCTCGGCAACGATTTCCCCACCCTTGTCGCCACCCTCCGGACCGAGATCGATTATCCAGTCGGCGGTCTTGATGACATCGAGGTTGTGTTCGATGACAATCACCGTGTTGCCCTTTCCGACCAATTCCTGAAGAACGTCGAGCAGCAATCGGACGTCATGGAAGTGAAGGCCGGTGGTCGGTTCATCGAGGATGTATACAGTGCGTCCGGTGGCCACTTTGCTCAACTCCGCCGCCAGTTTCACGCGTTGCGCTTCGCCGCCCGAGAGGGTTGTCGCCTGCTGGCCGAGGTGGATGTATCCGAGACCGACATCGTTGAGGACTTTCAGTTTGCGGTGGATTCGCGGGATTGGCTCGAAGAACTCCGACGCCTCCTCGACCGTCATGTCGAGAACATCGGCGATGCTCCGGCCGCGATACTTCACCTCGAGCGTCTCCCGGTTGTAGCGTTTGCCCTTGCAAGCCTCACAGGTGACATAGACATCAGGCAGGAAGTGCATCTCGATCTTGATGATACCGCCGCCCTGGCATGTTTCGCAGCGCCCTCCCTTGACGTTGAAACTGAAACGGCCCGGCTTGTAACCTCGTGCGCGAGCATCGGGAAGCTGGCTGAAGAGGTCGCGGATATGCGTGAACAACCCGGTGTATGTCGCCGGATTGGAACGCGGAGTACGGCCGATCGGCGACTGGTCGATATCGACCACCTTGTCAATCCTGTGCAACCCGGTGATATCCTCATGTTCAAGCGGAACCTCGCGCGAGCCGTAAATGTGGCGTGCAAGCGAGGGATAGAGCGTCTCGTTTACAAGCGTTGACTTGCCGCTGCCACTCACGCCGGTAACGACGGTGAACAGCCGGAGCGGGAAACGGACATCGATACACTTGAGGTTATGACCTCGTGCACCCTTTACCTTTATCCAGTGCCTGTTCGGGACCCTGCGCTCCGACGGCACAGGAATCGTCTTCTTGCCAGAGAGATAGCTGCCGGTGATGCTCCTGCGGTTCTTTCGGATATCGCTCGGCGGTCCCTCGGCGACAACTTCCCCGCCATGCCTTCCGGCGCCCGGTCCGAGATCGACTATCCAATCCGCCTGCTCAATCGTCTCGCGATCGTGCTCGACGACGATGACCGTGTTGCCGAGGTCTCGCAATCGTTTCAAAGTCGAGATCAACCGGCTATTGTCGCGTTGATGCAGTCCGATAGATGGTTCATCGAGGATATACAGCACCCCGACAAGCTGACTGCCTATCTGAGTGGCAAGGCGTATGCGCTGCGCCTCCCCACCGGAAAGAGTGACCGCGCTACGGTCGAGCGACAGGTAATCGAGACCGACATTCAAGAGGAATCCAAGACGGGCATTGACCTCCTTGAGCACCTGTGCCGCAATCTGGTAATCGCGTTCACTCAACTCCAGCTTCAGGAAGAAATCGATCGACTCACTTATCGAGAGCTCCGTAATTTCCGAGATGTTCCTTTCCGCTATTCTCACCGCCAGGGATTCCGGTTTGAGTCGCCTGCCGCCGCATTCGTCGCAGGTGATACGGCCCATGAACCCCTCGATCCACTCCCGGATCATCTGGCTGCCGGTCTGGCGGTACCGCCGCTCGAGGTTGGTGATCACCCCCTCCCATTTCGCCCAGTGATCCCAGGTGCCCTCCCCGGTGCCACCGCTGCGCTCCCAGACAAAGTGCAGTTTTTCCGGTGAACCGTACAGCACGACCTCTTTCTGCTTCCCGGTCAGTTTTTTCCAGGGGATGTCAAGGCCGAAACCGTAATGCGCCGTCACCTGTTCGAGCATACGGAAATACCAGGCCTCGCGCGGCGTACCGAGGCTTTCAACCGCGCCCTCACGGATCGTTTTCTTCTCGTCCGGGACGATTCTGCGCGGATCGATCTCGAGCTTGAAGCCAAGACCGTCACAAGCAGGACAAGCGCCATAGGGACTGTTGAATGAGAAGTTACGGGGCTCCGGCTCTTCGAATGACCGACCGCAATCATGGCAGGCGTAATGCTCGCTGTAAAGGGTCTCACCGGCGGACTCGGTGCAGACAGTTACCAGCCCCTCACCCTTGTTCAGCGCGGTCTCTATCGAATCCGTGATACGCGACCGTACATCCGGCTTCATCACAATGCGATCGACCATGACTTCGATTGTGTGCTTGCGGTTTTTCTCGAGATCGGGAATATCCTGAATCGGGTAGATTTCGCCGTCGACACGGACTCGCACGAAACCATCGCGCTCAATCGCTTTGAACAGCTTCCGATACTCGCCCTTGCGTCCGCGAACGACAGGGGAGATAATCTGAAGTTTCTCCCCCTGAGGCAACCCAAGGACCGCATCGACGATCTGCTGAACCGACTGACGTTCAATCTGCTTGCCGCAGGACGGGCAATGAACCACGCCGATGCGGGCGAAAAGGAGCCGCAGGTAATCATAGATCTCGGTGACTGTCGCTACAGTCGAACGCGGGTTCCGGCTGGTCGCCTTCTGCTCGATGCTGATCGCCGGGCTGAGACCCTCGATTATATCGACATCGGGTTTCTCCATCAGGCCGAGGAACTGCCTGGCATACGCCGAAAGCGACTCGACATACCGGCGCTGCCCCTCGGCATACAGCGTGTCGAAGGCGAGCGAGGACTTCCCGCTTCCCGAAAGACCGGTGATTACACAGAGGCTGTTGCGCGGCAGAGTAACCTCTATGTTGCGGAGATTGTGCTCCCGTGCTCCCTGTATATGGATCTTGTCCGGTTCCTGTGGTGCCATTTCACCAAGCCCGTAAGAAAGATCAGGGGGGTTGAACCCCGTTGACGGTAATGATGTGAGACATCCTGTCAGCGGGAAGAATATACAAAAGCCAGTTTAACTGAACAAATGATCCATTGGCTTCGATACGGGGCAGCGGAGTCATTAGTGGTCATCCATATCGAAAGACGCGGGAGCGCGCCTGGAAAAATCGAATATAGCGCGCAACCGCTTGATATTGGGCAAACCGCCGACTACGTTATGGACTACCCCGCGCATTTACTTCTTCGAGAACTGAGCAAGCAACGCGCCGGGTCGATTTCGAACGGCATGAGAAACCTTGGCGATACTGGGAGGTTGTCATGAAACTCCGTCCTGTGGCGCTCGGTCTTGCATTCGGGATAATCTGGGGAGCTGCTATTCTGACGATTACATGGTGGCTGCTGATCATCGGTTCGCCCGGACAGACCATTTCACTTCTCGGCATTTTCTATCTTGGATATTCGTTCAGCTTCTTCGGCGGTCTGGTCGGACTGTTCTGGGGCTTCGTCGACGGCTTCATAGTCGGAATGATCGTCGCAGTGCTGTACAACGTTTTCGCCAAGGAACGATCCGCGTTCTGAAACATAGTTTCGCAAACCGGATAACTCCCACCCTTATAACCGCATTCCGGGAATCTCTCCGTGCACGATCCAGGAGCGGGTGAGCAAGATGGCTCTCCCCCGCAAAGGGTCAGCATAAACTTCAGGAATCTCGTAATTAACGCTCCTGGAATAATTCATCCTCTTCGTTAATAATCCTTGTGCCGATCTCTATTAAACAACAGTTTGCATATCTTCATAGCTGAAGTGTCACTTGAATCTGCTCCAGGAGCCCATATCGCTTTCCAGGGAACCAAAGGTCAAGATTTTTCCCCATCCCGTAACTATCTCTTCCTCCGGCGATAAGACTATTACCTTCGAAAAAACATTGTTTGAAAATTGCCGAAAGCCGTCGTATTATCTGCCGATAGATCAATTGAAAGATCGCTGGAATCACTCACCCTAAATGGCCTCAGACGAGGGTTTGCCTGCGCCTCCCCTCGGCGATTGAGGTCCTTGCCCTGCGGGTTCACAGCAGAAACCGCAGGCTGCCGGTCCGCAAGGGCCGGCATTTTTTCTCCATGTCCGGCCGATGCGATCAGTGACGAATTCCTTCAAAACCTCGACGGGGAAAACAACCACTCCGAATCCGGCTGCGAAAAAAAATACCGAAGAGCTTAAGCATCTGAATCGAGTGACTGTTCCCGCAGGAGCCGGTTTAACCGGAAATACGCATGGGGAATATCGATACGACCTTTTGTGGAGCAGGACGATCAGTCGCGATCCTCACCGGCTGCCCCGTTCTCCTCGCTACCCGAGGAACCGCGCTCTATTATCCCGGTCAACCGTTCCCTGATCCCGCGAAGATTGAGTTTCAGGGCGGAGAGAACCGGCGCCATGCGTTCGCTCTGGATCAATCCGAACAGAATGCCGGCCAGCGAGAATAGACGTCCCTGCCAGGACATCTTCCTCCGACGGAAAAGTCTCATCACCTTCGCTTGCTCCCCGCTTAATGTCTACTAATCAACCAGTTTCGTCGCCTCCCCTTCGGTCCGTGCGATGATCACAGCGCCGCAGGAATCGGACCAGACATTGACGCCGGTACGGAACATATCGAGAATCCTGTCGGTGACCATCACCAAACCTATACCCTCCAATGGAAGCCCCACGGCCTTGAGGATGATTGCTATTGCAACCAGCGAGGCCATCGGCACGCCGGCCACGCCAATCGAGGTGAGCAATGCGATGAAGACCAGCGTCCATTGCTGGAAGAAGCTCAGCTCGATACCATAGACCTGGGCGATGAACATCGCGACGACGCATTCATAGAGGGCGGTGCCATCCATGTTAATCGTTGCACCGAGCGGAAGCACGAACGAGGTAGTCCGGTTCGAAACCCCGGAGTTCTGTTCCACGCATCTCATCGTCAGAGGCAAAGTGGCATTGGATGAAGCGGTGGAAAATGCGGTCAACAAAGCCTCCATCATCGCACCGAAATGACGGAACGGGCGCGCGATGCCGCCGATGAGCCGCAACAGCAGCGGAAGAGTCAACAGTGCATGAATAAGCAACGCTGCAAGGACGACAAGGAAAAACTTCGCGAGCGGAACGAACGCCGCAAAACCGGTGATAGCGACCATCGAGGCGATCAGTCCGAAGATGCCGACCGGTGCGAAGAAGATGACAAACCGGGTCATCTTCATCATCACTTCGAAGAGATAGTTGAAGAGACTGGTGAAGAAGTCGCGCCCCTTTTTCGGCAGCCTGGTTGCAAAGATGCCGAAGAGGATGCTGAAGAAGATCACGGCAAGCATCTCGCCCTCGACCATCGCCTTGAAGGGATTCTCCGGGATCATACGCAGTACGATTCCCCAGACGGCCCCGGAATCGGCATTACCGATGTCCGGCGGCACCGTCAATTGCAGTTGCGAACCGGCCCCCGGCTGGAACAGGTTCACCAGCAACAGCCCGGTGAGAATCGCAATCGTGCTCGTCACCAGGTAGTAGAGAATCGTCTTCCACCCCAGCCTCCCGAGCTGCCGCGTGTCGCCGATACCGAGCACTCCAGAGGTAATCGAGGAGATTATCAGGGGCACGATGATCATCTTGAGCAGTCTGAGGAAGATATCAGCCAGAGGTTTCGAGACCACCAGCACGGGTTCGCCCACAAGCCAGCCAGCAAGGACTCCAAGGAGAATCGAGATGAAGATCCAGTGGGTCAGCGATAATTTCTTGAGCATGATTTTCCCCGGGATAGTGCCGGTAGAGGATCGATCCGGCTAAATCAGAGCGAAAAAGCCACTCCTTTCAAACCAGGTCCCGTGCGGCATCCTCGTGAATGTTGCGCAGCAGTGCGGTCATCGCCTGACTGAGCCTCACATCTCTGCGCGCCATTACGTTTCGGGCGGTGTCGAGGAACTTGTCAAAATCGTAGAGCTCAAAGCCATCCGGACCGCCCCAGCGGAAAGCCCCGATTGTCTTCGGCGGAAAGCCGGCACCGAAGATGTTCGTCCCGATCCCGACCACGGTACCGGTGTTGAGCATCGTATTAATGCCGGTCTTGACGTGGTCACCGATAATCGAGCCGAAGAACACCTCACCCGTGTCGACAGCTTCGCCGTGGAGTGTCACACTAACCGGCGAGTAGTTGTTCTTCAGGTCGCTGTTGTTGCTGTCGGCACCGAAGTTTACCCATTCTCCGACCAGCGAGTGGCCGAGAAATCCATCATGCTGCTTGTTGCTGAAACCGATGAAGACACATCCCTCGATCTCGCCGCCCAACTTGCAAACCGGACCGACACTCAGCGGACCGTAAAGCTTCGCCCCGGCACGAACCAGCGATTTCGGTCCGATCGCGGCGGGTCCGGCGATCACCGCCCCGGGCATCACCCTGGACTGCTCACCGAGGATTACAGGCCCGCCCGATGCGTCGATAACCGCCCCCGCGGCAACCTCCGCACCAGCCGCAACATGAATATTATCATCGGAGATGAGGTGCGCGCGATGATCCACTTTACCATGCAGTCGGCCGGGTCCAAGTGTCTCCAGGTTCCCGCTGATCGCTTCCGCCTGAAGGCGAATCAGGTCCCACGGCCACCGCAAAAGCGTTCCAGAAGCCGCCTCGATGCTCACCTCGGGGGCTTTTTCCTCTTCGCTCCAGAGGGCAATCAGCTTCCTGAAGGTGAAGTTTTCCGGATCTATCCGCGACTGCGACAACCAGGCTCGGGCGATACTCGCGGGCAGCTTCGCGGCCACGATGTCATCACCATCGTTCCAGATACTCCATGGACGCCCGGGATCGAGCCCCTCGGCCGGGACCGCGCCGACGCATCGCCCATTGACGAGAAATACATCGCCCTTCGCGGGAAGCTGAGTGACCGCTGCACCCCCATGTCCTTCCTCAACCAACCGGGCAAGTTCTTCCCTGGGTTCATAAAGGTCCGGGGTATGATCCAATTTCCGGGAAACAGCCTCGGCAAGAGTTTCACAGCCCAGCCTCAACTCCCAGACAGGACGCAACGTTGTCACCGGACCAAACCGCCGCCATCCGGCGTCTTCGAAAAGGACAAGAGGCACGTCCGCCATGTTCCTATCTCCGTCTGCAGGTTCGGTGGATTTCAGCAGTGAAGGTAATGTCCTACCCTTGCCTTCCGAAAGCAAGGAACGCTCGCAAGCCAAACCTGTCTCTACCGTTGCGACGGTGCTCCCTTTACTTAGGTTATGAGAATTTGTAACTTATGTGTCAGAAAGATGAATCAATACGATGCGAGAGGTTTTCCATGAGCCAACGACCGCGAACGTATATCAAGCGAGATATCGTCGAGCGGACCGCTAAGAACACTGGACTCGATCCCAAGAGCGTGGCACATATAGTCGATGCCACTTTTACCACGCTCCGTGAGATGATCGTCAACAGCACGGGCGAATGCCGGATCGAAATACGTGACTTCGGCGTACTCCAGGTGAAGAATACCGCGCCCAAGCCGAAAGCGCGCAACCCCCGCAGGCCCGGGGAGGAAATCTACATTCCCGCACGACGGAAGACACATTTTCGTCCCGGACGAAAGATCAAGGAAGCGCTCCAGGTCCCCCTCGTCGAAATCATGAAGAGGCAGGATCAATAAATCGACGGCCAGCGATTTGACAACTCCCTGAGGAACGCAATGACCTTTAGAATCGAATACTGCGTTGTTTGAAACTACTACCCCAAAGCCGCCGGTCTGGCGGACGAACTTAAAAGCAAATATCACGGTTGCGAAATTGAGTTTATCAAGGGAGGCGGCGGTGTTTTCGACGTCTGGATGGACGGTCACCTGATTTACTCCAAGCACAAGACCGGACGTTTCCCCGAATCGAAAGAGATTTTCGAAAAAGTCGACGGGAGGTAAGAATCAACGAGATGAGTTCTCGCATTATTCCAAGATTCCGTCGATAACATATACGAGTTTACCGATTGCAGTCCGTTGTTCGACCGGCTGCGATTTTTTGTTTTAGTCCACGCTGAAGCAGCTTAACCGGATAACATATTCTACCATGGCGAATATCCCGACACACCTTGTCTGCCCCCACTGCGGCGAGGAGATAAAAAGGTATCGCAATCCTCTTCCAACTGTAGATGTCATCGTGAGATTTCGCGGCGGCATAGTCCTTATCGAGCGAAGAAATCCCCCTTCCGGCTGGGCGATTCCGGGCGGGTTCATCGATTACGGCGAAAGCGCCGAAACCGCAGCCTACAGGGAGACAAAAGAGGAGACGGGACTCGACCTGAAAAACCTCGAACTGTTTACAGTACGCAGCGAACCCGGCCGTGATCCGAGGTTCCACACGGTAACCGTGGTGTTCACCGCCGAGGGGACCGGCGAAATGAAAGCCGGCGACGACGCCACCGATGCACGAGTTTTCACACCAGGCTCGCTCCCGGAAACGATGGCATTTGATCACAGGGAGGTTCTCGATTCATTTCTTGCGAGCTTCGGACCAAACCTCTGATTCCGCCACACGTCCCTTTCATGCCTCCACCCCGGGGCAATCGTACCTGCTTACGGACGGGTGGCCCGGGACTTCTCGCCACGGCGTAGCTGCATTCGAAGCCGGTTAGTCCCGGGTTTCATCTCGCATGAATCGAGTAGTTCTGCTTGTCGCAAAGTGGTTGGATTCAAGGCGGTTTTGCGTCGGTGTGGTGGTTCCGCAGTTTGTAGCCTGGAATCACCGTGTTCCAGGAAAACAAGATCCGCATCCGATATTCCCGGGACGCGGTGGTCCCGGACGGTGTTGTTGCGTATCTTGCGACGGTGACGGACAATATCAATAATACTTCAAGTGATGCTCAAAGTATAATTCGAACTCAGCTTTCAATTCCCTTTGCCCAATAATAGATCATACGCCCCTTCATAATGGTATGTTACCATGCTTTTTCTTTGGGTTATGATCAACCTTGCTGTCGAGCATTTTGAGGGCGGATATCAGCTTCGGGCGGGTTTCATGAGGCTCGATGATATCGTCGATATACCCCCTTTCCGCCGCGATGTAAGGATTGGCGAAGCGGTCCCGGTACTGCTCGATGTACTCGGCGATTTTCTTCGCCTGCTCGTCCGGGTCCTTGATCTTGGCGAGCTCCTTTCCGAAGACGATCTCGACGGCCCCCTCGGCGCCCATCACCGCGATTTCCGCGCTCGGCCAGGCATAGTTGAGGTCGCCGCGAATGTGCTTTGAATTCATAACATCATATGCCCCGCCATATGCCTTGCGGGTGATCACCGTCACCTTGGGAACGGTCGCTTCGCTGTAGGCATAGAGCAGTTTCGCCCCGTTGGAGATAATTCCGCCCCACTCCTGGTCGGTTCCCGGTAGGAAGCCGGGTACATCCTCGAAGGTGATGATCGGGATGTTGAAGGCATCGCAGAATCGGATGAACCTCGCGGCTTTTTTCGAACTGTTGATGTCGAGCACCCCCGCGAGCACGGCGGGCTGGTTGGCGATGACGCCGATGCTCCGGCCGCCAAGACGCGCGAAACCGACGATGATGTTCTCCGCAAAACCCGCATGCACCTCGAGCAGGCCGCCGTCATCAACGACATGCCTGATGACCTCCTTCATGTCATAGGGCTTGTTCGGGTTGTCGGGAACGATCGAATCGAGTGCCTCCTCCATGCGGTCGGCGGGATCCTCGGTCGGCACGAACGGCGGGTCCTCGAGGTTGTTCTGCGGCACATAGCCGATCAGTCTGCGCATCGTGCGGATTGTTTCTGCTTCATCGTCACAGGCGAAGTGAGCCACCCCGGACTTGATCATGTGCGCATCGGCACCGCCGAGGTCATTGAAACTGACCTCCTCATGGGTGACCGTTTTGACCACCTTCGGACCGGTGACGAACATATAGCTCGTTCCGCGGGTCATGAGAATGAAATCGGTGATCGCCGGGCTGTAGACGGCGCCGCCGGCGCAGGGTCCCATTATCAGGCTGAACTGCGGCACAACGCCCGAGGCGAGGGTGTTGCGCAGGAAGATGTCGGCATAGGCGCCGAGGCTGACCACCCCCTCCTGCACCCGCGCACCGCCGGAATCATTGAGACCGATAACCGGAGCGCCGACCTTCATCGCCATGTCCATGATCTTGCAGATCTTCGCGCCGTGCGCTTCGGAGAGGGTGCCGCCGATTATGCCGAAATCCTGGCTGAAGACGAATACCGTGCGGCCGTCGATTCGGCCATAACCGGTGATCACTCCATCGGTGAAGTACTCGGTCTGCCGGAACCCGGTTTCGGTCGGGCGCGGCTTGACGAGCATGTCGATTTCCTCGAAGCTGCCGGGATCGAGCAGCAATTCGAGACGTTCGCGTGCGGTAAGCTTTCCCTTTTTGTGCTGGGTTTCGATCCGCCGCTCGCCACCGCCGAGCTGCGCCTCACCCTTCAGCTTACGTAGTTTTTCAATCTTGCCGTCCATAGATCTCCCCGCATTTATCGCAAAGAGCTGAATATCCGCAAATGAGCTGTAATTTACCAATTCCCCCGTCAGGCTTAAACCCCGCCGTTCCACCAGGTGGCGGACGTTTCGCGCCAGCTTGCAGGGCACCCAAACGATGATCGGACATTATGAGAAAACCACCATAATTGTCACATCATTCCGGTTCTCGTTCTCACGAACCACTCTGCGGCGAGCACCGCGACGACAAGTATCAACGTGATCCACCTGCCGAAGGGACGCCAAGAGCCCCGGATGACTTCGGTGCCCTCCCTGACCGGAAGCAGATGCCGGAGGGAATCGATCTGGCCGGGGAAGAGCAGCGCGCCCCCCGAGGCATTTGCGATTGCACGCAGACGGTTCGGCCTCATCCGTAGTTCGGCCTCCTCAAGCCTGAAGGCATCAACGATGAAATCCGCACGACGGCTGAATTCACCGGCTCCGGTACGAATATGCGCCTGAGCCCGGTACGAGCCCTCGCCCCAGGGTGCCATTCTCCCAACGTACCTCCCATCACCGGTGGATTCCAGTTTCAGCGTCCGCGACTCGCCACCGTGCGAGACCTCGGCGAACACCTCCGCAGCGTCGAGCGGCCTCATCGCCTCATCGTGAACCCGGGCGACAAGCTCAACCTCTTCGCCTCCGGCGAAAAGGTCGCTGGCAGGCGTAAAGGCGATTGCTTCGGCATCCCGGTCCGTGGTCAACCAGCGCAGAATGCGCGAGATAATTCCCCGATATCCCGAACCGGATGGATCCTCTGGCCTGCGCGCCAGATCCCAGCGCCAGAGTCCTCCGGCAAAAACAGCGAGTGTACGAATCCTTGTATCCGTGGAGGCGACGACCAGAGAACCGCGCTCATCCGCGCCGCTCACGGCGAGCACAATACCGGTCTCCGGCACCCAGCCGGCGGGTTGGACGGGCGGCGGAACCGAACCATCCTCGAACCACTCCCTCTCAAGCGTGAAGACAGGATGGTCTCGCACCGGTATCAGCGTCACCTCATCACTCAATCGAATATTGCGAATAGCACCCATCCGCCGCTGGAGCCACTGCTGCGCTTCGGGTTGCGGCCGTTGCCCGGTTACCACGAACAACGGTAGATCGGACTCAAATACCTCCCGCAACGCGACGAGCGCCTTCTCCCCGAAAGGCGCTTCGAGTACGAGCAAGGCGACATCGAATTTCCCGTAATCGTCCCGCTCCGGCCAGGTACCGCGAACCGGCCGGTCGACATTTCCCGCACCGATTATTATCCGTGAATCAGCATCGGGATCATCTTCGAGCGTGCGAGCCAAGGCGGCGGCATCGGGCGATGGAGTTCCCGCCATAAGGAGTACGCGCTTCCTTCGCTCAAGCGCCCTTACAGCCACGCGGCGGCTGTTGTTCCTCCGGTTGATCTCGCCATCGACAGGATCGGCCTCGATGAACCACTCAAGCAGGCCCGCTCTTGCGGATTTCACGCGGAACCTGATAGTTTCCTCGGCAAAATCGCCCGCAAAGCTGATCCATCTGACGGCGAGCGGTTCTCGCCGTGCGTTGAGCAACCTAAGTCCCGTCGCAGCCCCATCAACCCCCACTCCCCGAATAGTCACATCCAAAACGATCTCATCGCCGACATAAACCGTACCCGGGGGAATGACATCGGCGATGACTACATCGCCGGGAAGGGTCGAATCCCCGATGGCGATCACGAATATCGGAGCAGCGAGTTCCCTTGCGGCACGCTCCGGGGAGCCGCCACGGTTGAACGCGCCATCGGAAACAAGTACGACGGCATCGGGTGCCCCTTCGATCCGTTGCGCCAAGCCACTCAATCCGGCGTGGGCATCACTTGCCTCTCCATCGGGAGGCGGTAGCGCGGTCCCGGCGAATTGTTCGCCAAGGTCCATGTCGAAAGGAAGACGTTCGAGGACTATGCGCCTGTCAAGATCATTCCAGAGCCGGTCCGCCAGCATTTCCCGGACAACCGTATCCCTGTTCCGGCGATCATCACTCAACGCCATGCTCGCGCTGCGGTCGACAAGGATGCTTACGCGAGTTCCGACCGGAACCACGTTCTCCCAGCGAACCTCGAATCCGGAGGCGAGCAGCCAGACCGCGACCAGCGCAAAAGCCCTACCGGCCGCGAGCAGACATCTCGCCCAGACCGGAAGGGGCGGCCTTGTCCAACGGTAACTCCATACGGCGAGAGCAACCAAGGCCAGAGACCCGAGCATCACCCAACCGATGCCGTATGAGCTGTGCAGTGCCAGTGCCGCAACCGGCGAGTGGATCATGCGCCGTCCCCCGTGAGTTCGAGGTTCGGATCGGCTTCGATGTCGAGCGGATCACCGCCCTTTTCCCGCAGGTATTTCTCACCGAGGAAGGCAATCATTGCGCCATTATCCGTGCAGAGTTCGAGTGGGGGCACCGCCAGACTGACCCGGAACCGGCGGGCAACGGCTTCGGCTTCCCTCCGCAGCATCCGGTTAGCCGCAACTCCACCTGCCAGGAGAACGCTCTTGTAAGCCCCATCCTCGAGTACACACTCGAGACGCCTGGACAACTGGGCAATGGCGGCTTTCTGAAACGAAGCCGCGACATCCATCTTCCAATTTTCAGTTTTTTCACGTTCCAAGGCCTGAATCTCGCGCAGAACCGCGGTTTTCAAGCCACTGAAGCTGAAGGAACGGGGGTCGCGAGTGGTCGGGACGGGGAAGCTGAAACGATCGGGATCGCCCTTTTCCGCCAACTGTGACAGCTCTGCCCCGGCAGGATAGTCGATGCCGAGCAGACTCCCCACTTTGTCGAAAGCCTCGCCGGCGGCGTCATCGAGTGTTCCACCCAGAAAAGTATAGCGTGAAAAGCCATCGACCCGTATCAGCTCGGTGTGTCCGCCGCTGACGATCATCGCGACGGCCGGTAGGTCGAGGGTCGCTCCCGCGGCAACCGGCGACCAGAGGTGTCCCTCAAGATGATTGACGCCCCGAAATGGCATGTTCCCGGCAACAGCCATACCCTTGGCGTAGCTGACGCCGACGAGCAGCGCTCCGATGAGACCGGGACCCCTGGTGGCGGCGACTCCCTCGAGATCGGAAAAACTCCAACCGGAGCCCTCGAGGGTCTCCTCGATCATTAGTGTGAGGGTTTTCTGATGCAGACGTGAAGCGATTTCGGGGACGACGCCACCCCAGCGTGAGTGCACTTCCTGGGTAGCGAGCCTCGATGCGACGATTTTACCGTCATCGACAAGGGCAACTCCGGTTTCATCGCATGAGGTCTCGATACCGAGAACCCTCATGGTTCGGACTCCACCTCGACGCGAACCCTTACCATTTCGGGAAGAAGTCCAATCAGCTCGACGCCCTCGGGAAGGAGAAACTCAGGAACGTATTCCCTTTGATCGGGCCTCCATTGCCGCAAGTCGAAATATGCTTCGACCGAATCCTGGGTGAGCGTAGCGAGATGCTTGGCGGGACCGCGTAATCGCGTGCTGATTCTCGACGGTTCGAGGGTGACCTTGCGCCCTTCGGGAATCTCGATCGCGCTGATCGGTATACGGGTGAGGTAACGTTCGGCGATCTTGTCGATTACTATTCTCGCCAAGACCTTCTTCGGGATGATTTCCAGGTCAGGATTATCGAGTGCGATTGCCACGGGCTCATTCGAAGTCTGCACCAGACCCTCGAAGGTCTTCTCCTCGGTAACGACTCTCCTGATCGAGCGCACCCGGCTGCGCGGACCCGAAATCGTGACACTGTCGGGAATGGTTGTCACTGCACCGATAAGAACATACCCCGGCGCCGGTGTGACCTGGACTTGAGGTATAACCGGAACGAGCTGCTCGCGTTCGTCATCGAGAATGATTTTCACCGTATCGGGATAAACCACCAATACAGGAATGACGCTCAGGCCGGTCGGCACAAAAACATACTCCGGCCACAGCGGATAATCATAGAAATAGTTAATGGTGTGCATGTCAAGCTCCAGCCGTGCAAGCTGGACGTATTTCATTATCAGCAGGTCGCTGCCCGTACCCGAGAAACGGACTGTCGCCTTTTCAGGGATGTCCGAAACGATGATCTTCCGCGGCTTTATATCAATCGGTACAATCGCGATGTCAAGCATCATTTCATAAGTCTGGCTGGTTACGACGAAAATCCAAAGTATAACAGCAAGACCGAGCAGATAAAGCTTGATCTTCCAGTTGTAGAACATGTTTCTGATGAAACGCGGCATTATTCTTCCCGGTGAATGGCGGTTAAAGGGCTTTCGCTCCACTAAAAAGATCGTCAAAGGCCGACCCGGAACCGACCTTTGATACATACACTCCAAGGAATGGTTAAGTTATGGTTTCGCGGAGCTTTATGCCAGTGGGACAACAGGAATTCAGAGTTGAAAGGTCCGTACTTTCCCGGCATCGGGCAACCAGACGGCTCCGTCGCATCACGGCGATGCAGCATGTGATCGGTTCAGAAGGTACACGCGGGCGGTATTCGGCGCTGTAATTTCTCCGCCAGGAAGCCTGGAAAATTTCAAGACGGGGGCGGAAATTAAGAGGTATATTCGACCGACATCGCCAGTTTTTCCTCCCGCCTGCGCTAATCATGCCTGTTTCGGAAGGCGATGACGGTCAATATTTTATACATTAACCGGACAGTTCCAGTCTGACCGGGTTTATCCACTTCGCACCGTTATTAGATGAGATATTGATGACGGAATCAAAAGAAAACAACGAATTACCATCCTTTGAAGGCGATTCGTCGAGTGAAGTCACCATACCCGAATTGGCACGCGCCTCCATTGAATCCGGTGACCGCCTGGTGCTTGCTTTCAAGAGCCAACTGTCACATCTGCCGCCGGTTTCCGGTTTTCAGACTACGCCGCCTGTTCCCCTGAGGCGGATTGAGCGACTCGACAAAACGCGAATTGTGATCGACGGGGGCCCTTTCGAACTAACCACCAGCTACCGGATCACTCTACCCGACGGCGGAGACTTCCCGCTGCTACCCGACGGCGTTCTCGACAGAATTGCAACCGATAGGGATCTCGGGCTCATCTGGAAAGAGGGCGTGGCCCACCTCAGGCTTTTTGCACCACGGGCCACAGCGGTCGAGGCGATATTCCTTGAGCTGCCCGGCGATGAGCCATATGAACGAATCGAGATGGAATACGACCCGGCTGACGGCACCTGGGAGACATGTTGCGAAAATGTCCGGCCCGGACACCTGTACGGGTACCGGGTCAAGGGTCCGCCGGGGGAGGAAGACCTCTCCGGCATCATATTCGCCGACCCCTACTCCATCGCCGTCGCCAAGCGGAATACCTGGCAGCGTGAGTCCCTGTCGGTGGTTTTCGGCCCGGAGGTTCTCGATTCCGAGGCGGAAGATCACCTCTTTCACGACGAACGTGACCTGGTGATCTATGAAGCCCACCTGCGCGATCTTTCAATCCTGTCCATGAATGTCCCCCCACAGTTGAGGGGTACATACAAGGGTGTAATCTTTCCCGGAGACGGCATGCCGCTGGCTCACCTTGGCAGGCTCGGGGTCAACACGATAGAACTGCTGCCGCTGCAGGATTATGACTACTTCGAACCGCCCTACGACGAAAGAACGCATCAGCAGGAGAACAACTGGAACCGATATGCCCGGAACCACTGGGGATACATGCCCGGCTACTACTTCGCTCCCGAACCACGGTACGGTACGGGGGCCTCCGACCGGGAAGGCGACTGGATCGGCGTTGACGGACACCAGGTGTTCGAGATGCGCGAGATGGTGAAGGGATTTCATAAAGCGGGGCTAAGTGTAATTCTCGACGTAGTTTACAACCATGTCGCGAATTACGGCCAAAACCCGATACGTCAGATCGACCCGCTCTATTCCCTGCGCGTCAATCGTGAAGGGCAAAGGATGTCGGAGAGCGGTTGCGGCAACGACTTGCGCACCTCGAGGCCGATGATCAGGCGGCTGATAATCGATTCGCTTCGGCACTGGGTCAGGTTTTACGGGATCGACGGATTCCGTTTCGATCTTGCCGGTTTGATCGACGCTGATACACTCGATGAGATCGGGAACAGGCTTCGCGGAGAATTTCCGAAAATAGTGTTGATCGCGGAACCCTGGGGCGGCCTTTACGACAAGAAGCGATTCACCACACGCGGGTGGGCCAGCTGGAACGATCTGTTTCGCGACAGCATCCGCGGTCATAACCCAATCGACTACCCCGGCATTTTATTCAGCAGGGAGAACGACAAAATTGACAAGGGGTTTCTTCTGCGCCAGGTCTGCGGCAACACAAGGGCAACCGGAGGACCCTACCTGAAGGAATCCCACTCGGTCAACTACCTGGCGAGCCATGACGGGTTCAATTTTTCGGATTTCAACCGGATCGTATCAGGACGTTTCGACGGCAGGAAGTCGAAGCGTGACGATCCTTTCACCCGGCTGCTTGAACAGGAGATCCGTCGATTGCGTCTGGGTTATTTCATCCTCTTCACAAGCCGTGGCATGGCCATGATCCACCAGGGCGACGAATGGGGACGAAAAAAGCTGATTGAGGAGACCGGCGTTTCCGATCCCCGGGTCTGGGAACTCGACCGCGACAGTTACAACAAGGACAACGAGACGAGTTGGCTGGACTGGTCCGACCTCGAGCTTCCTGAGTGCTCCAAGCTTGCGCGATACGTCTCCGGCCTGATTGCTTTGCGGAACACGCACCCCGCCCTTCGACACGCGCAATTCCATGATATTCAACTACTTGACAGACCGGACGACTTAACATTCGGATATCGCATCCATCATGCCACGGAGGACCTGGCGGTCCTCTTGAATTTCCACCCGGACAAAGAGGCCGGATTCAAGCTGCCGGAGGGACGTTGGACGGTCCTCGCCGATCACCGTCAGACAGCCGGTCACGGGGTTGCCGGCGGGATGAGAATTGGAAAAGCGACGCTTCCCCCACTGTCAGGTGCTCTGCTCGCCTGCGAAACCACAGCATTGTCATCGTGAAATCTCTGATTCGATCAGCATCACCCCTTCAGGGAAAGGACCCATGCTACAACTCTATTGCTGATATTCTTATCCGTTTGGATCGTTTTTAAACACCAAAGAACAGACAATGCAATCGAAATCGCACAAATTGGTGGAGAGTCGCCATATCTGATATAATCTCAAATATTTTGCTTGTGATCTTGCGCACACAGATTCCAGTTTTCATCTTGCGGAATTTTTGCATGTAAAAGCAAACCAAGAACCAGTTCTGAGGAAATCTTTACGTAACTCTAACAATGGGAGGAGACCACACGTGAGAACGATTCCAAGAGGTTTCACGGTGGGTATTCTGGTCATTCTGTTATGCGTTTCGAGCACGGCGTTTGCGGGAGGGTATAATCTCGCCGGTGTCGGCGCGAAAGCCCTCGCGATGGGCGGCGCCTTTCGAGCGATCTCGGATGACTGGAGCGCGATGTACTGGAATCCCGCCGGACTTGCCGGCCAAGAATCGGGTGTAATCCTGGAGGCCAAGGTTCTCTACCCGATGGTTTGGGTGACGCCGAACGTTCCGGTGCCCTATGAGGGCTACTGGTACGACAACGGCACCGAGATCTCGACGAGGGCGAAGGCCTTTCCGTCCGGCGCGTTCGCGATCCAGTACATGATGAACGAAAAGATGACTGTAGGATTGGGCATCTTCGCACCATCCGCCCTCGGCGCGGATTGGGAGCAGCTCTTCAAGGGGCCGCCCTATACGGGTACAACAACCCAGTCGCCTGGCCCGAACAATCCTGGATGAGCGACATGAAGGTCATCGACATCCATCCAACGGCGGGATACCAGGTCAACGATCAGCTCAAGGTTGGCTTCGGCATCAGCGTCTTTTACGCCCTGTTTGAGCTCGGCGGGCCGATGATCACGCCCAGCGGCGCAATTTTCCCCGTCGAACACATCTACTCGAACACGCTGCTTGAAGGCAGCGGCATGGGCTTCGGGTTCAACGTCGGTGCGCTCTACGATGTCAACGAGCAACTACACCTGGGCGCCAGCTTCCACGGACCGGCAACCATCTCGATGTCCGGCACGACGACCATCGACACATACCTGCCCCAGAACGATGGACTTTACGACTACCTCCTGGCGACCGGAGACACTGCCAGCGCAGCAATGTTCACCGGGGCGAAACTCAGTGCAGAAGCCGACGCCGAGGCCGATTTCCCGATTCCGATGGACTTTGGTTTCGGGGTCGCCTACGATGTCAGCGACCGTCTCACTATAGCGGGAGATTTCGTCTGGACCAATTGGGCGACCGCCAGCACGATTGATATCGTGCTCGATGGCAACGATCCTCTTGGCCAGCCGCTGGAAGATTCGGAACTATTGCTCGAGTGGGATGATACCATCCGCTTCAGCTACGGTATAAACTATGTGATTCTCCCCGATAAGGGTCTCGAGGGCCGTCTCGGATACTACTACGATCCCTCACCGATCCCCGACGAAACGGTTGCACCGAGAATCACGGATGTCGCCGCCAAGAACAACCTGAGCATCGGATTCGGATATCCGATCATGGAGAACCTGATGCTTGAGGGATATTGGGAGCATGTGATTTCCGGCGAAAGAACAGTGTCGGCCGGTGACATCAACAACGACGGCGAATACGACAACATCGCCGGAGACTGGAAGATGCAGGTGGATACATTCGGCTTCCAGCTCGCTTTCCGATTCTAAAGGAGGACACAACGATGCGTAAGAAATTATTCTTCGCTGCTACGTTCATCGCGATCGCAGCCTTGCTCGTCGGGTGTGGCTCCGAAAGCGATATCCCGACCGGACCGTCAATCGCCAATGGAACGGTAACCCCGGTAGAGGATGCCTTCGCCACGGCGATGAACGGCGCAACCGCGTACTACAACGTCTACACCCCACCGGGCTACAGCGCTACGGGTGATCCCTACCCGGTGCTCTACATGCTGCACGGCTTCGGCGGTGATGAGAACACGTTTTACAACATGATGAGCATTACCGACGCCGCCGACCTGCTGATCGCCGAAGGCGAGATCGACCCACTGGTGATCGTCATGCCCAACGGGAAAAACGCATTCGCCGGATCGTTCTACACAAACAGCGCGCACCCAGCGGTAGGCGATGCCGAGACCCACATCTTCAACGTCATCGCCGAGGTCGAGGCGAACTACAATGTCGCTACCAACGCCTCGGGCAAGGGTATCGGCGGGCACTCGATGGGTGGTTATGGGACGATCAGCCTTGCACTGAACAACCCCGGCACCTTCGGCAGCGTCTCGATATACGCCGGTCCGCTCTCCTTCTGGGGATCGAAAACCGCCGATCCAACCGACGAGACCTATAAGGGGCTCGAGGAGATTCTTCCCGTAGTACTGCTGGAAACGGGTTACGGTGCTGTCCTGGCCGCGAACCCCGAGGGTGATCTCGCCGCATACCAAGCCATGTCGTCGACTGACGGAACGGTTACCGCAATGATGTTCGCCGCAGCCGCCGCCTTCAGCCCCTACGACGGGACTTACGATGCCACAGTGCATGCCGCCACCGGAGTCAACCTTCCAATCGGACTTGACGGTCAAATCGACTTGACCACTTGGGCGCGCTGGATGGCGTTTGACCCGATGGCCCGTCTTGCTACACAGGCGGCGAACATCGCCCCGACATCCGTGGCACTCTCACTCGATGTCGGAGCGGAAGACGATCTCGGTTTCAACGGGGCGCACCAGTATTTCGCCGGGGCGTATGAATTAGCCTTCACCGTCGCTCCCGCCAGCGTGACGATCCACGCGGGTGTCTCGAATTCACTGGGCGGCACGATTGCGCCTGACCACCGAACGCATACGTTCGAGCGGCTGAAGCTGATGCTCAAATTCCACGACGGCCAGTTCTAATAATCGCGTCGTCGCGGCCATACTAACCGATAGTTAAAACCACCTCCGGGATACGGTTATCCCGGGGGTGGTTTCCTCTCTGCGGCATGAAACCCGGCGCTGCCCGGCTACGCCAAGGCTATGCCGAGGCGAGAAGCGTCGGGCCATCCGCCCTCATCAACGAAGCAGGAAAACCGTGATTACGGCAAGGTGGTCCGAGCAGTAGAGATTTTCGGCATAGGGTTCGTCCATCACAACCCGGGCCGAATCAATCTTCGCGCTGCCGGTGCTGCGGCAGAAGATGAAGTCAATCCGCGAAACGGGGTTGCCGGCGTCATCCCCGGGCAGGCGAGGCAGTGTGACCCGTTACTTACTGATGAAGAACTTTGCAATCACTTGAAGGTTTCAGTCAATACCCTGTTCCGGCGGGTTCGCACCCTTATACAGCATCCTGTCGAGCAGCCTGACATATTCGGTGAACTCGCCTCCTCCCCCCGAGGCCTTGTCCATTTCGCGGCCGATGGCGTTCAGCTTGCTGTCGATCTCGTCGACGAAGTAGAGGATGAATGCCTCCCGGGTCATCGGCAGCACAGGGCTGCCCTGCTCTCTTGTGCCCTGGTGGCTGAGGATCAAGTGGCGAAGCCTGGTCAGGGTCTCCTCGTCCAGTTCCTCGATGGATTCCGCCCGGCGCGAAACCTCCTCGGCGCCGAGAAAAATATGCCCCTCGAGTCTGCCGATGCGGGTGTAGTCGATGGTCGTATCATACCTGAGTTCCCAGACCTTGCCGATGTCATGCAACACCGTTCCGGACACCAGCAGGTCGCGGTCGAGGTATGGATAGTGATCGGCAAGCCGTTCGACCAGCTTGATCATCGAGGCGGTGTGTTCCAGCAAACCGCCGATGTATGCATGGTGCCATTTTTTACCCGCTGGGGCGCGTTGGAAACGCTCGACGAATTCCTCGTCCTCGAGAAAACCGTCCAGCAACGCCTTCAACCCCTCATGCCCGACGCGCTCCACGGACCAGCGAATCGTCGCCCAAAGCTCCTCGGGATCACGATCGGACGTGGGAAGAAAGCGCGAATAATCCTCGATGTCCGCGGGATCGATAGGCCGGATCTTGACCACCTTCAGTTCCGGCTTGCCGAGGTATTCCTCGACCGCGGCGCGGATTTTAACCACGACCCCCTCCTTCAAACTGCGGTACGCCGCTTCGGCATCCTCCCACATTTTTCCCTTGATGTGCCCGGTGCGGTCGGTAAAATCCATGATCAGGAAGGGCTTGTTCGTACGAGTCATTCCGAGTTGGAGTGTGCGCAGAATTAAATGGCCGTCAAACCGATCCCCTATCTCAAGGCTGGTGATATAGGGACGATCATCACGGGTCAAATCCATAAATTATCCCCCTCCGAAAAGCTCCCCAACGATCTTGAGAGCCTGCTTGATGTCCGCATCGTCGATATCGAGGTGGGTTATTAAACGAACCTTGTACTTGCCGGCGAAAGTCACAAGGAGATCTTGCTCGCCGACCTTTTCCGCAAACCGCCGCGCTTCAATCCCCCGTTGCGAGAGGTCGAGTATGACGATGTTCGTATCGACAAGCTGCGGATCAACGTCAAAGCCGTCAATTCCTGCCAGTCCCCCGGCGAGGGTCCTGGCGCGCCGATGATCCTCGGTCAGTCTTTCGCGGTGGTTTTCGATTGCATAGAGCGCTCCCGCCGCGACAATTCCAGCCTGTCTCATCCCGCCGCCAAGTCGCTTGCGCATGCGGTGGGCCTCATCGATCAATTCCCTCGATCCGGCAATCGCGCTGCCGACCGGTGCTCCCAGCCCTTTACTGAAACAGACCGAAACGGTATCGCCGTACTGCGCCCATTCATGCTCCTCGATACCGCTGGCTGCAGTGGCGTTCCAGAGGCGCGCACCGTCGAGGTGTATGCGCATCGCGTGCGAATCGGCCAACTCCCGCAACCGTTTTATCTCCTCGATCGGCCAGACCTTTCCCCCGCCGCGATTGTGAGTATTCTCTATCTCGATCACCGACGATGGCGGGAAGTGGTGGTCCGGCGGCCGCAGACGCTGCTCCACCATCTCTCGGGTGAAGATGCCGTTTTCACCACTCAACGGGTGAAGCTGCACACGCGAGATCAACGACGGCGAGCCGGATTCATAGTTGAAGATGTGACAACCCTCATCGCAATATACCTCATCGCCGCTCCGGGTAAGGATCGAGACGGCTATCTGGTTGGCCATTGTACCGGAAGGAACATAGAGGGCCGCTTCCTTGCCGAGGATCTCCGCCGTCCGCTGCTCCAGCTTGTTGATCGTCGGGTCCTCGCCGAAAACATCGTCGCCGACCTCCGCCTCGTACATGGCCCGGCGCATCTCCGGCGTCGGCCGCGTGACCGTATCGCTTCTCAGATCGATCATTTCGCCTCGAACCTCGTTGTCGGAAGGGCGGCGGATACCACCCGATGAATTCGTTGATAAATCAGTTGACGCTTCATTCCTACTCCCCGTGGTACATCACCCCCGCCCTGACCGCATAGGGTCGGATATCCTCGAGTGTCGTCCCGGCAACCCGGTCGCCGACAGGAAAATATAACTCACCGGACCCATACATAGTCACATCCGGCGTAACAGCATAGCTGATCCCCAATCCCTGCAGGAGATATTCATTTACTTCCGGGTCGCTCCAGCGGGCGCGAAAACCGGCTCCCACAGAGAGCACGGGGCTAACACGAGCCGTCATCGCGACGCCCGCCGAAACCAGGCGCGATCCATCGGGTATGAATTGCCCGTCCAACCTCGCAGCGTCAGCGTCGCAAAGTTCGATGTCGAACTCAATCCCGGTAAGTCTGCGCATCAATCCCAAACCGATCCTTACCGTCCAACCTCCCCGAAAATCGTGGGAAATTCTATCGCGCCTGTTTCCAATGTTTATGGGACGCCGGACCTCGATTTCACCAAAAGCCGGAGCGGTAATCACGATTCCCATGCGGAAATCGCCGCGGCGTTTCCGCAGCCCAGCGGTAAATTCATAAAGCGTTGGAGAGTAAGTGGTGTCCAGATCGGCAGGCTCTCGAATCACTCCCGTGTAGCGCGTCCCGCCGACCATGGACGCCGATATACCCAGCGCCCATAACTCGCTGACTCCCAAAGCATAGGCTGCCTCAACCCGATGATAGGCAACCCTGTCGATTACCTCACCGGTGGGATACTCCGCACCTCGCTGCAACCTGCTCATCGGAATATACCCGATGACAAACGAACCGGGACCAAGGGCGGTAAGGTAGTTGATCGTTCCCGCCCCGAATTGCATGTCAGGTCCGCCGACCAGGTGACTGATCGAGAAAGCCCCCCATGCCCCGCCCTCGCCATAGATTTCGTTACGTCCGGTGAGGTATGCGGCTGGATTACGGTCGCCGGCAACAAGACCCGAATCAAGCGTAACACCGGTGTTCGCATGTGCCATGCCCCAGGCATTGCCGTATCCAAGCGGCGGCGCATAGACACCAAGACCCTGTCCGTGGGTTGTCACCGCAATAAGTGAGAATGTAAAGGAAAGTGTCAGGGACCGGACTATGACCAAGGGTTTCCTGAGACACAGCCTGCCCGGCAAATTCTGAACAGAGGCAAGGACATCGGCCATGACCTCAGAATGCGAAGGTTTCGACATAGACTATCTTCAGCTCTCGTCCGAAGCCACTTGATGCAGCGCTCGTGTTGAACAGGTCCACCGCATCCACCTCGATAACCAGCGACTGCGCAAAGGTCATTCGAATTCCCATGTTCAAGTAGCCGTGTTTACCCTCCCCGAATGCCCCATCCGGGAGATTATCGTCGAGCGCGAAATCGTATTCCGCGAGCAAAGTGAGCTGTTCGTTAAGGCTGAAATCGATGGCGGCGAAACCATCAAGCGTTTGCTGGCCGTCATCCTCGATGGTGTTATAGTTGACTCCCCCATGAACTCCGAAACGTCCATACGGTGACATCCAATTGCGCGAGACGGCGGCAAAAGCGCCGGGGGCCTTGAACTGGTATCTCTGGGAATCCGCGGACCAGAAGCCGCGACCCTGCATGTCGAATCCGACAGACAAGGCCGGCAGGGACTGCGACTCCTCGATGATACGGTATTTCACAATCATTCCGGGAAGATCGTTCCACTCGGGATCACCGTAACCGATAAGGCCCAGGCCGCCATATGAGACGCCGAACATGAACCGGTTGAACAGCCCCATAGCCACCCCGAAATGCAACCCGCCGTCGCTGAAATTACGCACATCGATCCGGTACTGCCCGTTCTTGAGAACCCCTGCCGACGGCGTATGGATCACATGCAGAATCTCGAGGCTTTCGACGGTATCGGCGAACTGGGCCTGCGCCGGTGGCGTGAGGGAAATCGCCGGAAAGGCCGCAAGTACCGAAACGGTCAGCAGACGAAAGAGCGATTGAAACGTATTCATTCGAAGCCACCCTGATAGCTAATGTGCCGTTTGAAATCAATCCGGGCGTGGCAAAACCGCCTTGAATCCAATCACTTTGCGACAAGCAGAACTGCTCGATTCATGTGATCTCGCCCAATATAGTGTTTTTTCCCACTCCCGACCAAACCGGTGAGGCGAAAACCTTTCTGTCCGGAAACCGGCGGTCCTTCTCCGCTGATTCATTGAAGCCGCCTTGCGAAAGGTCGGCCCCCAACGCTACCTTGGTCAGCTTCAATGGTTCCTCGCAGTGGAACCTGTCGAGTTACGGTTGAGTGGAAATAATGCCGCCTGTACGCAGCATCGGCCAATAGAATCCGGAGGACAGCGGTGCGTTTTAAACAGACTTTACCGGCAGCCATTGTTGTGGCTATCATAGTTCTTGTCGCTGGTTGCGGCGACAGGGGCAAAAGCTTGCTGATTCGTGTCGGAGATTGGACTCTCGACAAAAGTACATACCGGAAAATGGCTACGATCAAGTTCCGCGGAATAGAAAATGCTGCCGGACAACCAATCGAAGCCCATGAGGAGTTTCTCAACGATCAGCTGATCAGACGGCTTAAGATTGTCGACGGACGGCGGCGGGGAGTGGAAAACTACGTATCGGTCCAAAACGAATTCAAACGTGTCAGGGACCGTGCCGCTGTAGCGAAGCTGCACAATGTCAAGATCACCGAAAAGGTGATCCCCGAAAAGGAAATCAGAGATTTTTACGAGAAGGACACAGTTGAGATTCATGCCTCCCACATATTGATGGTGCCACGGGAGGAATTGAGTGATGAAGACATCAGAATGCACTTTCTCGCCTTAAGGCAAAGGCTACTCGGGCAGGGCGCGGATTTCACGGAGCTGGCAAAAGTTTATAATGAAGACAGGTCCACACCGGATGGTGACATCGGCTGGTTTCGCTGGGGGGCGATGGTCGATAAATTCCAGGAAGTCGCGTTCTCTCTTAAACCGGGCGAGATTTCGCAACCCGTGAAGACTGAATACGGCTGGCATTTGATCAAGTTGCACGATCGCAGGGAACTGACCAACCGCCCAAGTTATGAAGACGCTCGCAACGGAATACTGCAAACCCTCATCCGCAAGCATAGCGGTGAGATATTCGCCGCCACCAACTCTTTCTATGACAACCTGCGAGAGGAGCGCAACCTCATAAGTTACACGGAAAACATTGAAAAAATCGTCAATGCCCTGACTGATCAGCCACCGTTGAAGAAGCCGAGGATAATTCTCCCGGAAGAACTACTGCAATTGCCTTTAACGGAGATCGACGGTGGAAAGATCAAATTGACAGCCAATGATGTTGTCGAACAGATTCGGACATCCGCGAGGTCCGGCAAAATGAGCAAATCCACTGAAACCCTTCAGGAGAGGGTAGAAATGGAAATACTGAGCCTCTATGTTTTACCGGATGTCGCACGTGAAGAGGGCTTCTTCGAGGATCCCGAAGTACTGAGAGCAGCCAGTGAAGCACGCGACCAGGCCCTTCATCAACAGGTACGTCATCTCCTGCTTTATAACCTGGAACCACCACCCGAAGAAGAATTGCGAAGGTCCTACGAGGAGAACATCCAAAAGTACGTACCCCGACCGCGGCACACCTTGACCGAGATTCTCGTGTCGGACAAGAATCTGGCGGATGAACTGGCCGGTCGCATTAACGCCGGGGAAGATATTGCCGAACTGGCCGCAGATTATACCGAGCGTCCGGGATTCAAGGAACGGAAAGGCCGGATCGGACCTATTCGCGATATTGAATATGGTAAATTAGGACAATATGCATCCAAGGCCGAGATCGGTCAATTGATCGGACCGTTCAAGAACGGCAATTATTGGAGCCTGTTTAAAGTCACCGAACGTACAAAACCTTCTCCAACTCCTTACGATGAGGTTCGAAGACGCATCCTTTCCGATTACGATAAAAACCGGCGAGAAGTTCTCGAGAAAGCCTGGGAGGACAGCCTGTCGCAACATGTCGAATATGAAGTATATCCTTTGAGGCTGGAGGGCATTTTCGCGGACGTAGAAATCAAGGAAAGTCGAGGAATTGACGATTAAATTCTCATATATCCTCGCGCTGCTTCTGGCCATCGGCGGTTGCGCATCGCCGGATCGCAGAGCAGTGATCGCCGAAGTCGGCGATCAAAAGCTCACCGAGTACGAGGTTAGCAAGGCTCTCGAGGAGATGCATCTCGATCCGGTCGACGTAGCGTTGCGGGTCCAGTATGTGAATCGTTGGGTGGACCGCCGCATTCTTCTGAACGAAGCCAAACGACGCGGATATCACCGTAACAAGGAGATCAAGAAACGGCTCGAGGCGATCCGTGAAGAGATGATGATCAACAAACTCCTCGATGAGGCCATCCAGATCGATTCCCCCGACGAAACGGAGATCGTCGCCTACTGGCGCGATCACACCGGCGAGTTCACTCGCCCGGCCGACGAGGTCAAGTTGATTATCGTATTTACTCCCGACCGAAATATCGCCTGGGGCGTGCGTAACGGAATGGATCAGTCAATGTCCCCCGAAGAACTGATGGCGGAGTACGAGGGAATCAGTTTCGATACGACCGGCTATCTCCGTAAGGATCGCCTACCCCGAAATATGCAAAGATCCTTGAACAGGCTGAGAACCAACGATCCATCGCTCCCCTTCCAGGTACACGATCAGTGGATGATCGTCAAGTTGGTCGAGCGCGCTTCCGCAGGGAATACACGTTCGGTTGAAGAGGTAAGTGATGAGATTCGGTTGCGCCTGACGGCCGAGGAAAAGAACCGCAGCGAGCTGAGGTTCCTGGCCGACCTTCGCCGTGATGCGAGGCGTAAGGGTCTTGTCAGGCTGAGCATTCCGTTTGACACGCTGGAGGTCTCCGCCGAAGCGGAAGAGATGGCCGAAGAGATTGTCAGCGATTCGATCACCATTGATGAAACCGCCGAAGAGGTGACGAAAGAGCCGGTAGCCATTATACAACCTCCCGCGAGAGAAACATCAACCACTCCGGGCATGGCCGCCGATACGAGCTCAATTCGGGCGATCGACGTCCAACCGTCGGAGGAGGTCATAACTTCTCGAATCGAGCCGCAAATCGAGATGCCGGTTAAGGACATGCCGATGATGATCTCCGATACAATCAATGGTTCTCCTCAAACCGAATTGCACCCGGATTCGGAGGATATCGGGGAACCCGATTCGATTACATTCGGAGAGGGAGTTATCGACAGCACGGAAACCGACTCCGTGACCGTGGACACCTTGATTACACCAACCTTGGGAGACACCACCGGTGTTGAGGAAAGCGAGTGAAGCTCTCGGCCTGGCGCTGTTGCTGTCGTCATGCCTGACGATCTCATCGTTTGCGCAATCCGGTGAGATGGTCGACCGTGTCATCGCGACGGTCAACGATGAGATAATTCTCGAGTCCGAAGTACTTCAGTACGTCCAGGATATCGTCATCCGAAACCGCAGCCAGTACACGGATCCATCTCAAATCGAAGCATTGCGCGGACAGGTGCTCGGCGAGTTGATCAGTCAGAAGATTTTGCTGGCGGTCGCCGAAGACGACACGAATATTGTCGTCGAGGACCGCGAGGTGAATCAAACCCTTGATGAAAGGATTAACCAGGTAATCGAAGATCTGGGCAGCGAAGAGCGTCTTACGCAATACTACGGCAAACCAATTCGCCAGATCCGCCGGGAATTTCGCAAACAGGTCCGTGAGGGTTTGATGGTCGAGCGGGTTCGCAATCAGAAGCTTATGGGCATCTCCGTCAGCCGCCCGGAGGTTGAGAGCTTTTACGCACAATATGCAAGGGAATTCCCGAACCTGCCTCCCCGGGTCCACATCGGCCACATTCTCCGGAAAATCGAGCCAACCGAGGAGGCGAAAGAAAACGCCTTCGCCAGGGCCGACAGCGCATATAACCGGCTACTGCTCGGCGACGATTTCGACCAGCTCGCGATCGGCCTCTCCGACGATCGCGCAAGCGGCGCCAAAGGCGGATTGCTCGGCACCACTCAGCGCGGCGATCTCGTGCCGGAATTCGAGGAGATCGCCTTCGGCCTCGAGGAGGGGGAAATCTCCTCGCCGGTGATATCCCGCTTCGGCTACCACATCATTCGCCTTAACTGGCGCAGAGGCGAAAAGATCAACACAAGCCATATCCTGTTCAACCTCACGCCCACGAAAGCGGACGAACAGCGTGCAGTCGAGATGATCTCAACTATTCACTCGCGAATCGAGAATGGCGAGCCCTTCGAGCAGCTCGCCCGAGAGTATTCCCAGGACGAAGAGAGCGCCGCGTCGGGCGGTGATCTCGGCTGGTTCGACCTGCCGAACATGCCCGAAGATTTCAAGCTGGTGGTCAAGGACCTCTCAACGGGAGAAACAAGTCCACCATTCAAAACCCGTTTTGGAATACACATTCTGAATCTGAGCGGTCGCGAGGAAGAGCGCGAATTCGATCTTCAACGCGATTGGGAACGGATCAGCCGAATGGCATTGGTAGACAAGCAGGAGGTGATATACAGGGAATGGGTCAAAGAAATCCGCGACCAGGTTTTCATCGAGATTCTTTCGGAGTGAGGCACCGATGATACGCAAACAAAAGCCAACCGCCTGCAGGCACAACCATATTTTGCTATTGGTTGTATTCTTTGCGTTGTTCTTTACGTCATGCAGCCGCGAACCACTCCCGTTGACCCTGCTGTATCACAATGACTTCCATGCCGCCAATTCACCCTATTATATCAGGAGCGAAAGCGGCGATTCACTCGCAGTTGCCGGTGCGGCGGGAATCAGGGGCCTTGCCGATGCCGTGCTCGACACAGCCCCCTCGCCACTCTGGCTGAACGCGGGTGATGATTGCACCGGCGGGATAATTTCCAGCCTCACCCGCGGCTCGAGCCAGATCGAACTCGCCAGGCGCCTCGGGTACGATGTATTCTGCCTCGGCAACCATGAATTCGATCACGGGCTTGAGCGCGCCGGGGATCTCCGAGATTCACTGGGAATTCCGGTACTTGGGGGAGCGAATCTTCGCAACCAGGAAGATCAGCCCTTCACCCGGACCCACCATGACACGACGATCGGCGGGGTTAAAGTCAGAATCGTCGGCCTGCTTCCGCCCGACCTTACCTCATTAACCGGAAAAGATAAAATCGGCGATCTCCATGTCAGCGATCCCGCCGAGGCGGCGCGTGAATTCATACCCAAAAGAAATCGACTGTATCTGATTCTCTCGCATATGGGATACGAACGGGACAGCCTGCTCGCAACTCAGGTTCCTGAAATCGATGCGATAATCGGGGGTCACAGCCATACCGTTCTTCATCAACCGAGACTGGTCGGACGCGATGGACGTCTCCCCGATTCTCTGATAAGCGGAGCGAAAAGGAGGATACCCGGAACTTTGATCGTACAGGCGGGATCTTCGGGACGTTACCTCGGTGTGCTCTCGCTGACCGTGGTCAACGGGGATATCACCGATGCACACGGCAGGTTGCTCGCAAACGACGGCACTCTCGCAACGCCCGATCAGACGCTCGCTGCATGGGTGCAGCGGATGTACATGACGCTTGTCCGGGATCTCGATCAACCTATCGCCTGGCTCGCCGAACCGCTGATCCGCCAACCCAGGGAGGAATCTCCATTGGGCAGGTGGCAGGCGGATGTGTTCCGCACAGCGTTGGAAACCGATATCGCCTTCCATAACTCCGGTGGTCTGAGGAAGGATCTTTACCCGGGGCCGATCACCATGCGCGACATCTGGGAAACGAATCCTTTCGGCAACACATTGGTGGTTTTCCAGATAACTTCCGATGAACTGGCGGCCATCATGCAGTACCTGGCCACAAACCCGCACGAGGCGCTCCAGGTTTCGGGCTTGACGGCGACCATCGATACGAAGGCGAAAAGCGCATACGACATTCTGGTTGCAGGGGTGCCTGTCGACTCCGTCAAATCATACCGTGCGGTAACCAACAGTTTCATTTTCGATCACTTCGAGGAGTTCTTCGGTATCGAGCAAGGCAACCGGATGTATTACGATACCAGTTTTCTCGACCGGGATATCCTGATTCAAGCCGCACGCGAGACTGATACGCTGTACGCATCCGGCAAAATCAGGCTTACTTACCTGCGTTGACGGCGCGACCAAAAAAGGGGCTGTCCTGAAAGTCATCCCCGGGTTTGGCCCGGGAATCCGCAGTACGATGCAAGTGCTGTAATATCAGTGGGTTCCCGCCTGCGCAGGAAAGACCAATATCAATGATTTGCTACTTTTAGGACAGCCCCTTTATACCGTGTTCTTATCCCGATTACGCGCTACCGGGCCAGCATTTTCCTCAGTACCGTTTGCAGGATTCCCCCATTCCTGAAGTACTCCACCTCCACCGGCGTATCGAGACGGGCCGTCACCCCGGCGACACGTTCCTCGCCGTTATCATCACGAATGACGAGCTCAAATTCCTCGCCCGGCTCAAGGTTGCCGGACAATCCAAGTATGTCATAGGTCTCCCCGCCGGTGATTCCAAGGCTGCCATAGCTGTCGCCCGGCTTGAACTGAAGCGGGAGCACTCCCATCCCGACGAGGTTCGACCGATGAATCCGCTCGAAGCTCTCGGCGATCACCGCACGAATGCCAAGCAGGTACGTTCCCTTGGCCGCCCAGTCACGGCTGGAACCGGTGCCGTACTCTCTGCCGGCGAAAACGACAAGCGGCACATTCTCTTCATGGTATCTCATCGCAGCGTCATAGATTGTCGCCTGTTCGCCGGAAGGCTGGTGTATCGTGACCGCTCCCTCGGTTCCCGGGGCGAGGAAATTCCTCAGCCTGATATTCGCGAAAGTCCCACGAAGCATGACTCTGTCGTTACCTCGGCGGCTGCCATAGGAATTGAAGTTCTTCTGCTCAACGCCCCGGCTGATCAAATATTTTCCCGCCGGCGAGGTTCTCGCAATCGCGCCCGCCGGACTGATATGATCGGTGGTCACGGAATCGCCGAGCAAGGCCAGGCAGCGAGCACCCCTGATCGGATCGAGCGGGGGAATCCCAGAGGTCATATCCACAAAGAAGGGCGGTTCCTGAATGTATGTCGAACGCTCTTCCCAACCATAGAGATCCCCACCGCTGCTTTCGATCTTGTTCCATCGCTCGTTACCATCCCAGACGTTGGAGTATTGTTCGCTGAACATCTGCGGATCGAGAAAATCGCGTATCGCCGCACCGATTTCATCCGAAGTCGGCCAGATATCCCTGAGAAAGACCGGTTGACCGTCCTTACCGGTCCCGAGCGGCTCATTCTCAAGATCGATGTCAACCGTGCCCGCGAGCGCGAAGGCAACCACCAGCGGCGGACTCGCGAGGTAATTCGCACGGGTGTGCGGGTTGATCCGTCCTTCGAAGTTCCTGTTCCCGGAGAGGACGGATGCCGCAACGAGGTCGCCCTCCTCGATCGCTGCAACCACCTCTTCGGGCAGTGGCCCGCTGTTGCCGATACAGGTGGTGCAGCCGTAGCCGACAACGTGGAAATTCAACTTCTCGAGATAGGTCGTCAGACCGGATTTGTTCAGGTATTCTGTCACGACCTTTGACCCGGGACCGAGGCTGGTCTTGACATAGGGTTTCGTCGTCAACCCCGCCTCAACACCCTTACGGGCGAGTATTCCCGCTCCTATGAGTACCGAAGGATTCGAGGTGTTGGTGCAACTTGTGATCGCGGCGATGACCACACTCCCGTGCTTGAGTTCCGTTTTGTCGCCGTTTTTACCGTAATCTCCCGTGGCCTCAAGGCTGCCGTCGTCGAGCTCGAAGCCCATTTGCCTGACCGGCCTGGTCAGCGCTTCCCTGAAACTGCTTTTCATATCGCCGAGGGCGATACGGTCCTGCGGACGCTTCGGTCCGGCGAGGCTTACCACGACACTCCCGAGATCGAGTTCGAGCACATCGGTATAATCCGGTTCGGGCGTATTTTCCGTACGGAACAGCATGTTTTCTTTGCAATAAGCTTCAACCCTGCCGATAACTTCTTTCGGTCTTCCGCTGAACTTCAGGTAGCGCAGGGTTTCCTCGTCAATTGGGAAAAAACCAATTGTCGCGCCATATTCGGGCGACATGTTCGAAATCGTCGCCCTGTCGGGAAGAGTCAGGTTCGAGATGCCGGGTCCGAAGAACTCGACGAATTTCCCGACCACTCCATATTCCCGCAGCATTTCGGTGACGGCGAGTACGAGGTCGGTGGCTGTCGCACCTTCGGCAGGCGCACCTTTCAGACGTACGCCGATCACCTCGGGCGTGAGCATGTAAACCGGTTGACCGAGCATTACCGCCTCCGCCTCGATACCGCCTACCCCCCAGCCGACCACGCCGAGAGCGTTGATCATCGTCGTGTGACTGTCTGTGCCGACGAGGGTATCGGGGAAGATATATCTTTCGCCTCCGATTTCACGGAGAACCACCGCCTGGGCGAGGTATTCAAGGTTCACCTGGTGGACAATTCCGGTAGCCGGTGGAACCACCCTGAAATTGTCGAAGGCCTCGGAGCCCCAGCGGAGGAATTCATATCGCTCCAGGTTGCGCTCGAACTCCTTCTCGGCATTGAGCTGGAGAGCCTGATGACTGGCGAAGAAATCAACCTGCACGGAATGGTCAATCACGAGGTCCACCGGAACCTGGGGGTTGATCAGTTTTGGATCGCCGCCAAGACGTTTCATCGCACTGCGCAGTGCGGCCAGATCCACTACTGCCGGAACACCGGTAAAGTCCTGGAGGATTACACGGGCCGGGAGGAAGGGGAATTCGCTCGCCTCACCCGATTTCCCGCCCCAGCCGGCAAGAGATCTTATATGGTCGTCGGTAACAATGAATCCGTCGTTATTTCGCAACAATACCTCCAACAGCACGCGAATCGAAAAAGGCAGGCGGGAGACCTCCCCCAGACTATTCTCCTCAATTGCAGCAAGTCGCCAGTAATTTACCTTTCCGTCGGGGGTTTCAAGCGTACTCTTTGCTCCGAACGGATCGCTGATTTTGGTCGCCATGGATTCCTCTCGTCTGTTTCCAAATAAGCATATTAGAGAAGATAAAGTGAACTATCTTTAAAGCGATAAGTAAGATAGAATGGCATTGTCTCCCTCACAAGCCGCATTTCAGCGGTTAAGGGTCGAGTTGGGAGCGAGGGCTTTGCCACTTGCGTATAAACGGATGAAAACAGTAATTTGGCGAGTGGCAATTTGAGGAGCTTACGTAATGAATTTCTACAGCGTTATCGGCGCAACGATCGGCATCATGCTCATCGGCGGCGCAATCTGGGTAGGGGTGAACGATATCGAGATCCTCACCATCAATGCTGCATGGGGCATGTTCGTCAACATTCCGTCGTTAATGATCGTGCTTGGCGGTTCGATGGCCGCAAGCATGATCGCGTTCCAGACGGATACCCTGTCAACGGTGTTCCGCAGCATTACGATCGTTCTCACGCGCCGCCCTCCCGCTTTCGCCAGCCAGAAGCGCGCAATCGTTCGCCTCGCAACCAGAGCCACCCAGGGCGCCGTCGAACTTGAACGGGCTGTAAAGAGCATCCGCAACCCATTCCTCCGCGACGGCGTTCAGATGATTGCCGATAACTATTCGAACAACGAAATTGATGATATCCTCGGACAGAGAATCGAATTCCGGCTACGAAAGGAATCGATCGATTCCGAAGTAATCAAGGCTATCGGACGCTTCTGCCCCGCGTTCGGAATGACCGGCACGCTGATCGGCCTGGTCAACATGCTCTCCGGGCTGGGACTCGAAGAGGGGGCGATGGACAGCATCGGCAGCGACATGGCTGTCGCGCTGGTAACCACTTTCTATGGATTGATTCTCGCCTACCTGGTGTTTATTCCGGTCTCGGTAAAGCTGGAGAAACGCACGGAGGAGGAGATCCAGCTGATGCGGATGATCAGCGAGTCGATTCGCATGATCCAGGAGAAATGGCACCCGCGCAAGGTCGAGGACTACCTGAACAGCTACCTGCCACCTTCAGAGCGAGGCAGAGCACGCTCATTGTCCGACTAAACTTGGTCCGGGAGGTGAGCATTCTTATGTCGCTATATATATTATTAACAATGTATTGAGGATTTTCAATGCCGCAAAAGTCGCCCAAATACAATCCTTACGGTGCAACCGGTGGTCCACAAAAACAGGAAGAAGACCAGGATTCCTGGATGATTGCCTATGGGGACATGATGACCCTTCTGTTGGTTTTCTTCGTGCTCATGTTCTCGATCTCCAAGGTCGATCCGGTGAAAATGCAGCAAGTCACCGAATCCATGAAAGAAGCGATGACCGGCGCCAAGGGGACAACCCCCACGCTCAAGGAAATTCAGGAGGAGATGGAGCAGAGTATCCAAGATCTGCAACTGCAGGAAATCGTCTCGGTGAACCGGGACATGAACGGTATCAGCCTGGTGCTCAAGGGTGAATCTTTCTTCCCATCGGGCTCCGCGACACTTTACCCTTACACACATGCATTCCTCAACGAAGTGGTCTGGCAAATTCAGAAGACACCCTACGTCGTACAGATTGAGGGCCATACCGACAACATACCCATCCGTACCGCCCGGTTCCCGTCGAACTGGGAATTGAGCGCGTCACGTGCCGCGGCGGTGGTAAGCTATTTCGAACGCAAGGGAATCCCAAGAAAGAGAATGCGGATCGTCGGTTTCGCCGACGCCAGGCCCGTCGATCCGAAACTTGGCAACACTACGCCGGAAGCGAGGGCGATGAACCGGCGCGTACTGATCACTTTCCTCGCGGAATTTGCGCCCGAAACGGCGGATGACAAGTGGTAGAGGATCTTTTTACCCGCGTTGAATCAACATTGGAAAGCGTGACCCTGTCCAAACCCGTGGCCACGCCTCGCTCAATCCGGTAAATACCTCGAAGCAGCAACCGGGCCGGCCCGCAATCGCCGCTTTTACCGGATGTAACCGTTGCTCCTGAACCATTCAATGGCTCTGCCGATAGCGGGTTCGATCGAAGCGGTCCTTCTGTACCCGATCTCCTCTTCAGCCACCGCGCTGGAAACGAACTCACCGTAAATCGCGAAATTCAAGCCAACGAGCGGTATTAACGGGGCGGGACTCCCGAGCAGTTTGCCCACGATTTCGCTGAGGCAGGCAAGCGGAAGCAGAAGCCTGGGATTCATCGCGAATCGCGGCGGTTTCGCATCCAGAAGCTCGGCGATCTTCCCAATCAGGTCCGGCATCGTAATATTCACACCGCCCAGCACATACAGCCGCCCCTTACGGCCCTTCTCGAGGGCCAACCGTGTGCCGGTTGCGACATCGCGGACATCGACTACATTCGTCCTACCTTCAACCGCAACCGGAATCGCTCCCTTTGCCGCTTCGACTATCATCCGCCCGGTGGTCGGCTTGATGTCACCCTCGCCAAAGACCGCGGTAGGCGCGACAATGACCGAATTGAAGCGCTCCGCACCTGCGAGCACAGCGAGCTGCATGCCGCGCTTGACCATGGGATACGCACCACGGTTTCTGGACGGCGGATAGGGCGCTTTTTCATCTTCGGGAAGGCCGTCCGGATATTTGCCCACCGCAGACAAAGTCGATACATATACGAAACGTTTGACCTCCGAAGCCGATATTGCGCCGTGAATGTTCTCGATCTGACGAAGGCCGCGGGAGAGGTGCAATCTTCGGTTAAGGGAATACACCGGATAATAGGCGGCCGCATGTATCAGGTAATCAATACCCTGGAGTGCTTTTACAAGGGATGACAGGTCAGCGAGGTCCCCTTCAACGATATCAACGTCCTGATCGTCGAGCAGTTTCCGCTGAGACGTCGGCCGCACCAGAACGCGAACACCGTATCCATGCCCACGCAACTCGCGCACAATGTGATGTCCGATAAACCCCGCCCCCCCGAGCACGAGGGCTTTTCCAGTTTCATGCAGCCCGTTACTCAATTTCAACCCCGCTTCACACGTCCTATGGCTTCATCCACTGAAATCGTCGTCTGCTCGCCGCTGGCCATCGACTTGAGAGAAACCTTCAACCTTTCGGGGTCGAGTGACTCGTCCGGACCGATCACGGCAACATAATCAATCCCAAGTTTATCGGCATACGAGAATGGTCTTTTCAGCTTGCCCGTCCGGGGATAGAGCTCGCTGGGAATGTCCGCTTTCTGAAATTGGCTGAGCGCTTCAAGCGCATAGGGCACTTCATCTTCGCTGTAGGCGACGATCAGCACCCGGGTGACGGTCGCGACTTTGCCGGCAATCATCCCCATCTGCTCCATCGCCGAGAATATCCGGTCAAGACCGATAGTCGTCCCCACCGCAGGCAGATCGCGGCCGCTGTACAATCCGATCAGCTTGTCGTAACGGCCTCCACCCGAAAGGCTTCCGATATGCGGATGATCAGGCAGAGCGGCCTCGAAAACGGCACCGGTATAATAGTCAAGCCCGCGAGCGAGTGAAGGCTGGAAACTGACGGCTTTATTGGGGATTCCGTGGTCGACCAGGTAGGCGAAAAGCCGGTAAAGGCTCTTGATTCCCTCCAAAGCGGCGCCATGCGCTTTCATTTCGTGTTTCAAGGTCGAGAGCACCTCGATGGGCGAGCCCCGATGGCCGAATATCCCGCGAAGACGCTTCATGCCCTCCGGTTTTACCCCGATTTTCGTCAATTCAGCTTCGACGCCTTCCATCCCGATCTTGTCCAGCTTGTCGAGCGCGCGGCAGAAGCCCATCAGCTCGGAAGCGGGCAGACCCGAATATTCGCAGAGCCCCTCGAGCAGCCGAAGATGGTTTATTTGAACCAGCGCCCTCCGCCCTTCCCCCTCGAAACCCAGCTTCCGCAGGAGTTCGACGGTAACGGCGATTATCTCGACATCGGCAATCCCCTCCTCAGCGCCGATAGTATCGACATCGCATTGATAGAATTCACGAAAACGGCCTTGGCGTTTTTGCGGTTGGTCGGCGCGCCAGACGGGCTGAATCTGATACCGTTTGAAAGGCATCGGCCATTCGGGGTGCATCGCCACGACACGGGCCAGGGGAACCGTCAGATCATACCGCAAAGCAACACGTCCCGAGGGCTTATCAGTTTTATAATCCAGCTTATAGAGCATCTTTTCGCTCTCGTCACCATACTTTCCAGAGATAATTTCCAGCATCTCCAGGGCGGGTGTTTCCATCGGACTGAAGCCATGGCAGCGGAATACCCCCTTGATCGTCTCTATGATCGGTTCGCGCTGGATCATATCCCGCGGGGTGAAATCCCGTGTGCCCTTGAAATTTCGAAGCTTGATTGAACCCATAATCATCCCATGTTCTCGCCGAGCGCTTCAAAGTACTTCGATCAACTGGTCGCGTCAAGCGTAATGATAAGCTCTGCAACCTAAAAGCATCCTTCGCGCCGATGCTGCATCTAAATGAAAGTCCGTGAAATCCGAGCAGAGGAGAAATGATGAGCAACATTGGAACATTGGACGGAATTTTACGGATCGTTCTCGGCCTCGCCATCACCGTTGTCGGGATATTCATCAAGAGCTGGTGGGGGCTGATTGGTATCCTGCCCTGGCGACACCATTTGCCCGTTGGTACCCGGTCTACCGGGCAGCACGACAATGCCGCTATTTCCAATAGCTCCATGATTCTTTCGTTGGAGTTGTTGATTCCACGCACTTATGTATTTTGAATGTTAACTTGCACGATCTGCCGACGGCAGATCATAAACATCAGCAGTTGAACTGGAGTTACCGATGTCAGATAATGCAAACCTGTTACATGTAAACGATGACAATTTTGAGACCGAAGTACTCAATTCGGACGTCCCCGTACTCGTTGATTTCTGGGCGCCCTGGTGCGCTCCATGCAAAATCGTCGGTCCCATAGTCGAAGCGATTGCAAAGGAGTACTCAGGTCGAGTCAGAGTGGCAAAGGTAAATACCGATGAGAATCCCAACCGTGCCGGTTCGCTGGGAATCCGCGGTATTCCAACCCTTATCATCTTCAAGGACGGCGGCGAGGCTGAGCGCATCGTCGGCGCCGTGCCGAAGCAGATGCTCACCGAAATGATCGAGAAGGTGCTCGACTGAAGAGATATCTTTCAGGATCCGACGCCCCCATCTTCCTGCTTGCGCTAAGTGTTGTAGGAGTCTGGGGGTTTTCCTTTATCGCGATCGAGGTTGCGCTCGACTATGTACGTCCGATGGAGCTGGTCGTTCTGCGCTACCTGCCGATCCTGCCCATATTTATGCTTATCGCCGCTGTCAGGCTCAGACGGAAGAGGGTGTCCCTCGACAGGCGCGATCTATTGACTCTTGTGCTGCTCGGTTTTGTCGGAGTAATCGGCTACAACATCTCGTTGAACACCGGCCAGACAAGAATCCCGGCCTCCCTCGCCGCTTTTATCATCGCCCTGAATCCCGCCTCGATTGCGATAATCGCCGCCCTCTGGCTCGGCGAAGTTCCGCCGGCTCGCACATGGTTCGGACTCCTGATCGGGCTTGGCGGAATAGCGGTCATAGTTTTCGGACGCGAAGCGCTCCCCGAGGTTCGCTCGTCAATGTTGACCGGCGTCCTGATAACTCTCGGCGCGCCGTTGAGCTGGGGGATCTATACCAGCGGCCTGCGGAAACTCAGTCCGAAGTTCGGAGCCCTGACGATAACAGCCTTGACGATGAGTTTTGGTTCGCTGCCGCTGATCTTTTTCATCACCCCCTCCGTAGAGCGACAGGTAGCCGGCGCGCCAACGCCCCTGATCGTCGCCGTCCTTTTTCTTTCGATCGCATGCACAGTTTACGGGTTCACCGGATTTGCAAGAGTGGTGAAAACATTGCCTGCCGCCAAAGCCGGCGCTTTCATCTACCTGGTGCCTTTGATCGCAGCCGTCGGCAGCAATTTGATCCTCAACGAACCGATTGATGCTCCGCTGGTAACCGGAGGACTTATCGTCCTGGCGGGAATTTACCTTGCGTCGGGCAAAACAGCGCTGCTTAAATCAAGCGATAAAGCCGGGGTCAACCGCACTGAAAGCTGACTTGCCGGGTGACGGCGTCAAATCTATCGACAGCCGTTATTAAGCCTGTTTCCATCTTTCTCAACCCTGAAACGTTTATGCAATTGCTGTCGGCTCTATTCCCGTCTCGTGAAACAGATTTATAACTTCCGGCATTCTCAATCTTTACCTTTCTACTGATTGAACGGCAGCAACATTTTGAGTAAAATCCGGTCACGCCGTACGATACGGTGGTAAAATTCAATTCGGAGAGCGGCGCGACTTTCGACTCGGATTCCAGAAGATGTTCCGGAGGTACGCGATGAAGGTGGCCATTGCTCAGTTAAACCCGGTCGTCGGTGACGTCGAAGGCAACTTCGAAAAACTCGAAAATACGGTCAGGAAAATCGCACCCGGTTCGGCCGACATGATTGTTTTCCCCGAGCTGTTTCTCTGCGGCTATCCACCGCGCGATCTTCTGACATTCCCATGGTTTCTCGACAGGCTGGAATCCATCTCCGAAAAGGCGCGCGGCCTTTCGGCCGACCGTCCCGACCTTGGAATTCTTGTCGGTACCGCAAGACGAAACAGCAGGCGTATCGGCAAGGGAATTTGCAATAGCGCGGTGCTCTACGATGCCGGTGAGGCCATCTTCACACAGGACAAGACCCTCCTGCCGACATATGATGTATTCGATGAACAGCGGTATTTCGACAATGCAACTGCTACCGACGTTTTCAGTTATCGAGGCGAGAAACTGGGGATTTCGATCTGCGAAGATGCTTGGAACGACGCCGATTTCGAGAAAAAACTCGAGTATCAAACCGACCCTATTGAGCGGCTTGCAGGCATGGGCGCAACGCTGATGATCAACATTTCCGCCTCTCCGTTTCACCGGCGAAAAGAAGAGAATCTATTCGAACGATACGCTCACCTCGCCCGCAAACACTCCCTCCCCTTTCTCTTCACCGCACAAGTCGGCGCGAACGATGAGCTGATCTTCGATGGACGGAGCATGGCTATGGATATGTCGGGACAGCTGATAGAGCACCTGTCCGCCTTCGAGGAGGAGGTGCGGATAATAGATATGTCGAGCTCCGGGACAGCTGACCGTTTCCCCGCAACGCCGGAGATGGAATCCATCCGGCAGGCGCTGGTGCTCGGTGTACGCGATTACCTCGGCAAAAGCGGCTTCCAATCAGCGGTGATCGGCCTGTCGGGAGGAGTCGATTCCTCGCTTACCGCCTGCATCGCGGTCGAGGCGATCGGCCCCGATAACGTTCGCGGGATAACCATGCCCTCGCAATACTCTTCCAAGGGTTCGGTCGACGATTCGCTCGCGCTGGCGAAAAACCTGGGCATCCGCTGCGATATCCTGCCGATCGAGGATATTTTCAACCAGTACCTCACCACCCTTAAGGAATCTTTCACAGATACCGGGCACGACGCCACCGAGGAGAACATCCAGGCGCGAATCAGGGGTAACCTGCTGATGGCCTACTCCAACAAGTTCGGTTCGCTCGTGCTCAACCCGGGGAATAAAAGCGAACTGGCGGTCGGCTATTGCACGCTCTACGGCGACATGACCGGCGGACTGGGGGTTATCAGCGATCTTGGCAAGCAGACCGTCTACGAGCTTGCCCGCTGGTATAACCGTGAGCGTGAGATAATTCCCAAGGTAATCCTGACCAAGGCGCCCTCGGCCGAACTCAGCACCGGCCAGAAGGATCAGGACACCCTGCCGCCCTACGATATCCTCGACGGGATTCTCGACCTCTACCTTGAGCAGTGCAGATCACTTGAGGAGATCGTCTCGGCCGGTTTCGACGCCGATACGGTTCGTTGGGTGCTGCGCGCAGTCGACCGCAGCGAATACAAGCGCAAACAGGCCGCGCCCGGCCTGCGTGTTACTCCCAATGCGTTCGGAAGCGGGAGGAGAATGCCTATCGCCGCTAAGTGGAGTTGACTACTGAGAACTCGATTCATTCGATTCCAATCAGCAGACGAAAAGACAGTCCGATGATTTATGCGCGATCTCTCCGACAGGCCCGCTGGATTTCGGCAACAGCTTTTTCGCAGGTCACGGGAGGTAAAGACGTGCCCTGCGATTCAGCCGCTCAAGTTCTTATTCACCCTGATGCTTTCAAAAAGTTCGGAGTAGGCCTTCGCCTGAATATCCAACCTGTACCTTCCCAGCACTCTTTCGCGGCAGCGGCCGGACAGGTCCAAGTCGCCGTTCTTCTGCGAAAGCACCCACCGGATGCCCTCCGCCAGCTCTCCGGCTTCGAAAGGGCTGGCGAGAAAACCGGTCACCTTGTGCTCAACCATGTCCGGGATCCCGCCGACCGAGAACCCGACCACCGGGGTGCCGCACGACATCGCCTCGATAACCGTGTTCGGCAGGTTGTCCTCAATTGAGGGAATTACAAACAGGTCTGCTGCACTGTAAACCTTGGCCAGCATTTGCTCATCGCCCACCGAGCCGAGGTGAACCATGCGGTATGGAGACGGGAGTTTGACCGGCGGGGGTTCATTCCCGAAGGTTGCAAAGACAATGGGCGCACCATCTCCCTGTTTGACAAGATGCTGAATCGCATCGACCAGATATACGAAACCCTTCCTCGTGTTGCTCACCCGCTGCGCCCCGAAAAGTACCACATGGTCGGAAGGCGAGAGGTTCAGCAACCGTCGGGCATCTTCCCCGGGATGAGGCTTGTAGATATCCGTGGGCAGACCATACGGTATATGATGCACCGGGAAACGACCCAGCAGCGCACTGGATCGCGCCGTCTCCGCCAACCATCGTGAGGGGGTCACTATATGGGCCTTGATCCTTTCATACAGCGCATCCTTCGTCTTCCAGACAGATCGCGACAGGTCGTTTTCCTGAGATGAACCGAGGGCGGGACAGGCCCCGCAGGAGGTGCGGTATCTGTCGCAACCCATCGAGTAATGGCAACCTCCGGTGAATGCGTGCATGTCGTGCAGCGTCCAGACGTGCGGCCGCCCCGAAAGAGCAAGATGAGCGGTACCGAAGTCGACGAGGCCGGCGATCCAGTGCAGGTTGATCACGTCCGCATCGCGCACCTCGGCTACTTGTTCAAGACGTACCGCGGATTCGGCATCGGTAAAAGTCTCCAACCCCTGTGGCCGGTGGGGATAATTCCCCATGTTCCTCTTCCACCGACTGGTAGCGAGCTTCCACGCCTCCATGCGTTCATCACGGTCGAGCGCCTTGACTACACCGGCATCGTCACTTCCGGTTGGAAGAACCTTGACGGTGTGATCGTCTGTCTCTTTGGCCAGCACCAGCATGGTCGACTGCACCCCGATCTCACGCAGTCCCTTGTGCAGCCGGTAGGCCGCATTGCCCGCCCCTCCATGATCGGCTACGGTCAACATGGCGACACTCAGCGCCTTCTTTGACGACCGTTCAAGCAATATCTCCGGAGCCGACCGCTTCTCCGGTTCAATCATCAGGCCGGCGGTGAAATCTTCACTCCGTTCATGCCACGATCTCTCATTTTCTGGAACAGTGACAAGATGAGTGTAAAGCTGCGTCTCTTCCAAACCCGGCTGGTCATTGCCGAGCTCGTAGGCGATTCTTAGGGGGGCCTCACTTCCCACGGTGAGCAGATCGTCGAGGTAATCACGAATGAGCATTGGATTCAGGGCCAGCTCAAACTCACCCGACCTCAACCGTTGAAGCAGATCGTTCAGATACCCGCGGTCGCTTATCGCCCTTTGTCGATTGACATGGACCACTTCGAATACGGATCGGCCAAGTCCGGGTTGCAGGTCGGCTGAATATGTAACGAGTACGGTAATCCTGGCCTGGGGAAACCGCCTTTCCAGCGAGTCGATCAGCGTCTGGACATACTCTTGTTCAAGCTGCTCACCCAGCTGCACCAGCAGAATTC
>SDBV01000047.1_pt1 | contig 117541 bp, 99 predicted proteins | sample 2277081 | NCBI WGS metagenome assembly SDBV01 (sample SAMN10402039, study PRJNA504765) | marine sediment metagenome | isolation source: marine sediment core GS10_PC15, 223 cmbsf | place: Arctic Ocean: Southern Knipovich Ridge | collected 2010 | reverse complement strand
GTCCGCTTGGCGTCAACCTCTTCGGGAGCGCGCCACACAGCACACTGCTTCGTTGCTCCTTCTTGAAACAGCCCCGCTATTCCTGCGGCGTCGCGCCCTGCATTGAGCTGTGTGGCGCAGCTCAGAACAGGTCGATTCATGTGATCTCGTCCACTAGCCATGACTTGATCGTTACGCTTCAATCGCGCAAGTAGTAGATATACGCTTCCAGCAAGAACTCATATGCTTCATCTAGTCCATTTGCAGCGTTGACCTCCTGGCTGCTTACGAAGTGCTGTTCCGTGGCGGAGTAAAACCCGGAGTGGTTTTGAATTGGCAGATCGTACGCATCGCGAACCTGCATCCTGACCGCCATAAGCGTGTTCTCGCCGGCGTTTTCGACCGTGAGACCTATATGGAAAGGCTGATCGGATTCAAAGGGAGGGTCGAGTGGAAAGGCTGTTGTCAGCCACCCATCGGGTCCGATTTGGCTCTCGTCAAGAGATATCGTTACGACCGTATTTGTGGGAAAGGCCCCGTTCGACTGGTAGAGGATAAACTTGAGCGCGCTGTCGTATGACATCTCAACGTCCGGTATCGAATCGAGATAGACCCTAAATGAATCGAGTCTGCAACGATAGGCAGGCTCGAATCTTACGTTGTACAACGAATCGAGGATCGTGGTCGGGTTGATTTCATCGCGATTCGGGAATTGCCAGTATGCCAGGCTGTCCGCTTCCCAGTACCGCAACGTAACAGCGCCGGTGTCCGGAGGACCGGGGTAGTAAACGAGGATGGGAGGAGTGGAGGCAGCGTTTTCTGCGAGATCGTATGCTCGAGCCGAGACGGTGTGCAGACCGGCTCGAACCCGCATGGAGGAGAGAATGAATTTGAACGTGTAAGGCGGTTCCGTCGCCCATGCGGCGACGGAGTCGTTGACCTGGTCGGATCCGTCAAAGTAAAAAGCGACGTGTTCAATGACCCCATTGTCAACTGCTTGTGCCAGGGCCTGAAGTGTGTCGGGAATGGTGTCGCCGGCGGCTGGGTATGTCAGGATAATCGTCGGAGGGACCGTGTCGACCCCAACGGCGTCTTCGCCCGGAGGCCCTTCGGGTCCGGTGCAGTTAAGCGCCGATAGTGCAGCCGGTAAAACCGCACATATTAACCAGCAGAGCCCGCCGCTCTTGCCCACAATCCGCTCCTATATATGTTTCTTGCTAATATTTTCAATGGTTTAATTGCCCGGGCTGACTTTGTTTTGCAGCGATTGTGAGCTTCCGGCCGCTGAAAGCAGCACCCTCTGACCACTTGAGTATTCGACCAGCGCCTCGATATGAAAATCCACCCTCAAGGATCCTTCAAATTGCTGCTGAAGCGTACTCCATTCGAGGCCGTCCGCACCGCCTTCGAAACCGATGGACCGGTGGTCGAGGTCATCGGGGAAAATCTCGTCCGACGTCGTTACGGCAATCGGAACGACTCTATTCTGGACGATGTACGAATCGTAGAGCGAATCCACAGGAGAATATCCAGCATGGAAGTCTGATGTGAAAAGCAGGTTCAGCTGGGTCACATCAACCCTCATCCTGGAGACACCGATAGTGTCTCGATATGCAATATTGTTCTCGCTGAAATGCAGGCTGTCCAAGGCGTTGGTTGGCAGTCGATCCTGTGATTCCCAGATTGTCACGTAGATGTCGCACCCTCCGCTAAAGCCGCCGATCGAATCAGGATGGATGAACTCAAACCATATCTCCTTCAACATGCATGGCGCCTCCGGCGTAAACCTCACGTTGAAGTACCGGTCGTTTTTCTCCTCGGCTGGAGAATACTTCTTAGGCAAGACCATGTAACCGTTGGCGTCCGAAATTGAATAGTAGGATAACAGCCGGTCACCTGTTGGGAGCAAGTGATGAATCAGGACAGGCGGGGTGTCCGAGGAGTTATTGCTGTTGTCCACCGCCCGGGCGATCAGCGGAAAGAAGCCGAACCCGTGGCCGCTGGCCTGAAGGTCCCAGAGCACACGATATGGGCTTGTTGAGTCTCTGGCGGCCTCACCGGCTCCGAGGGAGCTGGATCCGTCCAGAAAAAACTCGACATACATGACTCCTTCGTTATCCCGTGCGGTAGCGGCGACCGTAAAAGTGTCGGTAAAAACGGTATCGCTTCTGGTCGGACGAGTAAGATATATCTCCGGCGGCTGAAGATCGAACTCGCCGATATCTTCACCGGCCGGTCCTTGCGGGCCTTCACAACCCGGAAAGATAAAGACGAAAACAATAGCTGCATAGGCAGCAAACGCGACAAACAGCTTCACAAGTCTAATAATATCACATGTTTTCTCTTTCATACGCATATCCGTATTATGGAATATGTCCGGGGTTGCAATGAATCATGTTTCCTGTCATCTGGACAGAAATCCCGGCTCTCTTTTATATACAACGCCAAGCAGAATCACCTGTTAAGCTTCTGTTCGCCGTTCCCGTAATCTACTATCGCCCTGATGTAAAAGTCAGAAAGGAGTGAATCTCCGAATTCACTCGTCGTTTTCCAGTTGAGCCCATCGATGCCGTCCTCGAGGGCATATGAGCGAACGGGTCTGTTCGTTGAATTAGTGTCGCTTCGTACCGAGTATCTCAGCGCGAGCCCCTCTATGATCTCCGGAGCCCATTCAGCTGACGGCTCCAACCCGATGTGTATTTCTTCGCCGGTTGTGAAAGTATAACCCGCGGAGTCTCCTATTAATTTGCTCAGGTCGACGTGGAGCCAGGAGTTGAGCTGGAGCAGGCTCGGCTTCGTCACGATTGAATCTATGGGTTCGCCCGGAGTGCCGTCGGAAGATGAGTTCCAAATGATCGCCTTGAATTCGCCGGGCAGCATGATCCCGACGCCCCCGAAGGTTTCCTCGAAATAGTATTCAACGCCGATCAGTTCACAGGGGGCGGGCATGGTGAATCGGACGTTGAAGTAGCGCAGCCTCCTCAATGACTTGTTGCCGTCAATGCTGGTCAGGGAATCGGCGTATGGTATTTTGATTCTGCCTATAGTTTCGAGTTCATCGTGGTATGATATGGTCATGCTGCCTGAGTAACGGCTTCGGTAGAATAGTCGCATCGGGGTAACCGTGCTGTTCCCGGAGGTATCGAAGGCCGCCGCGACCAGTGAGTTGATTCCTTGTGGTGTCCCGGCAATTGAAAAATCCCAGACGTACTCAAACAGCGAGTCGAACACCGCAGCGCTGTCATCGCCAACCTTGTTGGAGCCGTTGACTAGGAAACTGACATACCAGATTTCGCCTTCCGGGTCCGTAGCGTCCGCGGCGAGGAGGACCGAATCGCCATAGACAGTCGAATTGGCGGGCGGCTGCGTCAACTCTACCTCTGGAGGGCGAACATCCCCGGGGTCGTATTCAGATCCGCCGGGTCCCTGTGGACCGGTGCAGCCAACTGACAGAAAGACCGCGAGCGTGCATGCAGGAGCAAAGAGTTTCATGTCTGCTGTCCACAAGGATTTCGATTCGTGGCTTTCGACGATCGTCCCTGAGCGGAGAGACACACAATCATGTCCCGGCGTTTCGGTTACGGATCGAATCTCTGATTTCGGAAATCGCCCGCTCTATTCCGACGAAAACAGAACGAGCGAAGAGCTCGAAGTCGAGGACCGCCTCTTCGATGGTATCAAAAGCGGCGAGGGGGACGATGTTTCTCTGGTCCAGGCCGTGTGCGACAATGACTCTGAGTCCAAGACGGGTGGCGCCGAGGGCGGCCGATTCTATCTCTTCGAGGTGCACAAACGCATCCTGCGCTGTGTGTGCATTTGCATAGTCGCGAACGTTGAGGGTGACGAAATCGGTTTCGATGCGACGCGCCTCTTTTATCTGGGCGATGTCCGGGCGGACGAGCGTACTCACGTCGATTCCGGCGGCGTGCAGCGAACCAACCGCCTCTCTAAGGTTAGTGCTGGCGGCGATGACATCCAGCCCATCCTCAGCGGGTGTTGCCTCCGGCGGAACAAGCGTGACCTGTTCCGGTTTCAATTCCATCACTGAATGGAGGAGGGCTTCATTGGCCTCAACCTCTACGTTGAGGTGGCTCTTCACCATAATTCTCAGCAGCTTAAGGTCCCGTTCGGTGATGGGGTTTTGGCTTTCGTTGAGACGGCAGACAATTCCATCGATGCCGGCGAGATCCGCAAGGGCCGCCCCATTGAGAGGATCCGGTCTGTCGATACCGCCAAATTGTCGCATCCATGCCAGGGGATTTATATGCAGCGACAGTCTCATCGCAAAGCTCCTCTCTGTTTTTCAGTTTGGCCGCTCCAGGGCCAATGAAAGTGGTATGAATTCTACGCCGTTATTTTTAATCCTTGGAATTTCCTCTTTGAGAACTTCCCAGGTCGATTCTCGTGGGTGTGCGATGACGATGATCGGCCTTTGAATTCTTCGTGCTGCCCTTACGGCTCGATGGAGCGCTGCACGAATTGTCGATGGATCATCGACATGGTCGAGGAAGATGTCTCTCTTAATTGCCGGAGCGCCCTCGCGCAAAGCTTCAGCGTAAAGTACGCTCCCTGGATGTGTGATGCTATCGACTACCCACCAGTTGCGAACGTTGCACCATTTGGTCAGTGCTTTCATCGTCCATGGGTTTTGAGTGGCAAGTGACCCCATGTGGTTGCTCAGCCCACAAGCCTCGGGGAACTCGCGAGCCGTCTGGTCGAGGACCCTGAAGATGTCATCCCGGGTCATGCTGGTCATAATCATCGGGCCTCTGGTTCCAGACGGCATATGTTCTGGTTCCATCGGCAGATGGAGGATGACCTCTTTGCCCAGTTTCCTGGCCTCCGCTGCAACTTGTCGACTCGCCCAGAGTCCAGGCATCACCGCGACGGTCAATGGTATATCTATCTGCAGGAACCCCTGTACCGGTTCGGTATACAGTTGGTGGCCGAAATCGTCGATGATCAATACAATCTTCGGTTTATTGGCGGAATCCGATTGTTTTAAGGCCCGATTGGTATTAAGGAGGTCGAGTTCAGGTCCCACCTCCGGATATCCGTTCCGCTGCCCACCGAAAACCAAGGATCCTTTTCCCACGCGGAGAGGAGTCGTTTTATTGGCGAATTCGTGGTGATAATGACCCGGGAGCCAAGGCGTGTTGTTTATCGTCATCAATCTGTAGCTGATCAATGCGACTTCGCAGAGGATCGAGCAGATAGCAAGCAGGATCAAGATGGCAAGGCGTCTGCTCAGCAGGTAATTTTCGATCCAGTTCATCTTAGAAGTCATCGCGCCAAACCACGATTCGAAAACGGCCGTCGTCGCCGGTTCTTACCTGAAAGTATGCGAACCCGGTAATTGAAGCGATGCTTCCGGCGCTCAGGCTGAAGTTAACCGCGAATTCCAGGGTGGAATCGACCACCGCAAAGGTATCGATTTGTTCTGAAACCGCGCCCCACCGCAGGTCGAGACGATCAAGGCTTCGCATCAATCCCCCGGTGGCTTTGAGCTCTGTCTCGCGGTACCATTGGTCGAACCGTTGACGTTCGACATCGAAGAACTGAAAGACAAATTCGTCGGCGATGAGGTCTGAATACTTCAGGCTGTCGCACAGTGTGTAGGCTGTTTGGAAATTACGTAACAATCCACCGGTGGTGGTTTGGGGATCCCAGAGATCCTCGGAGAATTCGCCCAGTTCGGGGGCGAATGGATTGATACATCCCGTTACAAGTTGGAGGACAACAATGCCGGGCAAGAGTGCGCGGCGACGAGACAAACGCCAGATTTGAGTTCTCATCCCGAGATCCAAAGGGTGAAAGATGCGTCTATTTCTGCGGATACACGGTTTACTTGACAATCATATATAAGCATTGTGTCTCCTCAGGCCGGTCGTAACCCAAAGAACGTATGGATTTGACCGGATACTCCGATGACGAATGAGCACGAGAAACCACGGTGGCTGATAATACAAGCCACTGCTACAATGTTGCCCTAAGCGTGCTCATTGTTTCTGCTTCGCCGCCGGCCTCGTCCGTCCAACTTAGAATCCGCCACCCTCCATCGGACCCTCTGTTCAACCAGAACTCCGCCAGCCCCTTAAAAATCTGTGGAATATCTCCACGAACCGTATGAATTTCAAGCCGATAGTTCTCAAGGTAGAGGGCTGAATCCCCCCATTCCGTCTCGGTCACCGGGGTGAACTGAAGCTCTGCGAGAGAATCCCCGGGAAGCAGGCCGGAACCGCCTGAGGAGAGTAGCGTCCTGGCGAAACGTTCTTCGCGGTCGTAGTCCCAGGTGTTGAAAAAGGCAGCGTCGTCGGGATAAGCTGAAGGCTTTGCCCGATAGCTAAAGCTCTGGTCAATCATTGACATGTAGAGGTCCGGGTCACGGAGCGTAATAGCGAGCATGAGCAGCTCGAGCACCTCTCCGGGCTGTACCGCGAGGTCGCTCCCGGTGGTATTTCCGGTTGGCGGCTCGGGCTCGCGGGTGGTGAAGAGACCGCAACCGCTCGTAGAAAGAGCAAAAAGGCAGAGAAAAGCAATCCATCCTTGCCGCATCACACTATGGCGAGCAGCTCTGCCCATTGTGTTTATCGCTGGACTTGTCATCGGCGGAGACCGCCAGTAAGCATCAATCGACTGAAAAGGGGGAAATCAACGCTAAAACAAGGTGGATTTACCCCGTTTGCGATTTTCTTATGATGACTCAATCAGCTATATATACCGGAGCTATGGTGCATTCCGGTTTATCCGATGTTTCTTGCGACTTCCTCGGCGATCTCTAGGCTGGTGTTACTGCCGCCCATATCGTATGTGCGAACCTTCGCGTCGGCGATGGTTTTTTCTATGCCCTTCTCAAGTTTTTCCGCGTAGTCCGTTTCACTCAGCCACTCGAGCATCATCCTGGTTGTGATCAACATTGCCATCGGGTTGACCTTGTATTGCCCCTCATATTTGGGAGCGCTGCCATGGGTCGGCTCGAACACGGCATAGTTATCGCCGATGTTTCCCGATGCCGCGAAACCGAGTCCGCCCACCAGCTGGGCAGCGAGGTCGGAGATAATGTCGCCAAACATATTCTCCGCGACAAGAATATCATAATCATGCGGGTTCTTGACAAGCCACATTGTCTGTGCGTCGATATTTGTCTCATAGAGCGGTATGTCCGGATATTCTTTCGCGACCTCACGGGCGCACCTGATCATCAGCCCGCCGGTCTCCCTGAGGACATTCGGTTTGTCGACGACTGTGATGGATTTCCTGTTGTATTTCTTAGCGTATTCAAATGCTTGGGTGACGATATTCCTGCATGCATGACGCGTCATTATTCGAGCCGAGATAGCCATGTCGGTCCCCGGCACGTTTCTGAACCGCTCGGCCCTTGGCTGATGTTTGGCTAATATCTCAATCACCTCTTTTGGCACAGGATGGAATTCGACCCCAACATAGAGACCCTCGGTGTTTTCGCGAAAGATTACCAGGTCGATTCCTTCTCTGTAGTTCAGGGGGTTTCCGGGGTACGCTTTGCATGGGCGCAGGTTTGTGTGCAGATTGAGTTCCTGGCGTAGCCGTACGATCGGACTGAAATAGACCAAACCCTTGCCCTGCAGTTCGGGGATCAGCTCGTTTGCCGCTTCGTCGCGTGGTTTTGAGGTAATTGCGCCAAAGAGGGCGCATTCGGTGGACTTCAGGATTTCAAGCGTGCGGTCTGGCAGGGCGTTGCCCTCATTTTTCCAGAACACCCAGCCGATATCCCCGTGTACATACTCGGCGTCGAATTTCAACGCGTCGAGGACGAGTTTGGCGCAGTCCATTACATCCTTGCCGACACCGTCACCAGGCAGCCATGCGATCTTGTGTTTTGCCATCCTGTTTTGCTCCTTACGGTGGCTATTGAGTCAATCCGTGAAAGCGGAGATTATTCCCTGCGTTAGTTCTCTTGATCTTACCAACTTGCAACAAAGCTCAGTCTTTGCGCGGCCCCGAGATCGTTCCGAAAGGGAGTATAACCATATTCGAAGCGCCACCGTTTCCAATGCAGCCCGAATCCACCGGAAATGTCGTGAGTTTCGAAGCCGGAACCGTATCCGGCCCGAAGCACAAGGAGGTCCGTAAGGTAAGATTCGACCGCAACCTTCAGGCTGAAGTCCTCGTCGATCACCTGGACGCCATCGATGATAATCGACGGTTTGAACCACCCGATGCCGCCAGGTCGCCAGACGATTCCTGCCGAACAGGTCGTAGGGAGCTCATAGGTCACATGCTCGAATGACTCCAATGCACCAAAATGACGTACGGTAGCGCCAAGATCAAGGATACCCTGAAACGCGTTTGGCAGGAAGATGCCCAAATCCATCGACCATCCATTTGCATCGTAGATGTAAATGACATCGGAGAGGTAGCGCGCTGAGATTCCGACGCGTACAAGGTGGAAGGGCAGAGTCTGTGCGAAGCTCGCACCGATTGCGTATCTCCGGGCTTCGAACTCACCCGATGGCTGGTCCGATGGTTTGTCGCGCAGCTTCATGTCACCGGTTCCGACGTGGAGGATGCTTAGTCCAAGCCCGGATGATCCGAGTTTGAATTCGCCGGCAACGAATTGTGAGACAGTTCCGGCGATCCAGTCCGAATGCATCGCTTCAATACCGTTGCCCGCATATCCGACCGCAGCGGGGTTCCAGTAGGTGGAAGTGGGGCCGAGTGCGGAGGCGGTCATCGCCCCGGCGAGACCGGCGGCACGACCGCCGGGACCGATCTCGAGCCAGGTGGCGCCGGACCTCCCGAAAGAGGTAAAAGGCGCGATTAAGGTGAAAAACAGCGTAAAAACGGTGAAATTCCGCATGGTCTTGTATCTCTGGCGACTATATCTCAAACATGAATCTCCAGGAAATGATCTGCGTTGCTTCCGGACTCACCTGATCAAGAACATAGGCGTAGTCAATTCGACTGAGCCCCAGACCGGAAAGCCGCAATATCAAGCCCAGCCCGAAAGTCGGTCTGTCACGATCAATGCCCCCACGAAGGACGACACCGTATGGTCTTGCATGGCTTTGACCGATTGGGTTTTTATTCCGGCCGGGAGAGCCGGTTGCCGGGAGCCCGTTTAAAAGGGACAGTTCCAATCCACCCTTTGGCCTGAGCAGCAGATCAAAGTCGGTCTCGAGATCGAGGAACGCCTCGATCCCTCTGTACGGCGCGACAGACAAACCTACTCGGTATCTCCTGGGGTAATGGTCTGTTTTTATCGTGCCAAGGCTCCAGTATCCGGTTGTGTTCCAGGTGTTTTTCGCGGCGAGATCATATGCGGCAATTCCGAGAACGAGAGTTTTAAGTCCATATGGAGCACCATTGCCCGAGAATGGCCGGTACTGCAGGCCGATGTCTGCGCCAAAGGTGGTGGATGTTATCGCCTTCGTTTCGTTCTCGAGCATGTCGGGAACGAGTGCGTATAGAACACCTAGCGTAACTCCGGCACTGAGAGTTCTGTGGATTTTTACTCCGAAACCCAGGGAGAAGCGATTCTCGTAGTATCCAACGGTGCCATACAGGTTCCCGTCGATGTCGCGGTTTTCAATATTATCGGTACCGGCATGAGTCCAGGATAATGCGATGGCGGCGGGTTTTTCGAGGACACGTAGATATTGCTCGCGCAGCAGCATTACAATGCCTTCAACCTTGTCAACCCTCCTTTCGGATGCAAGTCTCCTGATTTTAAGAAGCACCGGCAGAAAAATCTCCCCGTTATAAAGCCTCCCACCAACCTCCAGTACCAGGCTGCGAGTTAAAAGTTCAGGTTCCTTGTTTGAAGTATCGGAGGAAATTTCCGTAGCAGTCCCATATGTTAGAATCGCTTCGGCGAGAGGAATAAGATAATCTTCCACCTTGAACCGCTCTCGACCGTTCAGGGATCTGGTATCCTCGAGGTGGGCGAGGCGAGGGAGGTCGGTATCGGCGGAAGCGTTTAGAACCACGACCGGTCTCATGGGGCCGGACCAGAAGCTCGGCTTTGGAATCTGGGCCATTGCGCTGATATGTGCGAGGCGGCGGTCAAGTGAAAGCGCGTGATAGGTAAGATGTACATCGCTGGATGGCGAGAATGGAAGCCCGGCGGGATTGTAAAGGGCTTGTTCAGCGCCCACAGACCGGGCGACTCCCGCATCTCCGCAGGCCATCGTGACTGCCCCGGCCCCCATTCTAAGAAACGCTCCGGCATAACCTCCGTAGCCCTCGGCAACAGCAGTTGTCGGGGCAACCATGAATACCTGGAAGACCATCAATAACCCCCCGGCGAGGAGGGCGGTCTGCGCGCTTTTCATGTCCAACCCTCCCCTAATCCAGTACCAGAAGTTTACCCCAGCGCTCTTGACCGCCCCCGGATATTCTGAAGAAGTAAGCTCCGTTGGCGATCGTTCTGCCACCAGGGCCAAGGCCATTCCATACTTCGGTATTTACTCCGGCAGGGCGATGGACATCTCTTACGGGCCGGGCGACCAACTCCATGGCGAAGTCATATATTTCGAGGGTTACCGTATCGGCCGACTTCAAGCGATACTGGAAACGAACGACCGGAAATCGGCTTGGTGAGAAAGGAACGGGATATGCATACGCTTCGGGAACGGTGCCGGTCCCGGGAACAGGATAGCTTCGCATCAACCGCCAGGTATTGCCTCCATCACCGGAAACCGCTAAACCTTCGGCGCTGCCGACCCATAGGCGATCAAGCCCGACAGCCACACCGAAGACCTCTTCCAGATAGGCGCGTTCCTGCGTAACACTGTCGTAAACCGGCGGAAAAATCCCCCAGGTATTGCCGAAGTCGATGCTTTTATACAAGCCTTTCTCCGTGGCGACATAGACCACGCTGTCGTCGAAGGCGAAGTTATATGATCGGATCGGGTCCTCTGGGCTGCCAAGCACCCTCCGCCAGGTGATTCCGAGGTCTTCGCTCATCGAAACGCCTGTATATTCGCTTTCGTTGCCTGTCGACCAGGTTGAGGCCCAGATGATACGCTTGCCCGTGCTTGTGATCTGTGCGCCTAATGCGTTGACGAAGTTCCCTGAGGGAGTGGCCTCGTCGACTGCAATGTGTGGAAAGTTCCGCCATGTGCTTCCACCGTCGCGGGAGAGGTTGATACCTCCGGCGGTACCGACCCAGAGCAGCGTATCCATTGTGACAACGCTGAAAGCGCGGTGGTTTAGGTTGCTAACCGCGTCGAAACTGAGTGTGTCGGGCGGGCGGTTGATCCAGTAGAGGCTGTCGGCCTCCATGTCGAGGTAGCGTAGCCCGCCACCCCAGCTCGAGATCCACACGCGGTTGCCGAGAATCGCGATATCGTAGGTCACGTTCAGTATGTTCGTCGTTGTTGGCGAGATGTCGGGCGAACCGATCGAATCGACAGGCTGGGGCATCCAAGTCCAGATCTGTCCCATGTCGATGCTGAATCCGACTCCGCCTCCCGCGGAATAGTTCTCGCCGGAGATCGAAGTATCGATGGCCGTTGCCGCCCAAATGATTGTGTCTCCGTGTACGGTGGTTCCGACTGCAATTCCGCTGACCCCTCCGGCCCCAAGCCCCTCCTCTTCGCCGAAGGCCGCCCATGTACCGGAAGCCGGATTACCTGTTCCACTGGCGGGGAGAAATCGTCCGACGCCCGCGCCGGTTGCCGCCCACAGGTAAGGTCCATGGATTTCGAGATCGATTATCACGTTGGAGGGCTGTCGTTCAAGCGTTTCCATGGCTCGCTCAATGGGAGAGTTCACCGCAATAGAATGTGGAACCGTCGGAGGCAGACAGCGGGCGGACGGTGGAAATCCAGCGAGGCAAATCACCGGAACGAAAGAGAGCTCTGTTCTTCTGAGAAGTCGGAGCGCATACATGACCAGACCCGAAATGCCGGCACCAGGAGCGACGATTAGCGGATTCATATCCCTCCTCCAAGCATCACGATTGCCTTTTCGATCGGTTCGCTGAGGTTGCCTGCCCGGTCTCTGGCGAAAAACCTGAAGCGATATTCTCCGAAATTCGTATTGCTGCTGAGAACCTCGATCCTCTGACTCCAGGTTGCGTCATTGGCGATCTCATCGACCTCCAGGCCGTCGTTGCGAAATGTCCCGTCCGGGTTGCTGTTCGATGTTCCGTTGGGGTCGATCACGGTGAAGTAAACAGTTTCTATATCGCTCGGGCTCTGAGGATCATCTACGTCGATGAAAACGTCGTAGAGATTCGATCCCGTTGCAGGTGCATATACCGTATCGGGGGCAATGAGATCGGAAAGCTCGGGGGCCGTGTTTTCCATCCAGATTGTTGCCGTGAGTGGTGCGGCTTGCCGGCCATATCGGTCCGTGGCGTCAATTCTGAGGGAATAACTGTCCGTAACCAGTCCGGCCGCGAACGAGGATGTCGCGGTGTATGTCCAACTTGCGCCGCCGATCTGGATCATGGCGACAGCGCGAAGTTCGTTTTCATCGTGTAGCAGGGCCAGTTCGACGCTGACCACTTCGTCGTTGAGTTCCACCGTATCTGCATCGAAAACCGTCGCTGTCCAGATTACGTCTTCGAATCCGGAAAACAGGCTGTCCCCGACTTCGAAGGAAACAATTTCCGGTGGGTTGTCGTCCGCTACGAAGGCGGTGTCCGTAAACGTCGCAAAGTCGTCCGACTCAATGGATCCACCCCCCGCAAAGATGGTTCCCGCTAGGTCGCCGGCAGCGTAGGTGAAGAGGTAGTCTCCTGCATGAAGTGCGAAATTGGAGTTGATCCTGACGGAGTAGACCAGATCATGTGGAACCATGTCGCCGGAGAACCTGTCAAGGTATTCAGCCGGAGAAACGAGTGCGAAATAGCCGCCATCGTCCCGTAGTTGAGCCACGATGCTGTCGCCGTCCGGGTCATCGAGCGGTTGGATCAGGACCGCGACCATTGGAGCGTACGCATCGCCATTGAGGATGGCATCGTTGAATTCTTCTGAGATGTTCAGCGCCAATCTGATGGTCTGGAACTTGTTGGAATTGAAAATCCAGAATTCCGGATTTTCGACCGAGGCGATCAACGGCAGCTCGCTGGTGACTTTATCGGGTGCTTCGACACTGGGGCTGTTATCGCATCCTTCCACGGCGACGATTAACATCAGGCATGCGACAAGGCCAAGCGCTTTGGGTGGCTGCTTTGTATCGGCTGCGATGTCAGAGGTTGGTTGTAGTCGTCTCATGGCGGTGTCCCCGATGATGGAGGCGGATTTCCTCCAAGGCAGAATTCAACAAACCATTGTTCAAGGATCTGGAGACGACCTCGGCATAAACAGACGTTTGTTCGAATGGGGATGGGCGAGCTTGCGGTGCCGCCGTACCCATTGTCAAATCGAGACACAATATATGTTTTTATAGACCAAGGCTTCAAGATTTTATTCGCCGGAATCGAGCCGCGAACCAATCTCCATGTGTTTGGGCAAGGCCCAGCGTAAAACCCTGCCATCTCGCCTTTTTGTACAGCATCTCCGCCTGGTGGACGAGATCACAGGCAACCCAACTTGCTCAAGGGGATCGCTCATCAGCTCGATTACTGAATCGCTTCCAAGGAACAGAACATGGAAAAGCGAGGTTTCGTGATTACCTTCGGACGGAGCCAGGTTGTGGACTGAAAGGCAGACATTTCACATTAAGACAAGGAATAACCAGCGATTATTATTTGAGAAGTGCCAACCCCGGACATGTTCAACCGGACTCTTCTTCGGCGGTTGCTTGCTCGGCGGTCTGTGGATCATCATGAGCGAAGAGTGTACCAATATGATAAAACGTTCGTCTTAGGGCTCGGGCGCGTCGCTCGGATTCGCTCAGTTCTTCTTCATCCACGGTTTGGTCTGCCCGGCGGTCAACGTCTTCAACCATGAATACGCCGTTGTCATGGCTGACGTTTACAAGTGAATAACGGCTGTCACCTGCGAAGCAGAAGGAAATCAATCCGGGCGTGTCCCAAGTTACGTAAAGATGTTCGAGGTTGACGATGTTGATGATACTGTGCAGATGTTGTTCCTTGATATGTCCGGTGTGTACCATGAAATTGGTTCCGCCAAGGGTGTCCATAGATCGGGTCAGCGCGATAGTGATTACCAGGTTCGTGGAGTAGTCTCGCAGCTCGATCGCATACCCATTCTCGATTGGACGGGAAACGCCTTTTACTTGACGGGTGGCGAGGCTGATCATATCCCGGATTGACAGGTCCGGAATCTGGCCTTCGATATTTACATCCATTTGACTGCCCATGGACAAAAGATACCTACATGAGGGGGCGAAGAAAAGCGCCGGCAACGCATTTACGGCATCATGTGGAGAACGCAGGAGACAGAACACGACGTTTTCGATATCTATAAGTGGAGCTGGATTGCAGTATCGATTGCAGCCGTTAGATTGCCAGCGTTCAGGCCGTGCAAGTATATTCACGCGGATTATGGTGACGGGATATGGGCGTCGTGAACTCTTCATCTCGAGGCGGAAAGGATTGACTTGGAAACGATTGTCTTGCTAATGCTCGCCCCTTCGATTCTCGTGGGGTTAACCCTCCATGAGTTGGCGCACGGACTTGTGGCGTTTCTGTTGGGCGACCCAACCGCCAAAGAGAACGGACGTCTGACTCTGAATCCAATCAAGCATCTTGACCCTCTCGGAACCATACTCCTCTTCATCGCCCATTTCGGTTGGGCGAAGCCCGTTCCGGTCAATCCTCGCAACTTTTCGTTTCCCAAGCGTGACATGTCTTTGGTTGCGCTGGCGGGCCCATTAATGAATTTGGTACTTGCTGCCATATATGGTTTCGGGATTCGTATGGTAGAACAGATGGTGCCTGGGTCCGAATCCTCCGGAAGGATACTTCTGGATTTCCTCTATCTTGGGTTGATGATCAACGTCAGCCTTGCGCTGTTCAATTTGCTTCCTATTCCACCTCTTGATGGTTCACGACTCCTCCATGCGGTAATACCGCTGAGATATGAAAGAACCTACGGAAGATTGGAACGGTATGGCGCGTTTGTTCTTCTCGCGGTCGTCTTGGTAAGCAACCTGATGCATGTGTCAATAATTGGCAGGATGTTGAGACCGGCGGTCAGCTTTTTCCTTCGACTCTTTACTGGTGGATGAACAGGTGAGGAAAAGCCAAGAGGTAGGAATCGGGGTGTTTTTGGGTCAAATAACAGCATATTGCCCCACTTTATTGTGGAACACGAATTATCCTCGAGGTGTGGTCTCGCTGATTGTGTTCTTATGCTTTGCTGTTTTCGGTACTGGCTGTGGTGGTCAGAGGCGACTTGTCGGAACGGCCTCCGTCCAGCAACGACTGTTTGAGGCGGCGGATTCGCTTCTTGTCAAGCCCGTGGAGGGATCGGGGGGAACCGTCGGTATTTCGATACGGACGATTGGAGGCGAAAATCTGTATGATTATCACAGTCGGCGCTTGATGGAGCCGTCTTCGGTTCAGAAACTCGCTGTAGCCGCTGATGCGATGCTCTCGTTGCCAGATGGTTTCCGCATGGAGACGCGAATCTGGACGACCGGCCGGATAGATGGAAACGGGATTCTGTACGGTGATCTTGTCATCGAGGGGGGTTGGGACCCGGGAATTTCCGGAAGCAGGCCCTATTCCGACTGGCCTTGGACCAATCTGCGGACTTGGGCGGCGGAGCTTCATAACCGGGGCTTGCGTCGTATCGATGGCGATCTGGTTGCCGTTGGCGATGTTCGTTTGCCGGGAGGATGGGAGGTCGGTGACCTCGGGTACCGTTACGCGCCTGTAATTTCACAACTCTGTTGGAACGATGGTCTCATTACCGAGTTTGAGGGATGGGTCGGCGCTATCCTGTGGAGCCACCGATGGCCGGACACGTTGTATTGGAGCACGAATCATACCGGGGATCGGATTGTTGCTGTGGAACCGGGGGATCCGGAATCAAATATCGCTGCTGGCAGTTTGACCGCCGGAGCCGATACAACATCGGTATCAACCGAGGCCGAAGCAGGCGAGGATCGCTGGATGCCGGTTGCCGACCCTCGAATATTGGCTGCCGACGCTCTTCGCCAAGCACTCCGAAGTGCGGGAATCGAGGGTGGGGACAACACACGAGTGGCGGCTGATATGGGTTCCCTGCAGGCGAAGGCGTATCTCATCCTGACCCATCGCAGCGAACTCATCGACAGCTTGCTCCGGCCGATGCTTGTCGCCAGCAGCAACAGTTGGGCCGAGCAGATATCCGCAGCCGTGGAGTACTATCGTGGCAGCAGCGAGGGCTATCATCCGGGTTGGCTTGAGGCACTCAACAGTCTGGGCGTCGATACGGCGAGGGTCAGGATGGTTGATGCCTGTGGGATGTCTCGAAAGAACAATATGTCTGCGGGCACAGTGGTCGATCTCCTGATCGTCGCATATGAGCGCTGGGGACCGAGATGGTTTGCCCTGCTCCCGAGGCCGGGTGAGAGATTCTCGACGCTGCTTGACCGCCTCGACGGCCAGGAGGATCGGGTGATCGCAAAGACAGGTGGATTGAGCCGAGCCTGGAGCCTCGCGGGGTATGTGCACAATTCGGGGCGGCCACTGGTTGCCTTTTGTATAATGATCAATAATTGCCCGCTCGGTCGTCGCGAAACCCATCAGGCGATGGATCGCTTTGTGGCGATGATGGCGGATGTGGTCGAGCCTTAGATCTGGGAGATACGGACAGATGTTGTTCGACAACAGGTCGCAGAGAGCGCGAAAAATCACCTATGTTCCGCGATTTTACAATCCCGAGTTCGATAAGAACCGCGTGCAAAGGATGAGCCTGGATCGCTTCCGGAAGTTTTCGCGCAGGCGGCGCACAGGGTCGCGAAGCCCGTTGGTGTTTGTGCTCCTCGCGGTGATGGTTACTATTATCATCTTTCTGTTGAAAGACCGCCCAACCGATACGAGGGGGCTCGAAGAAATTAATCTGACCGAGGATGATGTCGCCGTCGAGGTGGCTTCGTCCGAATCGGGCGACACTCGGTAGAGAGTTTGGCAACGCCGCTGCAGATTCCTTAGTATAAGGAGTGTTGCGGGGTCGCTTCGTGACATAACCACATAACCAAACTACAAAAATGACCGGTCAACATGGCAAACTGGTCCCGGTGGGACCAATACGCGTTCTTCCCGAGGGCATTGCGAACCGTATTGCTGCGGGCGAGGTCGTCGAACGGCCGGCTTCTGTGGTCAAGGAGCTGATCGAGAACGCTCTCGATGCGGAGGCGACGAGGATTTCCCTCACGGTGCGCAAGTCCGGTCTTGGTGAATTACTCGTTTCGGATGATGGATGGGGAATGGACGAGGAAGATATCGTGCTTGCCTTTCGCCGCCATGCGACGTCGAAAATCTACGAGGCGAGAGATCTCGAACGGATAACTCACCTTGGTTTTCGCGGTGAGGCGCTCCCATCCATCGCCAGCGTCTCGCGCCTTGAGGTAACTACCCGGCGCGAAGACCGAGAGACCGGTCAGACATATCGGGTGGAGGGGGGCAAGGCTAGCGGTCCGGCTCCGGCATCGCGCGAGCGGGGCACCACCGTGCGCGTCAGATCGTTGTTCTATAATGTTCCGGCCCGCCGCAAGTTTCTTCGCTCTCCCGCGACGGAATATGGGCACATTGTTACTGTTTTCAAGCGTTATGCCTTGGCGTATCCGGAAACGGAGTGGGAGCTGATTCGCGAAGGTGAATCCGTGTGGAGCCTGAAGCCGACGGATTTGAGAGGCCGCATAGTCCAGCTCTTCGGTGACAAGGCAGTGGATGAGCTGCATCCGGTCGAGAGTCGCAGCGGCGATATTTTCGTCGGGGGGATGATCGGCGGGAAAGGGCTTTTCCGAAGGTCCAGGGGCGACCAGTACCTTTACGTAAACAGGCGGCCGTTTCAGAGTTCTTCTTTGCACCATGCGGCGGTTAATGGATACGGACCGCTGATCGAAGCGCGGCAGGTGCCGTTTTATTTACTTATGCTTCGTCTCGATCCCGAAGCGTTTGATGTCAACGTTCACCCGGCCAAGCACGAGGTTCGCTTTCAAGACGAGAGCCTCGCCTACCGTTCGATCCTTGTTGCGGTCAGAAACGCTCTTGGGCTTTCTATCAGGAGCGGCGGAGCTCCGGTGCGAATGGCTGGTACTCATTTTGGCGGTACTACGTCAAGGTTACCAACGAAAAAAGTTGATGGCCGGCGGGAGCTTGAGCTGCTGTTCGGCAGGGTGCCGGCGGCAAGAGTCGACAAAGACCGGGGTTTCGCTTCAAAACTGGGCGATAGTGGCGGCAAAGCCGCATCAGGTCCCGCATCAGCTGCTATCGACCGTCATGAGACACCCGCGCGGGCCGGAGATTTATCGCTGAAAGCGACGTCCGGTTCGCTGGAAGGAGTTGCCAAAGCACGGGAAATGCGTGCTCCTGACACTGGACAGCTCGAGCGGCGAACCGCCACGTCGCCCGTTTCCGATGTGCTTGAGCACGAGAGCACCAAGCCTGCTCCCCAGGGCGAGGTGGCGGAGCGTCTTAATGTCTGGCAGCTTCACAGAACCTACATCCTGTCTCAGACAAAGAGTGGACTGGTGATCATTGACCAGCATGTGGCCCATGAGCGCATCCTGTACGAACGTGCGTTGTCGGCGATAGGTAGCAGGTCCTGGAGTGGTCAACAGTTGTTGTTTCCGGTGAAAATCACGCTCGATCCTCAGCGTTCGACACAACTGGAGGAGATAACCGGGAATCTTGGCCGGATGGGGTTTGATGTCGAACACTTCGGGGGACATGATTGGGTCATAAAGGGCGTCCCGTCGGGCGTGCGTGTCGAGAGCGAGGAGATTCTCCTGCTCGAAATACTTGACGATATGCGCGACCAGCATGGCGTTCGGATAAAGCCCGAGGAGAGCTTGGCCGCGAGTTTTGCCTGCAAAGCGGCGGTCAAGGCGGGAACCGCCTTGACCTTGGAGGAGATGAACAGCCTGATAGATGAACTTTTCCTGACAGAATATCCTTTCGTTTGTCCGCATGGAAGGCCGATAGTGGTGAACCTGACTCTCGATGATCTGCACCGCATGTTCGGCCGGCAGTGACCTGAATCCCCGGAGGAGATCATATCTAAAACACAACTCACAACAGGGCTACTCGCATGCCCCATGTGAATACAAGCCCGGTTGTACTTATCGTCGGACCGACGGCATCGGGAAAAACAGGGATCGCGGTCGAGCTCGCCAGGCTGGCCGGGGCGGAAATCGTTTCTGCCGACAGCCGCCAGGTCTACCGCTACCTTGATATAGGGACGGCGAAGCCGACGCTTCAGGAGCGCGGCGGCGTGAATCACCATGGATTCGACCTCGAAGAGCCGGATGAAGTATACAGCGCCGGTCGTTTCGCGAACGAGGCGAGGGGCTGGATAGCCGACATTTTTCGCCGTGGAAAAAGGGTGATAGTTACCGGAGGCAGTGGGCTTTATCTTCAGGCGCTAGTTGATGGTTTTTTCGGTGACGACATTAAGGATGACAAGGTCAGGTCCGACTTGAACAAGCGCGTTGATCGCGAGGGCTTGCATGCCCTTTTCGAAGAGCTGCACACGATAGATCCGGAGTATGCTGCGAAGACGTTACCCCATGACCGTCAAAGGATTCTCCGCGCGCTTGAGGTCTATCATGCCTCCGGTTCAACATTCGGCGAACTTCATCGGTCGGGACGAGACCCGGCTTCGTTCGAGTCGCGATGGTATGGCCTGGACTGGCCGCGCGAGGAGTTATATCGTCGAATCGAACTCCGAGTGGATGAGATGCTTGATCGCGGGTTGATAGCCGAGGTACAGGGCCTTCTTGACCGCGGGTGGCGGGACGCTAATGCGCTTAAGAGTATGGGTTATCAGGAAGTTGTCGACTATCTCGAAGGTCGGCTGAAGGACATCGAAGACGTCCGGGAGGCAATCAAGCGGAACACCCGCCGCTATGCCAAACGGCAGCTCACCTGGTTCCGCAACGAAAGCCGAATCTGTTGGATTTCCATGTCCGGCAAATCGCTCTTGGGAGTAGCTGACCGTATTTTCCACGATGCAGGGTGAGGAGTCGGGTCTATCTGTACGATGAGTGGCGGCGGCTTGGACTCTACCCAGAGTTGACACGTTCACGATTTGCATGGTTACCACCCGGAATCTATCCGTTTGGTCGAATTTTAATCCGCCACCCCCTGGTGGGATCAACCAATCGGTTTCGAATGGTTTTCTCTCTGCAGGCGGGAACTCCAAGTTCGCGATCTCCGTAATTTTGGTTTATTGTGTTTCGCCGACACTGATGTTCTTCTACTGCCCTCCGATGTGGCGCGAACGAATTCCGATTAGACTTATGCGCATTAGGGGATATATGTGCAATGTCCCCGTAACCTCAGGCCGTGATTCAACATAGAAAGTTAGCTTCTCCATATTTTCACGAGCAAAGGACTCGTTTGGAGTTTTCCGCGAACAACTTTCAAGGGGTGCCTGGCTACGAGAATAGGCCCATCCGTTCTCCAGATAAACCCGGTAAGAACTCTGATTGGTGGAGGAATTGGGCGATTTGAGTTAAAGATAGTCGTATCTCCATGTCGATTGAGACGGGTGATTTCGGAAGTAACGGAGCGGACAGAGCTCTTTGCTCACAAAAGCGGGGTTGCTACCCGAAGCGGAATTCACATTCTGAACAACGGGGACCTGCGTCATGCATTACGGATTGAATATCAAGCGGCAATAGACATCGAACCGGGTTCGCAGTAGGTTTCGGCGGTTTGCTATCGAGAGGAGCGAATCCAATCAATTATGCTGGAATCATGTTCGCCGTCTCGCAGGGAGAAAAACATACGAGTATTGAATAAATTCTAATATTTCAAGTACTTATGTGGTTGAGAACTGTTGATTGCTTGGCATATCTGTTCCTGCTGGAGAGCACTGAAGTAATTAGGCGGAACGCTCAAAGACCGAATAAGATCGTCAGCCGGACCCACATGGGCAAGGAGCGTGGGCGAGCAAGAGACCGAAATTTGACTTGTTGGACAAACCCAACAATCGAATCCATGTGTTTAAAGAGCGGGGATGTGGCCTGATTGATGAATCGGTGCGCCGCCAATGGCATTGATTTCAGATATAGTTCCACCCTTTCGAGCGCCGAGACTTCGTTAAAGGGAAATGGAAGGAGTCAAGCGGTGACTCCTCAGGCAGATACGGGAGAAACGGGATTGATATAAAGTATTACTTGAAGACGGTTTCCGATATCCTTAATAGTCCTCGAGGTGGTACCATTCCGCTCCCTCGAGCCACTTTTCGGGTCGTTGGATAAAATCGATGATGTTTTCAACGATTCGGAAATGGCGATTTTCTTCGTTCGCGATCTTGTTGAAAATTGCTTTCTGATGCGTGTCTGTTGTCTCGTTTGCCTTATCGCGGTAAAAGTTTTCGCTCTTCTTCTCCAGATCGAGGGCTTTGCGATAGTAATCCGTCTGTTCGGCCTCGAACAGAAAGGTATCGCCTTTTTCCTTCATTTGGACGAATATGTTCTTAACGTTGCCAAGCAGATCTGAATCGGGAACCTCGACCTTACTCTCCTTCATCTTCTGGAAGATATTGTAGTGCTTGACCTCCTCATCGGCGAGCATTGTCAGAATGTTTGAAAGGCCCTTGTTTCCAGCCTTGGCGGCAAGTTCACGGTAGTAGGCTTCGCCGTCCTTCTCCATCTGCATTGCGAATTCGAAAATGTCCATTGCCGGATGACTCCTCTTTATAGTGGACCAATTCACATGAAACGGTCCACCAGTGGACGAGATCACATAAATCGACCTGTTCTGAGCTGCGCCACACAGCACACTGCTTCGTTGCTCCTTCTTGAAATAGCTCCGCTATTCCTGCGACGTCGCGCCTTGCATTGAGCTGTGTGGCGCGCTCCCGAAGAGCTTGACACCAAGCGGCCGGCTTCTGCGTTGGTTTTGCTTGCTGTGGAACCACCACACCGACGCAAAACCGTCTTGAATCCAATCACTTTGTAACAAGCAGAATTACTCGATTCATGTGATCCCGTCCACTAAAAACAATCTCCTGTTCGAACCGGATTCAAGATATTAATAATATGTGTGATTTTCGGTGCACTTAACTATTATCTCCAAACGTTTTGTATTAGAGCATATTTTGTCAATTGCTCGGGGAATGCTGCAGCCGCGAAAAACGGCATGAATACGGTTGTGACACAATCGCGAATGTAGGTAGGGCATGGGAGTAAATCAAGCAGCGCGCGTAAATACGGTTGGAATTGGGCACATTCCGGTGCGAGCATTCGTCTAAGCATATCGGAAGGGGTATATCGGTGTGCCGGGCGACGATTTGAGTCTGGGGCCCTACATCTCGCTTAACCGGGAGCTTTCAAGATAAACGAGGTCTCCCTGGGGTAGCGAAGCATTCGAATTGGTGTTTGTATCGTTACAAGGTGGATGCTGGTGTGCATTCTTGCTATCTTCACCGTTCGTAACTTCATATGACGGAGGCGGAAGGTTGGAGCACGAGTGGGCGCATTTTCCTTTCCGAGTCGTGGACCTGACTCACCCGATACATCCAATCGGTCCTCTGTGGCCGGGCGATCCGGCGACAACGAGATCGCAAAATTTATCTGTTGAGAGCGAGCATTATTCTCTCTTCGCTTGGAGTTTCGGAGAGCATACAGGTACCCACATAGGCGCTCCGAGCCATTATATAGAAAAAGCCACAACGATCGATCAGTTGTCGGTTCGCAGGCTGCAGCTTCCTCTGGCGATTGTCCCTCTACCGAAAAGACAGCGGAAGACGCATAACTATGCGATAACAGTAAAGGATATGCTCCGTGATGAGCGTCGAAGCGGCCGGATAGTTCCTGGAGCTTTGGTTGCCTTGGAGACCGGCTGGAGTGCGCGTTGGCCGGAAGGCGAGAAGATCTTTGCACGTGACCGGAAGGGCAGGTTCATATTCCCGGGTTTCAGTGCCGGTGCGGCGCATTGGTTGTTTGAGGAGCGTAAAGTAGCGGGTCTCGGCAGCGATGCACCTGGGGTTGACCCCGGTTCGGATGCGGCGAACTCCGTGGGAGTTTTTATAGCCCGGTCGGGCGGAATCCACCTTGAGAACCTGGCGGGGCTCGAAAGGATTCCGGTAAGGGGTGCATGGGTAATTGTTGGGGCTCTTCCCCTGGTTGGGGGTACCGGCAGTCCTGCCAGGGTGTTAGCACTTATCCCGAAATCTCAGGAATAGAGTGATAAATCGATTATTTTTCTTACTGTTTTTTCCCCGAAAACGGTCGAATTTCGTAAAAAACAGGCATTATTCCTTAGTTTTCCATCTCAATTTCGACCGTACGAGTATCGATATCGCTGGCCTTTAGACTGTCCTCTGGCAGGGTATTGTAATCGAGCTCGCTTCCTCTCATGCTGTGCGGGATCGAATAAACGGCGAGTAGTATGACCCCGGCCGCGATAGCCCACCACCGTCCCTTCGAGGGTTCTCGATATTTCCATATACGCCACGTCGCGAGCGCCCATGCGATAAACGCGACGAGGGTTTTGTTGTCGGTAAGGTCTTCGCCGAAGGGCCAGCCGGTCCAATAAGCGCCGAAAGCATATTTCTGCACAATCGGTCCGAGTATCATTCCCCCGATCCCAAGCAGAATCAGGGTCAGCAGCGCCAATGCATTCAACCTTTCTTTGGCGACGACGGCGAGAATTGTTCTTGTTGAGAGCAGCATCGTGGAAAACATGAAAATAATATGCGGTATGAGCACCGCTGCTGGAACGGCTCCTTTGAAGCGGATGATTGACGGACCGTCCTCGGGAAGTGTGATTACCTCATCGCCGCGTTGCAGTCTGACTTGGTACTCGAGTTTTCCGGCTGGAGGCTGGTGGGGAAGGTAGGCAACAAGGGCGCCGTCGACATATTGCATCGTAATGCGGTGGAGCGGCTCGTCGTATTTGAATCGTTTCCAGATTACCGCGCCGCCGATCGTTTCGTCCTCCGTTTCGATCCGAACCAAGTGGTCGTCTTCGCCTCCGTGGGTCCGTTTTATGCTGTATTCAAACGTGGTCGGTCCGAGTGAAGCCGTACCGTCGATTGGGTATGTCGGTCCGGAGACACGCTGGTATCGCGCAGCCCCCATGGTAATTACCAGCGCCAGAACCCAAAACAATGCTTTTCGCAGGATATTCATCTTTTCCTCAATTCTAAGCCATGAATATGGAGACTACTGTGGTCATGTACTATTGTCATTGAGATGTTTGGGCATGTTAGGTCATTCGCAAGTGCGTGGAGCCTTCAACGATTTTCGATAATTTGGCTCTGTTCACGTCCTGAGGTCAACCTTGGCCGATTATCATAAACAAAGAAAGAGAGCGGGGCGGAAGTCCGATATTTTCGGATATTTGGAACACACCTTTTTAATTACCGATTACCTTGCTCGCACTAAAGTTGGAAGTTATACTTAGGTTCAAGATCGGAGGCCCTTTCCGGGTCGAATGTTACGCTCAACTTTGAACTGGAAGCAACGGAGATCATGCGACTTTCGAAGGCATTTGTTCCTACGCTGAAGGAGATACCGGCTGAGGCGGTAGTAAAAAGCCATCGGTTGATGTTACGGGCGGGGCTGATCCGACCCTTGATGGCGGGCGTCTACAATTATCTGCCCTTCGGATATCGAGCGGCGATGAAAGCGATACAGATCATTCGCGAGGAGATGGACCGCATCGGTGGGCAGGAGTTCTTTCTTCCAGGACTCAATCCGAAGGAGATCTGGGACGAAACCGGGCGTGCAGATGGATTCGGTCCGGGGATGTTCCAACTGCGTGACCGCAAGGACAGAGACCTCGTTCTTGCGCCGACGCACGAGGAGATCATCTGTCATCTGGCCCGGAGCGAGATCCGCAGTTACCGCGACCTACCTCAGATCTGGTATCAGATCCAGACGAAGTATCGGGATGAACCGCGGCCGCGGAGCGGTGAGCTTCGTACCCGCCAGTTCATCATGAAGGACGCGTATTCGCTCGACTTCGAGCAGGCCGGACTGGATGCGAGTTACAACAAGCACGACGATGCCTATCGCCGGATTTTCCGTCGTGCCGGGCTCGACTTCTTCGTTGTCGGGGCTTCGAGCGGGCTGATGGGCGGCTCTGGGTCGGAAGAATTCATGGCGCCTTCGGATGCCGGTGAGGACACTTGCGTGGTCTGTGACAATTGCGGTTATGCGGCGAATATTGAAGTGGCGGCATCGGGCGTCGTGGACACGCCCGACGGGGGCAAGCCGGTGGCCTTCGAAAAGGTGGCAACGCCGAAGAAGCGCACGGTCGAGGAGGTTTCGCAGTTTCTCGGACTAAGCGAGGACCGTTTTATTAAATCACTTGTATATGTCGGCGACTCCGGTCCTGTGATGCTTCTGGTGCGTGGAGACGATGAACTGAACGAAGAGGCGCTGCTGCCTCTCCTCGGTAACGGTGTCCGTCCTGCCCACCCGGAGGAAGTGCTCGAGTGGATTGGCGCGGAGGTAGGATATCTGGGACCGGTGGGGCTTGAGGGCAAGATGAGAATTATTGCTGACAACCGCCTGAAGGGGGCTCGCAATCGTGCCACCGGAGCCAACGAGAACGACTATCACGTGGTAGGTGTGCAAGTCGGTGAGACGTTCGAGCCCGATGACTGGGCGAACCTGAGACTGGTTAAGCACGGCGAGCCGTGTGCCAATTGCGAATCACCCCTGCGCGTCCAGAGCGCAATCGAGATCGGACATATTTTCAAGCTGGGCACGAAGTACAGCGAAGCGATGGGAGCTACCGTGCTCAACGCCGAAGGCGAGGAGGTTCCGATTATCATGGGATCTTACGGCATTGGCATCGGCCGTTTACTGGCAGCGGCGATTGAATGCAATTCGGACGAGCATGGAATCATCTGGCCGGTATCGCTCGCACCCTACGAGGCGGTCGTCCTGCCACTTCAGATGAACAGCGAGGAGACCGTTGCGATGGCGGAGAAGGTATACCGGAGGTTGACGCAGGCCGGGTTCAGCGTCGCTCTCGATGACCGGGATGCACGTCCCGGGGTTAAGTTCAAGGACGCGGATCTTTTGGGTTATCCGTATCAGGTTGTAGTCAGCGAACGTCGCCTGAAAGAGGGAGCCCTCGAGTTGAGGCATCGCCGTAGCGGGGAGAAATTGGTGGTACCGGAAGCAGGAGCGTTGGAGGTTTTGACAACCTGGCGCGAGCAGGAATTGACTCAACTGTCGCCCGATTCGGCATAGACAATCGCTCAAGTTGTTCATATGTTATTCAGCTACTGTTAGTTGTGTTGATAATTGGCGGCGAGAGGCCTGCGAAGGGAGGAGGGCTTGGGCGGATAAAACGAGTTCTTGGGTCCTGATAACAAAGGTGAAACATGAAGCGAATATGTGAAAAAGTGAAGGAATTCACCATTGCTCGCGAGGTAATGGACAAGGGACTGTATCCGTATTTTCGCCCGATCGAAAGTGAACAGGGCGCAACAGTTACGATGGACGGCAGGGAAGTTGTGATGATGGGGAGCAACAACTATCTTGGCCTGACCAACCATCCGGAGGTGAAAGAGGCTGCGAAGCAGGCGATTGAGCGCTATGGCACAGGGTGTGCCGGTTCCCGGTTTCTCAATGGTACTTTGAGGGTCCATATTGAGTGCGAGGAGGTCCTGGCGGATTTCATGGGGACCGAGGCGGCACTTGTATTTTCCACCGGATTCATGAGCAACCAGGGTACGATCGCGCATCTCGTTCCACGGGACGGATATGTTGTACTGGACAAATCAGACCATGCGAGCATCATCGACGGCGCCAGGCTCGCATTCGGGAAGACGGTCAAGTTCAACCATAACGACATGGAAGACCTCGAGAAGAAGCTTAAGCCGCTGGCAGACAGGACAAAGCTGATCGTCATCGATGGCGTCTTCTCGATGGAGGGCGATATTGCGGAGCTCCCGGGGATAGTGCAACTCGCCGAGAAGTACAACGCGGAGATTATTGTCGATGATGCCCACGCGATCGGCGTTGTCGGACCAGGGGGCCAGGGCACGGCGTCTCATTTCGGGCTCAAGGATCGAGTACTTGGCACTATCGGTACCTTCAGCAAGTCGCTCGCTTCGATAGGGGGCTTTCTTGCCTCGAGCGATGATATCATCCATTACCTCAAACACCACAGCAGGGCTTTGATATTTTCGGCGAGCCCCCCGCCGGCGAGTGTGGCTTCTGTGATCAAGGCGGTCGAGATCATACGGCGCGAGCCCGAGCGTATTGACCGGCTTTGGGAGCTGACAAATTACCTGCATGATAATCTGGAGAACGAAGGGTTCAATATCGGAAAGTGCGAAACCCCGATTATTCCGGTGTACATCGGCGATGACATGCTCACCTTCAAGGCGTGCATGATGCTGCAGGAGGAGGGGGTATTCGTCAACCCGGTGATCAGTCCCGCGGTGCCGCCGGAGCACTCGCTCATCCGACTCTCGCTGATGTCAACACTAGAAAAGAAACACTTGGACTTTGCGCTGGAAAAGCTCGTCAAGGTGGGCCGAGCGCTCGGTTTCGTCGGAACAACGGAAAGGGCCGACGAGACGGTCGGTTAGGATCGAGCATCAGGTCTCCGGCCGCTCAATAGCCATGTGTTTCCCTTCTTAATACCGGAAAGGCGGAGCAATCCAGGGATTCTTCGAGAGCTCGAAATCATGGGGGAGGAGATGGCAGAAGAGATCAGGATTGCAGAGGCAATTGATGGCAAGGCGTACAGGGATTTTCTGGAAATTCCGTACATCGTGCAGGGAAGTAATCCCGTTTGGGTACCCCCCCTGAGGGTGCAGTACAAGGAATTACACGACACAGCCAAGAATCCGTTCTATGAGCACGCTAAGGCTCAACGCTTTGTCGCCTACGAGGACGGCAAGCCGGTTGGAAGTATCGTTGCGATCAACGATGACGCCCACAACCGGACGCACAACGAGATGACCTGCCACTTCGGTTTTTTCGAGAGCATTGAGTCCGAAGAAGTCGCCTCCGCCCTGTTCGCTGCGGTGGAAACGGCGGCTCGCGAGTGGAATCTCGACATGATCCGGGGACCATTCAATCCGTCGATCAATGAATCGCTCGGCATACTGATAGATCCCTATGATATCCCGCCGATGATCTTGATGCCCTATAACCCGCCGTATTACCCTAGATTGATAGAGGCACAAGGTTATACGAAGGCGATGGATATATATAGTTACACGGCGCGCCAGGAGGAAATGACAGAGAAATTGCGAAGGGGGGCGGAGGCGATAAGAAAGAGGTCGAAGCTTGTGTTCAGGACGTTTTCAAAGAAACATTTCTGGCGCGACGCGCTTAAAATCTGGGAGGTCTATAAAAAAGCCTGGGAAGACAACTGGTGCGCTGTTCCGATGACTGAACGTGAATTCCGTCATCTGGTCAACGGCCTCAAACAGGTGGCGGACTTTGACCAGATATTTATCGCCGAGACCGTGGAGGGGAAGGTTGTCGGTTTTTCACTGGCACTGCCGGACATCAACCAGGCCTTGATCAAGTTGCGCAATGGACGCCTTTTACCTTTCGGTTTCTTGCGTTTGCTCTGGTATACCCGGCCGCGGGCTATAAATAGAGTGCGAGTTCCCATAATGGGGGTGCTAAAGGAGTGGCGGGGCCGTGGCATCGATGCCGTATTCTATTATGATCACTTCGCGGAAGGTATAAAGAAGGGGGTCGAGTGGGGCGACATGGGCTGGATCCTCGAGATCAATACAATGATGAACAGCGCGGCGGAGATGATGGGCGCTCATAGATATAAGACATATAGATTGTATGAGAAGAGAATCTAGTGCCGTTTCAGATCAAGTTTGAGTGCCAGTTCACAAAACGGTTTCGCCGCTCAAAGACCTGACACAACATATTTGAGTTCCGGCAGATCTTGCGATGAAGCGGTCAGCGTGTGACCTGCCGCGTGACAACTCGATCTGAAACGGCACTAGTGGACGAGATCACATGAATTGATGTGTTCTGAGCTGTGTGGTGCGCTCCCGAAGGGCTTGACGCCAAGCGGCCGGCTTCTGCGTTGGTTCTGCTTGCTGTGGAACCCACCACACCGACGCAAAACCGCCTTGAATCCAACCACTTTTCGACAAGCAGAACTACTCGATTCATGTGATCTCGTTGTCCACTAGACTCACCTCTGCGGGAGAGACGAAAAAGTGGAATCCGGGCGAAATCAGGGCATTTTTAGGCAATTTTCGCCCGTTATTATATTGATGAACCTGCCCGACTCTCTTTTTGAAGAGAAATTTCTGTTAGATTTCGGGGCCTTGTGAACCCCAGTTCTTGGAGACCTGATGGCGAAGACGGTATTACTGACAGGCGCCAATGGTTTTGTCGGAAGTCATGTTGCCGACGCCTTACTCGCTCGCGGCGACAGGGTTCGTGCGATGGTCCGGGTGACTTCCAACCTGCGCTGGCTCGAGAACAAATCGGTTGACCGTACCTATGCTTCGTTGGAGGATTACCATTCTCTCTGCCGCGCGCTCGAAGGGGTCGACGCGGTAATTCACAATGCGGGGGTAGTCTCCGCTCCAAACAAATATCTTTACTTCTTCAATAACACCGATGGGACTCGCAGACTGATCGAAGCCGTACTCGAATCGGCACCGGACATTTCACGTTTCGTGTATGTTTCGAGCCAGGCTGCCGGCGGACCGACTTTGGACGAAGAGCCGCGGCGGGAGTCCGATCCGCCGAATCCGATCACGGCCTATGGCGAGAGCAAGCTGCTCGCGGAAAATCACCTGAAGAAGTACATGGACAGGATTCCAATCAGCATCGTAAGGCCCTCGCCGATCTATGGCCCGAGGGACACGGGCTTTCTTCCCTATTTCAAGCTTATCTCCCGGGGTCTGTTGCCGTTGTTCGGGAGCGGGCGTGAATTAAGCTTGACTCATACCCAGGACCTCGCAAGGCAGATATTGGTGCAGCTCGACAATGAAGAGGCGGTAGGCGAGGTGTTTCATGCCGCTCCATTCGATCCGGTATCGCTGGAGGAGTTCACAAGTACAATCACCAGGGTTCTCGGAGGAAGTCCACTCGTGGTCAATCTTCCGGATACGCTGATCAGGTATGGATTCCCTCTGGCCTATCCTTTGATCAGGTTGCTTGGGATTAAACCGCCGTTCAGAGTGGACAAGCTCCCGGACATACTCAACCCGCGCTGGACGATCAGCGGCGACAAGGCGCGGGAGATGCTCGGTTTCGAAGGCGTGCTGCCCCTTCTGGCCGGGGTGGGTCAGACAGTCGAGTGGTATCGCTGGAAGAAATGGGTGATGACCAGGCGTGACCGGGCAAGGTCGAAGGGCGCTGTCAAGCCTCATCTTCGGATGCAGGGAGGAAGAAAGCGCGTCTATGACCCCACCTGCGATCTTTGTGCTCTCGGGTTCGATGGCGAGTTGAAAACGGTTAAGCATTATGAGGATGACGACCTGGTAATCGTGGATTGCCTTATCTGCCGGGTACCGATGGCCGTTTTGAAGGAGCACCGCTCCTTGTTTTCTGCAGAGGAGAAGCAACGGCTGCTGAAAATTTTCAGGGAGCGCTTCGGCGAGGAGAGCCATCCGGATTTCGAGCAGCGCCGAATACCTGCGCACGCTCATGTTCACTATCGGAATGTTCCACACACCCTTCCCTGGGAACGCAGACCGGAATAGGAGAGTCGGGTGAACAACGCCAATCCTACTCCATATCAAGTGCTTTCCGTTTTATGACAACGCCCTGCCAACCTTTCACTATGCGAATTCTCTGGTGCCATGTTGTGACAATCACGGGATTACCCGACGGTTCTTTTGTAGCGAGCGTGAAAGACCCCTGCAACGCCGGTGAGGATCAAAACAGTCCCGCCGATTGTCCAGAGAGAGATCGGTTCGTCGAGGATTAACCAGCCGAGAAAAACAGCAATAACCGGATTCACATAGGCGTAGGTCATAACAATACGAATTGGCAGTTGCCTGAGGACCGCGACGAAAGCGGTGAAAGCTATGATCGACCCGAACACCACTAGGTAGCCCCAGGCAAACCAGGCTTCAGAGATGGGGGCGGGTCGCGGCTCATGCAGGAGCAGGGCGACAGTGGTAAAGCCGATGCCCCCGAAAAGTTGCTGGTATCCTGAGCTGATGAACGGACCCGACTCAACCGGACGGCGCGTCTGGAATATAGAACCGATGCTCCATGATATCGTGGCGAGGAGCAGGGCGACAACCCCGGCCACATCGGTGCTCGAGCCGTTGAGCAGTATGGGGAGGGTCAACAGGCAAAGCCCGCAGAACCCGGCCAGAAGCGAGATGACAAGGAGAAGCGTCGGTGGACGACGGTCGATAATCGCTTCGATGATCACCACCCAGATTGGAAGCGTTCCAACGAGTAGCGCTGTGTAGCCGGAATCGGCGTGTTGTTCCGCCCAGCTCACCAATCCGTTGCCGCCGAGCCAGAGCAGAATCCCGGAAATGGCGAGCGTGGTCAGGTCTCGCCGGGAGACCCTTAGGCTTTTACCGCTGAGAATCGCGATAATGAAGATGAGCGGCACAGCGACGAAAACCCTCATCGCAGCCATGGTAAAAGGAGGGAACCCCGAGCCTTCACGCACAACGACCCGAATTGCAAGATATGTGCTTCCCCAGACGATGTAGATCACTACGAGGTTCAACAGCCCCGCAAACGAATATGCAGGTTCCCCGGTAGACCGCTTTGGCTCTTGGAGACCTGTTTGCGAGAGGGGAGCTGAGGGGTTCTGACTCATGCTCTGTGATACACCGAAAAACTTGGGAAACCCGGTCATCGAAGCTCATCCGCGATAGTCAGGGGGCATATCGCCTGCCCGTTATAAGTAGGAACATAGTACGTCATTTGATCATGATCCACCGGGTTTCAACGCGGGAATCCCGATCGGCAACCCGGTTGTTATTCGATCATATGTCCTGTTTCTTTGAAAGGATCAGTCCCGGCTTTATCATTACATTGATCGCTAAAAGCAGTACCGCTACGATCCCTGCACAGGAAGCCAGTGGAAAGACAACGTCATATCCGTATTCTTCTGCGGCCTGTCCAAGAAAAAGCGCAGTGAGTCCTGTACCAACGTCCATCATTCCGGTGACCAGCGCCATAACCGTTCCCGTATAGGCGGTGGGCGCGCGATTGTATCCGAGGGCTGTGACGGCGGGGAAGCCGATGCCGTGGGCGCAGCCGCAGATCATCCCGGCGATGAAAACCGCCTCGGTGGAATTGCTGAAATGCAGGGTGATCAGCCCTGCGGAGTAGAGAAAGAAGGCCGGAAGGAGTACACGTCGCAGTCCGAAACGGTCTCCCCATTTGCGCCCAATTACGCGAATTCCCATGCCGGAAATCGAAAATCCGGTAAAAAACAGGCTGAATTGGGCCAATTTGCGCACATGTGCAAGCGGTGCGAGGAACGATTGGGGCGTGGACATCGAGACGGCAAACAGCAGAGCGAGTATGAAGACGAATTGCAGCTTCCTGGAGAGAAGGACCTTGAAAAGGTCGGCGAGGTTGTAAGTGCTTGCGCTGTTTATCCGCTCTGGTACCGGCAGGTTGAGCGACAGGAGGAATCCGACCGCTCCGAAAGATGTAACGGTTATGAAGAAAAGGGGAAGGCCGAAGTTGTTCACGATCGTCTCCCCGAGGTAAGGACCGATTATCAGCGCCAGGAGTCCCGAGAATCCAAACATCGCAATCGATTCATTGCGTCTTTTCGGCGGGGCGTATTGGGCGGCGAAGGTAAAAAACGCCGAGAAATGGGCTCCGTAACCAAATCCCTGTATCACTCTGAGCACCCAGACCCAGAAGATCAATCCGGAATCGAGAAGGTAGAGGTAACCGAGCGAAGGCAGGCTCAGGCAGAGGCTGCCGAGGATCAACACCTTTTTTGTGCCGAGACGGTCGATCAGGTTCCCGACGAATGGACGTCCGAGCACCGCCGCGGCGGAGGAAACCCCCATGAACATGCCGATCTCCTGTGCTCCGCCGCCTGTATGTGTGATGTAGAGAGGGTAGATGGCGTTGTTGGTGAAGTTCAGCGCCATGAAAAAGTTGTAGATGAATCCCAGAAGGAAGGTCGGTGTATATAGTCGATCATTCGCCAGCAAGATATGCCTCATTGTGGATGCACGGCTGCGCCAATATACGAACCGGGGAAGCAGGCCCTGTCGCAGGTCGGAAGGAAGGGCTCTGCTGGTTGATCGGGTCGGCAAGGAGGGGAGAAGAACGTGGACAGTGTGCGCAAAACGGCAATGGTCACGTGTTCGAAAACATTGCGAACGATTTTTCTCATTGGGCTATGTGGCTTGCATTGGGCGATATGGAGAGTGCAAGTTTGATCAGCTTCCGACAAGGGAGGAATCGCGAGTAGTTTTCCAATCGAACAAAAGGAAGAGGGCGATATGGATGAAAACGAGAGCAGATTAAGGCCTGATCGGGGGGTCTTTCCGCTGAGTGAATTGGCGGACCGCAGTGCGGCGGACTTCGGCGATCGGCCCGTGATGCGTACCTCGGTCGGAGATGGCAAGTACAAGGAGATCACATTCAACGAACTGCGTGACAAGGTACATGCGGTGACCCGTTGGCTTATCGCTCGCGGGATCGAACCTGGTGATCGTGTGGCGGTGCTCGGCGAGAATCGGCCGGAATGGAGCATGTCCTACCTCGGCCTGCAGAAGGCAGGAGCCATCGCGGTGCCGGTTGACAGGCTGATGACCGTTTCGGGAATACGCCACATCATCGCGGACTCGGGGTCGAGGGTGCTTTTCGTCTCAGGCCAGTACATGTCGACAATCGAGGAGATGCGTTCCGTAGAGACACTTGAGACCATTGTCTGTTTTGATGAAACTTCGAACGACGAGGCCGTTTCCTTCGGAGAAGTCATTTCCGGTACGGCTGGGGGGGAGGCGCGATTCCCCGAAAGGACGCTGGGCGACCTAGCGGCGATCCTCTATACTTCCGGAACGACGGGCCACAGTAAGGGTGTGGTGCTCAGCCACGGCAACATCGCGTCAAACGTTGCTTCGGCGAGCCGCATTTTTGACATCGGTCCCGAGGATACCTTTATCTCGGTGCTGCCGGTCCACCACAGTTTCGAAGCGACCTGCGGTTTTCTCCTGCCTATCTATTGCGGATCGAGTATCACCTACGCTCGCAGCCTGAAAAGCAATGAGATCATCGAAGATATCCGGAACACCAACGTGACGATGATGGTTGGGGTGCCCTTGCTCTATGAGAAAATGCACCAGGGAATCATGCGCAAGGTGAAGCAACAGGGGAAGGACAAACTAGTCAATGTGCTCATTGCGATTGTCGGGCTCGGGGAGAAATTGGGGCTGAATCTGGGCAAGCCGCTGTTCAAAAGCTTGCGCCAGAAGGGCGGTTTGGACTCGGTGCGCTATTTTGTCTCGGGTGGCGGCCCGCTCGACCCGACGACCGCGATCTTCTTCAATCGTCTCGGCCTGATCCTGATGCAGGGTTACGGCTTGACTGAGACAAGTCCAATAACCCATGTCAATCCGCCCTGGAAGGTGCGACATGAATGTGCCGGCGATACGATGACGGATGTTGAATGTAAAATCGTCGATCCTAACGATCAAGGTGTCGGTGAGGTCTGCATCAGGGGACCGAACGTCTTTCAGGGATACTATAAGAACGATGAGGCGACCAAGGAGGTGATGACTGAGGACGGCTGGTTCTTGACAGGCGACCTCGGAATCATCCATAAGGATGGCTATCTCCAGGTCACCGGCCGAAAGAAAAACATGTTGGTTACCGGTGGCGGGAAGAACGTCTATCCCGAGGAGATCGAGCATCACCTGCTCCGCAACCCGTATATAGAGGAGGTGCTGGTGCTCGGCATTCCGAGGGAAAAAGGTATGGGCGATGAGGTTGCCGCCTTGGTCTATCCCAACTTCGAGCAGGTCGATCTCCACTTCGAGGAGCTTGGCACTAAGCCCTCGGACGACGACGTTTTCCAATTGATCAAGAGCGAAATTAAAAAAGCGCAGAAGGAACTCGCTGATTACAAGAATATCCGCCGTTTCCGCCTAGTCGAAGAGGAGTTTCAGAAAACCTCGACGAAGAAGATAAAACGATTTCTATATCGCGGCGACATGGTTCTGATTGACGGGGAGAAGGTATGATGCTTCGAATCAGAGAGAGTTGTTCTCGAGAGGTTTCAGGTTTTTGGACGGCTCGCTGTATCCTTCGGGGGAGCTGTGTGACGGCGTTGGCGGTTATCGCGCTGGTTCTGTTCTGCGGCCAGTCGCTGGCGCTGGAGGAGCGGCTGGATCCATCGGTCGCCGACAGCATCGCGGCCGCTACCGATGATCCTTACGTTGCGGCGGATGCTTACAATGATGCTTGGCTGCACGAGAAAGCGCTACAAGCTTTGGAAGCAGCGGACCGGGAGGCGCCGGGCACGCTCTGGCGATTGGCCAGGAGTCGTGTCAATATTGCCGAAAACCTGGTGGGCAAGGAGGTCGAACCATATTATGAGCAGGCTTATGAGGAGGCGGAAAAGGCTGTCGAATTGGCGCCTGACGATCCTTTTGCCCACTATACACTTGCCGTTGCCGCCGGCCGTGTAGCGCTGCAACGGGGAATCTTCACCGCCTCCGGTTTTGTCAAGGCTACGCATAGGCATGCTCTGCAAGCGGCCGCGCTTTCCGATTCGTTCCCGAGAGCCCTTTATGTGCTCGGCAGGACGCACAAAAAACTTATGGAGAAGTCAGGTCTGAAACGCAGGCTCGGCGGCCTTAATTGGGCGCGGAATGATTCCGTGATTTACTATTTCGAGAGCGCGTTGGACGTTTCCGGTGGTGGGATGATCCAGTGCCGTGTCGAGTATGCCGATTTTCTCCTGGGCAAGCGTGACGACAAGGCGGGCTCGAGGGAGCAGCTCGATGCCGCACTCGAACTGCAGTTGCGTGACGAGCAGGACGTTCCTTACAAGGAACGGGCGAGGAAAATGCTCGTGAATCTGGAGGAGGCTACCGGTCGGTAAATTCTGATCTGCGGTTTCCCTCGGGGGGTCGCCTGCATATGACGAGTATCACAACACGATTGAAAACCCGGAAAAACGCCCTGATTCAGGTGTTTTCCGGGTATTTTATTGGATATTACAAACAAAACAGGGGTGCACGACAGCCCTGTTGCAGTGTGTGCCTCTTGGGGTTACACTGCCCTTTCGGCATGTGCGACGGCGATTGCACCGGCGAGGCGTGCGGCGTCCTCCAGGTTCGCGATTTCGATGTGTTCCTTGGTTGAGTGGGCGTCCTGCATTCCGACGCCGACAACCAGGCATGGGATACCCTTATGGGTGAGTATGCTGCCGTCGGTTCCGCCTCCGCCGATCTTTGTCTCGATCGACCAGCCGAGTTTTTTTCCGGCCGCAATGGCCAGTGTTACCGGATAGTCGTCTTCGGTGAGTTTCACCGCCTTGTAATCGTCGGCTCGATGTGGCACGAAGCGCGGAAGATTGTCTCCGGGTTTACGCCATGCCGCGCATGTCTCCTCGAAACAGTCGTTCATGTGCTCGACTTGGGCCTCGAGTTTCTGTGGGTCGTGGCTGCGCGCTTCCGCCTTCATCTCGATTTCCTCGACGACGATGTTCGAAGCGCGGCCGCCTTTGATCACGCCGATGTTCGCGGTGGTTTCCTCGTCGATTCGTCCCATCTTCATCTTTGCGATCGCCTCGGCTGCGACCTTGAGCGCGCTGATTCCCTTTTCCGGTTCAACCCCGGCGTGGCTCGCGCGACCGATTACCCGGTAGTCAAGGCGCACGGCTGCGGGGCATTTAATGGTGACCCCCTTGGGGTCATGATCATCGAGGATGAAGCCCGCGACCGCTTTAAACTTGCTGGTATCGACGTTTTTCGCGCCGAGCAGACCGATCTCTTCGCAGACGTGGATTGAAAACTCCAGATCTGGGCGGGGTACGTCCGGTTGGAGTTTTGCCATTCGGGCAAGATGCAGAATGATCGCCAGGCCCGCTTTGTCGTCCGCCCCGAGAACCGTATCGCCTTTTGACCTGACTACGCCGTCGGCGACTACCGGCTCGATTCCTCGGGCGGGTTCAACGGTGTCCATGTGTGCGCTGAAAAGCAGGGGTTGTACATCGTTACGGTTGCCCTTTAGCAACACCCTGAGGTTGCCGGCGTTACCGCTTACAGCCTGGCCGGCGCTGTCCTCCTCGACTTCGCAGCCAAGCTCTCTGAAGCGTTCGGTAAGCCAGTCTGCGATTGCGCGTTCGTCTTGCGATGGGCTGTCTATCTTGACCATCGCGAGGAAATCATCCAGGAGTTGTTTAGGGTCAATTTCGAAATTGTTCATGCTTTAGTCTCTGCGTATAAGTATCCCTTTTCGGCGTTCAATTCAGTCAGCGCGACTATTATCCGTTGTCGAGGCGGGGCATCGCGATTTCTGAGCCTTGTGCGGAGGAACGAGCGTGTATAACCGGTTTTCCCGTCCCCCTCAACCAACAACTCTGCTTCCGAGCCGATAGCAGAAGCGAGATGATCTATCCGGCTCCTGTTTCCTGCATCTCTCAGTAATCCAGCCCTCTGTTTGATCGTCAGAGAATGTATGCGATTTGGCAGCTTGGTGGCAATAGTGCCGGGCCTTGGAGAGAACGGAAACACATGCGTGTAGTGCAGGGGTCCATCCTTGATAAAACGCAGGGTTTTCTCCAGCGCTTCTTCACTTTCGCCGGGGAAACCGGCGATCAGATCCGCGCCGATCGTTGCGTTCGGCCTCCGGGTCAGCAGTTCGGCCAACGATTCGCGCAAGACGCCAAGGTCAAAGAACCTGTCCATCCGCTCCAGCACCTCCGTATCCGCACTCTGCAGTGAGAGGTGGAGGTGTTCGCACCAGGCGTCGATTACGGTGAGCCGCGCCACTGTCTCCGGCGTCAACAACCACGGCTCGAGGCTCGAGAGCCTGACCCGGGGTAATCCGGCGGCAGCAGCCGCCTCGACAAGGTCCACGAAGTCGCCGGGCTCGCAATCCAAATCCCGACCCCAGGCGGAGAGGTCGACTCCGGTGAGCACGACCTCCTCAAATCCCGCGTCAACAATTCTCTTAAGTGCATCCTGGACTTGCGCCAGGTGGACGCTGCGGGACCGGCCGCGGACGATGGTCACCGCGCAATAGGTGCAGGAATGATCGCATCCGTCCTGAACCTTGAGAAATGCGCGGGAACGGCCGGAAATCAGGGAGCCGATCGCAGGACGCAATACAAGTTCGGCTCCGGAGACCCGTACCAACGGCGATGCAGGGCGTCCGTCGTGGGGAAGAAAGTCGAAGGGACGCAGTTTTTCCTGCATGCCGAGCACGAGGTCGACTTCGCCCGATTGAGCGAGTTCCTCCGCGGCTCCGGTGGCAAAACAACCGGCTGCGACGATAATCGCGTCTCCATTCTGCCGTCGGGCGCGGTGAATAAGCTGTCTTGAAGAACGATCCGCACGGCCGGTGACCGTACAAGTATTTACGAAGTATACGTCAGCGGTTTCGCGGAAGCTCAATATTTTCCAACCGTGAGCAGAGAATTCCTCGGCGACTGTTTCCGTCTCCGCTTGGTTCAAGCGGCACCCAACTGTAGCGAAAGCAACGGTTTTGGGTGAATCGGACGTATTACTTCCCGGAACCCTCTTTCTCCTCGGCACTCTTTTCCCCGTCACTCGAGGCGTCGGAATCATCTTTCTTCTTGGCCTTGGCTTTTGTCTCGGTTTTGGGTTCCTTCTCCGGTTTCTTCTTCTTTTCCACGGTTTCGCTATCCTCGGCTGGTTTGGCTTTGGACTTGCGCTCCGCGGCGCTCTGCTCGCTGTCGGGCTTCGCCTCGGTCTCGGCAACTGTTTCCTCGACCTTCTGCTTGGCCTTGGTGGCGACCTTCTTGGTTTTCTTGGGCTTTACCTCTTTCTCGGCTTCGGTTTCTTTGGCAGCAGCCTTGCTATCTTTCTTGTCAGAATCCGCACCCGGCTTTTCCTGCTCCTTGGACTTGGCTTTCTTCTTCGCCTTTGCCGTCTTCTTCTTTGCTTCTTTTTCAGCCTTGGCCGCCTTGTAGGCCTGGAGCAGCGGGTTGTCTTCATCAAGCGCATCGGCAACCGTCGGTGCGACACGCGAGCCGCCCTTTTCAGCATAGGCGACCGCGGTGGCGTCCTTCTTCTCGACGACGCTGTTCGAAAGGATCAACTTCTGGTCGTTCTTGTTGAATTCCATAACCGCCAGCTTGACTATGTCGCCGACCTGAATGGTGCGCTTCTTGCCATCGAAGTATTTTTGAGATATCTGGCTGTTGGGAACGAAGCCTTCAAGCTTGTGTGGCACTTCGACGAGCACTCCCTTGTCGATCAACCGGGTGACCGTTCCTGTGACCTTGTGGCCGACCGGATAGTTGCGTGCGAATATGTCCCAGGGGTTCTCCTCGAGTTGCTTGTGGCCGAGGGCGATGCGACGTTCGTTGCGGTCGAAGGTCAGCACGACCACTTCGATATCTTCGCCCTTCTTCAGGATCTCGCCGGGGTGGCGCACCTTCTTGGTCCAGGAGAGGTCCGTAATGTGCACAAGCCCCTCGACGCCGTCCTCGAGTTCGACGAATGCTCCGAAAGGCACGAGGTCGCGAACGATGCCCTTGTGATGGGTTCCCGCGTGGTACTTCGCTTCGAAGTCCTCCCAGGGGTCCTCCTCGACTTGCTTGAGGCCGAGGCTGATCTTCTTGCTTTCCTTGTCGATGTTAAGGATCATCACCTGGACGAATTCGCCTTCGTGGATGATCTGGTTGGGGTGTTTTACATGCTGTGTCCAGCTCATCTCGCTGATGTGAACCAGCCCTTCGATGCCGGGTTCGACCTCGATGAATGCGCCGTACTTCGCCAAGCTGACCACGCGCCCCTGGATGAGTTGGCCGACATGGTACTTCTTGTCGATCTCTTCCCAGAGGTGTGCATGCAACTGTTTGAATCCGAGGCTGATGCGGCGGCGCTCAGAATCGTAGTTGAGCACCATTACCTTTATTGTCTGGTCGAGCTGCACGATCTCGCTTGGATGCGTTACGCGTCCCCAGGAGAGATCGGTTATGTGCAGCAGGCCGTCAACGCCGCCGAGGTCTACGAATACGCCGAAGTCGGTTATGTTCTTGACCGTGCCCTCAAGCACATCGCCGATCTTGAGGTTGTTGAGCAGCTTTTCGCGCACCTCGCGGAGGCTCTCTTCCTTGAGCACCTTGTGGCTGACGACGATATTCTTGCGCAGGTCGTTGATCTTCAGAATTCGGAAATCCATCTCGGTGCCGATGATCGCGTCGAAATCGCGCACCGGCCTGACATCGATCTGACTGCCGGGCAGGAAGGCGTCGACCCCTCCGAGATCGACCACCATGCCGCCCTTGATCCTGCGGGTGCAGCGGCCGCGAATGATCCCGTCTTCGGCGTAGACGTTCTTTACCCGTTCCCAGACGCGCATGAAATCGGCCTTGCGCTTCGAGAGCATCAATTGGCCTTCGCTGTCTTCGACGCTGTCGAGGTAGACGTCTATGGCGTCCCCGACCTTTAGTTCCGCCGGATCGTCGAACTCCTCGATGGCCAGAATACCCTCCGACTTGAAACCGATATCGACGGCGATTTCCTTTTCCGAGATCGCGATGATCTTTCCGGAAACGATCTCGCCCTCCTTGATCTCGGTAAGAGTTTCGCTGTAGAGCTTCTCGAGATCCTTGCGCTCCTCGGGAGAGTAGCTGAAGTCTTCGGGCAGATCTTCGAGCTTGATAAATTTTTCGCCTTCGCGCTCTTCGATTGTCGATCCGGAGAGACTTGGCTCGATATCGGTCAGCTCGAGCACCCTTGGCGGTTCGGGCTTCTCAGGGGCCTTCTCTTCGGCCTTTGCCTCTTCTGCTTCACCACTTTCGGCGTGAGAGGCATCTTTGGCTTCCGGTGTTTCGGCTTTCTCTTCGGGATCTGGTTGAGGGGGGGGTACCGTTGTTTTTTCTGTGGTTTCCGGGGTTTCTTCCGGTGTTGGGGTTTTGTCGTCAATGAACATTACTGCAGCCTCCTGGCATCTACCGTCGCGAAAACAATCTGTCTATCACGGCGGGGTTCGTGGGGGCGCTGTGAGGGAGATGCCGCAAAGGACTCCTCCGGGAAAGGTGGCCGTCGCGCTGCAATGCCCTGACAACGCTTGGGTACTCACGCTTCCACAACCGGACAGTCTCTGTCGCCTCCGTCAGGAAGAGACGAATCGCTGCCGGCGGTCTTCACAACACCGTCTTGATTTTTTTGATGTCTCAACAGGGCCTGCCCCTGCCGGCAAATGGACATCGGTTCGGTTTATCTTCGCCTCGCCGGAAAGGTCGAAATATGTCTCCCGCTGGTTGGCGGGGTGAAAGTATTGTGGTATCAATCCTCTCTCATTGTACGCACTTTGTCCATAATTGCTTCGGTGATCCGCCGATAGGCCTCCTTGCGGTGAGGGTTGTCCGCGAGCAGTTGCGCGAGATGGATGACTTTGCCGAAGGTGACCTTGATGCCGCCACGACGGAAAAGAGCTTTTTTCAGCTCGATGGTGCCGTCGATGCGTATCGGGAGGAGATCCGAGTTGCTCATCCGGGCGAGCAGCCCGACACCGGCTTTTGCCGCGATTCCATTCGTGTCACGGGAGCGCGTGCCCTCGGGGAAAATCAGGACGGCCATGTTTTCCTTCAGCTTGTTGGAAAGCGCTCGTATCGCCTCCTTGTCAGAACCGGAGCGACGGATGGGGATCGCGTTGTGATAACGGATATATTTACCGATCAGCCCTTTGAAAAGCTGAATCTTGGCCGCGAAATAGACTTCTCTCGGAATCGCAGCCCCGACGATCGGCGGGTCAAGGGTGGCGACGTGGTTCGAGACGAACAGCAGTCTCCCGCTGAGCGGCACGTTCTCGATCCCACGAATCTGAAGCCCGAAGAGGAGCCTCATGACGGTCTTTACCAGCATAGCGCTGAGCCAGTAGCCAAGGCGCATGGGTGCTTTTTTCATCTTGCAACCTCCTCGCCGAACACTTCGCGCGCCATTTCAATCACCCTCTCGACCTGTTCTTCGATCGTCAGCTCAGATGTATCGACCAGCTTCGCCCCGGGTGCAACCTTCAGGGGGTTATTGCTCCTGGTGGTGTCGCGCTTGTCGCGCATCGCGAGATCGGCGATTACATCCTCATAGCTTGCTTTGCGTCCCTGCTGTCGGTAGTCGGACAGCCGCCGCCGGGCTCTTTGCTCGAGATTCGCGTCAAGGTAAACCTTCAGACCGGCGTCAGGAAAAATTGCCGATCCGATGTCGCGCCCTTCGAGTACCGATGGGCTCCGGAGACCCAGCTCGCGTTGCAGTCCGGCCATCCTCTTACGAACGAGGGGGTGGGCGCTGACCAGGCTGCTCGCCCTGGAGACCTCCGGGGAGCGGACGGCTTCACTGATGTCTTCGCCGTCGAGCAGCACCCTGCTCGGCGAGCCCGGTCTTAGCTCGATCCCTACCTCGCCCGACATCGACCCGACAGCCTCCGCGTCTGCGGGGTCCAATCCGCATCTGATCACCGCGAGAGCGAGGGCGCGGTACATCGCGCCGGTGTCAATGTGTTGCCATCCAAGCCTGCGCGCGACTTCCCTGGCCGTGGTTGATTTGCCCGATCCCGAGGGCCCGTCTATGGCGATAATTGCTAAAGGGCGATTCATATTCTACGTCTCTTTGCAAGGCTTTTCGTATCTTGGCGGCGCGATAGAGCGTCTTGCCGGTTTCATTTCTCAGAGGCGCCCCTGGCGGCCTCGCGTACCGCCTCGGCGGCCAGCTCGAGCGAATGCCTTTTTTGCTCAGGAACCCCGCCGAGGATATCCTCGAGGTTTTCGGGCGTCAACCGCAGTGCCTCCTTCAGGTTTTTTCCCTTCGCCCATTCGGTGGCTGCCGATACGGAGGCGATGGTTCCGCTGCAGGCGCGCGCCTTGAACATTATTTCGCCGATACGCTCTTCGCTCAACTTGAGCGTGATCCGGATACGGTCGAAACAGCCGCCGCCTTTATACTCGACCTCGGCGATGCTGTCGGGCGCGTCGATCTCCCCGACGTTCCGGGGATTCTGGAAATGTTCCAGGTATGTCTCGGAATATTCCATCAGCCGCTCCGCCCCGGTTACAGGGTGCCGTAGGGCTTGTTCTCGGTCAGCTTAACCGTGACATGCAACACCCCGGGGAGGCTTTCAAGGTGCTCACGGGTCTCTTCCTCGATATTCTCGAAATACATTTCATCGGTTTCGCCCATTGTCAATTCGACGAAGACGCCGCCGCTCTCCACCTCGACGTGCCTGATCATGTTCATCTTCACGATGTTGATTCCCGTCTCCGGATGGATCACGTTGCGCAAGGCCCTGACCACAGTCTCCTTGTCTATCACAACCTCCGGCGGTTTGTAGTCATCGCCGAGCTGTTCGCGCTCCCAGTTGCGAATCGCCGCCTTGAGGCCGTTGATCGCGAGTACGCTGCAGTGAATCTTCACGGCGGGGAGACCGTCGAGCCGCTCGGTGATCATCTTCGGGGTCATTTTCTTGACCTCGTCGATATGCTTTCCCTGCGCCAGCCTGGTCGCCATGCTCGCCGTGGCGATGTTCGAAGCGCAGCCATACGAACGGAACTTAGCCTCCTTGATGATCTTCGTCTCGGGGTCGATCACCATGTTGTAGGTGATCATATCGCCGCATGCCGGACTGCCCTCGGTGGCGACGGCGTTGGCGTCTTTTATCTCGCCTACGTTCTTCGGATTGGTAAATTCGTCAATTACCTTCTGTGAGTACTTGATCGCCATAGTATAACCTTGTAGAGACAGGCAGCTCTGAGTTCAGGGTTGCCCGTTGTTATCGATGTTTCCGTGATTGATGAAGCCGCCGCGGCCTCAGCCCGACCGCCTCGTCGTAATCTATTCCCCCGCCTTTTTCCGGTAGAAGGTCTGTGCGTGCTCGCTGATACGTTCGCTGTGTTGTTCCGGAATGAAGGCGGTCATCCCCCGGAGCATTTCGACCGACCGCTTCGTCTCCTCGATCGCCCGTTCAACCTCTTCCCAGGTATTCAGCTTCGATAAGGTATAACGGATACTGCCGTGAGCCTCCTCGTGCAGCAGTCCGATCGAGGTCAAGACGTGCGATGGGACCAGCGACCTCGATGAGCATGCCGACCCGGATGAAACGTATACACCCGCGAGGTTGAGACGCATCAGGATCGCCTCGCCCTCAATGTAACGAAAGGTGATGTTCAGATTTCCCGGGAGACGTTCCGGCCCGATCGGTGGCCCGTTGAGACGGGTGTGTTCGATCGCCAGCAACTTCTCCGCGAGCACGCGGGTCAATTCCTCTACCTTCGGCATCACCTTCTCACGCTCTCGCAAGGCGATCTCGGCGGCTTTTGCAAACCCTACGATTCCCGGCACGTTTTCCGTTCCCGGACGCATGCCGTTCTCTTGGGGCGAGCCCTCGAAGTAGCGGCGCAGTTTGACTTTGCGTCGCATATACAGCGCTCCCACACCCTTCGGCCCGTGCATCTTGTGTGAGTTGAGGCTGGCGAGATCCACCGGCAGAGAATCGAGATCGAGTAGTATTTTCCCGAACGATTGAGCGCAATCAACATGGAAAACGACACCCTTTTCCCTGCAGATTTCACCGAGCGCCTTCAGGTCCTGAATCGTCCCGATCTCGTTGTTTCCGTGGATTACGCTGACCAACAGCGTATCATTCCGGATCGCATCGCGCAGGTTGTCGTGGTCCACCTTGCCGTTTTCATCCACGGCGAGCTCGCTGACTTCAGCCCACCCCTCCTTTTTCCAGCGGTTAAGAACATTGCGTACCGATGCGTGTTCGATCGGCGACATGATTGCGTGACGTTTCTCCGGGTGCATCAGTCGCAGGCCGTTGAGCGCGATGTTGTTCGCTTCGGTCGCGCCCGAGGTAAATATTATCTCTTCCGGTCTCGCGCCGGCACGGTCGGCGAGTATCTCGCGCGAGTCATCGAGTACTGTCTCGGCGTCGAGGCCGAGTTTGTGAAGCGAAGCGGGATTGCCGTATCGCTCGGAGAAAAACGGCATCATCGCCTCGACAACCTCCGGAAGCATCGGTGTACCGTCGCCGTTGTCGAGATAGATTTCGGTCTTGTCGCTATCGCTCATTTTACTGCCTGTTCAACCCAATGGTTTCTTCTTCCGGATTCGTTTGGAACCTTGCTTTATTCAAACGGAGAAAGTAGCGATTTTTCCTTCGTGAACCAACTTTACGAAAGGCTTTCCAGGGTTATTGGAGATCGGAAAAACAGTGGGTACTAACGCTGTGTGCGGATCTCAAGTAACGCTTGAAAATCTGCGGGTGTAAAAGCAACGTCCTTCACCGGGAAACGGTCTCGCTGGATTATCCACCTTCTCGATGCGCGACGTTTCCGTAAAAGAGGTGAGCGAGCTGAAGTGTCGCCTCCTGAATTCGTGGGAGATCATGCGACAGTAGTTCGCCAAGCTCGCCCGCTTCGACGGAGATTCCGTGTCGCTCCTCGATGAGGATTTCCAGCAGGGCAATCCGCTGGAGCATCTTTTCTGTCGCCTCGGTCAAACCCTCTGGAGAGGCGCTCTCGAACAGGCGCAGCAGGATCGCGCGTGTTTGAGTGGCGCCATAGGGGTTCTCACCGGCAGCCAGAGATTCAGAGAGTGAATCGGGCAAATCTGCACCTTGTATTGAAGTTGAGCATATTGGGGCCGGATCGTGACATGGCAACCCTGAAAACCACTGCCGATATCAACCGATTCCTAGTTTCTCTTTGGCAAAATCGCTCATCATGTTCGCGTTCCAGGACGGCTCGAAGGTGACTTCTATCAGTACGTCTTTGACCCCATCAATGCCCATGATGGCCGACTCCGCTCCTTGAGCCAGCGTCTGTCCCAGCGGACAACCCGTCATGGTCAGAGTCATGACCACGTGTACCTCGTTGTCCTCATTGATCTTTACGTCGTATATCAGACCGAGGTCGACGATATTCAAGCTGACCTCAGGATCATTTACCGTTGACAACGCGTCCATTACCTGTTGTTCGGTTACACTCATCTTCGCCTTCCGTATGTTTATTGATTATTTATCGATGTCTTTCCAAATGTTCTCAGCGATCTGGAGGAAGATATCCGCAATCTTACCATTGGCTGCGGCTACTGGTTTTCCGGCGTCCGATCCTTCGCGGATATCGCTTTGCAGCGGAATCTCGCCGAGGAACGGAACCTGCAACCTGTCCGCCTCTCGCCGTGCCCCTCCCGAGGCGAAAATATCGTATCGCTTGCCCGTGTCCGGTGCGAGGAAGTAGCTCATGTTCTCAACGAGTCCGAGAATCGGGACCTCTACCTTCTGGAACATTGCGATTCCTTTGCGTGCGTCCACCAGTGCGAGTTCCTGAGGCGTCGTGACTATCACCACGCCGTCGAGTTTTATCTTCTGGGCGACGGTGAGCTGGACGTCCCCGGTGCCTGGAGGCATGTCGAGAACGAGGATGTCGAGTTCACCCCAGGCGACATCGCGCAGGAGCTGTTCCACCGCGCTTGAGACCATCGGCCCACGCCAGACGAGAGGCGTATTCGCATCCACCAGCACGCCCATCGACATCGCTTTGATCCCGTATGCTTCCATCGGCTTGATTTTTTTCTCGCCCTCCGCCTGCTCGGGTTTATCAGGCAGTCCGAGCAGCATCTGAACCGAGGGACCGTGGATGTCGGCGTCCATTAAACCCACCTGCCTGCCGAGTCGTCCGAGGGCGATTGCCAGGTTGGTGGCTACCGTTGATTTCCCGACGCCACCCTTGCCAGAGGCGACGGCAATGACATGTTTGGCTGTCGGGACGAGGGGTTCAACTTGTTTCGCGGGCTCTCGGCGGGATTGAGGGCTCATATACTCGGTGTGCACCTGGACCGCCTTGACTCCCGCATCGCCGAGTACCTGCTGAACATCTTCGCTGACCTTCTGCGAGATCGACTCATCCGAAGTCGAGAATTGCAGCCATAATTCAGCCTCTTTGCCTCGTACCTCGATTCTGCGAACAATGCCGAAAGAGACGATATCCCGGCTGAATCCGGGGTAATTCACCCGTTTTAACAGCTCTTCGATTTGTTTTTCGTTCATTTGTTTGTCTCTTGAACTCATAATTCCCGTGCTTATCATCTTGATCGAGGCGGCACCTGACAGGAACGGTTTGTTCCAACGGAAGTCCGGCACCGTTAAGTACAATATGTGGTAAAATGTACTATCCCTCGTTCTCAGGCGAAACCGTGCCAGAGGAGTCACCGAGCCGGTAATGCTGTTCTCTTTTGCGCGGTGGCGCTCAGCCTTTGGAAAAGGTTGCTCCCGTTTCATAAGTTAGTCAGCATGGCCGACTAGGGAGGTGAGTTGCGTGCTGCATGCGCGTATCTCAAACTGCAGACGGCTTCACAACGCACCATTGAATTGACACGCGGGTTCCACCAGTCGCCGAAGTGAAAGGCATACGCTGAAGGTTCTTCGGAGAGATTTCTAAACCCGGGCGATATCCATTATGGACAGGGACATCTTGCTGCTGGCAATCGTCAGCGAAAACAGCCAGACTGTCAAACAACTTCGTGAACAACTCGAGGAAGTTGAGGGTATCTCCGTTTCAATTGAGGAGTTCCATACCCTGGACTCCAGCAGAGCGGCGATAGAAAAAGGAGATATTGACCTTGTGCTGATAGACGAGGACTTGGCGTCGGCTTCGGATTTTTCCATTCTGAAGCATCGTGAGGAATGGCCATACTCGCCTCAGTTTTTAGTGATAATCAACCGTGATAATGCCGAAACACGTCTGAAATTTCTCGAGTCGGGAGCGCTGGGTACAATTGTGCGCAAACATGTTGGCACTTCCATTCTTAGACGGATGATACAGCATGCCTGCATCTTTGCTCTCCGCTGCCGGCTCGCATACGAGCATATGAAGATGCGGAGGCTGATACTCGAAGACAAGGTCGAAGGCGCCGCGTTCGTGGATGTGGACGAGAACTTCGTCGATTGCAATCCGTCGGCGGAGGATATCTTCGGTGTTCCGCCGGGGTCGCTGGTTGGCCGCAACTTGAGCGAGTTCATCGACGGAGAGTTACTGAAGATGGTGGAGAGCAAGATCGATTCGCGAAGGCGTGGCGAGCGTGGCACCTATGAGCTCGAAATAACCCGTCTCGACGGAGAAAAGAGGGATTTGCTCGTAACCGTCACCCCGAGATTTGATCAAAGCGGCAACTACACGGGAGCATACGGGATCTTCATTGACCGTACGGAACACAAGGAGATGGCCGAGGAGCTGGAGCGGACTGCCCGTCAACTCAGTGAGCGGGACAACCAGCTTGAGCAGGCGCGCGAAGAGCAGGAGCGCGCGCGCAAAGTGGTCGAGGAGGCTGCGAGGGAACTCCAGCGGGCCTATCAGGAGGCGGCGAAAGCAGGAATCGAGGCCGAAAGCGCGAGCGAGGCGAAGGACCGGTTTTTCGCCAATATCGGCCATGAGATTCGCACGCCGATGACCTCGATTATCGGATTCGCCAAGCTGTTAAAGTCGAAGGTCACCGATCATGAATCGCTGGTGTACATCGATCACATTCTTACCTCGGGGATGCACCTGCTCACCCTGCTCAACGATGTGCTTGACATCAGCAGAATTGCGGTGGGGAAGTTCGAAATAAATCCAAAGCCGGTCTTTCCGGAGTATCTTGTCGCCGATGTGATGGAGCAATCTCGACCGGATGCCGAGCAAAAAGGATTGAAACTACGCGTCGGCACGAAGGATCTACCCCAGAGAGTGATGATGGACGAGGATCGCGTCCGGCAGGTATTGACCAACCTCTTGGTCAATGCCATCAAGTTCACCGAGGAGGGCGAGGTCGAACTGTCCGTTGGAATCGGGCGCGATGGAAAGGGATTGATCTTCACCGTTCGGGACACCGGGCCGGGGATTCCGGAGGAGGAGAGGGAGAAAATCTTCGAGCCGTTCTACCGGATGCGCGAGACAGGGAGATCGCCGAGCGAGGGAGCGGGGCTCGGCCTGGCGATCACTTCACGCCTTGTGTATGCAATGGGAGGCGGAATCGAGCTGGAAAGCGAACCGGGCGAGGGTACGAGGTTTACCGTAATACTGCCATGCGAATTTCTCGAGCTGGAGAGTGATGAGCGGGCTGGTATCGCCGAAACCATGATCGTTCCCGAACCCCTCGAGGGATTGAAGGTACTTATCGCTGACGATCACCCTCCGAACCGCGCTCTCATACGGCATATTCTTGAGGAGGTCGGGCACACCGTGGTCCTGGCGCGAGATGGCGAGGAGGCGGTTGAAGCGTTCCGACGAGAGGCATTCGACTTGTTGGTTCTGGACATGCAGATGCCCGTTATGGATGGATACCAGGCTATACGCCGCATCCGCTCGCTTCCCGGCGGAGACAGGGTTCCGATCATCAGCATTACCGCCTATGCGATGAAGGAGGACCGCGAAAAGTGCCTTGCTGCCGGAGCGGATGATTACATTGCGAAGCCTTTCGATCCCGATGACCTGCTCTCACTGGTCGAGAAGCACACCAAGGATGGTGCCAAGTACGCGTCGCAGCCGGCTCCAGACCCGGAGCTCGATGAATTGCGGCGTCAGTACCTGCAGGATCTGATCGAAAAGGCCGAGATACACCTTGAAAAAGAGCCGTCTCCTGAGGAAATCAAGGTCTGGGGCCACCGCATCGCCGGCAGCGCGGGCTCGTTCGGATACAACGAGTTATCGGTATTGGGCAGGCTGCTCGAACAGGGGGATCCCGCATCTGACCGGCAATGGGTTACGAGCATGATCAACCGTCTCATACGCAAGGCCCTCGACGCCCTGAATGCCTTGACAGACGCGGGAGAACATGATCCGGTCAGAAACGATAGCTGACCTCCAATGCACCGAAATCGATTCGGAAAGAGCGAGTTATGATCAGGCCTGACAATGGACGGGTGACGTCATGACGCTTGGATCGGGTGTTGATACTGCTCCTCTCGATGATCCTGCTCGCGGGCGAGGGGACTCTTGTCCTGCCCCTGATGGACTATCGAGATTGACCGGCCGACCTCCAGACGACCCCGCAGGACTGTCTTGGAATCATTGGTGCCGCACAGGCGTGGATGCAGAACGGCGGGAAGGAACCGGGCAATGTAGCGGCGGAGAAAGCCGGATCGCGTTTCGAAGATATTGGTTATGACACCGGCGCCGGTCCCGACGGTCTGACGATGGTCACTCGAAACGGTCGTTTCGAGTTGATTTCGAGCAAAGACGGCTCAGGCTTCGATCTGGTCGTGGAGAGTAATGGTGGAGAACAGATCGTTTGCCGCCGGGCCGGTCTTGGCGCGGCGCCGGATCCCCGGATTCTCTGAGAGGAGCAGGGATCAGGCCGCACTACGTGGTCCGCTCGCGCCTTTGATGCGGGGGAACAGGGACGGCTGTCTTGCCAGACTGAGGGGATGGATTTTATCTTAGTAATTCATGTTGACGAAATCGACAACCGGGTAAACCGATTGAAAAGGGCCTGATTCCATGGAGAAAGTCGTCGAATGTGTCCCGAACATCTCGGAGGGACGAGACCGTTCGATCATCGATGCCTGTGCCGGCGCTGCCGCCGAGGTGGATGGTTGCAGCCTGCTGGATGTTGATCCCGGAGCGGATACCAACCGGACCGTAATCACCCTGGCGGGCGGTTCCGAGGCGGTCCTCGAGGGCGCTTTCCGCCTGATCGAAGCGTCCCGTCAACTGATCGACATGAGCAAGCATACGGGAGCCCATCCTCGAGCGGGGGCAACCGATGTCTGTCCCTTTGTCCCGGTCGCGAATATGACGATGGATGAATGCGTCGAGTTGGCCCGACGGCTGGGTGAGCGCGTCGGCGAGGAGCTCGATGTACCGGTTTACCTTTATGAGTATGCCGCCTCCAGGGAGGAGTGGCGTAACCTCGCGGAGGTCCGAAAGGGCGAGTACGAGGCGTTGCCGGGGAAGATGAAGGACCCGAACTGGAAACCCGATTTCGGTCCGCAGGAGTTCCGGCCGAAATTTGGAGCGGTACACATCGGCGCGCGAAAATTCCTTATCGCTTACAATATCAATCTGAACACGCGCCATGCACGCCTTGCAAAGGACATTGCGCTGATCATCCGCGAGAAAGGACGGGTCAAGCGGGATCGTACGCGGAAAATCATCCAGGATAAGAGTGGAAAGACAATCAAACTTCCGGGCCTCTTCAAGAACTGCAAGGCCGCCGGCTGGTACCTCGATGAATTCAAACAGGCGCAGGTGACCATGAACCTCACCGACCCGGATGTCACCGCCCCGCACCAGGTGTTTGACAAGGTGAGCGATCTGGCCGCCGAAATTGGCCTTCGAATCACCGGGAGCGAAATCGTCGGGCTTGTCCCGCTCAAGCCGATGCTCGAAGCGGGCCGCTTCTTCCTTGAGAAGCAGAAGCGGAGTACCGCCGTCGACGATCATGAACTGGTGAGGGTGGCGATCGAGTCGATGGGTCTCAACGATATGAGCGGGTTCGATCCCGACAAGAAAATAATCGAATACGCGATAGCCGGAGACGGTTCGGGTAAACTGGCGGGAATGACGGTCGCCGGATTCGCCGATGAGCTGGCGAGTGAATCGCCCGCTCCGGGGGGTGGAAGCGTTTCGGCGCTGGTTGGGGCACTTGCCGCCTCACTGGCGGCAATGGTATCCAACCTGACCCACGGAAAGTTCGAGTACAAGCCGGTATGGGAGGAGATGGTTGACGTCGGGACCCGGGGACAGGCGCTCAAAGACAAGCTGCTCAAGGCGATTGATGACGACACCGAAGCCTTTAACGCCGTTATGGCCGCGATGCGTATGCCGAAGAAAACGGACGAGCAGAAAGCCGCACAGGCGCTTGCGCTGGATGAGGCCAACATGGCGGCCACGCGGATTCCCTACAGCGTAAGTGAAATGTCCCTCGCCTGCTTCGATTTGATCGATGCGGTTGCGGCGAGGGGAAACCCGAACAGCATCTCCGATGCAGGTGTTGCGGCGCTCTGCGCGCGTACTGCAGTATACGGCGCGGCGCTCAATGTCAGGATAAACCTGCCCGGCATAGAAAACGAATCCTTCAGGAAGGAAATGCTCGAGGGGGTTGAGCGCATGACTCAGGAGGCGGAGAAACGGTTGAAAAATGTGATGCATAGAGTAAATAAAACCCTTGCCCGCGAAGAATGAAGTGAATATTTTTAGAACTGCTGGACGAGATAACATGAATCGAGTGGTTCTGCTTGTTGCAAAGCGTTTGTATTCAAGGCGGTTTTGCGTCGTTGTGGTGGTTCCACAGCAAGCGAAACCAACGCAGAAGACAGCCGCTTGGCGTCAAGCCCTTCGGGAGCGCGCCACACAGCACACTGCTTCGTTGCTCCTTCTTGAAATAGCTCCGCTATTCCTGCGGCGTCGCGCCTTGCGTTGAGCTGTGTGGCGCAGTTCAGAACAGGTCGATTCATGTGATCTCGTCCACTAGGAGTCTACTGCGGGTTGTCATTGTGCACTCGGCGATAAAACTATTACGTTCGGTGTGCATTTACTGTGTGTAGCATCGCGAGGAGGATTTATCGAGCCCCTGGTTAGCACAGAAAGACGTGGAAATGTGGTAATAGCGCGACTCGTCGGCCGTGTCGAGGCCGAATATGTCGATGAATGCTGCAGTAAGGTCTCCAAGGCGACCGAGGGCGCAAAGTACCTGTTGATGGACCTGGCCAACCTCGACTTTATATCTTCCAACGGCCTTCGGGGCATCCTTAAGATCCAGCTGGAGTTGAAGGAGAAGGGAAGCGAAATGATTTTGGTTCGCCCGAATTCCAACGTTCGCCAGATTTTTGATGCCGCGAGCATTGGCGAGAAATTCATGATTTCCTCTTCGCTGGAATCCGCGCTCAAACTCTGTGGTGAAGGCAAATAGGACAAACCATACCGTTTACAACCCGATGATTCTTTCCGACGAAACCTATTAAGCGATTCGCATATTCCAAATTTGAAAGCATGGAAAGGGATAATCGTGAAGGACCCCAGGCACGAAAAACTTGCAGAGCTGCTGATAAACTACTCTTGCGAGGTAAAGCAAGGCGAGAAGGTGCTGATCGAGGCTTACGACACGCCCCTGGAATTTCTGGAAGCCCTGGTCAAGGCGGTATGCCGCGCGGACGGCTATCCACTGCTTGAAATCAAGCACAACCGCTTGATTAAATGCCTGCTGGAGAGCGCCTCGAAGGAGAGCCTCGCCGACATCCGGGACGCCGAGCTGCACCGGATGAAAAACATGGATGCCTATATCGGCGTACGGGGTTACGAGAACGCCAAGGAGCTGAGCGGTTTGCCATCCGAAAAGAACAAGCTCTGGAGCACCGAGATATTTCAGCCGGTTCATGGCGAAGAGCGGGTTGTGAACACGAAATGGGTGGTATTGCGCTACCCGACAGCGCCGATGGCGATGATGGCCAACATGTCGACCGAGGCCTTCGAGGATTATTACTTCAAGGTCACCACCGAAGTCGATTATCAGAGGATGTCGGAGGCGATGGACCCCGTCGAGGAATTTTTACGGAAAGCTGAGCGCGTACAGATCAAGGGTCCAGGAACCGACATCTCCTTTTCAATAAAGGGGATCGGCGCCGTCAAGTGCGACGGCCGCAGAAACATACCCGATGGCGAGGTCTATACCTGTCCGGTTCGCGAAAGCGTTAACGGTACGATTGCCTACAATGCGCCATCGAGCTACCACGGCTTCACATTCAAGGATGTCAAGCTCCGCTTCGAGAACGGCAAGGTCGTCGAGGCGAGCGCGAATGATACGAAGAGAATTAACGAGGTCTTCGATACCGATGAGGGTGCGCGTTATATCGGCGAATTTGCCCTTGGCTGCAACCCGATGATCGATTTCGCAATGGATGAAATCCTCTTCGACGAGAAGATCGGCGGTTCCTTTCATTTTACGCCGGGTAATGCCTATGACGACACGGATAACGGCAACCGTAGCGCGATCCATTGGGATCTGGTATGCATCCAGACGCCGGAATATGGTGGTGGCGAAATCTACATCGACGGGAAGCTGATACGAGAGGATGGTGTTTTCGTGCACCCGGAATTCAAGGGGCTGAACCCTGAAAACCTGGTTATCTAACGCGTTGTTTGACAGCTAAAGCTATTGAATTCAATCCTGTATCGACATTTATACTTATGGCTATAAGCAGATTTCAAAACTGAGCCCGGATACGATCCGGGCTCTTTTATCGACATCTGAATTCTTATAGGTGTATTCCATCATAACTTCAGGGGGGAGGTTGTACCCAGCCGTTTTCCAGGCCGAATTTGTGCATTGCCTGAACGGCCAGTTCATATTCAATGGCGGTGAGGCGATAGCATAGCCTGTCGTTTTCGCGTGCCCGGTGCGAGGGAAAATACTGAGACATCAGGCTGATATATGTATTGCGATCAACCTCTTCTGCGATAAAGCGCAGTGCCTTTTCGCTGGCCGATTGATTCGACGGAAGAACGAGGTGACGGACTATCACTCCGCTGGAAGCGATGCCGTTTGGATCTGTAACCAGCACACCGACCTGACGGTGCATCTCTTTCAGGGCCTGACTGGCTTGGGTGAAGTAGTCGTCGATGCTCGAGACCATGCCGGCTTCATCCGCACCATATTTTAAATCAGTGAGGTAAATGTCAACCAATCCGTCGAGCAGGCGTAGTGCTTCAACCCCTTCGTAGCCGCCGCAATTGTAGACAATCGGTATTTTCAGCCCCTGGTCCCACGCCAGAATCAAAGCTTCGACGATCCCGGTAAGTTGAGGGGTCGGTGTGACCAGGTTGATATTGTGCGCTCCCGCGTATTCCAGTTCGAGCATACGTTGCGCTACCCTGACAGCCGTCTCCGCTTTACCGGCGTGGAGTTGGCTAATCGGATAATTCTGGCAGAAAAGGCAAGAGAGGTTGCAGCCCGCGAAGAATATCGTCCCGCTTCCGATCCACCCCGAGAGCACCGGCTCTTCGCCTGGATGGAGGTGTGAGCTCGAGACCAGGAGACGGCTGTCGAGACCGCACTCACCGGTCTCTCCTTTGAACCTGAGGGCTTTGCATTCACGCGGACATAGTCGGCAGGAGGCCATCAGCCTTTTTAGCTTGTTGAGCCTCTTCTGGGCTGTTTCCGCGCGTTTTTCATGGGGAATCGGTGCCATTTTACGACACGATGCTTGAGACCGGTATCACAGTTGTTCTCCCTCACCAGCCTTAGATTAACTTGACAGGTTTTCTGGCCACCTCTACCTTTAATAAAGTAAATCATAGAGTGAACGTATAGGAGCCCGAATTTTGAAGAGTTGTCGTAATTCGTTTCGACCGATTCTCCAATCGGTTGTGGTTTTCGCCCTTGTTTTTTCCCTGCCTTGGTCGGTTAAGGCGCTGAGGCCGGGAGGGCAGGGTCGGCAAAGCATTAAGGCGTTGGAGAAACGAGCTGAAAGGCGACCATGGTTGGATTTGGGCGATCGCAGGATCTCGGCGCGTGAAGGCGTAACCCTGGCTCTCTACAATATCAGGGAGCCGTCGCAATCGGCCGACCCGGCGGAGGGCGCCCGTTTGTTCTTCGAATCGCATCGACGGCTCTTTGGGGGCGAGGCGACGGTGGAACAACTCCGGCTCTTGGAGGTACGCCGGAGTCCTGCTGGATTTCATGTCCAGTTGCGCCAGGAGTTTCGCGGCCTGCCGGTTTATAATGCCTTTTACAGCTTGACTATCGACCGGCAAAACCGGGTGAGAATGGTTGTCGCCAATCCAATAGAAGATTTCTTTGTATCAGACATCACACCGGGTTACAGCGCTGATGATGCGATCGAGAGGTCGAGAAGACTGCTCGCGGTTAAATCCGGTGAATCGGTTGTTCCCACCGCCCGACTTGTCGGCTATCGTGATTCTGAGGGTATTGATCGCCTGGCGTATCAGGTTTCCCTGGTCTGCGCCGATCCACTTGGCGACTGGGAGGTGATCCTCGATGCAATTAGCGGTGAACACCTTGAGACGTTGAATAGAATGAAGTTTGACAGAGGCGCCGGCTATGTTTTCGATCCTGATCCATTAACCTCGGCGAATCTCCTTTACGGCGATTTTCCTTATTATGATCTGGGCCCGCTGAACAAGCCCCTGGTTCCAATGCGGGACTTTGATGACGCCGACACCTGGGTGCTGAATTGGCAGAGGTTCGAGGTAACCCTTTTGGACATCACTTTTGAGGATGGCGCATACCGGCTCAAAGGACCTTATGTCGAGGTCGTGGATTTTGAACCTCCCCATATCGCCCCCGTGGTAAATGCCATAAGCGCGGATTTCCACTTCACTCGCGGTCAGTCCGGCTTTGAAGATGTGATGGTTTACTATCACATAGACTTGGCGCAACGGCACTTGCAGTCGCTTGGTTTCACGGGTGACATGGGAATTCAGGATAGACCGATAATTGTGGATTCGCATGGAGTCGACGGCGAGGACAACTCGTACTACAATCCCTCGACCAATCGAATCTCTTTTGGAGAGGGGGGTGTTGATGATGCCGAGGACGCTGACGTGATCCTTCATGAATATGGCCATGCCATCCTCTCCGGGATCCATGGATCCGTCTGGGGTGGTGGGGATACGGATGCGATGGGCGAGGGGTTCGGTGATTATTGGGCCGGGACTTTCAGTGCGAGGCGAAGTCTCTTCGGCAGCAACCGGGTGTTCAACTGGGATGGGCATAACGAGTTCTGGAGCGGACGGCGGTTGGACAATCCCGGGGATTATCCGGACGACTGGAGCGACCGGGACATCTACGACAACGGGGAGATCTGGTCGTCTGCGCTGTGGCAGATACGGTCGATTATGGACCCGGACAGCGCCGACAAGCTGATAGTCCAGCATAGTTACCTGCTCGGCTATGGTGCGACCGTGAAAGATGCCGCCGTAGCGCTGCTCGACGCCGATCTGGACCTCTACGATGGCAAAAATCAGAGTACTATCATTGAGATTCTTACTGCCAAGGGTTTCATCCCGGCGGTGACGGCTCGAGAATTCGCCGTTGTCCCGATGGATTTCTCTGTCGCGCCAGCCTTCCCCAATCCGTTTAATCATACCACTACATGGAAGATCAGACTCCCGCGGACAACGGATCTGAAGCTGACCGTCTACGATCTGCTTGGCCGCGTGGTGGATCGGCGTAGCTTGTTGAGCCTGAGGGCCGGGATCCATCGGATATCATGGACAGCGAACCAAAGCCTCCCCTCAGGTATGTATTTTGTTTCCATTGACGCCGGTCCGAGTGAACACGCATTCGTCAAAATTGTCCTTATGAAGTGATGTCTGGCATCCCCGGGGAGTCGAAGAAGTCATAAAAACCGTTGATTGACAAATTTGGTGTGAAGCACGATGTCAGGGTATGCCTGGTCAGCGCTGACGATCAGCTATTCCGGTCTCAGCTTTGCACGAGGACAGGCACGATATTTAAGGGCGAGCGCAAGCTCTCGTTCACTAGTGGAATCAGGCCGTATTTTGGCGTATTAAGACCTAAACAGGCCGTATCAGCAGTAAACAGGACCCCAAACTTTGAAATGGAGAGAGATCGAAAATGGAAAAGACGGTGGTCGTCCCGACGATATCATGTGGTCATTGCGTACTGACGATCGAGCGGGAGCTGCGGGAACTTGAAGGAATCACCGGCGTTGTCGGGGACGAGAACGCCAGGACGGTAAAGGTGTCATGGCAGGAGCCGGCGTCATGGGAGTCGATTGAGATGACCCTCCGCGATATAGGGTACCCACCTGAAAAATGACCGATACGAGTGAAACCAGCAGCGCCCGGGTCTCGCGCGAGATTGAACTTCCGGTGATCGGCATGACCTGTGCAAACTGTGCCGTAACGGTCGAGCGGACGCTGAAAAACAAGGTCGCAGGTGTCAGCGATGCGGTTGTGAACCTCGCAAGTGAATCGGTTGTCGTACAGTACGATGAAAACCTTGTCGGTTTGGAGACGATGGCCGAGACGGTTCACCGTGCCGGGTACAAACTGGTGCTCCCCTCAAGGGAGGGCGAGTTCGAGGATGCTGAGGCAACCGCCCGCCGCGGGGAGATAGCGAAGCAAAACCGAGCATTTCTGGTCGGCCTGCTCTTCACCGTTCCGCTTGTATTGCTCAGCATGGGGCGCGATGCCGCGCTGTTCTCCGGCTGGGCGCACGCCGCGTGGGTGAATTGGCTGTTCCTGCTGCTCGCCACTCCGGTGCAGTTCTATACCGGCCTTGGATACTATTCGGGCGGATGGCGGAGTTTGCGTGCCGGTTCGGCGAACATGGATGTGCTCGTCGCCCTTGGTTCGTCAACCGCTTATCTATATTCGCTTGCGGTTCTCGTGGTGCCCGGAGCAGGCGGACATGTCTATTTCGAGACCTCGGCGCTGATTATCACGCTCATCAAGCTGGGCAAACTGCTCGAGGCCCGAGCGAAAGGGAGCACGTCGAAGGCGATACGCTCCCTCATGGACCTCGCGCCGAAAATGGCCCATCTGGTAATCGAGTCGGATAAAATAGAATTTGTCCCCGCGGAGAGCCTGAAGAGGGACGATGTTGTCATGGTTCATCCGGGAGAATCGTTCCCGGTGGATGGTGAAGTTGTTGCTGGAGAATCCGCTGTAGATGAGAGTGCGCTCACCGGCGAATCCGTGCCTGTAGACAAAACGAAGGGTGACGAGGTCTTTGGGGCGACGGTGAATCTGAATGGCTTGCTTCGGGTTCGTGCGACAGGGGTTGGCAGGGATACCGCGCTGTCGCGGATAGTCGAGCTGGTGCGTAAAGCCCAGGCGAGCAAGGCACCGATCCAGAGGCTCGCTGACAAGGTGGCGGCGGTGTTTGTCCCGGTGATAATCGGGGTGGCGGTGGTCACTTTTTTACTATGGTGGCTGCTTGGCGGTGATCCGGTGGCGGCGATGATACGCATGGTCGCTGTGCTCGTGATCGCCTGCCCCTGTGCTCTTGGGTTGGCGACACCGACGGCGGTAATGGTTGGCATGGGCAAGGGCGCGTCGGTTGGGATTCTGTTTCGCAATGCCGAGGTCCTGGAGTTGGCGCATGGTTTGAAAACGGTTCTGCTGGACAAGACCGGAACGATTACCAGCGGCGAGTCGGAGCTCGTAAAGATCGAGCCTTTCGAGGGAATCGACGCGAATAAACTGCTGGCACTCGCTGCGGGTGCGGAGTCGGCTTCAGATCACCCAATTGCGAGGGCCATTGTCAGGGGGGCAGAGCAGCGCGGAATATCGATAGCTTCGCCGGACTCCTTGACAGCGCAGGCCGGTTTCGGTATCGAAGCGATCATTGACGGCAAGACGGTGAGGATCGGCAAGCCCTCGTGGTGGACGGAAAAAGACCTTCTGCAGGGCGAAATCAGCGAAAGGATCGATCGCCTTGCCGATGAAGGGAACGCCGTGATCGTCGTTGGTACCGGCCAAGAGTTGCTGGGCCTGCTTGCGGTTAGCGACCGTGAGAAAACCGGCGTTCGCGAAACTATTTCCGAGTTGCGCTCGATGAACTTGGAGATCGTGATGGTCACGGGCGACAACGAGCGGGCGGCCAGGGCAATCGCCGAGCGAGTCGGAGTAGATCGTGTTCTCGCCGAGGTACTTCCGGAGGAGAAGGAGCGGGCCGTGCGTTCTGAACAGGAGCGTGTAGGGTGTGTGGCGATGGTCGGTGATGGTATCAACGATGCCCCTGCTCTGGTCCGCGCAGATGTCGGCATCGCTATCGGCGGAGGCACCGACGTCGCCATGGAATCGGCGGATGTCGCGCTTGTGGGTGGTGATCTGAGCGGCGTTGCGAGGGCGATAAGATTGTCGAAAATGACCCTGAAAACGGTAAAAGAGAACCTTTTCTGGGCGTTTTTCTACAATATTGCCCTCGTACCAGTGGCGGCCGGCGTGCTCTTCGGAGTCGGTTGGGTTCCGGGTTTTCTGCGCCAGTTGCATCCAGCGCTGGCCGCAGCGGCAATGGCTTTCTCGAGCGTTACCGTGGTCTTGAACAGCCTCAGGCTGGCGGGTCGTCGCTTGGTATGACCATACCTCTCGTCGGGGCAATATTTAGTGCCCTACGCCTCGTTATTTCCATCGCATGTGTATCTTATCCGCTTCATGTTGATTGACGGTTAGCGGGAAAACAGGAGCAAATGCCAAGCATCCCCTTTTATGGCGAGATACTCTCGCTGTCCACGGCCTTTGTCTGGGCGATGGCTGTAATCCTGTTCAGGAAGAGTGGCGAAACAGTCCCTCCGATCGGCCTCAATCTCTTCAAGAACATCCTCGCCTTCCTGCTGATACTGCCGACAATGGTGCTGATGGGTCAAGCCTTGGTTGTCGAGGCGTCCCTCTCGGACTACCTCCTCTTGTTCGCCAGCGGCGTAATCGGTCTTGGGGTTGCGGACACCCTGTTTTTCATGTGTCTCAATCGTCTTGGCGCGGGCCTGACCGCGATCGTCGACAGCCTCTACAGTCCGTCCATAATCTTTCTCGCGATGATTTTTCTCGCCGAAACTCTCACCGGATGGCAGATTGTCGGTGCTGTGCTCATCGTTTCAGCGGTGTTGAGTGTAACCTGGCGCAGGCGCAAAAGCCCGATCTCCCAGAAAGATCGCCTCTTCGGGGTTATTTTCGGCGCGCTGGGGATGATAGCGCAGGCGGTGGGCATAGTCATGATCAAGCCTCTTCTCAACCGGTCGCCGGTGCTCTGGGTAGTGGAACACCGGCTTGCCGGTGGAATATTTGTGCTCTTTCTCGCAGTGCTGTTGCATCCTAAGCGTCGCGAAATTGTGGACTCCGTGCTGAAGACCCGGGCTCCGGGATATATGGTTTCCGGTTCGTTTCTCGGCGCTTACCTCGCGGTGATGCTCTGGATGGGTGGCATGAAGTACACACTGGCCTCGACCGCCTCGGCGCTTAACCAGACGAGCAATGTCTTCATTTTCATCCTTGCGGCGGTTCTGCTTCAGGAACCGATAAACCTGAAACGCCTCGTTGGAATTGCCCTTGCAGTTGCCGGGGTTTTACTAGTCACTTTCATGGGCTGATTCCCTGCAAGAAACGAAGGGCGTCACATTAAGAATCGGTTGGGAGGGAGAATCCGACGGCTTGGGATCGCATCTAATTTAATAAGGGTGGCAGGAAAAGGGCGGAACGGTCATGCTCCCGGAGCGGGAAGGATTGCAGGAACTCGTAGAGGGTCATAATCGTGTTGTAGTTATGTCTGTGGGAAGCAAAGAGAGACCGTAGGCGGTGAAAGAGAAAATTGCAAATCGACTGAAAGATTTTTACATTAAGAGTTTGTGTGAGGCTGAGGATGAGAAGGCGCGTTATAAAAAACATCTTGAACGGCACGGTTGTATTGATGCTCGCCGTTTTCTTTGTCGGCGTCGGTATTTTGTTCACCGCCCGTTTGAACTGGACCACGGCGAGTTCGGCGGTCGAGGTGGACTCAAGAGACACAGAAAGCACCCCGACTTCATATGCCAGACTGGCTTCCCAGGGATCCGCCGCCGGAGGGTCGATTCCGGAAAGCCCGTTTGTCGTGGTAGCGGAACGCTTGAAACCCGCGGTAGTCAACATCACTGCGGTGCGCAATCAGGGAGTCGATCCGCACCAGGGATTTTGGGATCTTGAGCCGTTCCGCGAGTTCTTCCGAGACCGGATTCCGGACCGCGAGCCCCAAAGACACAGATTTACCTCCGGTGGGACGGGCGTAATAATCGACCGGAGGGGCTATGTGGTGACCAACAACCACCTCGTCGCCGACGCGGTCTCGGTGGTAGTTACACTTGTCGATGGCACAGAGCGTGAAGCCCGGGTGATCGGAGCCGACCCGGAGACCGACCTCGCGGTGTTGAATATCGGGGATGTCGATCAGGCCTCGGTGGCGAAGCTCGGCGATTCGGATGCGATCCGTATCGGCGATTGGGCGATTGCGATGGGCAATCCTTTCGGTCTCGATTGGACCCTTACCGTAGGCGTTATCAGCGCGAAGGGACGGAGCAACCTGAACATCGCAGGCGGGGGACCTGCGTTTCAGGATTTCATTCAAACCGACGCTTCGATCAACTTCGGTAATTCGGGCGGTCCTCTGGCGAACATCCATGGCGAGGTCATCGGGATAAACTCAGCCATAAATGCCGCCGCCAATGGGATCGGATTCGCGATCCCGATAGATATGGTCAAGGAGGTGGTCGACCAGCTTCTCAACCAGGGTTATGTCACTCGCGGCTATCTCGGAATGGTACCCTCGGAGCTCGATCCATTGCGTCGCGAGGCCCTCGGGCTGAAAAAGGAACAGGACGGGATTTTCGTCGAATCGGTACAGCGCGACACTCCGGCCGAGGATGGCGGCCTCAGGGCCACGGACGTAATCACCGAGGTCGATGGCGTACCGGTGGATGACGTCACCGACTTCAGGCTGCGAATTGCACGGCACAAGCCCGGTGAAAAGCTGTCTTTGAACGTGATCCGCAAGAGTAGGAAGAAGCAGCTTAATTTTATCCTTGCCGACCGGTCCGAGTTCATCGCCTCCGCAGGGTCTGCTACCGGTGGTTTCGAATGGATGGGTATCGGTGTCGTCGCGCTGAACAGTCCGCAGGCTCGGCGTTCGGATTTGGAGGTGGAGGAAGGCGTTCTCGTTGTCGATATAAATGAAGACAGCCCTGCAGAAGGCAAGCTGTCGCGCGGCGATGTTATCGTCAAGGTAGATGACGCCGAGATCGGGTCTATCGCGGACTGGCAGGAGGCAATCGGACTATTCGGTGAAACCGACAGGGCGATATTGATAATGTTTTATCCACAGGGGCGGGGAAGTTCACGCTTTGTGGCGATAAAGAAGTAGACTGTCAGGAGAGTGTTGGATGACAAAAGTGACCAAAAAAGTCAGCGTAAGAGCTAATCAGTCTCTGGAGAAGTACCTCCAGGAGATCGGCGAATATGATCTGCTGACCACCAAGGACGAGATTGAACTTGCGAGGGCTATCCGAAAGGGAGACAAGACGGCTCTCGAGAAGCTGACCAAGGCCAATCTTCGCTTCGTTGTCAGCGTTGCGAAGCAGTATCAGAACCAGGGTCTCAGCCTTGGCGACTTGATCAACGAGGGCAACCTCGGGCTGATCAAGGCTGCCGAGCGGTTTGATGAGACCCGTGGCTTCAAGTTCATCTCCTATGCCGTATGGTGGATCCGTCAGTCTATTCTTCAGGCGTTGGCGGAGCAGAGCCGTGTGGTCCGGCTGCCGCTCAACAGGGTCGGTGCGTTGAACAAGATCGGCAAGGCCTACAGCAACCTCGAGCAGGCATTCGAGCGTGAGCCGAGCCCGGAGGAGATCGCCGAAGCTCTTGACATGACCCCGTTCGAGGTTACCGATACCCTGAAGATGAGCGGAAGGCATCTCTCGATGGATGCGCCTTTCAACCAGGGCGAGGACAACCGCCTGCTCGATATCCTGCATAACGATCAGGAGCCTCCTCCCGACAACAGCCTGATCGGCGAATCGCTTAAGAAGGAAGTGGAGCGCGCGCTTGCGACCCTCTCGCCACGCGAAGCGGAGGTGATCCGCCTCTACTTCGGGTTGAACATCGAACAGCCGCTGACGCTCGAGGAGATCGGCGAGAAATTCAACCTGACGCGTGAGCGGGTCCGCCAGATAAAGGAGAAGGCCATCAGGCGCCTGCGTTTCACATCGCGCAATAAGGCGCTGAGGGATTATCTCGACTGAAGGCGCGAGGAGCCTGCCGACCCAATTTGACATGCCATGAAAAATGAAATGAAAGGGCCGCCCTGTTGGGGCGGCTTTTTTTAGAGCCGATTGCATTGAACTGTGTGGCGCAGCTCAGAGCCCGTCAATTCATGTGAATCGGTCCACTAGGTCCGCGCAAAGTCCCCGGTCGGGTAGCTCACCAATCGACCCCGCCTTAATGCCGCTATTACGATCAATATTAATGGCTGTACATTGCCATGTTCGATGACAGTCATTACGGTGCGAAGCACCACGGCAATGCTCGGACCTGCTAAGCGGTTCGCGGATGGACCCGGTGGCGGATCTCGATCTTGGGAATTCACCGATTCCCGGTTGCCGAGAGGAGTTTGAGAGATCAGTTCAACGGTTTCACGAGTGTCGAATCCGCCTCAGACAATGAAACGAGGTCAAATTCGAGGGTGGTCGCGAGAAAAAATTTGATTATCGGTGATTTGAGGAGACCGGTGTGCTGTCTGCTGTCCTCGTTTCTGCCGGGCGGTCAGAGAGGATTAAGCGTCATGGGGGAGCCGTCTTACGCCGATTGCGAAGAGTCAGGGGGTAATGGTACATTTATGCACCGCGAGAATTGACAGTTTCTTATCACAAGGATCGACACCGGAGAGGGGAATACCCGCCCATGGACATGAAGTCGTCGGAGTTTCCAACTTACCGTGAACCGATCAAGGAAAGCGAGCAAAAGGTGCTGCCGGCGTCCAAGCTCGAAAGGATAGTCGGCAAACCGTCCGGTTCCTGGACGATGGACGACCTGATAGAACTGGTTCGCGATTGCCGAATCAAATCGGTCAGCCTGATGCACGTGGGAGGCGACGGCTGGTTGAAGACGCTGGACTTCGTTCCACGGGATTTCTCACACCTTCGTGATATTCTCGATGCCGGGGAGCGCGCCGATGGTTCGAGCATCTTCGCGGGAATGGGTATTCCGGCGGGGGCATCGGATATCGTGCTTAGACCTCGGGCCTCGAGTGCTTTCCTCGATCCATTTACACCGCTGCCGACGCTTGCCCTGATCTGCGGCCATTATGGGCGGGATGGCGCACCGCTGCCCGAGTCGCCGGACACTATCGTCCGTTATGCCTATGAGCGCGTCAAGAGCGAAACAGGGGTCGATCTCCATGCGCTTGGCGAGGTCGAGTATTTTCTCGGCAAGCGTTCCGGGGAAGGCGACATATACGGGGCGAAAGATCGCGGATACCATGCCAGCAGCCCATTCGTATTCGGTGAGGCGCTTCGGCGACGGGCGATGACGGTGCTCGCGGAGATCGGAGTGCCGGTAAAGTACGGCCACAGTGAAGTCGGATACATAGAGGCGGAAGACGACGGCGAGATGATCTGGGAGCAGCATGAAATCGAGCTGGCGTTGCAGCCGTTGCCGCTCGCGGCCGAATCGGTACTGCTTACCCAGTGGACCCTGCGCAACCTCGCTCACAGGGAGGCCATGCGCTGCAGTTTCGATCCAATCGTGCGCGAGGGTCATGCCGGCAGCGGTATGCACTTCCACCTGTCGCCGGTGGTTGACGGCGTGCATCTGGGGGGCGCGGACGATGAAGGAGTCTTGACTGACCCGGCGAAGTGGTTGATTGCGGGCCTTGCCGAGCTGGGAGGGGCGTTGATGGCTTTTGGCAATCGCAAGCGAAGCTCATTCATCCGTTTGTCGCAGGGCAAGGAGGCGCCGAACACGGTAACTTGGGGTCGGTTCAATCGGAAGGCGCTGATACGTTTACCGATAGTGGCGTGTGACGAGGGAGGCAGGATGGTCAGTCCGCCGACTGTTGAATTCAGGCTGCCTGACGGCTCGACACATCCGCACCTGTTACTGGCAGGCATCGCGCAGGGTGTGATCGCCGGTCGTGAACTGAAAAACATTGACAAGGTTCTGGAGCGAACTTCGGTCAGGAAAGGCGGAAGTAGCGGAAAGGGAGCCTGCTCCGTACCCGGGAATTTCGCCGAGGTGGCCGCCGACATCGACCGTCATCGGGAGTCATTGTCCGCGGGAGCGGTTTTTCCGGCCCACCTGATCGACAGCTTGATCGAAGCCCTGAAGAGGATGTAATGTTTGCCTCCGGGGGGTAGCGCGGTCGAAACCGAATTCTCGTCGCCGGAGGGCAAACACCGGCGAGGTCGTTTGAGAACGGATTCCCCATTGTTTCTTGCTGGACAGCGTGCTCACAAGCCAGGGGCGTCGCGAATGAAAAAAATCTTCAAGCTTTTGTTTTTTACCGCCTTACTACTGATTTATATGGTTATCGTACGTCGCTGGATGAATGGTTGGGGGTCGAGGGAAGAAGAACTCGATGAGGATCTCCCCGGCGACTGGATGATCGGTGACAAACTCAGGGCGACCCGGGCGATAATGATCGGAAGCGGGATCGATGAGGTCTGGCCCTGGATTGCGCAATTGGGACGCGGCGCGGGATATTACGCCTGGGATTACATCACAAACCCCTCGATGAGCAGCGCTGATTATCTCCTCCCTGATCTACCCGAACCCGCTGTAGGCGACCGTAACGATTGGATGGGGACAATTGTGGCCGTTGAACCGAAGCGGAGTATTGTCTGGGTTCGACAGGGTCTGGAGCTGATGGGTGTGACGCTGTCGTTCCGGGTCAGCTATTTTCTCCGGGAGGAGGGAGAAGACGCCTGCCGGTTGATGGTTCGGAATTCGTCCGACTGGGATGGTCCGTTCGGCTGGATTGCCGGCTATAAGCACGAGTTGCTTGGATTCGGATTCTACAGGCGTCAGCTCCTTAGCCTGAAAGCCCTCGTCGAGGGATATCGCCGGCGTCGGGAAGAGGATTGGACAAACCGCCATTACACCGGAAGCCATCAGGCCGAGACGGTGGAATTCGGAGATGACCGGCGTCGCGACGGCCACCATAAACGCACGCTGTAGGTTTGATCGCGCGGAACGGTTTCGTCGACTCCGCCTCGATTCCCGCAAGTTGTTTTTTCCGCAATCCGCAACGATATCTTTCCAGTGGATATGGGAGATTGACTGTGAACGGCTTGTTCCGACATAGTCGTCGGCCCTCGATGCGTCATGCTGTGGACGGGACTGCGGGGTTGCAACACAATTTTTTGTCTGTCTCGAGGGGTCGGCACTCCAAAGTGGCGATGCGCACGCATCAATAGTATTTTCTGGTGCCTCAGGGACCAATGTGGTTGGGTTGTCGGTTGGAGCTCAAAGGAGAGCCCGTCGTCAGCGCCAGTCCGGCGGGTCCGTTTGGGATAAACCGTCCGGCTGTTCTCGGATGCCGGACATTTTCACATCGATGGGATAATGGAACGGACACTCTGCATCATCAAACCCGACGGTATCGAACGGGACCATGTCGGCGAGATCATCACCCGCATCGAGCGGGAAGGATTTTATATTCTCGGCATCAAGCGCTCGCGGTTGAGCCGTGAAGTCGCGGAGCATTTCTATGCCGTTCACCGCGAACGCCCGTTTTTCGAGGGGCTTGTGGAATACATGATCAGTGGCCCGGTGGTCTTGATATTGCTTGAGCGCGACAACGCCGTCGAGCACTGGCGCGAGGTTATCGGCGCTACCGATCCGGCGGAGGCGGCGGAGGGAACGGTCAGGAAGCTGTATGGCCTCGACAAGTGCAGGAACACCGTGCACGGAAGCGATTCGCCGGAGAATGGCGAGATCGAGGTCTCGTTCTTCTTCGCTGAAAGCGAGCTTATCGAACAGCGCTGATCCGGGTGGTATGTATGCAGGCGTCTGAAGGGGAATATTGATATGGTACAGGAGACTTTGGAGGACATCCTCGGCGAGGAATCACCGCTTCCCGGGAGCGAGGATATTATCGACAGGGTCGCCGTTATCGGCGCGGGACAGATGGGACTGGGCATCGCGCAGGCTGTTTCGGCGAAGGGTCTCGATGTGTTGCTTGTTGAAAAGGACGAGTCCTGTCTCAAGGAAGGGATCGAAAACCTTGATCACAGCCTCGATCGTGAAATCGCCCGTTGGGGTTTGACTGAATCTGACAAGCGGGCGATACTCAGCCGTATCAAAGGATCGATCGATCCCGGAGAGCTTGAGGGTTATCGGCTGATCATCGAGGCTGTTCCTGATGATCTCGTGACCAAGAAGGAGCTCTTTGATCGGATCGATGTTCTCGCCAGCCGCGATGCGATCTTCCTCACCAACACCTCAACCCTGAGCGTTACCGAACTGGCCGAGGCGACCACTCGGCCTCAGCAGATCATCGGAACGCATTTCCTTCACCCGGTGCCGAAACGGAAGCTGGTCGAGCTGGTCAGGGGATTGAAGACCTCCGATGAGACCGTGGAGACCGTCAAGAGATTCGCCGAAACGATCGGTAAGACCGTGGTCGAGGTCTATGAGTCTCCAGGTTTCGTCACCACGCGTGTGATACTTCCGATGCTCAACGAGGCGATGTATGCGTTGATGGAGGGAGTGGCCACCGCGGAGGGCATTGATACCGCGATCCGCCTCGGTTATAACTTCGTTCAGGGTCCGTTGGGTCTCGCCGACCAGATGGGCCTCGACGAGGTGATGAAGTGGCTCGAGCGAATGTTCCGCGAGACGGGAGACATAAAGTACCGGCCATGCCCTCTGCTCAGGAAATTAGTGCGAGCGGGTCATCTCGGAATGAAGACGGGCCAGGGGTTTTTCATTTATGACGAGCAGAAGCGGCCGATAGGATCGGATTTGTAGTTGTTGACAGGACGATGGCAAGAGGGCTCATAGGTGTTCACAGTCTGGTTTACGGGTGGCGAGGCGGAGAGAAGGGTGGCTCTGGCCGATTCTCTTGCCGAAGAATTGCGAAAGCAGGATTTAAGGGTCGAAGTACTCAAGGAGGCGGAACTCCGCCGCGATCTCTTTCCGGAACTAAGTGCATCGGATGGTGATGCGGATCGCCTTGCAGGCCGTGTTTCCTGGCTGGCGGATCTGCTGCAGCGAAGCGGCATCGTCACCTTGATTTCAGCGTCATGCTCTCCCGAGCGCACGGAGGCGATAGTCGGCGGAATGCACCCTCATCTGCTTCAGGTTAACTGCGGCACCGCTTCCGAGTCGAACGGCCGGAATGTAGTCCATCGGTGTCTGGAGGGGGAGCCGGTCGAGAGATCGGTGAAGGAAATAGTCGATATCTTGGCCGAAAAAGGCCTTATTTCCCCCGAATTTCACGATAACCATGATGAGCGGGAGGTTCGGCGAAGGCTTCGAGACCTCGGTTATCTCTAAGACGCCTCGTGCTCAATATCGTTCTTTTTTCCGCAAAAGCAGCCTGACTACCACCACGTCGAAGTAGAGCATCACCTTCGAGATTTCATCCTCCGTCTGTTTTTGCGCCGCGGAACGGAGGCTTTTCGCGTGTGCGAGACCGATGAAAAACGGGATGCAGGAGGCGATGAAGAGGAAGGTGAAGAGGCTGAGAAAGCCCACCGGGTCATCAAATGTGGCCGCCGGCATGTAAATCCGCTCGATTGCTCGCCAGGCACCGACTGCGATTACTATGAAAGCGGCGACAAGCGTGATAACCAGTCCGTTTCGAATCGCACTTTTTGCCAGCCGCTCTTTGCTGCCCCCCGTGCTAAGCTGTTTCTCCAGATGCCTGCGGATCTTAACCAGCCGCTTTACCGAATCAGTTTCATTGAGTGATTCGGGGAGGCCTTTAACTTGCATGAGAGCTTGCCGGACGAGCGATGTTTGTTCGGCGCTCAAAGGCGGGAGCATCCGGGCAGGTTTGGTGCCGGGTGTCATCCGCTGGTTACTTCCCGGATAGTCGCCCCTGGATGAGCCGCTGGCCTTGCCGCTACCCGGATAATGGCCTTTTTGACCTTTAACGAAAGCTCCTTTGATCGTTCGACGCGGCGTCATGATGAGGCGGTACCGTGTGCGGAGAGGTTGCGTCTCTCGCGTTCCAGTTCCTGTAGACGTTTCTTGTTGGCTTCCGTGCCGTTACCCTGCTTAATCGCCGACTTGAGTGCTTCAATTTCGCTCTTGATCGTCCGCTGGCGTAGAACGATTGGAGCTTCGCGTACTATGGTTGCGACGATTTCAGGATCTTCGGCGTCCGGCCTGGAAAAGATTTCGCTCAGGTATATGGTGTGTTCGGGGCTGTCTCTCAGGGCGTCGTAGAGTTCGGCTTCACGTATTGTTTTTCCTTCGACATGCGCTGCTTCGAGCTGCTCAAACAGGGGACGAAGCGGGTGGTCGCCGAGGTCAACTGAGTGTAGATATGAGAAAACCTCACTACTGTATTCCTCGTAACGCACAAGAACCCAGATCAAATCCTGTAGGAGTTTATCGTGTCGCGAGAGCGGCCTTGTAGTAAGAACTGTTTCATGCTGACGGCTTTTCCCAGAGGTTCTTCTTAACTTTTCTAGTTCGTGACTTATCATCTTTTCATCTAAATCTAAACCGAGCTCTTCAGTTACGTAGAATAGGACGAATTGCCGTGTGATTGGATTCCGGATACCTCGTAGTGTTTCTAGAATTGACCGAGTTGCGTTGCTTCGCCCCTGTGGCGTGTCGAGTTGCCCTTTTCGACGGAAGAAACCTACCTTGAAATCAATCAGCGGCTCTGCCGATTTGAGTATTCTGTCTATGGCTTCTCGATCGCCTGAGCGGACCAGAGAGTCTGGGTCCTCGCCAGCCGGTAGGAGTGCGACATCCACTTCGAGCCCGGCCCCAATTAGCATATTCTGGCCTTGAAAGTAGGTTTTTTCAATAGAGCTGTAGTAGTGGCGAGGGATTCTCTCTATCAGGATGTCCGCTCCCCGGAAAGCGGCCTCATTTCCTGCTACGTCGGCGTCGAAAATCAGTGTTACTTTCGTCGCGAATCTTTGGATCATTGTAGCTTGGTGGCTTGTCAGCGCGGTTCCGAGACTGGCCACGGTGTTTGTCAGGCCGATGCTGTGCAGCGCTATCAGGTCGGTATAGCCTTCGACCAGGATCGCCTCGTTCTGGTTTCTTATCGCATTGCGTGCCTGCGGGAGCCCGTAGAGCAGACGGCCTTTCTGATAGATGGGGGTCTCCGGGCTGTTGATGTACTTCGGCGCATCGTGTTCGGGGTCTTCGCGCAGGATTCTGCCGCCGAAGCCTACCACACGGCCGCCGGTGTTGCGTATCGGAAACATCAACCGCGCCCGGAAACGGTCATACCACCCACCGCCTTCGCGACGTATCGCCAGCCCGGCTCGTTCGATTATCTCTGGTTTGAAGTTGCGTCTGCCCGCAACACCGAGGAAGCCGTCCCACTCCGGCGGACTTATGCCGAGGTCGAACCTGTTCTCAAGCTCCTCGTCGATCCCGCGCTCGCGCAGGTACTCACGGGCGAAACGGGCGTTTTCGCTGTCTGTCTGGGTCAGCAGGTGACGGTAGTATTTGAATGCGAGCTCGTTTGCGTGGTAGAGTATTTCGTTTTCGCCGGTTGAACGGGTTCTGCCTTTGATTTCGATTCCGGTTCGTTCCGCCAACCGTCTGACCGCATCCGGGAAATCAATCCGCTCCATCTCCATCAGGAAGGTGAACACGCTGCCGCTCTTCCCGCAGCCGAAGCAGTGGAATGTCTGTCGCTCGATGTGGACGGAGAACGACGGAGTTTTCTCCTCGTGGAAGGGACAGAGGCCGAAATAGTTGTGGGCCCCCCGTTTCGTCAGGGTCACGTATTCGCCGACGATTTCTACTATATCGATGCCGTCACGGACCTGCCGGATGGTTTCGTCGGGAATTGTCATGATCTGGAAGGTACAATATCGAGCCGCGAGGGGGTTAGTTGAAAGCGCTGAGAGTGCGTTTACCTGCCGAGGTGAATGGAGTTTGCGCTCACCCGGTTGCCGCTCTGCCGCCGCCGCGCTGAATCAGCAATACTTTCAGGCCGCATTCAAGCTTTTCAGCAACGCATCTGTAACTTCGGTCCAGCTGTTGACTATCAGGTCCGCGCCGCTCTTGCTCTCCCTGAAAGTCGGATTCTTTGCCCCGTCGAAACGAATTGCCGCCATCCCCAGATTCTTTGCTCCCTTTACATCGGTAGCTTCGAGGTCGCCGATATGCAGGGCGCGTTTAGTTGATACACCGAGCGCTTCGAGGGCGCTGAGGAACATCGCCGGGTTCGGTTTCGAGACACCGACGTCGATCGAATAGATCCTCGCCTCGAACAGCTCGAAGAGCTTCCAGTTCTTCAGCAGAGCGTCGATGCTCCTCGGACCGGTCAGTCCTGTATCGCAAACGAGAGCGAGGGGTACAACATTCCGTAGTTCCTGCAACGCTTCGTGGGCCCCGTCGAGCAGTTCCGGCGGATGGTCGAGAATCGTGTCTTCGATCAGGTTCGCCAGTTCAAGCAATTCCGGTGATGGCGGCGAACCGCGCTGCAGACGGAGAATTTGCGCGGCGCAGTCGATCGGACCGGGAGTGTAGCGGTTCTCCAGCCATTGAGCACGCCAGTAGGAGTAGAATTCCTGAAGCGTCTTTTCGACATCCTTCAGGTTTGTCGTGCGACCATGTGAGGCCAGCCATTCGTGGACACGTTTTGTCCTCGTGTGCGCGCGCTCTTCCCATGTTGTGTCTTGGACGATTGTATGCCAAAAATCGACGGTGATTCCATCGATTGCATGGCCGGCGAAGCTGATATAATCTTGTTGTATCATTAAACCGTTCTCTGCTTTCAGTGTGCAGTTGATTCGCCAGGATCACATGAATCGCGGGAAGCCGGATGCCGTTATGAAACCTGGTAAGAAAAACAGGGGCTATCCCGACGGGAATAATATAGATTCAAATATAACTTGTGCCGGAACGGGAATCTTTATTATAATTTTATGCTGTAATTCATGCTCTCGCATGCCTCAACGGCACAAACTGTCGCCCCTGGAGTCAGTTGCATAAGGTTCCGCCGATACGTATGTCATTTCCGGAACAACGCGTTTGTCGCTGCCGGGCTCTGCTTCGCACGCTGGCAAATATGGAGCGCAAAGGGTAAGGATGTGACTTTCATGTTTAATAAGTAAGAGCCGGAGAGGGAGGTTTCGGTGCGTATATGGTTTTTGGTTCTCCTGCTGGTATTGGCTGTTTCAACCGATTATTGTTACGGACAATCCGGGCAGGAGGTGATACATGCTTATCCTTCCGACAGCCCTCAAATTGACGGAATACTTGAAGCGGATTGGTTCAAAGCTGTTCCGGCGCAGGGGTTATTGCAGATCCGCCCGAACGAGGGTCAACCGGCGACCCAGGAGACACGGGTTTATATCCTTTACAGTCGGGAAGCGCTCTATGTTGGCTTTTGCTGTCTCGACACCGCCCCCGACAGCATCGCCGGCCCGGTCCAGAGGCGCGACAACGACGACGACAGTGATATCGTCTATGTCGGACTTGACACCTTTCATGATCATCGGAACGCTTATTACTTCGGGGTGACAGCCGCCGGAGTGCAGGTTGATGGTACGTTTTCCAACGAGGATGTCAACGATGACACCTGGGACGGCGTTTGGGAGTCCGCAGTCGCGCGTGTTGACAGCGGCTGGACCGCGGAAATGCGAATACCTTTTCAGGGAATACGTCATGGCGGAACGCGCGAGGACGGCTGGGGCATCGACTTTGTACGCGTTATCCATCGCAATCAGGAAGTTGCCTTCTGGCAGCGGACGACCCGCGACCAGGGATCTAAGGTAAGCAATTTCGGCGATCTGCTGGGACTGGATGAGATCAGCTCGGCGCGGCACGTTCAGGTTTTACCACATACGCTCGGACGATGGGATGCTCCCGAGTCGAGCAGGTGGCAATCGAAAAACGATTTGGACAATCTTGGGCTGGACCTGAAAATCGTGCCGAGCAGTTCGTGGACGATGGACCTGACTTATCAGCCCGACTTCGCTCAGGTCGATGTCGATGAAGAAGTAATCAACCTCTCGGACTACCCGGTGTTCCTCGAGGAGAAACGCCCGTTCTTCCTCGAGGGCAGGGACCTTTTCGAAACTTCACCGATTCAACTTCTCTATACGAGGCGGATCACCGATCCGGATTATGGCGGCCGGATCACCGGTCAGTGGGGAGACCTGCGGGGCAGCGCGCTATATGCCCGCAACATTACCGAGGAGGGATTGAAGCAGGACGCTTTTGCGGCGCGGACCCTGTGGAATGTCGGTAGCAGAAGCGCTGTTGGGGCAACCGTGACATACCTTGGGGACGAAGAGTCTCATGCTGCCACGGCTGGTATGGACGCGCGCCTTCGCTGGCGGGAGGAAAACCAGTTGTGGCTGACATTCGCTGGTGTTGATCGTCCCGAAGAGCGACGGCAACCGTTGGGCGCCCGGGCAAATCTTTTCCTCGCAAAGGGCCATTTCCGCGGGAATGTCGGCACAACATATTACGGACAGGATTACAACATCAACGATCTTGGCTGGAGCGAATACTCCAACATGTTTTCCCAGTATAGTTGGATCGGCTACCGTCTCTATCCGGACGAGGGTTTTCTGAGGACAATAGAAATCAACCTCAACGGGTGGCACGAGAGCATGCCGGATGGTCGGTTCCAGGAACAAGGGGGGAACTAGAATGCGAACTTTGAAACCCCCTCCGCCTGGTGGTTCGGCGGAGGAATGTATTGGGGCGAGGGATATCGACGCCGCTATGCAGACGAGGATGAAGGCGAGGTAGGGGAGTACAAGGACAATTTTGGAACATGGGACCCGGAGTTCCATCCCGGCTACGAGCGCTGGTTCTGGGTGGAGACCGATGAGCGAAAATCCGTTATCTACGAAATCGGCCTGACACAGGGAACATACCGAGAGGGATGGTTCTGGTCGAACGGTCAGGAACTGAAGCTGATAATCTCTTCCAACTTGGAGGTTGAAGGACACCTTAACTTGATCCACATCTGGGACGCACGGGATGTTAACGATGGCGAGGCGAGTGATCTGCGGATATGGCGCGTTCGGACCCGCTACTCCCCGACGTTGAACTTGTCCTTACGCGGGACATTGCAGTATGTGGACGATGAGGAGGAGCCCGTCTTCCTGACGAACCTGTTGCTCGCTTGGAACTGGAATCCGGGAAGCTGGTTCTACATAGTCTACGATGAGGAACGCGATATCTATTCCGAGCTTCAGGAGGGTCCTTACCTCAGGGGTTCACAACCGGGCGACAGGACAATCCGAACCAAGTGGACCTATTACTTCAACCTGCCGTAAGCCTGAACCGTCTGGTAATGGGGAGCGCCTGATCGGGTGCGGTAGCCATATGTTTGATTTTCAAAACCCTGTCTTGGGCGTCCTGGCTTCCATTTTTCGCTATTCTTCAGATCGAATCAGCCTCTCGCTCTACCGTGACCTTTCGCCTCGAGGGATTCAGGTTGTGGTGTTTCGGCTATATTCCGGATATCGCAGTGTTCGAACAGCAACCTGACCAATCGTCCGTTGGCCTCGAGTATTCTCCCCCATCCCTGCTCCGTGCCCAACGAAATGCCGAAGTACTCGTCGCCCGGTTGCTGTGATCTGAGCGCAAGCAGCGTCAATCCCGACAGAATTATGGCGGTGATTGCCGGTAGATCGACGCCTTCACTTGTCCGGAATCGTCCAAGCATCTCTTCGAATGCTCCTTCGCGTTGACGCGCCAGCGCTTCGGTAACCTCGTTGCGGTCGGCCAGTTCCCAGAGTAGTGTCCCCATCGTCAGTCTGCGCTTCAGCAACTCGCGCAGGTAGCCTCTGGTGAACCGCTGGAAGACCCCCTCCGGTTTTATGTCTTGAAGGTTGCCGAGATGCTTTCCGATCTGCTCTTCCAGGCTGGGCCAGAGATCACCGGTTTCGGCGAATTTCCTCTCTACTTGTTTCATCCCGCCGAAGTAGCGGTAGATGTAGGTCTTTTTAACACCAGCCTCCCGGGCGAGCGCGTTTACGCCGATTCCCCGGAAACCTTTCTTGCTGAGTAGTCTGCCGAAGGCGCGGAGAATCTGTGTTCTGTTCTTGTGGGATTTTTTCGTTTGAGTTATGATATTACCTGATATGAGTTACCGTTCGGTAACAAACCAATTAACGATATCAGAGAACAGACGCCTCAACCTCAATGTATATGTGTTAATTCTCGTTACCAAGAGGTAACAGAGTAATATATTACTTTAGGTCAGGAGAGTTAACAGGAGAAATAGAGAGAGGATGAGCCGGCCGGTGAACTGCCCTGTTCGAAATGTTGAACCGGAAAGATTTCTTGAAGGAATCAGTCTGGAAACTGTGATCGGACTGCCTGATTCCAGGTGCGAAAGTCGGGGAATTACCGTCAGGGAGTCAGCGGCTGCCGCTACCCGAAGAACATTGTAGCGGTGATGTACCCCAAGTAGGCGCAGAGCAGCGGCAGTCCGACTCCACGCTTGAGTGGAAAGCCCCGTGAGAGCAGAAAGGTGATAAGCAGTGTCATCGCCGAGAACAGCAAAAGGTCGAGATGTATATCGACACCGGTTGATATGGGGCTGATCGAGGCACCGGTACCGAGGACGAAGAGGACGTTGAAAGTGTTGCTCCCCAGCACGTTTCCGATGGCGAGGTCCGTCTTTCCTCTCAAAGCGGCGACGACTGAGGTGAAGACCTCTGGCATGCTGGTGCCGAGAGCAACGATCACCGCCCCGATCGCCCATTCGCTGATCCCTGCGGCCCTTACAACCCGCAATGCGCCTTCGACCAGGAGTTGTCCACCGAAGTAGAGGCTGGCGAGCCCCAGTAGAACCAGCAGTATAGACTTCGATACCCCGTAAGCAGGAAGCTGATCGTCTTCGGCGGCCGACCTTCGGTGCAATTTCGCGCCTACCAGCGTTCTCCGGATGGCCCAGGCCGCACCGAGCAGCAGTAGTATGCCCTCGACACGTCCGATCGTACCGTTCCAACCAAAAACGACCATCGCTACGAGTACCAGTAGTACAACCGGAACCTCGAAACGGAAGTAATCCGCGCGGGTTGTCAGTGTCCGCAGGGTTGCGGCGAGGCCGAGGATCAGCCCAAGGTTGGCGATGTTGCTGCCGACCACGTTGCCGAGTGCAAGGCTCGGGGCGCCCTTCAGAGCGGCGGTCACCGTCGCGGCCAGTTCAGGGGCCGAAGTACCGAGCGCGATGATCGTTGCCCCTATGACATAGGGCGAAATGTGAAATCGGGCTGCGAGGGCGGAACCTCCGCGCACTGTGCCTTCACCGCCGGCAACCAGCAGGAACAATCCGGCGATCAGAAGTAGAAAGGCAATTAACATGGGACTTCGCTGTTTTCGTATCGGCGACCGGATAGTAATCTATAAACCGGGCCCGACCGCCGGCCACAGGGGTCGCGCCTGTTTTGCACATTGGATAAAAGAAGCCGCCTCGAATGGATGATTTTCAAGCAGCAAGACAGGATGTTGGCGGCCGGACCGCAAATATAGGTATTCTTGTAAATCGCCGGACACAGAACGGGGCGGACCTCCCTGTCTGTTACGTCAATCATGGTGCCGTTGTTCGCATAATGATGAGAATTGCCATATCAAAAACCCGACCCATTTTCCGGGATCGGGTGTTCTACGCGTAATATTTTGGTAGTTATTAAGAGACGCCCGTGCTTACGCCGGAACGATGCATGGATTGTCTTCTTCCTGAACCGGGCAAACCTCTATGCACTGCGGCTCATCGAAGTGTTCTTTGCATTCGATGCAGACATCGGGATCGATCTCGTAGAATTCATCGCCCTCGGTGATTGCTTCAACTGGACATTCCGGTTCGCAGGCAGCACAGTTGATGCAGTTCTCGTTAATCTTCAAAGCCATCAGTTCCTCCGAGAATCTCTTAATAACAATAATTTGTTCTTGGTGCTTATCGCTTTGGCGAGCCGGGGAGAATATAATTTGATTCTAATTTGCCTGTCAACGAATTAATCAAGGTTAAATCTCCATGATCTCCTTCTCTTTTCCCTCCATCACTTCGTCGACCTTTTTCACGTGATCGTCGGTCAGTTTCTGGATCTCGTCAAGGGTGCGGTACATCTCGTCTTCGGGGATCTCGCCGTCCTTCTGCATCTTTTTCACGTTGTCGTTGGCATCCCGCCTGATCTGGCGTATTGACTGACGTGATTCCTCCGCCTGTTTGTGGACCAGTTTGACCAGTTCCTTGCGTCGCTCCTCGGTCAGTTGCGGGATCGCGATACGGACTACGGTCCCGTCGTTTACCGGGTTAAGCCCGAGGTCGGAGCTCAGGATCGCTTTTTCGATTGCCGGGATTGAATTCTTGTCGTATGGCTGGATCACTATCAGGCGGGTTTCCGGGGTAAGCAGGTTCGCGCACTGGTTGAGCCCCATTTCGGTGCCGTAGAGGTTGACCTTGATACCATCGAGCAGTCCGATGGAAGCTTTACCGGTGCGGATTCGTGCAAGCTGCTCTTGGAAGAAACGGATCGATTTGTCCATCCTCTCTTCCGCTTCCAGGAGAATGTCATCGACATCCATGACGTTTTCCCTCCTTCGGCTCGCCGACAATTAGCAGTGGTAGCGATTTTTCAGCTATTCTCCAATACTGCTTCCTACATCCTCGCCACAAATTACCTTCATCAAATTGCCTCTGGGCTTCATGTTGAAAACTCTTATCGGAATATCGTTGTCCTGGCAGAATGTTATCGCCGTGAGGTCCATCACGCGAAGTTCAGAGGTGATCACTTTGCGAAAACTCAGTTTTTTCAGCAGTTTGGCGTCTTCGAACTTCTCCGGGTCCTTGTCAAAGACCCCATCGACCCGTGTTCCCTTGAGCAGGACTTGAGCGGCGATCTCACTGGCTCTCAGGGCGGCGGCGGTGTCGGAGGTGAAGTAGGGGCTTCCGGTCCCGGCGGCGAAGATCACCGTTCTGCCTTTTTCGAGGTGACGGATTGCACGGCGGCGTATGTAGGGTTCGGCGACCTCGTCGACAGCGATTGCCGAGAGTACGCGTGTATGATGCCCGTGGTGTTCGAGGAAGTTTTGCAGGGCGATCGCGTTGATAATCGTCGCGAGCATGCCCATATGGTCGGCCGGAACCCGCTCCATGCCTTTTCCGGCGGCCTTGAGGCCCCTGAAGATGTTGCCTCCCCCGACGACGACCCCGATCTGAACGCCGAGCTCGGCAACTTCCTTGAGTTCAAGGCTGAAGTTGGTGAGTACCTTTTCATCTAAACCGAATTTGGACGCTCCGGCGAGGCTCTCGCCGGAAAGCTTGATAAGTACGCGTTTGTAGACAGATTTACTCACCTGTCGTCCCCTCGCCGACCTTGAAACGCAGGAAACTGACCACCTTGATTTCGCCGCCGCTCTCCTTCGCTGCTTCGGCGATTCGCTCCGAGATCCTCTGCTTCATCTCCTTCACGTTCTGCTGGTCGAGCAGACAGTTGTCTTCGAAAAATTTATTCAGTTTGCCGTTTGCGATCTTGTCGAGGATCGCCTCGGGCTTGCCTTCGTTGCGCATCTGCGCCTTGTAGATTTCCTTTTCGCGTTCGATGACGTCGTCGGGCACCTCCTTGCGCGAGACATACTGCGGCGTCGCGGCGGCGATCTGAAGTGCCAGGTCGTGAGCAAGACCCTTCGCCGCATCGCTGTTCAGCGCTCTCTCATCGCCGCCGAGTTCGATCAGTGTGCCAAGCTGGTCGCCGGGATGCACGTATCTGTCGATCAGGCCGGAGCCCTTGCTACTTATGAAACCCGCACGGCGCAGGGTCATCTTCTCGCCGATCTTGCCAGAGAGCTCCTGGAGCTTTGCCAGGTCGAACGCATCGACCGGGACCATTCTGTCGACCGCTTTGCTTTCGCCGTTTTCAAGCGCCCGGTCGGCATACTCGTTTACCAGTTCAATGAATTGGGAGTTGCGAGCGACGAAATCGGTTTCGCTGTTCACCTCGACTATCGCGCCGGCGGTTCCGTCCTCGCTGACCTTCACCGCAATTCTGCCTTCGCTGGTTTCACGCTCGACGCGTTTTTTCGCTGCGGCCATGCCCTTTTCGCGCAGCAGCTTGATCGCAGAATCAAGATCGCCGTCGGTTTCGGTGAGAGATTTCTTGCAGTCCATCATCCCTGCACCGGTCTTCTGGCGCAGGGCCATGACATCCTTCGCGGAAATCGCCATGGTGTACTACTCCATGATAATGTGCTCGTACGCGGGCGGTTATAATCTAATCACCGTTATCCGCGATCCTGTCTCTTGAAGTGAATTTTCTGAAAGTTATGACACGGCGAGGACGAACTGGTCATTTCTTCCTCGCCGTTTTCGAGGCGGAACGGCGTCTCGGACCGCCTTTCCGTTTCTTCTCTTCGGGATGATCCGTTTCCTTTTCAGCTTCGTCGTCTTTTTTCACCTGCACCGTGGCGAGTGCTTCGACGACCGCGTCGGTAAAGGTTTTCGTAATCAAGCCAATCGACTTGTAGGCGTCGTCGTTGGCGGGTATCGGAAAATCGATCGGGTCCGGATCGGTGTTGGTGTCGACGATCGCGAAGACGGGGATGCCGAGCTTTTTCGCTTCGCGCACGGCGATCTCTTCCTGCAGGGTATCGACGACAAACACCGCGCCGGGCAACCGTTTCATGTTACGGATGCCGCTCAGTGCGCGCAGCAGCTTATCCTTGTGCTTTTCTATGCTCAAACGCTCTTTTTTCGTGATGTTCTCGTAGGTGCCGTCCGTCGCTTTACTCTCGAGGTCCTCGAGTTTCTTGATCGACTTGCGGATGGTGGAGAAGTTGGTCAGCATCCCGCCGAGCCAGCGCTCATTGACGTATGGCATGTCGGCGCGTGCGGCTTCGGCTTTGATGATGTCGCGGGCTTGCTTCTTGGTTCCGACGAAGAGTACCCTTTCACCTTTACCGACGATGGTGGCAATCGCCCGGTGGGCGTCCTTGAGCAGCTTGAGGGTTTTATTGAGGTCGATTATGTAGATGCCGTTCTTCTCCATAAAGATGAACGGTTTCATCTTAGGGTTCCAACGGCGGGTAAGGTGTCCGAAATGTGATCCGGCGAGGATCAGTTGTTGAATGTTGATGTTCGGCATGAAGCCTTCCTCCTGTAGCTCTCGCCGACGCGAGGCAGGGACGTCTCGCTGCGCACCCTTGGCCGGTTCGAGCTGGTTGTGCGGCGGAAAAGGCCGCTGTTTCGATCTGTCTTTCCGAGGAGGGGGCCTCCGCGACCCCTTCCCCCCTTATCCCGGATCCCGGTCGCCGGGCGGCAAGCGCTCAAAGCGCCGGCACCGGTCCAATTAAACGAATCGGGAGCATCTTCCGGCTCCCGATCAAATTGATTTCAAATAGTACTGGCCGTATTGACAGCCCGCAACGGCTGGCGGCGAGGTGAACTCGCGATTAACGCTTCGAGAACTGGAACTTCTTGCGAGCGCCCGGCTGACCGTACTTCTTGCGCTCTTTCTCGCGTGGGTCGCGTGTCAGGAACCGGTGCTTCCTAAGGGTTTGACGCAGCTCCCCGTCCAGTTTGATGAGTGCCCTGCTGATCCCGAGGCGTATCGCGCCGGCCTGGCCGGAGAGCCCGCCGCCGCTGCAGATGGCGAAGACATCGTATTTCCCGATACCCTCGGTGATCGCGAGCGGTTGTTCTATTATCTGCTGCAGGATCGGACGCTTGAAATGCTCGAGCAGGGAGCGACCGTTGACCACCATTTCCCCTTTGCCGGGAGCTAACCAGACCTTTGCCACGGAAGATTTGCGACGGCCGGTTGCGTATACGGAATTAGCTGGAATTTTCGCCATATTATTCTCACATCGGTAGTGTTTCGGGCTTTTGGGCCTCGTGCGGGTGTTCGGGGCCGGAATATACCTTTAGTTTACGGATCTGCTTGCGGCCAAGAGGACCCCTCGGCAGCATGCCCCAGACGGCGCGCCTGACAACCCGCTCCGGGTACTTGTCCATCATTTCGCGGAGCGTTTGGCGTTTGGCGCCACCGTGATATCCGGTATGGTGAAAGTAGACCTTTTTTTTCAGCTTGTTTCCGGTGAAACGGATTTTCTCCGCGTTGGTCACGATCACGAAATCGCCGCCGTCCACATGAGGTGAAAAGGTCGGCTTGTGCTTGCCGCGAAGCACTGTCGCGATCCGCGTGGCCATCCGTCCGAGTATCAGGTCGCCCGCGTCGACCACGTACCATTTACGCTCAACGGTATCTTTGTTCAAGTGTAGGGTTTTCACGATATTTCATTCATTTCCTGTTTCAAGCCCGAGAATATAGACCCCTTGCCGCGTCGAGTCAACAGCGGTCTAAGCACTCTCGCTGCCTCCGGGACGCAAATCTTGGGGAGTTGCGATTCCGTCCACCTCCTCGTTGCCCTGATCAGACAACGCTTGTCTTGTCGCCGACAGGGAGCCCCTCGGCAACAATTTTCAATCGTGGATGTTGATTTCGGTAGCCTCGGTGAGAAAGATATCCGAACTTATAGGAGTCTTTCATTGAAACAGTCATCACGCCGATATGCTGAGGAGGTATCATGGATCAAGAGTATCACCGCCACGAGATGGCGGCTCCTCAGCGCTTGCTCATCGTTCTCCTCGCCTTGGGAAGCATGTCCCTTGATGTGGCGGCACAATCCTTAAGGGAAAACTTCAGCGGAGAAGAAGGCACTTTGGAGATTGGCGGCCCTTTCGTTGGGGCGGAGTTTCACCATAGCAGGCCTGTTCCCTCGAGGATCAGCTTCTTCCAGCCGGTGGCGAACAGCATCGATGTCAGCGAGGACTATTGGACTCGAGACACGACCCGTGTGATCACGATGGTCCTGAAAACGGATGACAGAATCGATACTCTCGGCACGCGGCCGTTTGCTTATGGCTGGACACCCTGGTCCGCGGAGTTTCATGGCGAAGCTTCCGGCCTGCCCGTTGAGATCGGTTATGGATTTTGCGATAATTTGCCGGTCATGGTTTGCACGGTTGCGATTGAAAACCCTGCACTAAAGCCTTTGAAGGTCCGACTCGAAACGCACTTCTCCACGACGCTTCGCACCTCCCATACATTTGCCTGGAGAGATTATGCGTCAGCCTGGCTTGACGATGGGGGGTCGGCGATTTTTCTGGAATATCCATACGTCGACACCGATTCAACTGTCGTTTTCTTCGCCGGTCTGGGCGGGGAAACGGGGTCCTGGAGTTACGATCAACGCCCTTCGTCAGTCGGCAAGGTGATCGGCCGGAGTACGTCGAAAAAGCAGGTAAGCGTGATTCACGAGAGCGAACTGAATGCGGGCGAGAAACTCACCGTCACATTCCTGATCGGATCGGCAAGACATGACAGGATTGATGACCTTTTTCCACGCGTGCTTTCTCAGTGGCGGACGAGCGCGGAACGTTACGGCCGGATGATTGAAGAATATGCAACCATTGGAAACGCAATCAGGGTGGATGATTCATCGCTTACCCGCACCGCCCGGTGGTCGAAGGCCGTCTTGGCGAGCTGTCGTCATTTCTTGAATGGTAGCCTGGTTCCAATGCCCTGCCCGGCGCAGTATAACTTCTATTTTACTCACGATGTGCTGCTCACCGACCTCGGTGCGGTGATGTTCGACTGCGAACTTGTGCGCTCGGACCTCGAATTTCTGACCGGGTTGACAGGGACCGATTCGATTCTTGCGCACGCTTACTATTGGAAGGATGACGGCTACAGGACCGAGTATTGCGGCCCCGACAATTGGAATCACTTCTGGTTCATTCTATTGAGCGCCTCCTATCTGCGTCACAGCGGCGACAGCGGCATGGTTGCCGAGATGTTTCCCCTGCTGGAAAAGAGCCTTTCGCTTGTCCTTGCTCAGATGGGTGACGATGGCTTGATACACGGTAAGGGGCCGGACTGGTGGGATATTGGCAACGTGCCCGGTGCTCGGGCATATCACACCGCGCTAGCAATCCGCGTGCTGGACGAGTTCGTTTATCTTGCCCGAAAGCTCGGACGCGAGGATGCCCTGCCGCCGGACGTCTTCGGCCTTCAGGCGTCGCTGAAAACCTCGTTGGTGGACAGCTTGTGGGATGCCGAGGCGGGTTACCTGTTGAACTACAATGGACGCGAACTTGATCGGCACTATTATGCGGGTTCGCTGGTCGCGGCCTGGTTTGATCTGCTCGATGAGGATCGCGCGCGGGAATTGGTGGAGACCGCAACCCGCGAGCTTCTCGATGAAAACATCGGCGTCCGGGTCGCCATGCCGGCGGACTTTCATCTGCTCGGCGAGGAATACAATTTCAACGGGCCGGAGGCCGGCGCGCCGTATCTCTACTTAAATGGGGCGGTCTGGCCGCAATCAATCGCATGGTACGCCCTCGCGCAAATAGCCAACGGTCAGGTCGAAGATGCGTCGAGTACCTTGCGAAACTACCTGACGATAGATGGTGTTCGACGGAGTGTAGGCGGGCAGCCCTCCTTTTTCGAGTTCCGCAATGCTGATCGAAATTCGGTCGATTACGGTCGGGTTGACAAGCCGACCTTTCTCTGGATGGGAGGGTGGTATCTCTATACACTCTATCACCTCGTCGGCGTGCGTGAAGAGCCCTCGAACATCAGGTTGTCGGCCGACATACCACCGGCTTTGTCCGAAACGGCGTATGATCTTGAGATCGGCGGCGGGCTTTGCAGGATCGATTTGAGCGGTCAGGGCGGGACTTTCCGGGAGATCAGGTGGGATGGTCGTCCGGTGCCTTCCGCGGTGCTGTTCGGAAAGCCGGGGAACATAAGAATCAAGCGGGGTCCGGTCGCCGAACCCTATCTGGAACGGGCGTCCGCGATTGTTTCGGCCGCAAGCTTCACGCCGGACCGGAGAACTCTACAGTTGGACTTTGAGGGCATCGCCGGGCAACCTTTGGACTTTACCGTGGTGTCTCCCTATGCCTGCGCAGGGTTTCGGCTGGATGGCGATGACAGGCCGGTGGGCGAGAGCACGATTCCCGGCTCGGCGGCGGTGCGCATAAATGTCCGCGAGGTTTTCAGGGGGCAATCGGCGAGGGCGATCATGGTCTTTTAGCCTACCGCCGGGACGGACATCTGCGCTTTTGCGACCTGGCTTTTCCGGTGATAACTGTTTACGGAGTGGAGAACAGGAAAACCACGGAGAGGACCGCCGTTCTTCCGTCAGTTGATTGCTGGGGGACAGGGATTCGAACCCCGATTCCACGGTCCAGAGCCGTGTGCCTTGCCGTTAGACGATCCCCCAAAGATCGCCAATAAACATAATGAGCAATGGTCACGCAGTCAAGCAGGCGTCGCGCGGCCCTGAGGCTGAATGCACCCGTATGGTGACGGCGGGACAGTGGCAGCGCGCGGCTCTCGATGGATTCAATGCGAATCGCTTAGGCTTAGTTGTCCCCGGTATTTTTTGATATCTTAGTTACACTGTGTTGATCGACAAGTTTTCTCGAATACTTTTCATGTGTTTACGACCAAAATGGGAGTTTATGATGCGTTATCGGACTGTTTCAATAGCTGTTGTTTTTGTGATGATCGCAATCCTGGTTGGGTGCGCCGGCCAGAAGGCGTTGCGGGAGCAGGTCGAGGAGGAGGCCGAAGTCGCTACGGTTGAGGACAGTCTCGCCCAGGCACGTCAGGATTCAGTAGAGGCGGCTGAGGCTGAACGCAGGCGTATTGAGGAGGAGCTTTTACGCGCCGAGGAGGAGGCCCTTCGGCTGGAGGCCGAGGCAAAGAGCTCTATCAGGACCGTCTATTTCGATTTTGACAAGTCCAACCTTAAAGCCGATGTGCGTGAGCTGCTTCAATCGAACGCGGACGCCCTGATGCGTTACAACAGCTGGGAAGTTACGATTGAGGGCCACTGCGACGAGCGCGGTTCCACCGAGTACAACCTTGCCCTCGGCGAACGCCGGGCGGCGGCGGTGCAACAGTATTATGTGGACTACGGCGTCGATCCGGGAAGGCTGAAGATCATCAGCTATGGCGAGGAGCATCCGGCGGTGATCGGCACCGGCGAGGAGGTCTGGTCGAAGAACCGCCGTGGGGAGACTATAGTCCCATAGTTTTCATGAGGGGCGAGATGATGGAATCGCCGGTGGTGACTTCCGTGTATTGCGCAGGGCGCTTGTGCGGCGACCTCGGGAGCAGGAGGAACCGATGAGTCCTGATGGGAAGGAAGGGAGAGGCTTGAATTTCGCGGACATCCGAGATGGCGGGAGAAGTATATCCACGCCGTCCCCTTCGCGAGGGAGAAGGGCTGTGGCGTTTTCTCTGCTTCTCCTGTTTCCGCTGGTCCTGCTTCCGCTGCTTGACGGTTGCGCGTCTCGCAGGGAGATTCGGCGATTTCAGATCGATCATTCCGAGTTCCGGATACGCATGCAGAAACTCGAGAAGCAGCTCGCCGAGAACGAAGCGAGGGTGGACACCCTGATCGCGGTGCTCGGCGGGAATGTCGGCGAGCATTTCGCCAACCAGGAGGAGTTTCTCCGCGGGATGCGCGCGGACCAACGGGCTGTTTCCGCCGAGATCGAGGGGCTGATCCAGATGCTCTCGGCTCGGGTTTCGGACAGCGATGTGCATGTGCGGCGCCTTGTCGCCAAGCTCGACGAGGTCAACCGGCTGGTAACCGAGATCGTCGCAGGCCGTGATAGTCTCGCGATCAGCCCGACGTTCGATGTAAATGACCCGGAGAAGCTCTATAACCAGTCCTACCTTGACTATACGCAGGGCAACAATGAACTTGCCCGGCTCGGATTCCGGCAGTATCTCGAACTCTACCCGGCGACAAGCCTTGCGGATAACGCCCTCTACTGGATCGGCGAGACCTTTTATGCCGAGGGGCTGAAGGACAGTGCGCTCGCCGCCTTCGAGCAGGTGGAAACGATGTACCCGGAGAGCAACAAACTGGCCGCCGCGTTTCTAAAGCGGGGCATCCTCCGTGCCGCGAGGGGGGAGCGCGAACAAGCGCGCGTGCTTTTTCAGAGGATAATCGATCAGTTCCCGGCCGGTGAGGAGACTCCGCAGGCAACGATGAGGCTTGGCGAAGTGGAGGAGCTGGAAAAGAGCCCGGCGGAGGTTGATCAAGAGTAATAATTAATCGCGAACGGTTCGTCCCGCCCGGCTTGTTCGCAGCGTCCGTCCACTGGCGGTTGTGTGGCACGGCTTGCGAGCAAGCCGGGTTTCTCCCGGTGGGCTGATCTTCAGAATGTAGCCCGCGATGCTCGCCGGGGAAAGGCATGTTCCATGCCGGAGCGCAGCAGGCGCAATGCCCCTTTTATACCGACCGCTTGGGGTGTACTTTGAAAGATTGAACATGGAGTGGAGTCAGCGCCAATGCCCGAACCGAATGACATCCGCAATTTCTGCATCATCGCCCATATCGACCACGGCAAGTCGACCCTCGCCGACCGCATGCTCGAGCTTACCGGGACCCTCGATGCCAAGCAGATGCATGACCAGGTACTCGATTCGATGGAACTTGAGCAGGAACGCGGGATAACCATCAAGGCGCATGCGATCACCATGGAGTATACCGCGCGCGATGGGAACCTCTACACCCTCAACCTGGTAGACACCCCCGGCCATGTGGATTTTTCCTACGAGGTCAGCCGCAGCCTTGCCGCCGCGGAGGGCGCCCTGCTCGTCGTCGATGCAGCGCAGGGGATCGAGGCGCAGACCCTTGCCAACCTCTACCTCGCCGTCGATGCCGGGCTCGAGCTGGTTCCGGTGATCAACAAGATCGACCTTCCCTCGGCCCAGGTCGAGAAGGTCGCCCGCCAGCTCGAGGAGCTGATCGGCTGTCCGCCGGAAGATATCCTCCGTGTTTCGGCCAAGGAGGGGACCGGAGTGCCGGAGCTACTCGAGGCGATTGTCGAGCGCGTGCCACCGCCGAAGGGCGACACGGAGAGACCGGCGCGAGCGCTGATCTTCGACTCGATGTACGACAACTACCGCGGCGCTATCGCCTATGTCCGCGTCGTCGACGGAAATATCACACCGGGTCGTGAGATTTATTTCTACCGGACCGGCAAGCGTTACACCGCCGAGGAGCTCGGTGTGCTCCGCCTGAAAAGGATCGCCAGGGACCGTCTCGGCGTCGGTGAAGTCGGCTACCTGATCACAGGTTGTAAGGAAATCCGCGATACCCGCGTCGGCGACACCGTGGTCGAGTATGACAGGCGCGATGAAACCGAACCGTTGCAGGGTTACCGCGAACCGAAGCCGATGGTCTTCAGCGGGCTCTTTCCCGCCGATCACGAGCACTATGAAGACCTGCGCGATGCGCTCGATCGGTTAGCGCTTAATGACGCTTCCCTGCGTTACGATCCCGAGACCTCGACCGCCCTCGGCTTCGGATTCCGTTGCGGCTTTCTCGGGCTGTTGCACATGGAGATCGTGCAGGAGCGACTCGAGCGGGAATACGATTTGAACCTGATCACCACCGTGCCGAGTGTACGCTACCGTGTGGCCGGCACCGACGGGGCGGAGGAATGGCTCTCCAACCCGGTGGACTTTCCCAATGTCGGGAAAATCGAGCGAATCGAGGAGCCGGTGGTTCGCGGCCAGATCATTACCCCGACCGACTATATCGGTCCGATCATGGCGCTGGCCCGCGATCGTCGCGGGACCTATGTCAGCCAGGAGTACATCGAGAAGACAAGGGTGAACATCACCTATGACTTTCCGCTCGCCGAGGTGGTTTTCGATTTCTATGACAAACTGAAGAGCCAGACTCGCGGCTATGCCTCCTTCGACTATGATTTAGTCGGATACCGGGAAGCGGATCTCATGCGGCTTGATATCCTGATCAACGGCGAGCCGGTCGATGCGCTCTCGATGATCGTCCACGAGGATAAGGCCTATGATTGGGGACGCAAGGTGGTCGACAAGCTGCGCGAGTTGATTCCGCGCCAGATGTTCGCGGTCGCGATCCAGGCGACGGTCGGCAGCAGGATAATCGCGCGGAGCACGGTCAGGGCTTTAAGAAAGAACGTTCTTGCCAAGTGCTATGGCGGCGATATAACGCGAAAGCGTAAACTCCTCGAGAAGCAGAAAGAGGGCAAGAAGAGGATGAAGCAGTTGGGCTCGGTGGAAATCCCACAGGAAGCCTTTCTCGCGGTACTCAAGGTGGATTAATGGTGGACAACAAAAGCAGGCAGGAAGATTCCCGGGAGCCTCGCCGGGAGGAATCGGCGACGGCCGAGTCGCGGAAGGAGAACGGCGGCGGGCGAAACCTCTGGAAACGCTGGCTCGCCTGGCGGGCGCGCAGACGGGAGGCGATTTCCGAGAAACGGCGCAGGAAGGGGGTCCTCCGCGACTGGATCGACACCGTCGTTTCGGTGGTGATCATCGTCTTCGTCATTCGCGTCGGTGTCGTCGAGGCCTACCGCATCCCGACCGGATCGATGGAGGATACCCTGCTCATCGGCGATTTTCTCCTCGTCAACAAATTCATCTATGGTATCCGCACGCCCGACTGGGTCGGCATTCCCTTCACCAATATCGGCCTCGACGTACCCTACACCCGTCTCCCGGGTTTCGCCGACCCCAATCCGGGCGACATCATCGTCTTTCGCTTCCCGCTTGACACCCGGATCAACTATATCAAGCGTTGCGTGGCCGTCGGCGGGCAGACTGTTGAGTTGCGCGACAAGCGGCTCTATGTCGATGGCGAGTTCGTGCCTCTGCCCCCGAAGGGCAAGTTCACCAGCGATTTCATAGTCCCCCGCGGCTTCATCCATCCCCAGATATTACCGATGGGGGCGGGCAACAAGGACAATTACGGACCGGTGCGCGTACCCAGGGGTTATGTCTTCATGATGGGCGACAACCGCGACAACTCCGCCGACAGCCGTTATTGGGGCTTTTTGCCGGAGGAATTGATCCTCGGCAAGGCGATGGTTCTCTATTTCTCCTGGGACCGGAGCGCTCCGCTCTACCGTTTCTGGGACAAGGTCCGCTGGAAACGCCTCGCGATGCTCATCCGCTGACCGGCTGATTCGTCATTGCGAAGAAGTCCCGATCAGTAGGATGTCTCCCGGCGACGCTTCGCCGGGGACAGGACTGAAACCATCATACATGCCGTACCGGCGAGTACCTCGAAGCTCCGCTGCTTGACACCTGTTGGCGGAGACCATACATTTTTGTCTTCGGATTACGGTTCGGACAGCATTGGTGAGAGGTAATTCCACGGGGCTGTAGCTCAGTTGGGAGAGCGATGCGTTCGCAACGCATAGGTCAGCGGTTCGATCCCGCTCAGCTCCACTGACCCGCCAGAATCGGGCGGGTTTTTAGTGGCAAGCCGGATTTTCAAGCCGGAAACCGAGCGGGAAATCATGTCGAATCTCGCGACCCGCATCGTTTTCGGTGGTGAAAACCGGTCGAAAATCGTGTAAAAACTACCGATTTTCAGGGAAAAAAGAGCGAGAAAACGGGAAAAACTGCTCGATTTTCATGGGAATTCGGGCAAAATCGGGGTGAGAACGAGAATTTCCAGCCTGTTTTCCGGTTGGAATTCCCCCGGTTTTCGGTTGTCAGGTTTTGGCGGTGCTCAGGCGGGGAGTCAGCGGTGCCCTGTAACCCGCAATCCGCTATAGCGGGGCCGAAATCCCCGGCCGAGGCCCACCGCCGTCCGCGAGCGTACAGGTGTTAGGTGTTGAAGGCTGGGTCCCGTGCAAGGACGGCGCGCCCAACCCCGCCAGGTCCGAGAGGAAGCAACGGTCAGCGTTGCGGTCCTGTGCCGCGGGGTCGCCTGGCTGGAGCCCGGCGCATGTCGCAAACGGCCGGTAGGAGGTCGAACCGGGGCGCACCGCCATTTTTTTCATGCATTTACGCGCTGAAGCTGCGTGCACGCCTCGCCCTTTGGTCGGAGTCGTGTTCATTCGTAAACAGCCGGGTGACATCGGGCATTGGCGGCTGGAATCCCACCGACTAAAGCGAATGATGTCGAAGAATTCATCCAAGCCTCCTGTTGGCGTGTCTGCCTGTCCATGCTGGAAACTCCACAGTTCATGTTTGCGTATTCCGCGTCTATAAGCTGAGTAACGAGGATTGTATCACTCAATAACCGGGTGATCCAAATCAAAGCAGCTTGGAGAGAGAGTGGGGCGGGTCGTGAGTTTACGGCAATTATTGACTGATACCCTGTTGCTTTTGGGAGAAACCCGGCTGCGGAGCAGCCGGGCCACCCTGCGAAGTGCCGGAATCAGGCCACCCTACGAAGTGCCGGAGTCGGGCTACCCTGTCGTGCAGAAGCGGTAGTCCTGGGCCACACGTCCGCACTGCCGTTAGGTCACACGCTACGCGCAAGACCCGACGGAACATAGAATACTATTCGGGCCGGGAGGTGGAGGCGGAAACCGGCAGATATGCCGGAACGAGGTGTGCTCCATGCGACATGCAGGTTTGTCTTGAGCGGTGGCGTAGTTATATTCGTTACTGGAAATTTGTCCGGGACATACTGGGGATTCGAGCTTGTCCTACCTTGTAATGGCGCGGCGTTGGCGGCCGCAAAGCTTTGCCGAAGTGGTCGGTCAGGACCATGTGACGATAACGCTGCAACGTGCGATTGAGCGCAGCCGTATCGCGCACGCATATATCTTCGCCGGTCCGCGGGGCGTGGGTAAAACGACGACCGCGCGACTGCTCGCCAAGGCGGTAAACTGCGCCAACCTGAAGAACGGGTCCGACGGCCGGCCTGAGCCCTGCAACGAGTGTCCCTCCTGTGAGGACATCACCACCGGCAACGCTCTCGACGTAATCGAAATTGACGGCGCATCGAACAACAAGGTCGAGGACGTACGAACCCTTCGCGAGAACATCAAGTTCGCCCCCTCCTCGCTGGCCAAGAAGGTCTACATCATCGATGAAGTGCACATGCTCTCCCCGGCAGCGTTCAACGCGCTGTTGAAGACGCTCGAGGAGCCGCCGGAACACGCGATGTTCATCTTTGCGACCACCGAGATCCACAAGATCCCGGCGACGGTGATCTCGCGCTGCCAGCGTTTCGACTTCAAGCGTATCGCAACGCGCGAGATACGGGGACAGCTCCAGCGTATCGCCGAGGGGGACCGGATCGATCTCGCCGCCGACGCCCTGGTTGCGATTGCGCTCAAGGCCGAGGGAGCACTGCGTGACGCCCTCTCGATTCTCGACCAGCTTGTGGCCTACCAGGGCGAGGAGCGGGTCACCGGTGATGTAGTCCGCCAGGCTCTTGGGTTGATCGGCTCGGAGATATACTTCCGAACGACCGAAGTCGCCGCCACCGGCGAGATCGGCGCGGCGCTTGAGCTCGCCGATGACATCCTCGGCGGGGGTTACGATGCGCGTGAGTTTCTGCGCGGGTTTCAGCGTCATGTGCTGAACCTGCTCTTTCTCCGGGCGGGAGGCTCCGCTGATGAACTCGATGTGGCCGACGAGGATCGTAAAAGTTATGTGAAAACCGCGGAGAGGCACTCCGATGAGGATCTGCTGCGAATGGGTGAATGGGCGGCGGATACGGAGGACATTCTGCGCGAGGCGCTCGACCCGGCGGTACGGCTTGAATTGCTGCTCGTGCGCATGGCCCGCATGGATCGGGCCGTCGATCTCGGGGAGTTGCTCGGCAGGATGGGAGTCGAACCCGATTCGTTCAAGCAGCCGGTGAAGCACTCAGGCGAGAGCTCCCCGGACATGGAGACGCATATCGCAGAGACGACCGCACTTACGGCTGAGGGGAATATCGGTGGAGGCGGCAAAGGACGGGCTCGAATGAAACCGGAAAAGGACGCTTCGCCGGAAAACGGCGGGGGAGAGCCTCCTCCGGGAGAACCCGAGGAGGGTGATGATGACGGCGGGCCGGACCTGCCCGAAGACCCACCGGGCGGACTTTCGGCGGGCAACGCCGGTCCCTCGCCCAGTGCGCAAAACGGGGACGAGAACGACGAGGATAACGACCTTGATGAATCGCCCGAGGCCGATTCAGGTCAGTTGAGCCTCACCGATCTTCGGGCCGCGTGGCTCGATCTCTGCGACAGGGTGAACCTCGAGAAACGTACGCTCGGCACGCACCTTGAGGTCGGCGCGCCGACATCGATGGAGAACGGCGCGGTTGAAGTCACGTTCGATCCGGCGAACGCCTTCGAATATCAACAGGTGCTGCGACACCAAGACCGCATTCGCAAAGCGTTCCGCCTGCAATTCGGTCTCTCGAAAAAATTTGTGGTCAAGAAAGGGACGATCCCGGAGAATCTGCGGCCCAGGAAGAGAAAGACCAGTGGCGAGAAACGCGAGGAGCGATTCCGCGAGGCACTGAACGAGAACCCCGTCTGGAAACAAATGGTCGAGCGATTTGACCTGAAACTGCGTGACGACGGGTGATTATTACCGGGGTTTTGGTTTTCCAGGCGAATTTACGGCATATGGTAATCCTTATTTGTGCGCGAACAGGACGCGATAATTGACCGGGCGGGCAGGGAGATCGGTTCGATACAATGTCCGGCGATTTGAGTGAACTGACATGCAATCGGTTTAAGTGGAGTCATAATGGAAGGCGGAATGGGCGGCCTGTTGAAGCAGGCTCAGAAAATGCAGGAAGAGCTGCTCAAAGTGCAGGAATCGCTCGCAGACCTCGAAGTGACCGCAACCAGCGGGGGAGGGATGGTCACCGTGCGGGCGAATGGAAAACAGGAGATACTCGAGATATCGATAAAACCCGAGGCGGTCGATCCCGAAGATGTCGAGATGCTCGAGGACCTTGTGCTCGCCGCGGTCAACGAAGCCTTGCGGCAGGCGGCCTCGGCCGCATCGGAGCAAATGGCGAAGGCGGCCGGACCCCTCGGGGCGATACTACCGCCGGGGATGAATATGCCGGGATTCTGATACCGCCGGATCACACGCTGCGCGCAAGATCCGACGGAACATAGATTTCCCGGGACGCGGTGATCCCGGGCTACATGCCGTTATTGCCAGGTTCGGAGGCCCCGGCCTGCATCTGCCAAATAAATGAAAAGCCTATCCCCGGCGAAGCATCGCCGGGCTGCATCCTAAAGGGAGGGATTTTGTCCGCATCGCTGCCGCCAGCCGTGGTCGAGCTTCAGGCTCAGTTGAGCAAACTGCCGGGGCTCGGGAAGAAATCCGCCTTGCGAATGGCGATGCACCTGCTAAAGTCGGAGCGGGAATGTGTCGAGAAGCTCGCCAAGGCGGTACTAGACGTGAAGGACAAGGTGCAGGTATGTACGATCTGCGGCTTTTTATCGGACCGTGATCCCTGCCAGATCTGCAGGGACCACAAGCGTGACGGGTCGCTGCTCTGCGTGGTCGAGCAACCCACGGACATTCTTGCCCTCGAGAAAGGCGGCATCTTCAACGGCAGATACCACGTCCTCGGGGGCGCACTTGCGCCGCTGGACGGGATTGGCCCCGAGGAGCTGCGGATCAGCGAACTCGTCGACCGGCTGAAGAAAGAGGAGATCGCAGAGATCATCGTCGCCACCAACCCGACCCCGGAGGGAGAACAGACGGCATTCTATCTCGCGAGAATACTTACGCCAATGGGTGTCCGTGTAACGCGCATCGCTCGCGGAGTGCCGGTGGGATCGGATATCGAGCACGCCGACGAACTGACACTGACGAGGGCATTTGAGGGGCGGATCGGCCTCGAGGGTTAGGGCGATTGCCGGATATCCGGGCCGGCCGCCGGGAGGGCGACGTGATATGCTGGTTTGGTTGAGTAGCGTTGAACCCGAACAAACCCCGTCGGGCAAGCTTGCAGGGCTACACGCCAAGGGTCGGGCCACCCAGGCGGCGACATATCGCCGATAATATACCCGGAGAGGCGCGCTCACCGGGCTACACGACGCCTCCAGGTCACACATTGCGCAAGCTGGCCGGGCTACTCCTGTTTGTGGCCACGAAACTCCCAACGTCAGTGCAACCTTAATATCTACAGAATTTTAGAGAAGGTGTTTGTCCCATCAAGGCATAGTTTTAACCACTCCTAATATTTTACCGATGTTGCTATTTGGGGCGCGTTATGCGATATTTTTCACGGAATTTTTGAGAAACCGTTATCAATGGACCGAGGGTCCATTGATTCTATAAATGCGAGGACAGGTATGCAGAGGAAATGTGTAACGGTTGATGGTGTCGAGGCAGCCGCATACGTAGCTCACAAGACGAATGAAATCTGCGCGATCTATCCGATTACGCCCTCATCGGGGATGGGCGAACTGGCCGATGAATGGTCTGCCAAGGGGATAAAGAACATCTGGGAGACTGTACCCCAGGTTGTTGAAATGCAGAGCGAAGGCGGCGCCGCCGCAGCCGTTCACGGCGCCCTGCAGACGGGAAGCCTGACCACCACCTTCACGGCTTCCCAGGGGCTGCTGCTGATGATCCCGAGCATGTTCAAGATCGCCGGTGAGCTGACGCCGACTGTCTTTCATGTCTCCGCGAGGACGATAGCCGCGCACGCGCTGTCGATCTTCGGCGACCACAGCGATATCAACGCCGTCCGGATGACCGGTTTCGGCCTGTTCGCTTCCAACACTGTCCAGGAGGTAATGGATTTTGCGCTTATCGCTCAGGCGGCTTCGCTGGAATCAAGGATACCATTCGTGCACTTTTTCGACGGTTTCCGTACATCGCACGAGGTACAGAAAATCGAGGGGCTTTCGGTCGAGGATATGAGGGAGATGATCGACGACGAACTCGTCCGGAAACACCGCGCACGCGCCATGAATCCCGACAGTCCGGTGCTGCGCGGATCATCCCAGAACCCCGATGTTTTCTTCCAGGCTCGCGAGACGGTGAACCGCTACTACGACGCATTGCCCGGCATCATGCAGAAGACGATGGACAAGTTCGCGGACCTGACCGGCCGCCGTTACCACCTCTTCGATTACGTCGGCGCACCGGACGCCGAGAAGGTGATCGTGCTGATGGGTTCCGGCGCCGAAGCGGCGGAAGAGACGGTGATTTCGTTGATCGGAAGCAAGGAGAAGGTCGGGGTTCTCAAGGTGCGCCTCTACCGTCCGTTCTCCGGTCGGCACTTTATCGAAGCGTTACCGAAAACCGTCAAACATATTGCGATACTTGACAGAACCAAGGAGCCGGGAGCATCGGGCGAGCCGCTCTACCTCGACTGCGTCAATTCGGTCGAAGAGGCCTTCGCGGAGAAGAGGGCGCCTTTCTTCCAGCGACCGGTACTCGTCGGCGGTCGCTACGGTCTGAGTTCTAAAGAATTTACCCCGGCGATGGTTAAGGCCGTCTTCGACAACCTTGAACAGGAAAAACCGAAGAACCACTTTACGGTCGGGATCGAGGACGATGTCACCTTTACCAGTCTGAAGGTTGACGAAGACTTCGCGGTGCCGCATGAAGAGGTGTGGAGCGGCAAGTTCTACGGCCTCGGCGCCGATGGTACGGTAGGCGCGAACAAGAACTCGATAAAAATTATCAGCGAGGGCACCGACTATTACACACAGGGATACTTCGTTTACGATTCAAAAAAAGCAGGCGCGATTACGGTCAGCCACCTGCGCTTCGGCCCAAAGCCGATAAAGTCGACATACCTGGTGAACAACCCGGAATTCGTCGCCTGCCACCAGACGGTGTTTCTCGAGAAGTACGAGATGCTCGCCGACGCGAAGGAAGGTGCGACCTTCCTGCTGAACACTCCGCACCCGAAGGACAAGGTCTGGGACAAGCTGCCGAGGCCGGTACAGGTGCAACTCCTTCAGAAGAAAATGAAGTTCTACGTGATCGACGCCTACAAGGTCGCGCGCGACACCGGCATGGGAGCGCGAATCAATACGATTATGCAGACATGCTTCTTTGCGATCAGCGGCGTAATCCCGCGCGAAGAGGCGATTGAGAAGATCAAGGATGCGATCAAGAAGACCTACGGCAAGAAAGGCGACCATATCGTCCAGATGAACTATAAAGCGGTGGATGAGACACTGGCCAACCTCCACGAGGTAGAAATTCCCGGGCGTATCACGAGTGCGCAGGACCGTCCACCCGCAGTGCCGAGCATGGCCCCGGACTACGTGAAAAACGTACTTGGGAAGATTATCGCCGGCGAGGGAGACAAGCTGCCGGTGAGCGCATTTGCCGATGACGGCACCTTCCCGGTCGACACGACAAAATGGGAGAAGCGGAGCATCGCTCTCGAAATTCCGGAATTGGACGAGAACATCTGCATCCAGTGCGGCAAGTGCGTGATGGTCTGTCCGCACGCGGCGATCAGGGCGAAAGTCTACGATCCCAAATACCTCGAGAATGCCCCGAAGACGATGAAGCACGCCGACTACAAGGGGAAAGAATTCGGCGAGGGCAAAAAGTATACGCTGCAGGTCGCTCCGGAGGACTGCACGGGGTGCGAGCTGTGTGTCGAGGTCTGCCCGGCGAAAGACAAGAAGAGCGGCAAGCTTGCGCTGGAGATGGTCGACCAGGTTTCGGTGCGCGAGATCGAGCGGGAAAACTACCGTTACCTGATTTACGAGATCCCGGACAACGACCGTAACCTTGTCAAGCAGAATACGGTTAAAGGGGTCCAGTTCCTCTATCCACTGTTCAAGTATTCAGGCGCCTGCTCCGGTTGCGGCGAGACACCGTATGTCAAGCTGGTGAGCCAGCTCTTCGGTGACCGTTCGGTGATGGCGAACGCCACCGGTTGTTCCTCGATCTACGGCGGGAACCTGCCGACCACACCCTGGGGAATGAACAGGGAAGGGCGCGGCACGGCCTGGAACAACTCGCTCTTCGAGGACTGCGCCGAATTCGGCCTTGGATTCAGGCTGACGCTCGACAAGCAGAATGAATATGCACGTGAACTTCTTCAGAAGATGTCCGGCGAGATCGGGGGCCGGCTTGTCGACGAGATAATCAACGCTGACCAGTCGAGCGAACCCGGGATCTTCGAGCAGCGCGAGCGTGTCGCCGAGCTGAAGAAGAAACTCGGGTCGATGGATGACAATGCCGACGTAAAGAACCTGCTCAGCGTGGTCGGTTCCCTGGCCAAACGGAGCGTCTGGGCGGTCGGCGGCGACGGTTGGGCCTACGACATCGGCTACGGCGGCCTGGATCATGTGATCGCCTCCGGTAAAAACATCAACCTGCTGGTTCTCGATACCGGGGTCTATTCGAATACCGGCGGCCAGTGCTCGAAGGCGACGCCGCTCGGCGCGGTGGCGAAATTCGCCGCCGGGGGCAAGGCGACCGCACGCAAGGACCTTGGGATGATGGCGACGATCTATGGGATGGTTTATGTCGCGCAGGTTTCAATGGGGGCCAACGACGCACAGTGTGTCAAAGCGTTCCTCGAGGCCGAAGCTTACGACGGGCCTTCGCTGATCATCGCCTACAGCCACTGCATCGCCCACGGTATCGATATGGCAAAGGGACTCGAGGCTCAGAAGATCGCGGTCGAAACAGGTTCATGGCTGCTCTATCGTTTCAACCCCGGCCTGAAGAAGCAGGGTAAGAACCCGCTGCAGCTCGACTCGCGTCCGCCGAAACGTCCGGTCGAGGATTGGGCGATGAACGAAACGCGCTTCAAGATGCTCTTCAAGTCGGACGAGAAGACCGCCAGGCATCTGCTCGAACTCGCCCAGGAGGATGTTGATTTCCGATGGAAGTACTACGACTATCTCGCAAAGATGGATTTCAGCTTGGTTGACGAGGAGGGTGGCGAGAAAGGCGAGTAAGGACTTCGAGAGCTCTTGCATAATCAGCAAAACCGCCGGATTCAGGGTGAATTCGGCCCGATTCAGGGGAGATTTAAGGTTCTCCCCTTTTTAATGTCCGTTTGTAATGCTTAGCCGGAAACCGGTTATTGTCGTATGAAACATGCATGAGGCGGACGCTCTCTTCGTAATTTGCGCAAGATCGGTCAAGTATTGACCATGCCTTAGTGGCGATCCTTTCACCGTGAAACGAGGACCGGAAAAATGAAGCGGTCCGAAAAACTTGATCTATATAAACAGTACAAGTCAGAATACGCCACACCGCGCGACCCGTTGATCATCGAAACCAAGCCAGCCGTATATCTGGCAATCAACGGCAAGGGCGACCCGAACGGCGATGAGTTTGCCCGCCGGATGAGCGCGCTCTACGGAGTCGCCTTCACGACCAAGATGACTAAGAAAAAAGAGGAAGGAACCGACTACGTTGTCTGCAAGCTGGAGGGGCTCTGGTGGAGCGAGTCGGCCGTGGGATGGAATTTCCTCGAGGTGCCGCGCGATCAGTGGAAATACAAGATTCTGATACGGACACCGGAGTTCATCGCTGAAAGCGACCTCGAGGCGGCGAGAATTGCGCTGGCGAAGAAGGGAAAAGGGGAATTGACGGACGAGGTGAGGCTCGAGGTAATCGACGAGGGGCTGGTCGTCCAGGCGCTGCATGTCGGGCCGTATGCGGACGAAACACCGCTGATCAGGAGAATGCACGAAGCGGCGGGAGATCAAGGGCTGGAGTTCCACGGCAGGCACCATGAGATATATCTCTCCGACCCGCGCAGAACGGCGGCGGAGAAGCTGAGGACGATTCTCCGGCATCCGGTGAGGCCGTCCAAGGCGGTATAGGACAGGAAAAGACGTCAGCGTTACCGGGCTTGAACGTAGGAACGTTCACTTCCCTTCAGGATATTGCCTTTTCCCGGGGAGGGGTGGTCGCGGGCTATAGGTCCCAACGAAGAGAACCAGGAGACGCCGATTCGTCAATAGTCTGATTGGGCGGCGGCGCTATCGCCAACGCAAATGTCAGTACCAGTAGTTCCACTTTCGACGTCAAGAGTAATCCTCGAATATGTTGAAAATTATTGTTAACTTTACAAGATTACTTCTACAGCGAGAGTGAAAGGAAATCATCATGTCAGCTGTCAAACCTGTTAAACACAAGGTCTACAAAAACGCTCAAAAATTTCTTGAAGCCCTTCGTCCGTCTACGTTTATCAAACATTCTGGAGCTCCGCTGCAGGACTATATCTTCAGGGGCCAGGCTAGTTCTGACTGGGGATTAGTACCTTCCGCATTCAGGCCTGATGGCACCAGGATGCTTGAAGATATCACAGGAAGCTATTTCGGTAAGTATCGCGATAAAGGACCGAAACATTCGCGCATAAGTATGGAACTGCATCGAATAAGAAATGAAAGTGAGGCGTTTTCAGTTTTTTTGGATATTGCAGATCGACAGGGGATAATTCTTCCGGGATTCACTTTTGAAATACGTGAAGAATATCTTCATCCCGCGAAAGATGAAACTTTCGGATTCCTTTTCTTGAAAGACTGGCCGGAGGATAGAATAATACCGATTCTCAGCCTTGCACAGCACCACGGTATACCTACACGTCTTCTTGATTGGACTGATAGTCCTTTCATAGCGGCGTATTTTGCTGCAAGGCGTATTGAGAAGCGTTCTTTAGAACGCCACCCTTTGCCTGACAGATCTTCTCCCAATAATCTGTCTGTGTGGGCGTTGAATATTAATTTTGGAAATTATCGTGCGTATCCGCCTTTCCGACTTTATAGAATTCCCATGCAACACAATGAAAACCTCAGAGCCCAGCAGGGCGTGTTCACCCATACAAAAGAGCTTTCTATACCGTTTCCCAAAAAGAAATCTGATGGAATGGAATCACTTGAACCGAATAATCTTAAATCTCCTATGTTGATCAAATTCAGTTTGGATCTTAAGGAAGCTGCGGAACTTATGACCCTGCTCGATCTCGAAGGGGTGAACGCCTCTGCTCTTTTCCCCGGCTTAAGTGGAGTAGCGCGATATATACTTGAGCGTCCCCGAGTTGCCCAGCAAATACTCTATAATTTCCCAGATGATACTTTACTCCCGCTTGTCAAAGAACCAGGGTCCGATTGATACTCGGTCCCTTACTGCAATAGTCTAAAGGGGCTGTTTCCCAGCCTACTCTATTTTCGAATCAGTACTTAATTCTTAATCTCCAATTGCCATCTTGCCGTTCCATCCGTAGCGCCGCCGTCTCGGCGGCAACCCTCGTTCCGGCAGTTAACCGTCCCGCATGGGCGGCGACGACGGGTGGCCAGGGACTTCTCGCCTCGGCGTAGCCTTAGTAAAGCCGGGTAGTCCCGGGTTTCATCCGGGAGCGGAGACATTAAGACAAACTTGCTCGAGAGCACAGCAAATCATACTCTTGCATATTAACTTTCACAGATATTCCAACCTTAGATTCTTCGTAGCGTACAACCGGTTATGCGTGGGAGGGGTGCAATGTACCGCGTAATCGTTCCGGCTTTTGTTGCCGTTCTGATCATCGTTTTGGTTCCGCTGGCGGTTCACGCCCAGACCGGCGGCGTGGTTTCCATCGCGGTTCTCGACCTCGACATGCAGGAGGGGGTGCCGGGGGCCTATCGAGTTGGGTTGAGCGACATCCTTCGCGAAGAGCTGTTTCATACCGGCAGGTTCGATGTGATTGAACGGAACAAAATGGAGAATATCCTCACGGAACAGGGTTTGCAGCTATCCGGGTGCACCTCCGATGAGTGCGCGGTAGAGGCCGGGCAACTGCTCGGTGTCGAGCAGATGGTGGCGGGCTCAGTGAGTATACTTGGCGAGCTGTACGTGGTTTCTTTGCGCCTGATAGATGTTGAGACCGGCAGGTTGATCGAGATGCGCAGCGCCCGCTGCCTGTGTCCCATAGAGGAGGTGGCGACCACTAGCATGGCGGAGGTAGCCCGGCAGTTGGCGGGTGTCGGAGGCGTGACGCGCCAAGTTTCAGGAAGCGGTTACCCCCGCGGAGGAATCGCTCCCGAGAGCACTAAGTTCGTTGATCTGCAGCCGGATCTTCGGACATCGCCATCTGTAGCAGCTATACAGGCTTCCGAGGGCACTAAGTTCGTTGATCCGCTGCCGGGGATGGAGTTCGTCCAGATATCCGGCGGTAGTTTCATGATGGGTTCGCCATCTTCGGAGGCGAAGCGTGATAATGACGAGGGCCCGCAGCATAGAGTGACCATACAGTCCTTCCAGATGATGACGACAGAGGTGACGCAGGGGATGTGGCGGGAGGTGATGGGATCAAACCCATCGAAATTCAAGGGCGATAACCTGCCGATCGAGATGGTATCATGGGAGGATGCACAGGATTTTACCGAGAGGCTTAGCGTAATGGACCGTGGAAAGGGTTATCGTCTACCCACCGAGGCGGAGTGGGAGTACGCCTGCCGAGCGGCGACGACGACACGATTTTACAGCGGTGACAGCGAATCGGGCCTGAGCCGAGTCGGCTGGTACAAGGGAAATTCCAGAAAAAAGATACATCCGGTAGGCCTCAAGGAGCCGAATGCGTGGGGTTTGTACGACATGCATGGCAATGTCTGGGAGTGGTGCGAGGACAGGTACGGCAGTGACTACTACGCGAGCAGCCCCGCGACAGATCCGGTAGGGCCTTCCACGGGTGCCGGTAGGGTCGTTCGCGGCGGCGGCTGGAACTACGATGCCAGGTGGTGCCGGTCGGCAAAACGCGGCAGCGTCCCAACGGGTCGCAGCATCTACATCGGCTTTCGCCTTGTGAGGTCCAGTCTTCGCTAAAGCTACGCCTTGGCAGGTCAGGGTCGTAGTTGTTACGGTTTGCCCCCTCCCGTCATTGCGAGCGGCCGAAGGCCCGAAGCAATCTCCTTCCTGTCTTAGGAACTGATACTCAGGGGATTGCTTCGTCGTCCGACTGACGTCGGACTACCTCGCAATGACGGTGGGTGCGCGCAGAGGATCGGTTGCGCGCATCTTCGATGCACGCGAGCTTCGCTACGCTCGAGGCATGAAACCCGACTTGCAAGTCAAGTCGGGCCACACTTCCGCACACGGGAGCAGCTGGTCAGGCGGCGGTTCCACTTCATGTTTTCTGCTCTTTTTTACGAGCGGCGGGGAAGAGGATGTTGTTAAGAATCAGGCGGTAACCCGGGCTGCTGCGGTGGAGACGGAGGTCGGTCGGGGGATCGCCGACCTGGTGACGGTAGTCCTCCGGGTCGTGCCCGCCAAGAAAAGTCCAGGTCCCTTTGCCGCTGTTTCCATGTATGTACTTTACTATGCCGAGGCCCTCCATCGATCCCAGGACGATAATTCCAGGCTTGAGTAACCGTTCATGGAAGGCGGTTGTCTGGCCCATGAACCCCTTGATCACCGAAGTGTGATTCTGGGTAAGCATGGCCGGGATCGGGTCATACTTCGCGCTGAACTCGAATAGCGTAAAGTAGTCGCCGCTGTCGCCGCGTGAGCTGAAACCACTGCGGGGGGTGGCATCGATGTCGGAGAACTCATAAAGAGCCGGCGAGGGGATGATGCTGAAATCACGGAAGGCCCAGGTGCGGTCGTAATTCAGCTTCGCCAAGGCATCGGGGTCGGTAGGGTCGCCGTCAAAGGGTGTCTCGACGATGTCGATCCCGAGCGCGGCCTGGGCGATATCGTAGCTGTCCGTAGCGCTGCACATCGCGAAGAGGAACCCCCCGGAATCGACATAACGGCGAATCTCGACGACGACCGCCGCCTTGAGCTGCGATACCTTCCTGAAGCCGAGACGCGCCGCCAGGGATTCCAGACTTGCCTGCCTGGCGATATACCAGTCGGAATTGCGATAGGTCGCCCAGAACTTGCCGTACTGCCCGGTGAAATCCTCGTGGTGCAGGTGCAGCCAGTCATAGCGCAGGAGCAATCCGGCGAGCACCTGCTCATCATAGATCCTGTCGTATGGAATCTCGGCATACTCGAGGGCCATGGTGACGGCATCGTCCCAAGGTTCGGCGTCGGGAGGGGAGTAGATCGCTACCTTCGGCGCCTTCTCCAGCTGGATGCGCTCCATGTTGGCTTCATCGATCAGCGCATAGATACGTCCGGTTTCGGCCTCGGAGATGCGTTCGGCATACACCCCCTTGATGCGGCAGAGCCTTTCAATTCGCTGATGATAGTCGATGAGGAACGATCCGCCGCGGTAATTGAGCAGCCATTGAGCAGCTGCGCCGGCCTCGATGGAGTTGTAGGCGATCCCGTAGGCGCGAAGATGGTCGGTTTGAGCAAGGTCCATCGGGAGAAGCAAACTCTGCGCCGTCGAGGCTGGAGGATGCGTGACAGTGAAAACAAATGCGATCACAAGGAGAATGGTCTGCCGGGCGGGTTTCATGTCGGGTCCATGTGTCTGTTAATTATTCCTTTATACAAAGCGGGCCTTTTCGCGCTCCGCTGTAAGCCGTGTAACGTGCATTCTTCCATCGTTTGTACTCCGGGAGGATTCAGAGCGGTCAGATAAGGTAATACAGGGCGAGGGCGTAGATGAATTCCCGGATGGCTTCACCTGTCTCGCATTCATCGAAATCTCCCGGCTGGTATCGACCAGCGGGGTTCTCCACAGACGAGTATTTCGGAATGACAGTTCGTTTTTCTATTGCGGAATGAACAACGAATTAATATTATACAACATTGTGCTAATTAACGCTTTATTCAAATGAGCTGACGGATAGCTTTCATCGTTTCCGATCTTGAAAGTACTCAAATGGACGACAAACGGAAGACCAAAGCGCAACTGATCGAGGAACTGGAAGAGGCGGGAAAGCTGACGCTTGAACCATATCCGGTGAACCTGAGGGAAATATTCAGCAAGCTTAAAATGATTTTTGAACAACGCACGCTGGAAAAGAGGCCGAAGCTAGAGTTCGAAGCGGATGAAAACATCCCGAAGGAGTTGCTGCTGGACGAGATCAGGGTTCGCCAGGTCATGGTGAACCTTGTCGACAACGCCATGAAGTTTACCAAGCATGGAACGGTCACCGTCAGGGCGCGGTGCAGCCCGCTGAGCGGAAAGTCAGATCTCTGGAAAGTGACCATCGAGGTCGAAGACACAGGCATCGGAATTCCCAAAGACCAGCAAGAGCACATTTTCCAGGCTTTCACGCAGGTTGAAGGACTGGACCAACGACTTTACGAGGGAGCGGGACTTGGACTTGCGATCTCGAAGCGTCTGATCGAAATGATGGGTGGATCAATCTCCGTGCGCAGCACGCTGGGGGAAGGATCGGTCTTTACCATCCGCTTGCCGGAAGTCAAGACCGTCGCTTCACTGGAACTCGCGAAGACCGGCGAAGGCGTGACAATAGAGATGGATACGATTGCTTTTACGCCCGCGACGGTACTGCTCGTCGAGGATGATCCGTTTTTCCAGAAGCTTGTTCGGCATTTCCTGAGCAAGACGGCGCTTACCCTGATGGTGGCGAACAACGGACAGGAGGGGCTGGAAGCCGCCGCTTCGCACAAGCCGGATCTGATCCTGATGGACATTCGAATGCCGGTGATGGACGGCCACCAGGCTATCGTCCACTTGAGAAGAGACGAAACGCTGAAAGACATCCCGATCGTCGCACTGACCGCAGGGACCCTGCAGGCCGATGAGATAGATGCGATCTCCGCCGGTGCGGACAGCTTCGTCCGAAAACCGGTGACCCAAGAGAAGTTGATTGCGATACTCTGCCGGTTCCTTCCCTACGAAATAAAAAGGGAGACACCATCACGCAGAAACCGGATGTAAGGCGGGAAACACCGGTCAAGCCGCCGCCGCCGCTCGAACTTCCCTCCGCACTGGTTAGAGAGCTTCCTGAAGTAATCAGCCGCCTCGAGAACGAATTGAAGGAGGCCTAAAACCGTCAGTCGTCGGTTTTCTCAATGAAAGAGGCGACGAAAATCTCGCGTGAAATAAAACGGCTCGGGAAGCGCTATCGTTTACGTGAGTTGAACGATTACGGTGAACAGGTTGAATTCTACCTCGATAACCTGCAACTGAAAAATCTGACGAGGATTATCCCCTCGTACGAGGGGACAGTTGATAACATTCGCCACGAGTTCGATAGAGCAAGGAAGCATTCCTGATCCACAAGCGGCATCTTGTTTTCCAGTCGTGGCCGACCACGAAAGTCGGCGGATGTGCCGTGTGAAGGTTTGTATATTTCCGAATCTCGAGTAACGATGGCAATTCCAATCAACCGGGAGACAGGTAGCGTCATGAATAAGTCCGAGGCACTTTTTCAACGCGCGACGGGGGCGATCCCCGGAGGGGTCAATTCGCCGGTACGGGCATTCGGAGCCGTCGGCGGCAACCCGCCCTTCATAGTCTCGGCGAAAGGATGCCGGATGACCGACGTGGACGGGAACGAGTATATCGATTACATCGGATCATGGGGGCCGATGATCCTGGGCCATGCCCACCCGGATGTGACGGCGGCGCTGGAAGAGGCATTGCGGCGGGGTACGAGTTTCGGTGCGCCGAGCCCGGTCGAGGTCGAACTCGCCGAAGAGATCATCCGCCGCGTTCCCTCCGTCGAAATGGTCAGATTCGTCAATTCCGGCACGGAGGCGACGATGAGCGCGATCCGCCTTGCGAGGGCCGCGACGAAACGGGAAGTGATCATCAAGTTCGCCGGGGGTTACCACGGCCACGCCGACAGTTTCCTGATCCAGGCCGGTTCGGGTGCGGCGACATTTTCCGCGCCGGACAGTCCCGGGGTTACCATCGGGGCGGCGAAGGACACGCGCATCGCGGAATTCAACGATCTCGATTCAGTCCGGGCGCTTTTTACCGAGGAAGGTAGTGAGATCGCGGCGGTCATCGTTGAGCCGGTCCCGGGCAACATGGGCGTGATCCCGCCGGAGGAGGGGTTCCTCGATGGACTGCGTTCGTTCTGCGACGAGCACGAGGCGCTGCTGATTTTCGACGAGGTGATGAGCGGCTTTCGTCTGCACCATGCAGGGGCGCAGGGACTCTTTGACGTCACTCCCGACCTGACGACGTTCGGCAAGGTGATCGGTGGAGGGCTTCCTGTCGGGGCGTACGGGGGGAGAAAAGAGGTGATGGAGATGGTCGCTCCCAGCGGACCGGTGTACCAGGCGGGCACCCTTTCGGGCAACCCGCTGGCGATGACAGCCGGGCTGGAGACGCTGCGGCGGCTCGATGACGCGGCCTATGAAAAGCTGGAGAAGAGGTCGGCGGCGCTCGCCTCGGGTCTTTCCCGGTTGTTGGAGAGAGAAGGCGTTGAGGGGACGGTTCAACGGATCGGATCGATGTTGACGCTCTTTTTCCACCCCGGTCCAGTACTCAACTTCAACGACGCCAAGTCCGCCGATCATAACCGTTTCGCCCGTTTTTTCGGGGCCATGCTGAAAGATGGCGTGCATCTTCCGCCGAGCGGCTTCGAGGCGTGGTTTGTTTCCACCGCGCATGACGAGCGTGCGGTTTCACACACGCTCGAGGCGGCGGGAAGTTCGCTGAAGGTTTGAAACGGCGGCTATGCCAATGCTGACAAATAAGTTCGCATGTTGCTTTTCAAATGATCCCTTGTAACAACCTTCAATGCATCTACATCTCAATCCGGATAGCCCAAAGGGCTTATTCGGGATCCGGATACCCGTTCAACTCGAGGGATTAGTTTCCACCTTGAGTGGGGGACCAGTGGGTCTGTATGATTTTCCATTCATCGGCGAACCGGGCATAAACCTCGGTGCAGTTCCAGCGCGATGTTCTTGCAGAGTCATCCTCAACGGTATGGGAGACGAAATTGAAGGTGAGCACAGCCGCATCCCCATGTACCTGCACCCTCGGGTTGAGCAGCTCATAGCGATCGAAGTACACCTTTCCGGTGATTGGCGCGTAGTACGTCTTCAACGCCTCCAGTCCATCAACCCTTTTCTCAATCATGTTGTCGAAGTAGGTGACCTCGTCAGCACAGATTTCGATGAAACCCTGGGGATCGCCGCGGGACCAGCGGTCAAGGGCGGCCCTCTCCCTGGCGATAATCAACTCGGACAATGATTTTTCATCACCTGCCAGTAACATGACGATTCCTCCCATGCCTGAAAAAACGATGAGTGCCGCGAGTAGAAATGTTACTCTTCGCATATGTCTCTCCTGCAATGTCGGTGTCCTGCGATTCGGGCTTATCCAGAAAGACCTGGTATTACGATTGATTTAACGGAATGCAGCGACAAGGTATCACGAGGAATATTGATAAATGAAAGACAGTTACTTTTTCCTCCCGTAAGAGTATGAGGCGGTGACATAAGACCGCGAAAGATCCCGGAACAGTGGACAAACAGCGCCCAAAGGGATTCTCATGAGCTCCTATAATGTGTATTGTCGTTCAGGCTTCGCCGATTGGGATCGGCGGGAGTTCATGGTGGTATACGATCAACTTTTTGCCGGGTTCGAGACATCTTTGACGTCGTGGAGCTTCGCTTCGCTTCGGCTCGGAGGCCTCGGCCGATGTCTCTCATCAAGGGTTATCTGATCGACGATACCGATGATGATCGACCGGATGGGCGCGGAGGAATCCTGCACGATCTGGCGCGCGGAGTTCCCCTCGTCGATCACCAGCACGGTCTCTCCCTGGCCGGCGCCAACGGTGTCCACGGCGATCAGGTATTTTCCGGTGGGCTTCGATTCCGTGGTCAGACGGTCAATGACCAACATCCGCTTGCCGTCGTAGAACGGGTGGTTGATGGTGGAATGAATCGCACCGCTGACACGCCCGAGGATCATGGTTTCACCTCCGGCAAAAGGTCAACACCGTCCACGATGCCGACCACGGCGTGGTCGACGGGGACGAACCAGGGGTCGAGAAAGAGCGCGGCTTCACGGCCCCCTTCGTAATAGATCAGCTCGCCGGGACCGGCCATCCGGGTTGAATCGGCGGCAACGAGGGGAGAGCCCTGCGGTTGCTGCCTCTTGTCGAGCGGCTGTATCAGCAGCATCGGCACGCTTTCGAGGCCCTCGCAGACCACGCAGGGTGTGACTGTGCCGATCACCTTGCCCAGTAGCATTCTACTCTTCTCCGCCTTCGATGGTGCCCATATCTGCCGCCGAAAAACGTGTGGTTTCATCGATTCGCCGGGCCATCTCGGCGTCGATCCGCGGAATCACGGTTTCGCTGAGGAGGGGCTGGCGTTCATCCAGGGTCTCCCGGGCGATCCGCACCGCCGACTCGACATCCTCCACTTTGCCGGTGAAGATGGTGAACGCCTTGCCGCCGAGGTTGTCCGCGAGACGGATTTCGACGATATCGACGGCGGCACCCTTGATTGCGGCGTCGGCGCTACGGATGGTAGCAGCGACACTCCCGGTCTCGATCACCCCGAGCGACTCGCCCTCGCAGGTATGTCGATCACCCTGGATCGCATCATGGACACGGGGATGAACGTCGGGGAGGATGACGCAGTCGACAAGCTTCCCGCCCGCCTGCCTGACCCCCTCGGCGAAAGCCTCCTCCACCGAAGCGACGCTGCCACCGACCAGTACGAGGTATTTTCCCCTCGAGACGGTTCCCGCCCTGAGCATCACAATCGGTGCGCGCTTGATCATCGCATCGCCCGCCCTGATACCATCGGCGATGCCGGAAAATTCGATCAATGCAATTGCCGGATATCTCTTCATCAGACGATCCTGAAGTGGTCCACGAGGACGCAGCGGCGTCCCCGGGAAAAGCTGCGTGGATCAGTAAGACCTTCACCGGTGGGACTGGCGATGGAGAAGGAGCTGAAACCTTCTCCGCCGTATCCAAGCCCGGAGACAGCAGGCCCGTTCTTGACGAAAATGCTGGTATTCATCACGCGCGCCATGCGGCTGAGGTTGTCGAGATTCTTGGAATACATGACCGCCGAATGGCCGAACCCCTGCTCGGCCTCCTTGGCGAGGTCGATCCCGGTGTCCACATCGGGGACTCGAACGATCGGGAGCACCGGCAACATCTGCTCCGTCCAGACGAGAGGATGATTCTCGTCAACCTCCATGATCGCGAGCCTGATGCCGGCATCGACGCTCATGCCGATCCTGGACAAGATCAATTGCGCGTTTTTCCCGATGAGCTCCTTGTTGATCACTCCATGTTTACGCGGTCCACCCCGATCACTGAAGATGAGACGTTCCAGCTGATCGTGGCGTTCCAGCGGTACGAGCGTAGCGCCGTGGCTCTGCATCTTCTCGAGCAGTTCATCCGCCACGGATTCGACGACGAACACCTCCTTCTCGTCCACGCAAATGATGTTGTTGTCCATCGAGGCGCCGAACACGATCTGCTTTGCGGCCTGGTCGAGGTCGGCGGTCTCATCGACGACGACGGGAGGATTGCCGGGGCCGGCGCAGACGGCGCGCTTGCCGCTGGTCATCGCCTCCCTGACCACGGCCGCACCCCCGGTTACGACCAGCAGGCGCACATCCGGGTGTTTCATCAGTTCCTGAGCGCTCTCGATGGTCGGCGTGGCGATTGTGGTAACCAGGTTCAACGGCCCTCCGGCCTCGGTGATCGCCTCGTTAAGCAGTTCGATGTTCCTGAAGCTCACCTCTTTCGCGCCGGGATGAACGTTGAAGACGACCGCGTTCCCGGCGGCAACCATGCCGATGGTGTTGCAGATGATGGTTGAAGTCGGGTTTGTCACCGGTGTTATCGCACCGATCACGCCATACGGCGCGGGCTCGATGAGGGTCAATCCACGATCACCGGTATGGGCCACAGGTTCCAGCACCTCGGTGCCGGGCGTCTTGGTGGTCACCAGCCGGTTTTTCGCGACCTTGTCCTCAATCCGGCCGAGCCCCGTCTCCTCGTGCGCCATGCGCGCGAGCTCTTCGGAGTGCTCGAGCATCTTGCTGCGGACGCTGGCGATGATCTCGCCCCGTTTCGCAAGGGTCATTCCCATCAAGGCGTGGTGCGCGGTATGGGCGGCGTAGACGGCCAGATCGACGTTGTAAATAACGCCCATTCTCAACGGAGCTGTGCCCTCTTTCGGCGGGGAAACCGCCTCAGCGCCGGTTTCGAGAGGTCGCAGCAGCGTCAGCATATGCCTGGCGGCGGTATCCACCTCCTGGTCCGTCAATCTTGACACGGCATTTTCTCCCCGGCTTGGTCAATCCGGAATTATGGGGCAGGGAGGACGCGGCATTGCCACGCCGAACACCCGGGTCCGACCCTGGATCGAGTAGTTCGCCAAAGGACACACCCAGCCGTCGGGTCACAACGCAACTTGGTCGCGCCAATACCCGACTGAACTATTCCTCGCTCTTGAGATACTTTATTTGACCGCCGATCTCCCAGTTGTCGACAATGGCCATTACGACGGCGTCGCAGGGACGCTTGTCGGTCACGGCGGTTTGCCTCGCCGAGCTGCCGGTGGCATAGAGAACGACCTCGCTCATCCCTGCGCCCACGGCATCAGCGGCCACGACAAAGCTGTCCATCTCCACGCCGTCGATGTCAAGCTGGCGTAGAACCAGAAATTTCAGGCCCTCCATGCTTGCTTCTTTTTGCGTGGAGACGACCGTGCCGACCACCCTGGCGAGAACCATGGTTCCTCCTGATCGCCAGACTACTTGGTGCTCTTAGTTTCTTTTTGGGCCTCTTCTGCACGTCCAAGAGGCATGACCAGGTCGACGTTGGTGTGTGGACGGGCGATGATGTGAACCGCGACGACCTCTCCGACCCTGCCCGCACCCGCGCGTCCGGCGTCGCAAGCCGCCTTCACTGCAGCGACATCACCCCGGATGATCGCGGTGACATAACCGCCGCCGGTCTTCTCGTAGCTCACCAACTCGACTTTCGCCGCCTTGACCATGGCATCCGCGGCTTCAACCACCGCTGGAAAACAGCGAGTTTCGATCATTCCCAGTGCTTCTGCCATCTTCTTCCTCCAACTCGTCAGAGTTCGACCTTCGCAACCAAGCGAAGCCTGACTCTATTCTTGATCTCTTCTACTTTCCTTTCTTCCGCCTCGCGTCCGTATGGGAAGCTGATCCGGAAAGCGGGTGTTCATACAGTGCCGCTAACTCTTCGGCTCGCGGCCGGTGACCCCTTCGACTGCCTGGATCGCGGCGCGGTGGCCGACATCAATGTCCCTCTCCTCGCCGCCGAGGTATATCCTCCCGAAGCTGCCGACGGCCCGCACTTCGAGGATGTTGATGTTCGCAGCCTTCTCGGCCTCATTGGCGGCGAGAGCGGCGTAGGCCGCGGGCTGGACCTCCATCACATACAATGTCTGTCCGGGAATGATCATGTTCCCGTGACGCATCCGGTTGATCAGTTGAGTCTGGTGATCATCCAGTCTCCTGATAACCTGGCTGGAATATATCTTCGGCTTCCAACGGTCTTCTTCCTTCAGCTCGAGAGTTTTGAGGATCGCCTCTCCCGCCTGGCGAACATCCGCCTGTGATTCGGAATGAATCTCCAGCACGCCGAAATGGCGTTCGACTATCTGCATGCCCGGCGTAACATGCGTCGATTTCAACGCGACATCGGTAATGCGGTTGATTTCGATTCCCGGAGCGATTTCAACATAAAGACATGCCATGCCCGCGATCGGGAGAAATCCCTGCGCGACGGTTCCAAGGAATGCCGCATGTTGCGGTTGCAGCTTGTCGAGAAACACGTACGCGCGAAGGTCAACCAAGTTTCACCTCTCAATGGTCCCGTCGAGCCGGAATCAGTCAGACAGGGTTACGTTATTTGCACCCTGAACGATCTTGACTCCTGCGCTGGCGCCGAGGCGTGTCGCCCCGGCTTCTATCATCTTCCGGGCGTCCTCGAAGGTTTTGATCCCGCCCGAAGCTTTCACACCCATCCCCGCATCGGCAACGATGCTGCTCATCAGCGCAACATCGCCGACCGTCGCGCCACCGGAAGAAAAGCCGGTGGAAGTCTTCACGTAATCAGCCCGCGCCCTTCTCGCATGACTGCAAGCCCGCTGCTTTTCCTCATCGGTAAGCAGGGCCGTTTCGATGATCACCTTGCTCAAGGCGCTTCCATCCTCGCAAGCTTCCACGACTGAGCGGATGTCGTTATAGACCAGCTCATCGTCGCCGCTCTTCAGCGCACCGATGTTGATTACCATGTCGATCTCCTCCGCACCATCACGGATGGCCCGGCGGGCTTCCATCGCCTTGGTCTCCGGCATGTGCGCCCCGAGGGGGAATCCGACGACGGTACAGACCTTCACATCCGTATCCTCGAGTTTCTTGCGAGCGAGCGGCACGTAAGTCGGGTTAATGCAGACCGATGCGAAGTTGTATTCACGCGCCTCCGAACAGAGTTGCCTGATCTCCTGCTCCGTCGCCTCCGGCTTGAGCAGCGTGTGGTCAATGTAGGCCGCCAGGTCCTTGGGAACCTCTCCATCGCCGAGAGTGCAGGAAATTCTGTCAGCCCCTCCCTCGATCAGCCGCCTGACGTGTTGCGGAGCCTTCACGGCGCATTGTCCACAGTTGTCGCACAACAGGCCCGCGCTGCAGGCGGCGGGGCCGCGCGCGGGAAACGGTTCCTCAGAACCCATCAGTTCCCGTATGCGGCCGGCGATTCTGACGAGATCCTCGTTTGAAAATTCGGACAATTTATCTCCACCGTTTGATGAAGCTGGAACCGTGCCGGCGACAGGCGCGCCTCTTTTCTCCTCATCGTCCATATCGTCGATCATCCGAACGCGACGCAAATGCCGTTCTACGCTGCAATCAGTGGTGATGAAAGCGCTGGCGATCTGCCTGGCCAGGTTCGGGCCGATGAGCCCCGCCCCGAGGGTGAGGACGTTTGCGTTGTTGTGCTCGCGGGCGTTCTTCGCGGTGGAGAGATCATAGCAGAGGGCGGCGCGAACACCACGCACCTTGTTGGCAACCATCGCCGAACCGATCCCGGCTCCATCCACGATGATCCCGAAACCGGCCTCGCCGGTTGAAACCTTCTGCGCCACGGCTTCGGCGAAAATCGGGTAATCGACGGAATCCACACTGTCCGTTCCGCAATCGATCACCGTATGCCCCTCGGCCAGGAGAAAGGATTTCAATTCTTCCTTCAAAGGGAAGCCGCCGTGGTCGGCGCCGAGAGCGATCGTCGCTTTTTTCCGTGATGTCATCAGGGTGTACCAGCCGGTTGCTTGAAGATATGCGATACCCTGAAGCGCATCGCGGATTGGCGGCCCTGGAAAGATGCCATCCGCGCCTCACGATCAATGGTGACATTATGGCGGTGCGTGTGAGTGGCTTAAAGTAAACGGGGCCAGCCCCCTGAACCCGCCGAACTCTCTGGTTTCACAAACGCTTAGTATAACACCTTATCATACATGAGAACAAGCAGATGACATGGCGTTGTCGAATCCCGCAGTTGCATAGCCGCCGGTCGGCATGGCGTCGTGCCGGTATTGATTTATACTCTCAACTTCGGCCCCACAAGCTTTTGCTGATGGCGTCACCGAACAAAACGAGTGGAGGAGGAGCGAGAAAAACTTATCAAGCAGCTTCAGGAGGCGCTCGAGAAGATTAAAATTCTAAGCGGACTGATTCCCATCTGTTCATTGTGCAAGAAGATACGTGATGACAAGGGTTACTGGAACAAACTCGAAACCTATCTCGCTGAACATTCGGACGCCATCTTCAGTCGTGGGATTTGCCCCGACTGTAGGAAAAAGTTGTATCCCGACATTTAGCAGCGGCCACCGACACGACTACATCTCCACGTGATACCATATTACCGGGTCAAGCCTGAGGATGGCACATTGATCTGCACGGAGAACGCAGAGTGATCTGCATCACATGTGATGGAACCCTGTCTGGATAATGGAGGCCGGGTCGCTCGGGAGCGCTCGTCTTTCGATGGTGAGGCGGCTGCATCGCCTCGATCAGAACTCGTACCGTATCCCACCGAGAAATATCCGGCGGAACTGGTGGATAGTTTCGACCTCCCCGTTGTCGGAGTAGAAGTACTGTGCGACATTCTGATGATCGAGTACATTCTGCATCTCAAAGTAAAAGACCAGTGCACTTCCGCCGAAGTAGTGCCTGTTGTCGAGGCGGATGTCCCAGCGGCTGTATTCAGGGTAGCGGCCATTGTTGAATCCCTCCGACTCCCAGTGCCCCTCGTAGATTGGCTCAGGGGAATCCTGACCTTCGGTGTACCACAATTGAGGTGTCAGTGGACGGCCGGTCATGTACCGGTATCTCGTGGACAGGGTCAGCTCATCGCCGTTTATCGGAAGGAGGTACATCCAGATGAACCACGGCTTGCGGATGAGGTTCCGGTAGCCGGCTTTGGTGATCAGGCTGGTTCTATAGCCGAAGACGACGGTCGTCGCATGGCGGAAATCGTAGCTTGCCGAATAGGTGTCGTATGCGGGATCGGTCGATTCGGCCTTGCCATAGGAGTAGCTGAATGTTCCGTACCAGTTGCCGGTCAGCTTCTGCTGGGCGAAGAACTCCAGTCCCCACGCCTCCTTTGTTCTCTCGGCGAGAAGGACGTCACTGGTAAACGTGTGATCGCCGGTCGACTCATGGATGATGTCCTCCTCGCCGACCAGCAGGTTGCCGTAGTCCTTGTAGTAACCCTCCAGGCTGACCAGCGACGACAACCTTGGCAGGTATGTGATACCGGCGATATATTGGTCCGCGCGGCTGTAGGGGAGATGACGGTTCGCCCCCTGCGCGGTGTCGTCCATGTAGACGGCGGAGTTCTGGGACTGGTAATAGATTCCCCAGGCGAGGCTGAAAGTCCAGCGAGGCCGGAACTCCCAGTTCATCGAGAGACGCGGCCCGACGACATCATAGCCCGAATAGTCGAAACCGTCATGCCGCAGCCCTCCGGTGACCGAGAGGGTGCGTTTCGGTCGCCAGGTGTATTGCAGATATCCGGCGTACTTCAGTGCGGTTTCATCCACGTCTTCGTCGATGTCATCGAAATAGAATGTGTCGGGAAGGTCGAGTGAATCGGGTCCGAGGTAGTCGTCGTTGAAGACTATTGAATCGCCGGCCACCCATAATTCATGCCGGTAGGTAATCGGCTTCAGGCTCGCCCCCGCCGACCACTCATCGCCTCCGAAACCGCGCCCGGTCCAGTGAAGATGTACCTGGTCGGTGATGTCGGTCCTGCGGTAGGAGGTGATATGGCGCAGGCTTCCGGCGCTGTCCTGATCACCCTTCTCATATATTTCCCAGTGTCCGTAGGAAACCGAGCGGGCGACTATGAGGTCGGTGTATCCCGGTCCCCAGAGACTGCGTAACCTGGTGCCATACATATACTTAGATGTGTTAAAATGGAGCGCATCGATGCCTGCACTCATGTCCTCCTCGCCATCCTGCTTGTCCTCTTCATCCATCGGTTCGATGAAATGGGAGTCCTCGAGGTACAACCCGTTCACCGTCAGCAACTGGTTCGGACTGAGGTCATAGGTAACCTTGAGCTGCGAGTTCCAGTAATGCGGGATAGAGGCCAGACCGACGGCTTCCTTGGGTATGAGGTCGAGGTAGCTCTTGTGTATCGAGGCGAGATAGCTGCCGTTGCCGCCGGGCAGCGGCCCCGCGTATGCAGGGCCTTCTGTATTTCTCTGGGATGCGGTGCTACTTCATCAGTACTTCCTTCTTTAATCATCTTCCTCTGCGCGTGGGAACCATATTTCAACCAAAGTCCATTTGCCCTCTTCGCTTCTTAATGAAATATATCCATCATGATTTTTTACTATTCCATAGACTGCTGCTAAACCCAGTCCTCTCCCCGTGAACTTAGTTGTAAAAAAAGGCTCGAATGCTTTCTCCATATCCACCTCACTCATCCCAATGCCGTTATCTTCTACCGTAATAACCACATAATTTCCGGATGACATTTCTACCTCATCAAGCAAAAAAGGGCTTTCGACAACTTCATCTCTGATTCCTATGGTAATTGTTCCTTCATCTTCAATCGCATCGAGAGAGTTCTGGTATAGGTTGGAAATCAATTGCAGAATTTGAGTAGGATCACCAAGAATCGTCGAATAATTTGAATCACTCACAGTAATTACTTTGACGGTACCAGGTGTGATAGACTTAAAGCTGGAAATACTATCATGAATATGATCGACGAGATTTAATTTTTGGGTTTCATATTTCCCTTGACGTGAGTAAGCAAGAAGCTGATTAGCTAGTTTAATTGCTCTCTTTGCTCCGGCTGACAATTTGGATAAAGTCTCGGAAACAGATTCGTTTGATTTGAATTTCACCATCAGTATATAGGCAAAACCCATCACTCCACTCATCGCATTGTTTATCTCATGAGCCAATCCTCCCGCCAGAGTTGCGGTTGCTTCCAGGCGATGTAATTCTTTTTCAGTTTCAGCTGCTTTTTTGCGCTGAGAAATATCTCGAGCGAAGGCAAAGTTATACGCCTGGTCATTCACCTCATGGTAGTTGTTCTGTACCTCAACTTCTATCAATTCCCCACTCTTAGTTTTATATTGAGTTTCGAATACCATTGATCCTTCATTCTTAAGCTCCAGCCAATGCTTCGACCAGCGAGTTTCAGCGAAATTTGGGTCTATATCAAATACCGACATTGACTCAAGCTCTTCTCGTGAATATTCCAGTTCTTCGCAGGCAATATCATTGACGTACAGGAATCTACCCTGCTCATTTATCCGGAAGATTGTTTCCGCGGCATGATCGATTGAATACTGAGTAAGTCGGAGTGCCTCCTCCGCCCGCTTGCGCTCGGTGATGTCCGCATGGACGGCGACCAACACTTTTCCGTAATCTGGATGATCAAACACAGAAACATTCGCATAACACCAGAAGGCGGTTCCATCTTTCCTGATGTTCTCAATCTCCCCGTGCCATTCCTCCGTTCGAGCCAGATCCTCCATAATTTCTCTTGAAGTCTCTTCGGGATCTTTGTCGGTGGGAGCATTAACCATGGATACATGCCTGCCAAGCATTTCTCCTTCGCCATAGCCGAACATCTCTTCAAACTTCGGGTTGGTATATCTGATTATTCCATCTTTT
>SDBV01000046.1_pt1 | contig 118397 bp, 105 predicted proteins | sample 2277081 | NCBI WGS metagenome assembly SDBV01 (sample SAMN10402039, study PRJNA504765) | marine sediment metagenome | isolation source: marine sediment core GS10_PC15, 223 cmbsf | place: Arctic Ocean: Southern Knipovich Ridge | collected 2010 | reverse complement strand
TTGTGTGTTTTGACGATGAGCAGGCTATGGAATGGGTTCGAAAGGCTAATTTTCCGTTGGTATTGAAGCTATGGACCGGGGCAAGTTCTGAAAACGTTGTTTTAGTTCGTAGTCTGAGTGAAGCGGAAGTTTGGATTAAGCGACTTTTTGGAGACGGTCTCGAACATATGAAAAGGCCATACATTTTCCAGCGAGGAAAGTTTTACTGGCGTTTGTATTATTCGGCAAGGATTCTATTGAAAGGAAATTATCCTCCGGTGCCCTGGGAATTGCACAAGAACTATGTCTTATTCCAGGAGTTTTTGCCTGACAACCAATTTGATACACGGATTACAGTTATTGGAAATCGTGCTTTTGGCTTAAGGCGATTCAATCGTCCTAATGATTTTCGCGCAAGCGGCAGTGGCAGACTGGATGCCGACCAGACAAAGATTGACCTTGAATCTGTGCGATTGGCCTTTTGGGCAGCAAGGGGTCTTGGGACTCAATCTTTGGCATTTGATATTTTGCGACGTGGAAAAGAACTGGTTATCTCAGAAATCAGCTACACATATGTATCCTGGGCAGTACATAACTGTCCCGGGCACTGGGAACTTGAGGAAGATGAGCTGGCTTGGAAAGCGGGGCAGATGTGGCCTGAGGAAGCGCAAATTCAGGATTTTGTCAAGCGTTTTGTAAAACGAAAGCGAGAAAGGGTTAAACAATACATATAGGTTTTCTTACATCAGAGTTTGTAACCGAACCATATTTTGCCGGCGGCCTTGGGCAACATTTAGGCAGAGTTACAAAAAAATTGGCTGAACGCGGGCATCAAGTGGAGGTTTTTGTGACGGCTGAAACCAACGGTGAGTTTGACTATGAAGGCGTAAGAGTGTGGCGTGTGCAATCACAAAGCTGGTTACCGCTGAAAGGCGTTAATGGTGTACTTCGGCTTCTGCGACGTCCGAGTCTGTCGATGACTCAACAGGCATGCAGTATTGCCAAAGGCTTGCATAACGCATTGCAGCAGTCGGCTTCAAAGGCGAGATTCGATATTGTCCAGGCAGCGAACTGGCAGTCGACAGGGTTTTTTGCCACACGAAAACCAATAGCGCCGGTGGTTGTTCGTGCCTCTTCATATGAACCTTTGTGGGACGCGTTTGAGGGCCTTGAATCGGACAAATGCGGGGTGGATAAGAAGTTGTATTTTCGCCTTGAAGTCGAGACAATGCGCCGGGCAGCAGCAGTTTACGCGCCCAGCAAATTCCTGTCGAATGAAATTTTGAAAAGAACCGGTATAAAAACACAAGTCGTAACTCCGCCATATTACTATCAAGAAAGCTTGAGTGAGGATACGTCCATAAGTAAAAAACTGGCTGACTGGCCCAGGTATTTGCTTTTCTTCGGCCGTGTATGTCAACTTAAGGGCGTTGGCGTATTGGCCGATGCCATCGAGCCATTACTTCAGGAGTTTGACGGACTTAATCTCGCAATAGCTGGGCCTGATTCCACGGAAGACGATGCTACGCAGAAATTACGCAGAGTAGAGGCGGCTTTTCCAAAACAGATACGGTATCTTGGAGCACTGCGGCCGGCTCAACTCCAGTCGGTTATCAGAAGAGCGCATGCGGTGGTATTGCCTTCGCTTATGGATAATCTGCCAAATACCTGTATTGAGGCGATGGGACTTGGGCAATTAGTTATTGGTCCTGACGGTGTTAGTTTCGACGAGCTTATTAACGATGGTGAATCCGGTATTCTTTTCCAATTGGGCGATTCGGTTTCCTTACGCCAGGCGATTCTACGTGCCTGGAATATGCCTGATGCCGAACGCAGGAGTATAATTGAAGCAGCGAAAATTAGAATATCACAAATGGCGCCCGAACGTGTGTTGGACGATCTGGAAAGGTTATATAAAAGTGTAATTTCCAGGAGCTAACAGGATGCCTACAAATTTATGAAACTGTGACTCCCAGGGCTAAACAGATGATGTTACGCAAGCTATGTTCATCTTTAGTACGAAATGTAATGGGAACTATAACCGGTGTGTCGACCGGTTATGCTGTGGCGGCTCTTACTTTCGATGATGGGCCTAATCCGGAGGTTACACCTCGGCTGCTTGATATTCTTGAAAGCCACAATACACATGCCACTTTCTTTATGGTAGGCAGACTTGCGCATCGTCACCAAAATCTTGTAAAAAGGATAGCCGATGCCGGCCATGCTATTGGAAACCATACGTGGGACCATCCGTCGCTCCCGTTTTTGACCGGTCGGGAAAGGCGAAAACAAATTCGTGCGTGCGGAAAGGCACTTGCTCCTTACGGGCGACGTTTATTCCGTCCGCCATACGGCCATCAGAGTCGAGCATCTCAACTTGACGCGTTTTTGCTGGGGTATAATGTTATTACCTGGGATGTCGTTGCTGAAGATTACCTCGGTCATAATGCAGAAGTTATGTGCAAAAGGGTAATAAGCAAAATTCGTCCCGGCAGTGTAGTTCTGTTTCATGATTCACTTTGCACTCTAAATGAGGAACGCTTTGCCGACCGGGAGCCAACACTTAAGATGGTCAATATGCTTTTGGAACGGCTTAGAGGCTGGTTTAACTTTGTAACTGTTCCGGAATTGTTAAATCTAGGGCGTCCAGAGCGCCAAAACTGGTATGTAACGGGTGACCGGGATTGGTTGAACGGACTTAAGAATGGAAATATCTAATGAGTAAAGATTTAGATGTAACTGTCATTATTGCAACGCATAATAGAGCCGACATATTGAAGGAAACTTTGGAACAGATGGAACTGCTGGATCGCTCTGGGATTAACACCGAATTCATCGTGGTGGATAACAACTCGACAGACAACACAAAACAGGTAATTGAAAGTTTTTATGGTCGTTTACCTATACGGTATCTTTTTGAAGCAAAGCCTGGACAAAACTGTGCGCGGAATCGGGCATTGGCAGAAGCAGTTTTAGGTAAAATTGTTGCTTTTACCGATGATGACATAGTACCGAAGCGAGATTGGCTGCAAACGATTGTGTCAGTGGCTCGACGATGGGCCGAATACAGCGTATTCGGGGGCAAGATTTATGTTATCTGGCCGGTGAATGAAATCCCAAAATGGGCAGAGTCGTCTCATATAAAAAGTCTTGCTTTCGCAGAACATGATTACGCAGAATCAGAATGTGAGTATATTTCGTCTTTGAATGAACATCCTTTTAGCGGTAATTTCTGGGTGCGGCGTGAGGTCTTTGATGGCGGCAGAAGATTCGACGATTCAATTGCATGGCATCCAGGTAATCGCATCCTGGCTACTGAAACCGCATTTTTCCAGGAACTTTCTAATGAAGGATTCAAATTCTTTTATTGTCCGGATGCGGTTGTAGGACATAGAGTTATGCCGCAACAGATGACGCTATTATACCTGATAAAAAGGGCACATAGCAGCGGTCGTGGAATAGCGCATATGCAACCGCTGTGTCGTGGTAGTTTGTTCAATAAGCATCCGATCTTCTGGCGTTTTATTCGTGTGGGCGCGGTTGTTCGTCTGGGTTTTAGCGGGGCAATTTCGTTAGTTCCGTTAGTGATGCAAAAGCCGAAGCAAATGATATATGCGGTGCGATGGATTGGTTACAACGTCGAATCGTTGAGCATCGCCGAAGGATATAAGAGAAAATAACTTTATGGCAACAGTAAGTGTAATCATACCGCTTTATAACAAAAGCCAATATGTTCGGCGTGCATTGGAATCGGTGTTTGCTCAGAGTTATGAAGATTTCGAAGTTGTTGTTGTTGATGATGGTTCAACAGATGATGGACCAGAGCAAGTAAGGCAATATACCGATAGTCGCCTGACACTGGTTCATCAGGCCAACGCTGGTCCTGGAGCGGCACGAAACAGGGGGATTAGTGAAAGTAAAGGCGAATTATTGACGTTTCTTGATGCCGATGACGAGTGGATGCCCTGGTTTCTGGAAAGCTCTATGGCTAAATTGAAAAATAACCCCTGTTGCGATTTGATTGCTTCAACTTCTTTTCTCGGCAAAGAGCGAATGGATGTGAGTCCAATATATGAAAAACTTGGTATTACGGCCGGGGCATGGAAGTTGCAGAATAATATGCCTTTGAAACAACTTCTTTCAATGCGTTATATCTTTTTGACATGTTCGATTTTGTGTAAGCGAGAGATTGTTGAAAGATACGGAGGCTTTCGCCAAGAGAGCGGCTGTAATTACGGTGAAGATACTTATCTGTGGCTGCAGATTATGCTTAATCATAAGATTTTCCGGATATTAGAACCTTTGGCCTGGTATCACAGCGAGGTATCGGAGTTAGGTCCAGGCCGTAGAACCGTTCATCCGTTGGAGCCGTTTCTAACCGACCCTGACCCGATACGTGCGAGTTGCCCGAAGGAAAACCGTCAATTGTTGGAGAAATTCCTGGCAGGTACTGCTTTGGCAACAGCTCATGAATGTGCAGTCGGTAATGGGAATAAAAATGATTTGCGTTATCTGTTGAGAAAATTTCCTTTGATGAAAAAGTTTAGATGGGAGTATGCGAAACTGAGAGTGAAAATGAGATTACCGGGACTTATTCCTGTTGTCAGGAGCATAAAAAATACATGCTCAACTGTTCGCACTTTGTATATAGGCTGAACAATCGTTCAGAATGGGGGTTTTAATGAATATCTGTCTGTTGAGTTTGGAGTGGCCGCCATACGGATGTGGAATAGGGACTTATGTTTTCAACGTTGCCAGGGGGCTGGCTGGTCTCGGGCATAATGTCACGGTGATTACGCACGACAAGGAACCGTTGCCCTGTTCGGCAGTTAAAATAGTACAGGTTCGGGTGCCTTGCGACAAATCAACAATACTGCGCAGGGCCCAGAAATGGCGGACCGAGCCGTATCATACCTGGTCCAAAAGAGCTTATAAAAGATTTTCGGAAATTTGTGATAGCGAACGGTTCGATATTATCGAGACTGCGGAATTCGGGGCTTGGGCCAGATATTTTGCAGGGCGTACAGACATACCTTTGGTTGTGCGATGCCACAATCCTACATATATTGCCTGGGCAGTCAATCAGAATGGTGACAACTTGTTGGCAAGGCCTTTATGGCTTCGCTTTCAGGATAAATATGAGCGAAGGCAAACGTTTGGCGCTGATGCGATTGTGTCACCCAGTTACTCTTTGACAAATTATCTCAGCTTAAACTGGCTTATTCCGAGAAGCCGTTTCACAGTTTTAGCTAATCCTATTGATAGCAAGTTATTCCGTCCGGGGGAAAGTGACAACAAGGGTAACAACGAAATTTTATATGTTGGGCGCCTTGAATACGGCAAAGGGGTATTCGACCTGGTCGAAGCGGTCAGGCATTTATTGGGAAAGTATCCGGAGATTAACATAAGGTTTGTCGGCATGGACTGCAAACCGCCGAGACAGTTCAGTAAGTATGGCGATAAAGCCTCTGAAGTGATACGTTCGATGTTACCGGATAGATACTGTAACCGACTAATTTTTACCGGTCATATACCGGTTTCAGAAATAGTTTCGTATTTGCAGGGGGCAATATGTGTTGTAGTGCCAAGCCGAGGATTTGAGAGTTTTTCTTATACAGTGCTGGAGGCGATGTCATGCGGGACTGCGGTCGTATCGACTTATTGCGGCGGCCCGGCAGAAATAGTAACAGACGGAGTTGACGGTCTGCTGGTGCCGCCTGGTGACGTCGTAGGGCTTGGGGCTGCGATACAAAGACTGATTGATAACAAGGAACTACGCCAAAGGTTAGGAGTACAGGGCAGAGAAACAGTTGAACGTTGTTTTTCGATACCCGCGGTTGTGCCAAAAATAGTGAGGTTCTACGAAGAGACTATCACAAAGTGCAGGAAAGAGAGATAGCTATTGGACAAGCCTTGTGTGGAAAAAGAGGTAAGTGTTGTAGTTAGAACGTATAATGAAGCAAGGCATATCGGCCGGCTTATTGAGACGTTTCGCAGCCAAATCAAATATGGCAAAAATCTGGAAATTATTGTTGTCGATAACGGTTCGACAGACTCAACAGTAGATATTGTCAGAAAGCACAATGTCAGGGTGGTAAATATCAGCCGAGATGACTTTAATTATTCCAAAGCCATCAACGTCGGAATTGAAAAGACCTGTGGTGAACTAATTATTATTATTTCCGCTCACGCCATACCGTCGGAAAACGATTGGCTGCTAAAAATAGTTAGTCATTTCGAAGAGCAGGATGTTGCCGGAGTTTATTGCAGACAGGTATCCTGGCCGGATGCTGATGCGACTGAAGTTTTGAGAATTGAACGAACATTCGGTATAGAGTCAAAGATATTTGGCGCAAGTGTCTCTAATGAGTCAATGCATTTTAGTAATGCCGCCTCGTGCATAAGAGGCAGTGTCTGGAAAAAGCATAAGTTTGTCGTTCTGCCGGCGTCCGAAGATTCCGAATGGGCACAGTGGGCAATAGATAATGGATACAGGATTGTCTATGAAGCCGATGCTGTTGTTTACCATTCCCACAATGAATCCTATCGAAGCACCGCTAAGAGAGTAATTGAACTGGAAAAGGCCGCTGATGTCAGGCTTTCGCGCAAAAGGAACTTTTTGCTGATAATGAAACAGGCTGCTGGTTGGTTTGTTCGAGATTTGGCGCAGGTGTTCTCGTCGCAGCATTTTAAGGGCAAGAGAATCAAGTATTTTGCAAGGTCTCTGGCCTGCTGTTTCTGGTACGTAGCGGATTTTAATCGAAACAATCAGGACATTTGAGTTACGATGATAAACCAATTGACAATATTTGTATCTGGTTTTATGGCGATTTTGACATTTATTATACCATCCCGTTATTTTCTGGTGCCTTTTATATTTACCGCCTGTTTTATTCCGACCGACCAGCGCATTATCATCGCAGGGTTGGATTTCACCGCTCTTCGTATCCTTGTTATAGCTGGTGTTCTGCGAATATTAGTACGTGGTGAGCGCAAGAGCATAAATTGGAATGCTTTTGATAAATTATTGGTTGGCTGGGCACTGTGTGGGGCGATTATCTATGTTTTTCAGTGGGCCGATGCGCGAGCACTTGTTAACCGCTGTGGGTATCTGTTTGATGTGATAGGGTTGTATTGGCTGTTTCGGCAAAAGGTGCGTAACTGGGACGATATGAAATCTGCGGTCAAACTTTTGGCTTTGAGCGTGTTGCTATTGGCACCGCTGGTTGCATTGGAGTGGTCAACCGGCAGCAACCCGTTTGAAGTTCTCGGCAAGGTGACAACAATTACCCGGGGCGAGCGATATCGATGTCAGGCGGCGTTTCCGCACGCGATTATGTTAGGCGTGTTTTGGGCGACACTGGTTCCATTGTTTATAAGTCTTGCCAAAACCGAAAAACAAAAATACCTTTACTGGGCTGCCATTAGTGCGGCTGTTTTCATTATATGTGCTACCACATCAAGTACGCCCATAGTTGTAATGCTGCAGGTATTATTGCTGGCGGGACTCTTTCGTTATCGCATCTACGGGCGTACTATGGTTTACTGTATATGCGGGATGCTCATGGCTTTACATGTGGTAATGAACAATCCTGTTTGGCATTTGGTGACATATTTTAATGTTGTTGGTGGTTCGACAGGCTGGCACCGATTTATTCTCATCGATAAGGCAATAGAGAATTTTGACCAGTGGGCATTGACAGGCATACGTGACACATCCGGTTGGGGATGGGGACTGGGTGACGTCACTAACCAGTATATTCTCGAAGGCGTTGAAGGCGGCGTGATTACACTGATTCTTTTTGTGATACTTTTGATAATGGCAGTTAAAACTGTTGGCAAATACTCACTGCGTTCATTGCCTGTTAAGCAACAATGGCTTGCCTGGTGTCTGTGCGTTTCGGTTCTGGGTCATTGCTTTTCCTTTATTGGCGTTTCCTATTTTGGTCAGATTTTAATGCTGTTGTACCTGACCTTTGCAATGGTGGGTCTGATTTATGAAATGTCACACGAAGTAGTAATAAATAAAAAGACGGTATCTTCCCTGGCGCCGTCGGTGTAGGTGGTATGGACGTATCAATTATCATAGTCAACTGGAATACAAGACAGATTTTGAGAAACTGTCTGGAGTCTGTTTATGAACAGACCGGCGGGCTGAGCTTTGAGGTCATCGTTATAGACAATAATTCGGCCGATGGTTCCTGCCGGATGATAAGAAGATATTTTCCGGATGTTGTTCTTATTAAAAACTGTCAAAACAAAGGCTTTGCCGCTGCTAACAATCAGGGCATAAGAATCGCCAAAGGGCGATATGTGTTATTTCTTAACAGTGACACCTTAATACTTGACCGGGCCGTTACTAAAATAGTTTCCTTTGCCGACGAAAATCCTGAAGCTGCTATTGTGGGTTGCCGAGTGCTGAATCCGGACCGGACGCCGCAGTCGACGTCTTTTATGTTTCCATCGATAGTAAATATGATGCTTTCGAGCAGCTATCTGTATAAGCTGCTGCCGGAGAGCAGGTTTTTCGGTCGAGAACGAATGCGCTGGTGCAGCAACAAGCGTGTAAAAGAAGTTGATGTGGTGACAGGGTGTTTTATGCTTGCCCGTCGGCAAGCAATCGAAAAAGTGGGTCTGATGGACGAGGCGTTCTTTATGTACGGTGAAGAAACAGACTGGAGTTGGCGATTCAAAGAAGCTGGATGGAAAGTTTTGTTAGCACCGGTTGGCGAGATAATTCATTTTGGCCAGCAGAGTTCCCGTCAAAACGCCGGTGCGATGCTGCTTCAACTTCGCGGCAGTATACTGCTTTTCTTTAAGAAGCATCGGGGTTTCCAGCGATACATTCTGGCTTGCATATTAACGTCGTTATTTTTTATGCTGCGTATTCCGATATGGATTTTTATTGCAATTATCCCGGGCGAAGGGCAGGTAGATGCGTGGCGACGCTGCGTGACCTATGCCAAGGGGGCGGTTCTTTCATTAATGGGGGCAAGCAGATTATGCGTGCGGGTAAAGCCAGGCGCAGAATAATCAACAGTGCCGGCGGTTATGACGGTGTTTTGTGTTTTGCTGGAATAGACTGGTGGTATCATAACCAGGCACATTCAGAGATCCAGATTATGCGAGAGCTTTCCAGGCGCATTCGTGTGATCTTTGTCAATTCGCTTGGAATGCGAACACCGAGAGCAGGCGTGAGCACGCAGCCGATGCGAAGAATTCTTCGCAAATTAGGCAGTATGAGTAAAGGCCTACGAAAGGTAGCCCCGGGGATGTGGGTTTTTACACCCGTAATGCTGCCCCCGGGCGGCAGTGAACAAATAAGGAAAATAAATGCCCGCCTGATAGCGGTTCAGATTCAGCGGGTATTGAAAGTGGTCGGTATTCGTCGGTGGCTTACCTGGGTTACGGTTCCAACAGCGGCGGAAGTATTGAAAGCTTTGCCCGCGAGCGTGACTATTTTTAATCGGTCGGATGCGTTCTCGAAATTTCCAGAGGTCAATGAAGAATTTATCAGGTTATGTGAAGAAGAATTATTAGAACACAGTGACTTGACGCTGTATGTTAATCGCAAGTTGATGACAGAAGACAAGGGCCCTGCGAATCGCAAATATTATCTTGGTCACGGGGTTGACTATGAAAGATTTGCCGGTGTAAACGGAGAAAAGAAAAAAGTTCATCCGGCCCTGGCAAACTTGAAACGTCCGATTGTGGGGTTTTTCGGAGCGATTGATGATTATACCGTTGATTTGAAGCTGTTGAAATTCGCAGCACAGTCTCTGCCCCAGATGTCATTTGTCCTGATAGGGTTGAGTACGGTAGACATTTCAGATATTACTTCGCTGCCAAACATTCATTATTTCGGTTTCAGGCCATATAGTGAAATACCTGAATTTGGGGCCGGCTTCGATGTTGCTATTATGCCGTGGCTGCAAAATGAATGGATAGAATACTGCAATCCAATAAAGCTAAAAGAATACCTGGCGATTGGGTCACCGATTGTCACTACTGACATTCGGCAGGCCGAAGATTATCCAGGCTTGCTGTATGTCGCAAAAACGCCAAAGGAATTTGTCGAGGCCATTCGAAGCTCTGCAGGCGAAAGCAACAGCAAATTGAAACTTATGCGTCGAGAAGCTGTCCGTGGTGACACCTGGGAGAGCAAAGCAAAAAAAGTGCTGGAGCTGGCAGAGAAAATTGGTTATCAGCCGGTCATGTCGGGTTAGCCGGGAGGACATATGTGTGGTATAGCCGGTATAGTTAATTTCAGGGCCGAGAACCTGGATTGTGAAGTTATGAGAAGGATGATAGATGTCTTGCGGCATCGTGGGCCTGATGATGAGGGGATTTTTACAGCCAGAGGCGTTCTGCTGGGACACGTCCGCCTGAGCATCATCGACGTTGCAGGCAGCAGACAGCCGTTGTCCAATGAGGACGGCAGTATCTGGGTGACATTTAATGGAGAGATATACAATTATCGCCAGCTTCGAAAAGACCTGATTGCAATGGGGCACGATTTTAAGACGCTGGGTGATACCGAGACTTTGGTTCATTTGTACCAGGAGTATGGCCAGGAAATGGTGCACCACCTGCAGGGTATGTTCGCGTTTGCCATATGGGACAAACATAAACACCTGCTGCTGTTGGCTCGTGACCGGCTTGGCATTAAGCCGCTTTACTATTGTCAGAAAGATAACAACTTTATCTTCGCTTCGGAGCCGAAAGGTATTTTGCAATTTCCCGGAATAAGTGCCCGTCCCAGCATTAACGGTATTTGGCAATATCTTACGTATCGGTCTGTGCCGGCACCGCAAACCCTGTTTGCCGGTATAACCAAGTTGAAACCGGGCCATATTCTAACGGTGAGGCAAGCGGGCCTGACTGAGAAATGCTACTGGGATATTCCGCTGGTTCCAGAGCGTTCTAAAACTTCATATAAACATCTAAAAGGTGAAAATATTACAGAAAAAGTTGAATCCAGTCTTCTTAAGTCCGTCAAACGCAGGCTGATTAGCGATGTTCCTGTGGGCGCATTTTTGAGTGGTGGTGTGGATTCGAGCCTGATTGTCGCGATGATGAGCAAATTGGCTTGTGAACCGGTTCGAACATATTCGGTAGGATTTCACAATTTTGCATTCTCGGAAGCGCCATACGCGAAAATTGTCGCCGATGAATATAAGACCATCCATCATGAGCTTGTGCTTGAGGAAAACTGCTTTGCTGAATACCTGGAGAAACTGACCTGGATACGTGACTGTCCCTTAAGTGAGCCGGCAGATATTCCTTTGCATCTGCTGGCAAAGATGGCCCGCAATGATGTCAAGGTTTTACTTTCAGGTGAAGGCGGTGATGAATTATTCGGCGGATATCCAAAATATGCCTATGACCGTTTTGCGCCGGTCGTGAATGTTGTGCCAAAGCAAATGATTCGTTTGGTTGAACAGAGGCTGCCGGCAAAATTCAGGCGGTTTGAAGTTGCGCTCAGGAGTCTTTGTGAAAAGGACACGGCTGCTCGCTGGGCTCAATGGTTTTCACCTTTCACGAAGCAAGAGAAGCTGGCATTACTTCGGTGCGAAGACCTCTATCAAAATCCAACAGAACAATACGTTGAGCAGGCTCTGGGCTGTAATCGGCTCGATGCGATGCTGTATGCGGACTGTAAAGTATGGCTGCCTGATAACCTGCTGGACCGTGGTGACCGTATGACGATGGGAGCGTCGGTGGAATGTCGTGTTCCATTCCTCGACCATGAGTTTGTTGAACTGGCCTTTAGTTTGCCCGCGAATGTGAAAGTTCGGGGCTTACGGCGCAAATGGCAGGTCAAACAGATTGCATTGAAGTATCTGCCTGCGCAGATTGTAAACCGGCGTAAGGTTGGTTTTGCTGTGCCGTTAGCCCAGTGGTTCAGAGGAAACCTTCGCGAGATGTGTTATGACCGAATTTGTCAGAGCAACGGATTGTTGAGGGAATTTTTAGACCGCGGGACACTGCAAAGGATTCTGGATGAGCACTGCTCAAATCATAAAGACAATTCCTTGAAGATTTGGACCCTTTTGGGGCTTTCAATATGGAATGATGTATTTTGCGGCAGTGCCAAAGTACGGCCTGTCTTTAAGCAGGAACCGGTTTTTGTAGCAAAATGAAAACTCAAGGACCAATCAAGATATGTTTAGCCGCTTCAGCAGGGGGGCATCTTTGCCAGATTTTGAAGCTAACCGAAGGTTTGCGTGATTACCGGGTGGTTTGTATTACGACCAATGAAATGGTGCAGGAGACACTGGCCAAATTCGGTAGAGTTTACATTGTCGGCGAATGCAACCGGCAGCATCCTTATAGTGTTTTTAAGGTACTGTTGAGATGTATACGAGCGGTTTTTAAGGAAAGGCCGGATGTGTTGATTAGTACCGGTGCCGCGGCAGGATGTATCGCGTGTTATCTGGGCAAGATGTTGGGTGCAAAAGTGATTTGGGTTGACAGTATTACCAATGTGAAACATTTATCGCTGTCGGGGGCGATGACCAGATATATAGCGGATATGTTTTTAGTGCAGTGGCCCGAATTGGTGAATCAGTACAAAAACGTTGAATATGCCGGCGCGCTAATATGATTTTTTTGACAGTTGGAACACAATTTCCGTTCGAGCGTCTTGTCAAGTCTGTTGACCGGGCAGTCAATCAGAATGGGTTTGGTGAACAGATATTTGCACAGATTGGACGATGTTCATATCAGCCTCAAAGTTTCAAGGCGGTAGTGTCTTTGGAGAAACAGCAGTTTGATAAGTATATGCAGGAGGCGTCTTGTGTAATCAGTCACGCAGGTATGGGTACGATAAGTATGGCACTTGATTATAACAAGCCGATGCTTGTTATGCCGCGCCTGAAAAGATATGGAGAAGTGGTGAACGACCATCAAATGGCAATAGCTCGAAGATTCGAAGAGTTGGGGTATATACTGGTAGCGTATGAAACCGGCGAATTGCCCCAGAAGTTGAAGCAGTTGATGAGTTTTGCGCCGCGCAGACGTGATGCCGAACCCCAAAAGGTTGCTGAGCGAATTGCGCAATTCCTGACGCAAACAAGTGTGTCTAAAAAATGAGTCGAAGTGAAATGAATCTATTTTCCAGGCTTTCATACATAAGCCGTACTCGCAAATTAGAGAAATTCAACAGTGTATTTTGTCCAACGGAAAAGATGCGGGTACTTGATGTCGGTGCTGAGATCAATCCTGCCGGCAGGCGTGGGTTGCAGTTGATTGATTCTTATCCGTGGAAAAGCAACATAACAGCGGTAAATCTTTCACCCCAACAGGTACGCCTGATTAAACAATACTATCCCGAGGTAAACGCAATCATTGGTGACGCATGCAAGTTGCCGTGGGCTGATAAATATTTCGACCTTGTATACAGCAACGCAGTAATCGAGCATGTTGGTGACTTCGAAAATCAAAAGCGGATGGCCAGTGAGATAATGCGCGTGGGAAAGCGCTGGTTTATAACTACACCTAATCGGTGGTACCCGTTTGAGTTTCACCTGCGGCTGCCTTTTGTTACCGCTTTGCCCGGCGATGCATATCTTTGGATTGCCCGCGTTGTTCAATACGACCACGTGCACGAAAAATATACTTTTGGCAATGACAAGGCTGTGTTTCGACTTATGACAGCAAAAGAACTGAAAGATTGTTTTCCTGACAGTCGGATAATCAAACTAAGGGTGACATTTATGGCCGAGACGTTGATTGTAATTGGCGGGGACAATGAGTAAGAATTGCGAAAGTAAGAAAAATATAAAAGCCATTATACTTGCACAAGGGCGGGATTTTGGACGTTGTCCTTTGGCATCTCGTTTACCTGTGGCATTGTGGCCGGTGGCAGATAGACCGGCGGCAGAGGGCCTGCTTCGTCATTTGTCGCGAGAGGGGATTAAACAGGCTGTGGTTTGTTCAAATGGTGATGGGCCTCTGCTGCAAAAATCGATTACAACTGCGAATTCCATGCATGTGGAGTTTTTGAACGAGCCACTACCGGCTGGGACCGGCGGATGTATTCGAGAGGCTGCGAAAGGCGACAACGATTTGTTGTATCTGGTATTTCACGCAGGGATTGTATCGCCGCCGAACATAGAGGCGCTTATACGGGCCCACCGAACAGGTAAATCCGATTTGACGGTGATATTTGAGCCGAATACCAATGGCGGCCAGGCAAACAGTTGCCGCTCGGAGATATATATCTGTGAACCGGCGGTTCTTGAGTGCATCCCTGAAGAAGGTTACTACGATATTAAAGAAGGCTTGATTCCCGCTATGGTGCGTGCCGGAAAGACTGTACATAGCGCAATGCTGGCCCGGCCGGTTGGGAACTTTCGTGACCGGGCAAGCTACCTGGCTGCAATCACTTCCTACCTGGATGGCAACAGTGATATAGATACAGAAAATTCTGTTCATAAGCTCAATGGCTCAAAGAATGTCTGGGTAGCAGAGGGAGCGAAAGTCGATACCAAGGCTCAAATCTATGGTCCGGCGCTTATTATGGATGGCAGTACTGTGTCAGAAAAGGCAATGATTTTTGGGCCGGCTGTAATCGGACGTAACGTCAACATTGGGAAAAATACCTTAATAGAAAACAGTGTAGCGTGGGACGGTTCGAGGATTGGACAAAACTGTGAAATCAGCAACTGTGTAATTGGTTATGATGCGGCAGTACCTGATAATAGTGTGGTAGCTGATAAGGCCGTCGTATGCAAACATAATGTCAAATTTCGAAGGGTGGTTAATCAAGTTGTATCATTAGTAAACAGCAAACGACTCGGCGTAGATTACTTGCCGAAAGCACAAATCGAGAGAATAAAAGCAATGCTGCCGGAGTGGGCTAAATCAGATAAATTAAAACCTGGGGTTTTGTGGGCGGTCGCGATAAGCATTCTCGGTGGTATGTTTCTTTGGTCGTACTGGCCGCAACTAACAAATCTCTGGAGTGTTTGGCAAAGGAGCGATGAATATTCCAGCGGTTTGTTAGTACCTTTCCTTGCCTTTTATATTCTATGGGTAAAACGCCGAAAACTTGCCAGATGTCATATCCGCCCGTCGATTTGGGGGCTGTTTGCCTTCATAATGGCACAAGGACTGCGATATTTCGGGTTGTTCTTTATGTATTCGTCGGCGGAAAGATTGTCTCTTGTACTCAGTATCGCGGCGCTGACTTTATTGTTATTCGGCTGGCAGGTGTTTGCAAAAGTATCATCGGTATTGGTGTTTCTGTGTCTGATGCTGCCGTTGCCGCGTTCTGTTCATAATGGGGTAATGCTGCCGTTGCAGGACCTTGCGACCAGGTCGGCGGTGTTTTGTCTGGAAATGCTCGGCTATGCGGTTGTGCGGGAGGGCAACATCATTCATCTAAACGGTACCATTATAGCAGTGGCTGAAGCCTGCAATGGTTTGCGGATGGTTATGGCATTTTTTGTAATCATTAGTGTGGTGGTTCTATTAATCGACAGGGCATGGTGGGAAAAATTGATAGTACTTGTTTCGGCCCTACCAATTGCGCTGGTGTGCAACACGGTTCGGTTAACAATCACCTCAGTTGCTTTTACGATGCTTGCGGCAGAAAGGTGGGAGCCGATATTCCATGACTTTGGTGGATATGCAATGATGCCTTTGGCACTTGTGGTGGTGATTTTCGAGCTGTGGCTGTTGGTAAAATTAACCACAATTCCACAGTATCCAAAACGACAGATAATTGTTAACAGGTCCGGCGCATAATTGGAGCAGGATAACTATTCTCAAAAAAGAGGCGACAAAATGAATAACATAGAAAAATATCGAGGCCAGGAGGTCATACAGGATGTTGTCAGGTTCGAGGGACGTGGTACAATCGAGGATAATTCTAATCCCAGTGTAGTTATTCCTGTTCTTCGCCGGTGGCGAGTTGTTTTGTTTATCTTCTTATTAGTGTGCGCGGTCGGTATTCCGCCGGTCTGGGTGCTGGTTGAGCCTTTTTACCAGGCAACGGCAGCAATTCGGGTCGCACCTATCATTCCAAACATCCTGTTTAATGACAGAGATTCTCAAGGGGTGCTGCCGATGTATACAAACTTCATGAATACACAGGCGGATATGATTACCACGGACAAAGTGCTTCAAAGAGTGGCCGATGACCTTACCGACAGGAATCTGACGTTTTTAGAAGAACCCGAAAGTATACTTGGAAAATTGCGGCAGAAATTGAATGGGAGACAGAGTGGTGACCCGATCGATGTTCTAAGAGCCGCGTTAGGCAGCGAAAACCTTATTGTAAAACCTAAACGTGATACGGAACTGATAAAAATAACTATGAGGGGTACGAGTTCCGAAGAAACACAACAAATAGTGGACTCATTTATCAGGGCGTATATGGCGATTGTGGCTTTTGAAGAAGATAAAGGCGGAGACCAGAAGCTCTCGATTCTGGAAAATGAGCGAAGACTTCTGGCGGACAAGCTTGACAGACAACGCCAGGTCATTCGTGAGATGTCACAGGAATACGGTACGCACATTTTGACGGGACGCCAGGAAATGCTGCTGCAGCGTGTCGCGGCATTGCAGGAGGAACTTACGAAATTCGAGATGCGTAAAATAACCCTGGAAGTCCAGATTCAACTGCTCAAAGGCAGTAAAGGCCAGGGAGTTGCTCCTGAAAAGCTGCTGAAAATTCGATATGATTTTATTAACACCGACCTTATGGTCAGGACGCTGATTATCAATGTTGCCCAACTGGAACAGGAACTTATTGTGGCAAAGCAGGTCTTAGCGCCAACGAATCCTGAGATTCGGCGAAAAGAAGAACTATTAAAGGTGTTGACTCAGCGTTTCAACCAGCGTCTTGGAGAAGTTGGCAGAACATTTGACGAAATGATGTCGCAGGAGATGGCCAAGAGCGGCGAAAATCGGTTGGCAAGTTCAGAAGCAGAATTGGAACAAATTAAAACTCATGAAAAACACCTGCGGGCAAAACTGGCCCAAGAGGACACCGATACAATTGAACTTGGTCGTAAACAATTGGCTATTCAGGACCAGCAGGACCAATTGGACCTGACAAAAGAGCTTTATGAAACGGTTCGGCGGCGTATTCAGGAACTTGATGTAGAAAGGAAGCGTCCTGCCAGGATTTCGGTTGCATATTACGCCAGTGCGGCCACCATTGAAGACGAACGCATAAAATATTCAATTGCCGTCGCATTCGGGGCTGCGGCTTTGGGAATGCTGCTGGCGTTTCTGAAAGATAAAGCTGATATGAGTTTGAACACACCAGCTGATATTATGAAACACACCGGAGTTCGGATAATAGGTACCACGACTTGCTCGGATAACATTAAGAAGTCACTTAGGTCGAAACAGATTACAAGTGATTATCAAACCATCTGTGCCAATCTTGGGTTACTAAGCGGCGAAGGGATACCGAGGAAACTGGCTGTCACAAGTTCAGGGCCGAGGGAAGGCAAGACCACCTTATCTATTAATCTTGCAACAAGTCTCGCAAAAATGGGGAAGAAAGTACTGCTGATAGACGGTGACCTGAGGAAACCTGATGTTGCCAGGTTATTACGGTTGTCTTTTCCGCGGAATGGTTTGCAGGAAGCACTTAGCGGTAAAAAATTAAAAGAAATTATTTGCCAGATGCCTTTAGCCGGACTTGAAGTGCTGACGGCCAAAGCCTGCAATGCATCGGAAATCTATGAGTTGATAACGAAAAAACATACAGCCAGTTTTATCGATACAGTGAGCCATGAATATGACCATACAATTATAGACTGCCCTCCCGTATTGGCGGCTCCGGATGCTTTATTGTGGGCAAAAATGGTTGATGCGGTTGTTTTGACCAGTTATGCAGGTCAGACCGAAGGTCCGGCCTTAAAAGAAACGGTTGAAAGACTTACACAAATAAATGTCAGAGTTCTTGGGACTGTTCTGAACAACGTCTCGCTTGATTACAGCTACAATCCTTACGGCTACAGATACTATACAAACGTAAACGGTATCAAAACAAACAGGAAGAAACACGCAAGAAAAGCGGTTCTGCTGCCGGTGCAAAAAGAGGATGAAGATGCCGATATTTCCGTTTCAGAGTGAAAGCTTGTCGGAAAGTATGCATTTAATCGTAATACATAAGAAAAAGAACACATCGGCCAACGGAGGATGTGATTTACTTCGATTCGCGACATCCGACAAATTGTTTGCTGATATTACCTTTGGTGCACTACTCGATAATTGTCATTCTGATGATGGTGGTGCGGTTATAGCGGTGCCTGAAGAATGGCCGATAGCGTCTTCGCATCACAGAGGCAAAATTATACAGTATGGCCGAACTCTTTTGGTGGACCGAAGCAATTCAAGAAAATATAAAGCAGGTTCCTGGTTTACCATATCTAACGGAAGGTTTGCCGCCTGCCCGGACCCGCGCTGCCTGGGCAGTATATTGTCCGAGTTGAATGCCGACGTTGTGGCTGTCAGTGTAGACCAGGCGTTGTCAGGGTATCGTGAGGTGGTGCGGCTTGCCTCCGATAACAAAGTGGCGGGTTTTCGCAGGCTTTATTCGGATTCGATATTGCCGGCGTCGTTTCCTGCAGACTGGCCGCATCATATCTGTATCAGGCAAAGAGAGCTTGGCAAAATTATGGTTGACCGAACACTGCCGCTTGACTTTGCTGAATTTCTCAGGCGGTGCAAAGCCGTTTCGCTGACATTGCGGAGCATCAGGATTGCCGGCGATGTATTAAATCTGGAAACAGAGGAAGGCTTATTAAGACTGCTTGCCGCCAGACTGCATTCGGTGCGTCACCAATTCCAACATATCAATGGACACGGTATGGACGCAGCGGACAACAAAGACGGATGTACCATATCAGCCAAAGCGAGGATTTATGGTAAAGTTTTATTGGGGGAGAATGTGCACATAAACGACAACGCGGTGATTGTTGGACCGGCGTTGCTTGCCGACAATGTAAAAATAGCATCAGCAGCAGTAGTTAAAACTTCGGTAGTCGGTCCCGGTCTGACGATACCCAAAGGTCATGTTGTACAAAACCGCATCATTACGGAGCCGGAATGGCAGGGCCGTGTTAATAACGTCAGGCATTTTGACAGCACAGCTTCGACTTCCGTTCTAAGTGACTCTGCCAAGAACAACTTTCGTATCTGGCCGAAGCTTTCCTATTCTCGGTGCGGCAAACGGATTGCTGACATAATCGCTTCATTGATAGTACTGGTACTGTTTGCACCGATATTTCCAATAATCGCGATTGCTCTCAAATTGAATTCGCCCGGGCCGGTGTTTTTCAGGCACAGGCGCCAAGGTTTGCACGGCAGAGAATTTTTCTGCCTGAAGTTCAGGACAATGATTGCCGGAGCAGAAGGCATCCAGGAGAAGCTGAGGTTCAAAAATCAGGTCGATGGTCCCCAGTTCAAAGTCGAAGACGACCCTCGCGTTACAGTAGTGGGCAAATTCCTGCGTGACACCTTTATCGATGAGATACCACAGTTCATTAATATTCTTCTTGGGCAAATGAGCATTGCCGGGCCCAGGCCTTCTCCGAAGGCAGAAAATTCGACCTGTCCTGTCTGGCGTGATGCCCGATTATCGGTTCGGCCCGGTATTACGGGTCTGTGGCAGATTTGCAGAACACGCAGGCCCGGTTATGATTTTCAGGAATGGATTTACTACGATATCAAGTATGTAAGAGAGTTGTCACTGTGGCTTGATTTAGTGATATGTTGGCGAACGGCCAAAAAGCTGGTCATAAACTTCATTGACCAATTCTAAACAACATTTTCAAGGCTGAGAGAGGGAGGCTAATATGATAGAAAAACGCTTTAACTGGATAGCGGCAATTGTTTTTGTGATTGGCCTGGCGGTATTGGTTGTTACCGCCTTGGGACTTCACAAATGGCAGCGAAATCGTATGGCCTATACAGGACGCGAAATTGGCTTAAAAGCGTATCAGAACGGCGATTGGGAACAAGCCACCAGTAACTTAGGCCGCTACCTGGCTATTGAGCGAGGCGATATAGAAATCCTGCTCAAATATGCCCAGGCACAGCTTAATATAAGGCCTCTCAAGCGAAGTAATATTCAGCAGGCAATAGCAACTTATCGAACAGTTCTCAGGAATGACAAAAACAATCTGACGGCGGCCAAGAAACTTGTCGGTCTTTATTTGCAGATGGACATAGACACCGAAGCACAGATGATTGCTCAACGATACCTGCAAACAAACAAAGACGCGGATATCCAAAGGATGCTGGCAATATCACTGGCTAAGCAGCGAAAGATTTATGAAGCGGTGGCGCAATTGCAGCAGATTATCAAGGAACATCCTGAACAAATATCGGCTTATGAAACATTGGGGCAAATAATTGCCCGCTACCCGGAAGGTTTTTCGACCACAGGCCAGTATTGGTTTAATGAGGCGGTAAGAAAGAATCCTTCTTCGGCACAGGCTTTTATTATGCGAGCTAACTTTTACCTTCAAAACCAGAATGTACGCGGCGCTGTTGCCGATCTGCAAAAAGCGGAACAACTGGATTTGTCTGATACGCAGGTACGGCTTGACCTTGCACAAGCGTTTATCAACGCAACGATGCCGGACAAAGCCAGAACTCATCTTACAGCAATCCAGGCTCAGGAGGCGGGAAATCAAGAGCTTTGGAAGACATGGGCAATACTTGCATTGAAAGGGGCGTCAAAAGAAGAAATGCTCAAAGTAGCACAGACAGGATTGAAAGAGCTTGCGTCACAGCCCTGGGATTTTATGCCGATAGCAGCAGAGTTATTTATCCACTGCGGGGAACTTGGCTTTGCCAGAGGCTGTCTTGAGAAACTAAGTCAAAAAGAAATTACACCATCTGCCGCAGCATATTTGAGAGGTCTCTTAGCTGAGGCAGAAAAACAATATCACGAGGCAATTCGATACTGGCATCAGGCAAAGCAGCTTGGTGACAAATCCAAAAAGATACATTTGGCATTGGCGAGGGGTTTGTTCTGTGCCGGCGATATTCAATCGGCTATCGTGCAGCTGCGGGCACTGGTTTCTGAGCAACCGTATCTGTTCGAGGGACATTTTGAGCTTGCTAAACTGTTGAGCCATACCGGTAACTGGGCCGAAGCTGCCGAACAAGCCCGTATTGCTCTACAACTTGCCCCCAATAGTCTCAATGCTGTTTTGCTGGGTGTTCATGCTACTATGCGATTGACTGAACACTACCAGGGCACGCCGGATGCAGCGGTGTGGTATGAGCTGGAAAAGAAACTAAATAAATTGGAGAAGCTCACAACCGGTGCCCCTATGGTTAGACTTCTACAACTGCAATTTGCAATTCAACGTGATTACTTTGCTAAAGCAGAACAACTCCTTAAGGAATTGAAAACAGATGCACCAGATTCCATTGAGATAGCAATAGCTGAGGTTAAGCTGCTGGCGGCTCGCAGTAGAATTGATGAGGCGATTGCAAAATTGTACGTTCTGATCGAACAGCATCCCAACAGTGCTTTACCTGTTAGATATCTGGGAGCTTTTTTAGATGAACATGGCAGGAAAGAAGATTGCCAGAAGGTGCTTAAGGATGCACTCGGGCGTATTGCAGAACCAATTTCAAAGCGGGAATTGGTATTATTGCTGGCCGGCTTCTACGAACGCTGGCAGCAGAGGGATAAATCGTATCAGTTGCTTACGGCAGCATCACAACAACTGCCACATGATATTCCTGTCAAACGCCGACTTCTAAAATGCGAGCAGGTGACAAAGGACCTGAACCGGGTTCAACAGCTTGTTGAAGATATAAAGGCCGTTGAAGGAGAGGACGGCTGGCAATGGCGATATGAGCAGGCGAATATCTGGTATGCCTGCGAAAATTTCAAAACTCAATACCCGCATATAATTACTTTACTGAAGGAAAATCTGAGCACTAATCCGGCCAACCAGACAAGCCGTGTGCTTCTTGCGGCAGTTTATCACAAGGCAGGTGAATTAGAGTTGGCGGTTAAGACTTATTATGATGCATTGAATTACTCGCCGGATGATATACGTGTTATTGTGCCCGCTGTGGCAGTTATGTATGAGGCTGAGGAATATGAACAGGCCGACGGGATATTGAGACGGGCTGCAAAGCTACAACTTGCCCATCCGGAATTATCTAAACTGGAATTGAGAAGTCACCTTCGCCAGGGCAGGTTTAGCTCGGCTGAGGAGATTCTTGAGGACTTAATGGCTAAAGACCCCAATAATCAAAGTATTCTGTTATCTCTTTCATTATTAAAAATGCGGCAGGAAAAGTATGACCAGGCCTTAGAATTGTTGGTCAGGCTAAAGTCTCAGCAACCAATGTCATTGGCAGTTACGGCAGCGCTGATAGAGTTAAACGTTCGTCAAGGAAAAAAAGAACAAGCTCTGGCACTTTGCGATGAAGTGGCCGAGCAACTTGGTAATGCTTCAGCGTATATTCTCCGCGGCAAAACACGCTTGATGCTTGGCCAGGATGCGCTTGCCAGAGAGGACTTTGAGATGGCAACGGCTATCGAGCCCAACAATGTCGGTGCATGGGTGTCAAAGAGTAATTTTTATCATTTTAAAGGTCGTTTTGGAGAGGCTGTCAAGGATATACAAAAAGCGCTTGAACTCGATGCGGAGAACCTCTGGATTCAAAAACGCGTTATCGCGTTGTTGTTAGTTTCCAAAAGCCAGGAAAACGTGCGTGCGGGTAAAGAACTTCTTGCCAAGGTCCTGGCGGCTAATACGCGGGACATAGAGTTGCGTTTATACAAAGCTCGTTTGTTATTGGCCAATGGAGACGCAATTTCTGTTGAACAGGCCAGAGGTATTTTGCAGATTACAACCGAAGAGCGGCCCAAAGTTGCTGCTGGGTGGGCATTATTGGCACAGAGTTATCTTAACCAGCGTCAGTATAAAATAATTACGAATTGGGCTAAGGCATATTCGTTCCAGACTCAAGCCGGCAAGACCATGAACTGGGCACAGATTTATCCGAAACAATCTCAGCCTGGAAAAGCTATGGATGTAGTTTTGCGTGGCCTGAGCTATTCGCCAAATGATAAGACACTGTTGCTATTGAAAGCCAGGGCAGAGGCGGCTCGCAGGCCGGAACTGGCAATCCCCACTTTAAAGGTTCTCCATGAACGAGAACCGCAGGACCTCGATGTAGCTCTGGAACTGGCTGATATGTATGTAGCAGCCCAAGAGTTTGAAAAAGGCATAAGTTTTTTGCATGACCTTTTGGGTTCCTGCAGGGAAAACGAATGCGTAAGGATTAATACTATGTTGGCTGTCGCGTTGTATAGGAATGGGAATAAGGATGAGTCACAAAGGACATTTGAAGCTCTTTATCAGGTGGTTCCCTATGACGCAAATGTGTTTTTAGCTGAAATTGAGGTTCTCAGGGAAGACCAAAAGAGGACAGAACTGATGAACAAGGTTACCGACTGGTTTGAAAAACACCCCGATGACAGCGTTACATTTATAACTCTTGCCAACAGACTGGCTACCAGCAGGGATAAAGAAACCCGAAAGATGGTAGAGGACATACTTCGAATGGTTCTTGGGAAAGAAAGCAATGCGGTTGAAGCCATGAGTTCTCTGGCCATACTTTTGCAGAGCAGCGGTCGTTCTGGTGAGGCGGCAAAGCTCTACGAGCGGATATTAGAGTCGGAGCCGAACGCGGTTGTGGCCCTTAATAATTTAGCATGGATAATGTGTGAAGAACAGGGTAAATACGCGCAGGCTCTTAAACTTACCCATCGCGGATTAGAAAAAGCACCTGACTATGTTGACCTTATCGATACCCGAGGTGTAATACACCACAGATTAAATCAGTACCAAAATGCAATTGTGGATTTCACCAGATGTATTGAGCAATATCCGGTGAACTCATCGTCTTTAGTGATTTCGTATTTTCACCTGGCCAGAGCACAGGCATCTCTCGGCCAGAATGGGGCTATTGGCAATCTTCAGATAGCTCTGGAGTTGAATGGCAAGGTTGGAGGGTTGTCTCGATTAGAAACCGATGAAGCTCTGCGCCTTCTCAGAGAATTATCAAAGGAAAAGGACCATGGCACAATTACCAAAAGATAAAAGTGGTAATATTGAAGGCCAGCTTTTTAAGCGTCCGGACGGTATTCTGCTTGACGAAAAAAAGTGGCTGTTTCTTAGAAAACGGTACCATATGACGCCAAGGGAGTTGCAGGTAGCGATCCTTGTTTGCCGGGGTTTTAACAACGAAGAGATAGCAAAGGCTTTGAAAATAAGGCACGGCACGGTAAAAACCCATCTGCGGAATATATACCGCAGGGCCCGGATTAAGAGCAAGATACTGCTGCTGTTGAGATTTGTTGAAGACGTGAACAAATACTATGTTCCGCCAAAGCCCGTTTCGCCCCATATTCCAATATCAGAAGTGCCGCCAAAGCTCAGCCTTCGTTCGAAAAAACCGCAAAAAAAACAGCCCTCTGATTAACAGCGGTTTCCTCCAATGGCAGTTGTTTGGAATCATATTTGGGGCGGCACCAATCATTTTGGCTTATAGCGTAGGGGATTGCCCGGTATGTATAAGAGAAGTTCGGCTGATAGCAAAAGCAGAGTGTGCCCCGATTTACAGGATGAAAACATTTGTTAACATCGACGCAATAATTGGAGAGCAGTGAAAATGAAAATTTGCGTCAGCAGGGACAAAGAACTTAGAAAATACGGACTGCGAAAACCTGTGTTCTGTAGGGCAGTTGTATTGTTTGTCTTGATATTATTGGCAGCAGTAACCTGCGCCAATGCTTCTGTTACCGTAGCGGTTGACGGTGGAATTTGCTCGTTTGGTCGCGCTGCCTTTTCACAGACACCGTACGTATTAAAGACCTTTGAATCGACCGACAGCAGGTTAATTGTTATTGGTAAAGAAATCACAAAACCATATATTGCTTCTGCAATTTCGAGCGCCGGTCAACATAACGATGTAGCGTTTCTGCCTGCTGCGCCGGCAGCAGTAGTAATGGCGTTGGTTGGCCTTGTTTGTGTTTTATTGGTTAGAGGCCGCAGTGTATGGGCCGCAGCGCTGATATACGTGTTGTCGGCAGGCCAGGCTGGTTTTCAAATTGTTCCGCGTTTAGCACGCCTCTGCGTGCAAACACACAGCAACAGGAATTTGATGAAATCTCCAAAATTGTATTTATTCGGGAATTCTATCCGAGCACGTTGTGACATCGAAGGCAGCAGATATATAGGCCTTGTTAAATATTTAACCGGTATACCGAACAATATACCCTTTTTCTATGACGCGGTTGGTACTTTTGCAAAAACTGAAGGTCAGTTACAGTCGCACCAGTGCTTAATTACAACCATATCATTTTATCCTGTTTCGGCGGTCAGTCGAACAGTTTCTATAAGCGGGGGGAATATCCATTTCAAATCAGTTTTTACTGCTCAAATCTTTTCTCGCGGCCCGCCTGGTTTGACCTCATTACAGTAGTTTGAGTTAGCCTAACCTAATATTATACACATAGCAAGGTTATGGAGATTATCATGAAAGGCTTAGTATTCACAACAATTCTGGTAATTTGTATGGTTAGCTTCGCGCAAGCAGCGCCCACATTTGACTTCGAGAATGCGATACTGGGTTCGGGAGGTAATGAGAGCATCAAGATTAACAACGAACAGGCCAGTGAATATATGAGCAGCATCTATGGAGTCACCACCGTGACCGGCGGTGCGGTTTGGAGCAACGACCAATATGGGCAGGACTGGATAGGCAATGACGGCCAATGGCTTCGGACCTTCGGCACTACCCATGAGACACCAGGTTATATGCAGGTGTCCTTCGATGACCCAATTCTTGGTGCATCGGGCAGCGGGTATGTGTTTGATGCGACCCCGGCAGCCGATTTCGTTATACTGGCCTTCGACAGCAATTATGGCGACCGCTTCAATCCCAACCCGAACGCTCTGGTAGATGCCTTCATCATTGATTACGGCACTACATGGTGGGGCAATGACAGGGGAGATCGTATGGTGGTTCCTTTTGATCGCACATTTGACAGCCCTGTTTCGCTTCTGGTATTCAGCGATGGCGGTTACTTCGATATTGGTATTGACGACTTAACTGTGGAACCCGGCGACAGTGCTATACACACACCTGCTCCCGGAGCTATCATTCTGGGCAGCATAGGTGTAGCTATTGTGGGCTGGCTACGGAGACGCCGAACCCTCTGATAAGGTAAAAATTGTCCCAATGGCCAAGACATTTGCCTTTGTTTTGGCCATTGGGATATTCAAGGACGTGTTGCCTATATGCTTAGGTGTAAAAAAGAAAGCGTAGCTATGGCTACTCGGAGAGCCAGCTTGCCGCAAAGGTCATAAGGTCAGTGAAATCCACGTAGCCGCTGTTGTCAAGGTCACTGCCTTGGCACCAGTGGGGCTGTGAACATACATTTTCCATCCAGTAATAGGCCAGAACCCCAAAATCGTTGAAATTAACAATTCCGTCCTGGTTCAAGTCAGAGATATCCTTCTGCACCTTCATCCAGTTTTGGGCCAGCAGAACGAAATCGGAAAAATTGACGATGTTATCACCATTGATGTTACCTGTAGTGTCGGGGCCGTTTTGGAGCCAGTGCTCTGATACAACAGCGATGTCAACTGCATCAACATCACCGTCCGGTTCAAAATCTCCTGCAATAGAAAGCACTTCGTCGGCACCGATATCAATTCGACCATAGAGCATGCGCCGCTGGTTGTCAATGTCGGCTTGGCTGTTATAGTCTGCAAGAGGGTCGCCTGCATTTACACAAGGCGAGGTGACTTGCAGGTGATAGCCATCCGGCTTTAGCAAGGGGTCGGCATCTATAATATCGTTTGCTTCCGGTAAGGAATTTATGGCATCGGCACCGATTATTGTTGACAGCGTCTCGTTGTCATACCAATCACCATCAGGATTATCGTAGAACAGGCAGTAGGTTACGGTTTGTACATCCAAAGAGTAGCTTTCGTAAATTGCGTGGTTTGTATTGTTCAAAAAAATGCAGTTGCTGATTGAACAATTGCAATTGTATAGGCCGCCGCCATTGCTGTCGGCTATGTTGTTGCCAATGGTGCAGCTTGTGATACTACCATAACTCGAAGCCACTGCGCCGCCGTAGCGACCAGCCGTGTTGCTGGTAATAACACAGTCTGTGACGTTGGGTGAGGCGGAGAAACAATAAATACCGCCGCCGTTATAGGCGGCAGTGTTATTGGTGATGATACAGTTGCTGATTTTGGGACTGGCTGAGAAGCAATTGATGCCTCCGCCGTAACTGCCGGCTGTGTTGTCGGCAATGATACAGTTTGTGATTGTTGGGGCGGCGAAAAAGCAATAAATACCGCCACCGTTGGGCTGATGGCCGTTGATAATGGTAAAACCATTGAGTATAGAATCGGCCCCTTCATTGTTATGAAAATAAAATCCACGTCGCGGCTCTGCTTCTGTGCCGTTTGAGTCGACGATTGTAGCCCCAACTATCTGGCGGTCGTTGGGGTCTGTGCTGCGAACGGTAATTGCTTTGCCGTTAAAATCAATGCCGGTCGATGAAAGCGGCCGGTAGTGTCCCGGAGCAACTATAACAATGTCATAGCTTTGGGCTGAATCAATTGCACTTTCAATTCTTTGGAATGGGTCATTGAAGCTACCGGTTCCCGGGTCATTGGGCCCATTAACATCCACATAAATCGTTTCAGCTGTGCAGAAACAGGCAGCCAGCCAAAAGACCACACTAAATATTACACTACGCACGAGTCTGCTTTTATCCTTAATGATTAACTTACTCTCCCCTCGAGCCATTGATTTTGCCAACCACCAATCCCATCCCACCAGATTGAGACATAATCGGTGGCCATAGCATCTGGACATCTTTGCCGCCAGATATCGGTCACCATCGAATGAAGTTGTCGCATACAGTTTAGTCCGCCCATCTTCCAGGCATTTACGCCGATATCGACAACTTTGGATTCATTGTTTTCATCCGTGCTTTCATCGCGTTCAGCCAGTACCGCAAGTTTCTCTGCATATGGTTGCAAAACCTGTCTCCAATGGTCCTGTTGCTTTTTTTCTTTAGTTTCTATCTCAGCCAGCAGGCATTGTCCCGCCAGGAATTCTTTTTCCCTTGCCGCTTTCATTTGTGCCAAACGTTTTCTTCTAAGTCTTCGACTTGACGGCAGCAACGTCTCGAATAATCCGGCAACAGGGTCAACTACTATCCACACCAGAAATGTTGCCCACAAAGAACCTGCCGCAGTCACTGACAGATAGCTGGTTACCTTATCGACCCCAATCCCACTGATACTTCCTGCCAATGCGCCAAGGAAAGGACTGACGTCATAGAAAACCGAATAATAAATGGATGTGGTTAAAGGATGTTCTGTTTTTGTTTTCTGGCTTCGGGTGACACCTCTGAAAACCGCAAACAAATAAAGGCTTATCAGCAAGAATGCCGTTACAGTGGAATAACCGGACAGTGACACAATGACCCACCAGCTTTTACCCGCCTGCCGCAAGTCCAGTACCAGTAGAAAACCGGCACTAAGTACAAACCATACAGTACTGGCAAAATGAATTAGTTTGAATGTATTTCGCCGACTCATTAGCACCGTCATTACATTGTGAATCCGCCTGCCAGATTTATTTTGGTCAAGGTGTACTCCACTTGAAATACTTATTAATAGGAAGTACCGCCACCCGTCGGAGCGCCCTGGACGATATTCACCGTGCTGAAGGCCCGCCCAATCGGTCGTAACGCTTCTTCTACAACCAGACCGATTGCCGCCAATATTGTAGGCGGAACGAATACTATGTCACCTTCCTCCAGCAAAACATTCTTGCTCGTATCTCCGTGTGCTATCATCTTTTCGTAATCAAACTCAAAAATCTTTGGTTTGACAGTTATATCCGTTGAGGGCTTAATTACCTGAATTCGCTGTTTCCATGCCAGTACTGTGGGCCGAGCTGCTGCCAACGCGGTCAAGAGCGTGTCACGTCCGGTGCAGACCTTGGGCCCCTCGAAATAGACCTGACCAAGGACATAGAAAATTCTGCTTTTGAAGACCGATATGCGCACATCAATAGGATTTTCGCCTGTTAAAGCATACAGCATTAAAGCTTTTTCACGAAGGTCCTCCACCAGCTGTTTCGGTGTTTTGCCGGCTGCGCTTATCTCACCCAGACCTTCAAACGACACCATCCCATCAGGCCGAATTCGCTGACTCTGAAGATGAATCTCAGGAATTTTCAAAGCTTGTATTTCAATTTCATCCGGTGGCTGCAGGATATAGCTATCGGCACTAACGTCTACTTTATACGGCCGGACAAAAGCCTCTATGTCCTCCGGGTTGGATGAAAAACAGCCGGCAAGACCAACAATAATTGCTAATAAACCCGCTCCTGGAAAAATCATTTTGCATCGCATTTTGGTCCCCTTTCAAATTTGTTTTATATTTCCGGTTTTGTTTTTGTTATCTGGTTATCTGTTTTTACATCTGTCACAGCCAGCAAGCTTGACAGCCCAAGGATAACGAAAGGTTTAGTCTTTGGGAATCGGGGATGAGGCTGTTTTTGCTATCGGTTGAAGCACTTTTATACCTATAGGACAATCCCCTATAGCAGAGATAAAAGCGGTTGTTTTCCTCTCCGGTCTTTGGAGATTTTTCCACCGCTGTGCCATACTGTTGTCACAGGCAGATGAAAAAGGTTCTCAGGCTTCTGGAAAACTGCTATTTGTGCGATGTCAAATGAAACATCATGGTTGAAAGACTGATAGGCTATTATTAATTAAGCGAAGAACTTATGGATATAGGGCAGGAGCATAAAAAGCGGATAAAAGAAATTATGAGTGGGATGGAATGCCCGAGAGATTTTGAATGCTACAAATCAGGGTTTTCAAACCTTTCCAAAGTAAATGATATCGGAGCCAAAACTTTTCTTAAATGCTCGGAAAAAAATCCGCAGCAGTGTAAATTCTCGTTTTCTTTCGGATATGAATATTACTGTAAGTGTCCACTTCGCATCTATGTTGCCAAGAAATTGAAAAGATAGACGCAGGATTCAAAGCTGTTTTTGAATTCTTTCTCATCCTTTTTGTCATTTGGGCCGTAATGGTTTCCCCGGTATTGATAACGGTGGTTCTGCTTATGGCAAAAACAGAAGCACACCCGATTTACAGGATTTATTCTTTTCTTATTATTGAACTATGTATCAAGTAAAGCCAACGCAGGGCTTTGTTATTTTGATAAAACTAAAACAATCAAGAAGGGGGTCTATTATGCAAGTAAAAGAAATTATGACACGTGATGTGGAGATGATTAATTCAGATGCCGGATTGCCGGAGGTAGCCCGAAGGATGAAACAGCTTGAGGTAGGCGCCTTGCCGATTTGGGAAGATGAGGAGTTGGTAGGCATTATAACAGACCGGGACATTGTGGTGCGGGCAATAGCCGAAGGAAAGGACACGTTAAATACACCTGTCAGTGAGATTATGACATCGGAGGTTTTCTATTGTCTGGAAAATGACGACCTTTACGAAGCGGCAAAAATCATGGAAGAAGAATCAATCCACAGGCTTCTGGTACTGAACAATGATGGTGAACCAATTGGGTTTGTCTCATTGGCTGATTTTTCAGTCAAATGCCATAATGAACATTTAGTTTGTGAGGTTCTTGAGCAAATTTCCGGTCCGGCGTGTCCTCATCGATAATATGAAGAAAAACGAACCAAATCTCAGCCGGAGAATTGACGAGTTTACAAAAGCAGGTTTTACACTACATTGCCACCAGTGACCAGAAAACGAGCGATGACCGTGTGTGGTGTGCTTAAGTCAAAAGTGCAGAAATAACCACCGGTTAGCCGATTTTATAAACTGTGGGACAGTTGTTTCCTGTGTGCGGTGTGTTCGCATTTGCCGGAGAACCAGAAAATGAAATTTACGAGCAAAACCTTACGGCCCTTAGCGTTATCCATAGTTATTCTGCTGGTGATTGTCATGGTAGTTTTTTATCTCTTTGGTGAGCGTGTTATCGAAGTAGGTATTGAAACTGCTGCCACCAAAGCGCTTGGAGTAGGTGTTTATGTAGGCGGTGTGGAACTTTCAGTTCTCAAAGGTACTGTGGAAGTTAAGGATATAATAATCAGCAATCCCGCCGGTTACACTTATAAGAACCTCCTGGAACTGGGCCGGACTAATGTAAAAGTAAGCATTGGCTCACTGCTGGAGGATACCGTACATATTAAGGAACTCAAACTCGACGGCATCAATTTGGTTATTGAGCAAAAGGCACTGTCTAACAATTTGCAGGATGTAATAAATTCGATCAGTGACAAAGAACAGCCTGAAGCCGAACCCGCCGGTAAAAAACTTCATATCGACAATCTCGAACTCACCGGTATCAAAGTCACAGCCAAACTGCTTCCGATGCTGGGCCGAACAGATACCATTACCCTGGATTTGGCACCTATCAGGATGAGCAATCTCGGGGCAGATAACAAGCTTGGCATTGCCATATTATCTGAAAAGATTATGCTGGCAATCGCCGAGGGTGTTACCAGGCAGGGGGTCGGCCTTTTGCCTGACGAGATAGTCTCAACAATGAAGTCAACTTTGGACAAAACGGTCGATGTGGGCAAAGCCGCCGCTGAAGAGGGAAAAAAACTCATAGACACAGGTAAAGATCTGGGTACGGATATTATCGAAGGTTTCAAAGGTTTGCTCAAGCCCAATAAAGAAAAGTGATTTTGCCCTTTTTTCCGCCATTGGAATATTCACTTCAGGCACATTTCAGGCACTATTTTATTGACTGCCTTCCCGAGATTTCGTATAATACAGATGTTGCGAGTGCAACTCGGCGGCTTCGCCACAGCACCATCCGCGGTAAGGTGTATAAAGGCACATCGCAACGGGAAGACAGGCCACAAAAGATGTTAAATAAATCGCCTGTCTTTCTTTTTTTATGCGCATGGGAGGGGTTCTATACTTTATTTTTCAAAACATACAGGCGGACAACACCCAAATCCAGAGCAGCAGCGTATATTATTATAGAAAGAATGTATGGGAGGATAGAACGATGTATACATTGCCGTTAAAAAATTGGATTCACCGTGTGCATATGCCCGGCAGGGGTACTCTGACTTTGCGGATGAGTCATATAGTTCACGACGAGCGTTTCTGGCCTATAATGGTTGCGATAGCCTTAATGACGGCGTTTATAGCGATTGCTATTTGGGCTGGAATGACCGGTGGATCGCCCGGAGAAGAAGTGCCGACTCGTCCATTTCGACCGTATGGCTTCTGATATGTAGCTGAATCGGCCAGATGCTAAAGCTTGGGTGGTGTGCGAGGAAACCAGAGGATTTTTTATACGATCTTCCTGCCAGAGAATCTAACCGTCAAGCCATAAGGTATACCCCTATAAAACAATAAGGTTAATCCCTGATTGACAACGCTGTTCCAATAAGCCATCTTTTATCTAACGTATATCTGCCAAAAAACCGCTCTTGTTGCTAAAAAACGGCGGTATGGCATTTTGTGGAGTTGTTTTTTTCTGAAAAAAGCGGAAAAATATGTTGCAATATTGCAATTTGATTGTGTAAAATATCGGAAATGACGGGGCTCCATAAGACATGTATTTTACGGTATATGTCTGAGTTTGACAGTGGGATGATGAAATGCCTAAAGCCCTGACTCATCCGTTCAGCAGCCCAGAAAAGCGGGAGCCGTAAGGGAGAAGCAATCTTACAAAAATCAGGCTGAAGACTGCGAATTCAGGTTAGCAGTTGGGTTAGTGATTTATGCTTTGATTTTGCATTAAAAAAGAGGTGCCTCAGATGTTGACAGAGAAGGGAGTTGAAGTCAAATCAAAGCGATTCGAAGAGTTATCTAAGTACACCCAAGGTCCACTTGGCCGAACCCTGTCATTGATTGAAACCCTGGTCAGCGATACCGCAGCAGTGCCTATGTGGGGATTTGATCGTAATGGTGTCATCCGGTATTGGAATACCGCATGCCAGCTTCTTTATGGTTATACCACCACCGAAGCCGTCGGGCAGCGCCTTCAGGATGTCCTGCTGTCGGGACAAGACACCGGACAATTCGACCGGGAATTGGAACAGATTTGGGACACTGGTCAGGTAACGCCACTGAGAGAATGGACGCTCTACACACGGACCGGCCAGGAGCGATGTGTATATTCGGTTATGTTGCCGGTATTTGAACGCGGCATTGTGGACTATGTCTTCCGCATAGACGTAGATGTAACCAAACACAAGTGGGCTGAAGATATCATACACGCAAGTGAAGAAAGATATAGGGCCCTGGTCGAAACTATACCTTACGGCATAGAAGAAATTGACCTCTCGGGTCGGATTATTTTTGCAAATAACTCTCTTCATAAAATATACGGATATGCCAGTGGTGAGCTCTTTGGAAAAGAGGTCTTCGACCTTATGGTATCCGAAGAAGAAAAAGATAAAGCACGAGAATATTTAAAAAGCATCACCAGTACCCAGCATCTGCCGATTCCATATGAGCAGAAAGTCCTGACCAAAGACGACAGAATCATCGATGTTCAAGTGAACTGGAGCTACAAACGTGATAAAGGAGGGGACGTAGTTGGATTCATCTCAGTCATTACAGACATTACCGACCATAAGCGGGCCCAGAAAGAGATAGCCAGCCTGGCTAAATCTCCTTCTGAAAATCCGTTTCCGGTCTTGCGCATAGCCGGAGACGGAACTCTATTATACTCAAACAATGCGGGGCTTTCGCTGTTAAAGCAATGGGGAGTTCGTGTCGGTAAACCCGCACCTGCGGACTGTCGCAATATGCTTGCCGACGTTCTCAATTCGAAGTGCAACAGGGTTATGGAGGTAGAGTGTTGCGGCCGTTTCATTTCATTGGTTTTTGCGCCGGTTAGTAAGAATAATTACGTTAACGTGTATGGATGTGACGTAACCGAGCTGAAAAAAGCTCAGCAGCAAATTCTGGAATTAAATAAAAATCTCGAAAAGCGAGTAAACCAGCGTACAGTTGGACTTATTAGAGCTCACAGACAATTGTTGCAGGATGCCGAAGAACGCAGGAGCCTGGAAAAAGAAATCCTCCACATCAGTGAAAGGGAAAAGAGGTTGATTGGCGAGGAGATGCACGACGGTATAGGCCAGCAGCTTGCCGGCATTGCTTTTATGGCCAAAGCACTGGAACAAAGACTCGGAGATGACTCGTCTGAAGAAACAGCCAATGCCGCTGAGATAGCGAAGCTTGTCAACAAGGTAATGGACCAGACACGGAGTTTGGCCAAAGGCCTTCACCCTGTGGATTTGGATGCAAGCGGCCTGCAATTGTCATTGAAGGAATTAGCGGCAACTACCAGACGCCTGTTTGATATAAATTGTACTTTCAAGTGTAATAAGCCTGTTACACTTAACAATGCTTCGGTAGCGGCCCATCTCTACCGTATTACTCAGGAAGCCATCACCAATGCAATCAAACATGGCAGAACAAAGAATATTCAAATACAGCTGACTTCTGCCGGGAATAAATGCATGCTGGAGATAAAAAACGACGGATTGGATTTTTCCGAGGCAGGTGCGAATAGTGCCGGTATGGGCCTGCGGATTATAGACCATCGTGTTGAAATGATTGGTGGTTCTTTCGATGTTCGCAGAGATTCGGAAGGCGGGACAATCCTGACCTGTGTGTTTCCGAACAAAAAACGATAATTACAGGGGGAAACAATGAATCAGGGAAAACGACAAACAAATATGAGCCTGAACAAGACAAAGATTCTTATTATTGATGACCATCCTATTGTTCGCCAGGGTCTTGCACGACTTATCGAACACGAGGATGATCTTGAAGTTTGCGGTCAGGCCGATGATGCGCCGGCTGCAATGAAGGCGATAAGAAAGCAGAACCCTGACATAGCCATCGTTGATATTACCCTTAAAGAGACAAACGGAATGGAACTGATTAAAGATATTAAGGTTCAATATCCCAGTCTGCCGGTTTTGACGCTTTCCATGCACGATGAGTCTTTATATGCTGAACGGGCTCTTCGGGCAGGGGCAAAGGGTTATATTATGAAGCAGCAGGCCACTGACAATGTGATTGACGCGATTCGCAAAGTGCTGAACGGCCAAGTGTACATCAGTGATGAAATGGCTATAAAAATGGTGCGTAAGTTAGTCAATGGCAGACCCGATGCCGGAGCCTCGCCATTAGATTCTCTCAGTGACCGTGAACTGGAAGTATTTCTCCTGATAGGCAAGGGGCATGGTACCCGCCAAATATCCGAAAAACTGCATTTGAGTGTAAAAACAATCGAAACTTATCGCTCACATATCAAGGAAAAATTGAACCTTGTCGATGCATCTGAATTATTACAGTATTCTATCCAGTGGGCAAACAGTTAAATCAAACAACAAGTTAGCTGCGAATTTTAATTTCCAAGCGTGCTTTTCAGGTCTTAACACCCCTTAATTAACTTCCTTTCTTTCAGGCCTGTTTTTTTCCTAAAAATGGCTTGGTAAGGGATTTCCCGGTATATCTGGAAGGAATTGGCCTGATAACAAAAATAGCCCCTGCCCCGATTTACAATCCTGAACCGCCGGTTACTATAAACATATAAATGTGTAGAAACTATGAATTAGGATTTATAGTGCGAGATGGAAAACTTCAAGAGTGTAAAGTGCATAAGAAAGCTCATCACCCTCCTCCTCCAAGCCGGGTTTGGCAGTCTTGCAAGATGTGAGGCTGGCAAGCCTGGCGAAAAACAGACGCAGCATACTAATGTTGCGAATAATATAGTTCGGTTATGGCTAAGGTAGCGCAGAATCAAAATTTAGTGCAGCGGTGCAGAACATTATTAGAAACTATTGATAGGAAGAATCGGAGATGTTGGTTTTAACAAGATGCAAGGACCAGTCAATTATGGTCGGTGAAGATGTGGAAGTGATTATAGTGGATATCCGTGGCGGCAAGGTTAGGCTGGGAATTACAGCTCCAAAATCCATACCTGTTCATCGCAAGGAGGTATACGAAGCTATTCATCGCGAAAAAACCGGCAAAACAAAATAAATAAACATCCTTTTGTTATAGAATAAACAGAACGAAAATTTATATATAATGTCCCCGGGAGGTGAGCATTGAATACAAAACAGAAGATTGCATTTATTTCCTCCTTTATTCCAAGAAGATGCGGGATTGCCACTTTCACATCGGACCTTATCAAAAATATTAAACTCGCGGCGCCAGACCGTATTGAACCTGAGGTAATCGCGATGCGTTCAAGCCCCCAGCAGCAATACTCTAAACCAGTGCGGTTCATTATTCGGCAAAATATCGCCGACGATTATATTTCTGCCTCTGAATACATAAATTCCAGCAGAATTAATATTATATCAGTCCAGCACGAGTTTGGATTATTCGGCGGCCAAGGCGGTTCATATCTGAATCTTTTACTCAAAAGATTGAACAAGCCGGTGATAACGACGCTGCACACAGTTCTTGAAAGTCCGCCTGCCAGATACTTTAATTCACTAACCGAAATATGCCGGTCATCAAATAAATTGATAGTTATGAACAAGCGCGGTATCAAAATGCTGCGGGATATCTACAAAGTACCGGAAAGCAAGATAAGATTGATTCCGCATGGAATACCCGATTTACCCTTCGCTGACAGCCATTGTTGTAAGTACAGACTGGGTATGGAGGAGCGCAAAACAATTCTGACTTTTGGCCTGCTTGGCAAAAACAAGGGCATAGAGATTATGCTCAGGGCTATGCCGGAAATAGTTAAAGCCGAGCCCTCAGTTCTTTACATAGTTTTGGGAGCGACACATCCAGAGGTGCTGCGGCGCGAAGGCCATACTTACAAACTTAAGCTCGAAAGAATGATCGCGAATCTTGGTTTGCAGAAGAATGTGGTATTCCATAACCGCTTCGTCAGTGATAACGAATTATACGAATTTCTTGGGGCCGCTGACGTTTATGTAACGCCATATTTGCATAAGGAACAGTTGACCAGCGGAACGCTGGCTTTTGCGGTAGGGGCCGGCAAAGCAGTTGTCTCTACTCCTTATTGGGCGGCCCAGGAGTTATTGGCACAAGGGCGGGGCAAACTGGTAAGATTCGGCGATTCCAAACATATGGCCCAGTCCATAGTGAAAATTTTCAGTAGTAAGTCTGTATTTGCCAGGATGAGAAGACGGGCATATGACTATGGCAGATGGATGACCTGGCCAAAAATCGGGCAAGCTTATTGGAAACTCTTTAGAATGCAATCGCCGTCAATAAGATTATCTATAAGACCAGGGGCCGATTCGCGGGATTGGAAAATTCACACTTATAATCGACAGCAATCATTACGCTCGATACAAAGCGCTTAAGTTCGGTCCGATTGGCCCAAAAGATCGGATGGTGACAGGAAGATGGACATTACAATAGAAAAGTTGATTGAATTGTTGAACACAGACCTGGAGCTGGAATACTCAGCAGCAATACAATACATAAATCACGCAGCTGTAATGACAGGCTCGACTCATGGAGACCTTATAAGAGAACTTGAAGCCCATGCAAATGAAAAGATTCAATATGCTATGATTTTGTCTGACCAAATCCATCTTCTGGGGGGCACACCAAGTGTCAAGGTTGGCAAGATACTGACTTCTGATAACAACGAAGAAATGCTTCAGCAGGATTTAGAGAGTCAGGCCGAAGCAATAAAAAGATACAAGACCAGAATAGAACAGGCCCAGCATCTCAATTTGTTCTTGCTGACGCAGCAGCTAAGAAACATTTTAGATACAGAACAGACGCACATTGTGAATCAGAAACATCTGATGGGTAGACAATAACGACCTTTTTCCTCGGCTTACAACGGCCGTAGGACTTGCCCCGATGAGAGAAACAGGTTCGGCCCTGATTGACGGGAATGGTCGATTGAATCATTATCAGTTTTATGAAAAACCATGAGCTATATGCGGAGGTGAACTATGAGAGTTTTGGCATTGACCTGGGAGTTTCCCCCTGTGATAACGGGCGGGTTGGGTATGGCCTGTTATGGAATAGTCAAGGCGCTACTGAAGCAAGGCGTAGAGGTAGACCTTGTTATGCCCGCCAAAGAAACCGTTTATTTTGCGCTTAGAAAAGCAGAAGACGTAGATAATCCGCCGGCAGTTTTTATTGACCCCTGTAAACTGGAAACTTCCCAAACTTTTATCTCCGCTAAAGAATTTCAAAGGCTCGTAGGCAGTTCGGTCAGTGTCTATTATACAACCGGTAAAGCGACCAGGCTCAGACGTAACTTTGCAAATTTGCAACAGGTATCTCCATTTAATTGTCTGTTCGAAATCCTTTCTGACCAGGATTATATTTTTCGCCAGGTCAGAGATTATACCGAAATGGCCGTTGATATCGGATCAGAGTTGGACTTTGATGTGATTCACGCTCACGACTGGCTGACGTACCCGGCCGGGATGCTACTTAAAAGACTTTCGGGCCAGCCTCTCGTTGTGCATATGCACGCAACAGAATTCGACCGGGCAGGAGGCACCGGTGACGGCAGAATTCACAATATTGAGTATTTGGGAATGGAATACGCTGATAAGGTCATAGCGGTTTCCCGTTATACAGCCAACATTATTGCTGAGAAATACTGTATCGGCCTGGACAAGACCACCGTTGTACACAATGCGTACTCGGTATCCAATCCGGGAAATAATTACAGAAGAATATTTAAGGAACCCACGGTCCTCTTTATGGGAAGAATCACTCTTCAAAAAGGCCCGGATTACTTCCTTGAGATTGCTCGAAGGGTTCTGCAGCAGGACAAGAACGTAAGATTCATAATGGCAGGCTCCGGTGATATGGAGCGGCAGGTACTTCACAAAGCCGCTTCTCTTGGGATGGGTACAAAGTTCCTCTTCGCCGGGTTCCTGCAGAGACACGAGGTGGAGAATATTCTTTCATCAACCGACATCTTTATTCTGCCATCGGTCTCAGAACCTTTCGGAATAGCGCCTCTGGAGGCAATGAGCCGGGGAGCGGTAGCAATCATATCAAAACATGCCGGAGTAGCCGAAATTATAGAAAACGCCTACAAAATTGACTTCTGGGATATAGACCAGATGGTTTCTGTAATTATCGACCTGGTCAAAAATCCCGCCAAATTAAAAGAACTGTCGCAGCAGGGTCGAACTGAAGTAGCAAATCTGGGTTGGGAGGAGGCCGTTGGCAAAATCGCGGATATATTCTGCGAATTGAAGGAGGTGCAGGGGTGCTCAATATAATCTTATATTTCCAGGTCCATCAACCCAGTCGGCTGTCTCGCTACAGAGTTCTGGATATTGGAGCCTCAGACCGGTATTTTGATGACGACCTTAACAGGGCGATTCTAAATAAGGTATCTGAAAAGTGTTACCTGCGCACCAACCGTCTTTTAATAGATTTAATCAACAAATTTGACGGCAGGTTCAAGTTGGCATTTAGCATAACAGGGGCCTTCATCGACCAGCTCCGCCGGTTCAGGCCCGATGTACTTGACAGCTTTCGTCAGCTTGCCAAAACCGGGGCAGTGGAGTTTATTGGTGAAACATACTACCATTCGCTTGCGGCTCTGTTTGATGAGGACGAATTCCTTGAGCAGGTTCGCATGCATTCAGAACTTATGGCTGAAGAATTCGATTGTAACCCGGTGACATTTCGAAATACTGAATTGATATACAGCGATAAAATAGCTGACCTTATCTTAAAACTGCCGAATTTTAAGACCATCCTTACCGAAGGTGCTGATAAGATTCTTGGCTGGAGGTCCCCGCTCTATGCTTACAGAACCCACCGCGGAAATCAGTTCCTGCTGCTCAAACATTACTGGCTTTCAGATGATATTGCGTTCAGATTTTCTAACAGGAACTGGAGCCAGTATCCGCTCACGGTAGATAGATTTGTCCGCTGGCTGGAAAAACTTCCACTGATTGAGGAAAATGACCGAAATCTTTATGTAAACCTTTTTATGGATTATGAAACCTTTGGTGAGCACCAATGGGCAGACACCGGGATATTTGAGTTTCTTAAGCATCTGCCGGGGCATGTCCTGAAAAACGACTTCTTCCGATTTATCCGGCCCTGTGACGTTCCGGCAACTCTCAATTATGAGCCACAGCCGCTTTCCATATCACAGACCATCTCATGGGCCGACAGTGAAAGAGATATATCAGCGTGGCTGTCTAATCCGCTGCAAATAAATGCTGTAAAAACATTTTACCAGGTTCTTAGAAAAGTAAAACTTAGCGGCAAGAAAGATTTGCTCGAAGTTGCCCGCAAGCTCTCCACTTCCGACCTTTACTATTATATGTGCACAAAATATTTTCAGGACGGTGACGTGCATAAATATTTTTCTCCGTACTCCAGGCCCGAAGATGCATATATATATTTCATCAACGTCCTGGCGGATTTGGAAAAGAGGGTTGAGGAGAAAATGCTGGTATGATTTTCAAGAACATTTTTGTTTATCCGAAGTATCCCGCAAATTTGCAGCGGTTATATGAACTGGCCTGCAATCTGTGGTGCACCTGGGATTACGATGCGATAAGCCTGTTTTACAGAATAGACACCCAGCTTTTTAGAAAAGTAAACCACAACCCACTAAGATTTCTGCACAGCCTGAGCAAAGGCAGGTTACAGGAACTATCCGAAGATAAAGGTTTTTTGTTCGAGTTTGAAAAGATATGGGAAAAATTCCAGCGTTACCTCCAATACGCAGGAACCTTCAAAGCCGAATGCGCCGATGAATGCGATCTCGAACAAAGTGATGTGATTGCTTATTTCTCTATGGAGTTTGGACTGCACGAGTCCATACATATATATGCAGGGGGCCTGGGAGTCTTATCAGGAGATTTTTTAAAAGGTGCCTCAGACCTGGACCTGCCAATTGTCGGTGTCGGCCTGCTGTACAAATACGGCTATTTCACACAGCATATAGACCTGCATGGTTATCAGCAGGAAGTGTTTTCAAAGCTTGAAAGTCATCTTGTGCCGGTAAAAGAACTGCGGGATTCAGAAGGCAACTGGGCGCAGGTGAACGTCAGGATTTTAGATAAGGATGTAAAGGTCAAACTCTGGAAAATCGATGTCGGCAAAGCCAAACTAATACTGCTCGACACCGACATTGAAAGCAATCCCGCCCCCTTACGCTATATTACCGGCGAGCTTTACGCCGGTGACCGAGAGAAAAGAATCCAACAGGAGTTGGTTCTGGGCATTGGAGGTGTAAAGGCCTTGCAGCATTTGGGGATAAACGCGAAAATCTATCACTTTAATGAAGGCCATTCCGCTTTTGCCATCATAGGCCGACTGCAAAATCTGATGAGCAGCAATAACTTTTCATTCTTCGAGGCCAAAGCTATCATACGAGCATCAACCGTATTTACAACACACACTCCCGTTATAGCCGGCAACGAAAACTTCAAAACCGATTTAGTGAAGAAACACCTTGAGCCGATACTTAAAGAGTTGGGCCTTGATTTTGACCAAATCGCACAGACCGGTTATGTGAACAACAATAAAGACGTTTTCTGGCTCCCGGCGTTTGCAATGCATTTTTCGCGATATATCAACGGCGTTTCAGAACAACACGCCCAGATATCCAGAAAAATGTGGGCCGATATTTTCCCAAACAGACCGATTTTGGAAGTACCAATAAAATCTGTGACCAACGGTGTACATGTCTCCTGGATAAGTCCGCCTTTTGTCGACCTGTTCAACCGGTATCTGGGACCGGATTACATACACTGCGGCGACAAAGAAGATATGTGGAAAAAAATTTATAATATTCCCGACCAGGAACTGTGGGAAGAGCATCGTAGAAATAAAAAGGATATGGTCAACTTCATAAGAAGGCAATTTGCCGAGCAAATGACCGTTGAAGGCTATTCCCATTCTAAATTATTGAACATAAGCCGATGGCTGAACAATGACTATTTGACTATTGTTTTCGCCAGGCGTTTCGCCGCCTATAAAAGACCGGTACTCATTCTCAGAGATAAGGAGCGATTCAGGAAAATTCTTACCAATCCGGAAAAGCCTGTGCAGATGATTTTCTCCGGCAAGGCGCATCCGGCAGATGAGCAGAGTAAAAAAATGATCAAAGAAATAATTGATTTTACAAGGGAATATCATGTCGGAGACAGGGTGATTTTTCTGGAAAATTATGATATCAATATAGCCAGACATCTCCATTGGGGCGCCGATATTTGGCTCAACAACCCGGCTGCCGATATGGAGGCAAGCGGAACAAGCGGTATGAAAGCCGCGATGAACGGTGTGCTGCATCTCAGTACCCTCGAAGGTTGGTGGCTGGAAGGTTATGACGGCAACAACGGCTGGGCAATAACTGCCGGCAGACGCTATAGCAGGCCCGACCTGCAGGAAATGGCGGACGCAAACCAGATATACGATTTGCTGGAACACGAAATAACCGAACTATATTACAATCGCAACGAAGCCGACATTCCGGAAACCTACATTAGAATGATGAAAGACTCTATATTTTCCGTGTGTAGAAATTTCAACATGAACCGGATGCTTTGTGATTACCTTAAAAAATCCTATATGCCCGCCAAAGAGCAGTCCACTCGTATTGCAGATGAAAATTATAAGCTGCTAAAACAGGCTGCCGAGGAAGAGAAGAAGATCTTGAAATGCTGGGATGATATAGCGATAACCTCTTTCAAAACCAATATCGAGAAAAAAGACCATTTCACTGAAGGCGAAGTTATGGACGTAGTATGTGGAGTCCGATTTGGCCAGACCACGCCGGAACTTTTTACTGTTGAACTGTTTTATATATATGACGAAGAAAAAACCTACAAAATACTGCCTATGGAATCCACCCACTCGCAAGGCGGAATAACCTATTACAAGTATTCTCTCGAATTAAAAGGATATGGCACTCAAAGCCTCAACGTGCGGATAAAACCTGCTAACGAAATCATACAGGACATACGACCCGAACTAATCAAGTGGAAAGATTAGAGCCGAACGCATAGCTTCCTGCCAAGGCCTCCCAGCTTATTCTGGAAGCGTATCTTTGAGCGTTTATCAGATATTGCTCCCTCTTCGCCGATGTTAACGGCAGAATCTCAAAAATTTGCTTTGAATGCTTTGATAGAATCTGCTTTTCCATGGCGCTTCGCTGTGGAATTGTCAAATCCCTCAGCGTATTGTAGCTCAATCTTCTGCCGGCTGAGATATAGTCCAGTATATAAAATGGTTTAATTGCAGCGCCCTTGAACTTCTCCTGTAAAAGCCCGGCTGCTCCACACGAAGATGACAAAAGCGAAACCCCACCAAATGGAATCGTTTCAATTTGAGCGATACCGAACGGTTCATAAATGGAAAAACCAAATTCGGCATCGGACGCCATTCTCAAGTCAGCAAACTCCGCGTCTTCCGGGACCCTCTTGCCGCATCGCGCCCGGTCAAATCCGAACTGATTGATGAAAAGTCCCTTTATAGCTTTTGACCGTGCGTTAAAGACCTGCAGTTGATTATACACACCTTCTTCTGTCCCAATAAGGTCAGGCCATCCCTGTCGATGTAAAACAGGCCAGCCGTACTCATGTTCCATCCGGAAGGCGTCACGAGATGACCTTCCCGTCCCTATTACAGTCGACAGCAGGATATAAACACCTTTGAGATTGTGTGCGTCAAAAATTTCATCGAGGAAATACAGCAGTTCAATATCTCTCCATATCGCCTTGCTCATGACCAGCCGCGTAACGTGTGTAAATATAATATCCGGAGTAAAATTGAACAGCGTCTCTGTATATTTTTTTATATGCGCACGGCTTTGCTGCTTTTGCTCGAAGTCAACGCTTTTGGCAGAGATGCCGTTATAAACTATTTTTATTTTCTCAGGAGGCATCTCCGGAACCAGAAACAGGTATTCCTCTTTGACGTGGTCGCCCACGGCAAATATGTGATTGAATTTTTCCGCTCTTTTAACTAATTCGCTTCTTGAGTTGTGTTCCTGGCTGCCGAAGACCTGCTCCAGTGACTTGTGCGCCTTGGCCTTTCGCAGAATGTTGTAGAAACTTATATCATGGCCCGGCTGATCTTCTACTAACGACCGGGCCGTGGTTACTTCATGGGCCACAAACACCGTAGTCTGCTTCTTTCCTGACATCAGAACCGACAGCGCCGATGCCACACCCATATATTCATGAGCAAAATGGTAGAATTCCGCCTCGCTGCCGTATAACTTCTCAAGTATTTCAAGATATGGGATTGCAATCCTCAGATACTGTTGGTAATCCCAGTCGTCTTCGTAGAGATGAGATTTGATATTGAAATCCTTCCACAGGGCATACTTATACTTTTCCACCTCCTCGTGCTTCATCTTATTTATGCCGACATTGACCACTTCGACCGTCGTGTGCTTGGTTACATCGAACTCACTGGCAAGCAGCCTTCTGCCGTAAACTATATCGATATTATATTTTCGTATGATTTCCCCTAAAGCTTGGCTGTAATTTGCCGCGTCATAATGGTCGTGGCTGGACAAAAGCAGCTCTCCTGATCTTCCAAGATAGGAAAACGTATCGAACGGCAGATCGAAAAGCGGCCCGTAGAAAACCGTTTTGTCATAAAACTCCTTATAGGCCGGTATATTGCAGATGCCGCTAAGGACCGACCCTATACCGCCTATTTTCTTAACCGATTCGTGTGTGATATGTGCCGCTATTCGCATCGCGCCGATGACCTTTCCACACCCAAAAGACAAGCCGGATTTCGGACCACAAGTATTATACTTTCTTGAATGTCACAGCCTGAAAAAAAGCATTTTTTAATTTTTGACGGACTCGGTAGTGACGTCCGCATTTTCAACGCAATCACCCCTGTACTGCTAAATCCTGCACGATTGGCCTGCAATATGTTGCAAAAATACTACCCGATATGTAGTGGATTGCATTAGCCCAAAAGGCCGAGCCTATGTGATTATACGGCTCGATAAGGTACTTCGTCACTGTTCGTGTCATCGCAATTATCAGGCGTTATAAACCTCTCGTTATTCCTGAAGCGGAAATATTTTGGTAAGTGTATTACTTAAGACACCGGACCGCTTGCTCTGCACGGGCTGATAGCGGCTGACCAAGTGCGGTTTTAATGGAACGGAGTGAAGAATGGGAATTCTGCTTCAGAGCAAAATAAAATTTACAGAAAAAAAACTGCTCGACCTGTAGATAACACTTGGAACAATGATTCAAATTATCTATCATATGTTATAAAGGATATGTTTTGCGATGTAGTTCCATTGTTTCTGTGGTGGGATAGCAGCATTAAGTTGTGTGGCGATTCTCAACTCCGGAATAATGTTAGTCTGTATTAAAGTGGATAAGAAGAAGGATGTGATATGGGCAGAAAGAAGGCTTCCGGCAATGTTTTTACTCGCCGCCAGTTATTGAAGTATGGTCTTTATGGCGGCCTGACAGCAGGAGTTTCCGGTAGTCTGTGGCTGAGCGGGTGCAGCCAAAAAACTGATGAAAGACCAACCAACATCATACTTATTTCTATCGACACTTTACGGGCCGACCATCTTAGTTGTTACGGCTATAAAAGGCCAACCAGTCCGACACTTGACAAATTAGCCTCACAGGGTCTACTGTTCGAGGAAGCTATCTCGACTTCTCCCTGGACCTTACCTGCCCATGGTTCGCTCCTGACAGGTATGTATCCCAACCGGCACGGTTTAAAATTAGTCCACAGGCGCCTGCCGAGTAACATTACGACACTGGCTGATGTCCTTAAGGGACATGGCTTGAGAACCGCAGCAATCGTTAATTCTCATTATGTCAGCCAGAGATATGGATTCAATCGGGGCTTTGATGATTTTCTTTACATAAAGGAATTCCCTGAGACGAGGGTGCCAACCCAGGTTGAGCCTAAAGCTTATGAATGGTTGTCGCAAAACAGCAGCAAGCCTTTTTTTCTCTTTCTACATTACTATGACCCTCACAGCAATTATTGGTCATTGCCGATATATGAGAAACTGTTTGTGAATCCAGATTACAAGGGCATCGCCGATGGTTCCACTAATCAGTTAATAAACTTTCGTCATGGTAACGTTTCATTAGACCGCTCTGATGCTAAACATCTGATAAATTTATATGATGCAGGCATTCTTCAATTGGATGATGGGATATCGCGACTGTTATCGTTTCTTGAGAAACATAGACTACTTGATAACACTGTGCTCATTATAACAGCAGATCACGGCGAAGAATTCCTGGACCATGGCGGTGTTCTCCACGGCCAAACCCAATATGAAGAGATGATTCATGTGCCTCTAATCATGCATGGTCCGGGGATTCCCAAATCAAAGCGCATCAAAAAAGTAGCTTCACTGGTAGATATTATGCCGACTATATTGTCTTTACAAGGCATTGCCCCGCCTGCTTCGCTGGATGGTATTGATTTGAGCGTTTTATGGCGGGAAAGCAAATCGGCCTTACCACAGCGTTATGTTTTTGCTGAAGCGAGTAAAGGCGCTGCTGTTCCGAAGGAAAACAATCCGGGATTCGACATCAAACGTGCTGTCCGCCATCCTCGTTATAAGCTTCATTATGATAGGCAAACAAAACAAGTGCAACTTTATGACTTACGTCTTGACCCAGCGGAAAAAGTCGATGTTGCCTCCGAACACCCCGCTTTGGTTGATTCGATGTTTTCACAATTAAAAGAATTTATGAACATTAAAAGCCAGTCCGGCACTACACTTAAGCCACTTTCTCCGGAAGAAATTCAGAGACTGAAAAGCCTTGGCTACATGAAGTAACAAATAGGAACAGCCGCCTATTTTCAATAAATAAACACGTCATTCTTTAAGCGCAAAGATTTTGGTAAGTGTATTCTTAAGACACCGGACTGACAGTCCTAATCTCCTTGAGCTTTGACCTGACTCAGTATCTTCAAATCTATACGGCAAGCTCTTTGGAAATGACTGCGATATAATCATCGATCCTGGCAGCAATTGTTTCGCTTAGTTCCTGGTTTGGTTCAACGGTTGCAGGCTCTATCCCGAAAATAATAATTTCCTGCGGACATAAGCCCAACTCTTTCGCCATCTCGATGATTTTGAGCACATCCGCTTCGTGTAATGACAGATGTGCCAACTGTTTAACGCTTTTTACCTGTTCGGGAACAAATTTTTTTATCGTTCCAGGCTCTTGGCCCATATACGCACAATCTACCAAAATCGCTTTCCTGCGATTGGCTATTAAATGAAGAAGATTTATCCCACCAGTACCTGCGTCGACGAAATCAACATCTTCGTATTTATCAGTCTGGCTCACAAAGACCTCAATGATAAAACCGCCGATACCCTCATCGGACATCAGCGGATTTCCAAGTCCTAAAACAACTATTTCTTTCTTGTCACTCAAGATTCGGCAACCCCACCCACAAACTGCACATCCAGCATGTGTGTTGAACAGGAAACACAGGGATCATAAGCTCTGACAAGCATCTCCAGCTTATGCCTGACAGCATCTTGGCCCTGTTCAATTATTTCCGGAACAAGCTTTTCGAAATCCATCTGGATATTCGCATGGTTTTGATTTGTTGGAATACACAAATTAGCAGTCACACAGTTGCCCTTGTCATCAAATTCATATCGATGAAAAAGTATGCCGCGAGGAGCTTCAATGGCAGCGGTGCCTTCACCTGCTTGCGGCTTAACACTTATTTTCTCTGCAGCTATTCCATTAGTCAATAGTTCATCGATTATCCGCAAACTTGACTCAGCAATCTCCACACACTCTACAAGTTGAGCAATTGTATTCATATATGGATTGCAGCAGCCCTGTTTGAGTCCGAACTTCTCAGCCAGGCCCTTAGTTGAATCTCCCAGCTGGCTGAAATTGTTGTTAAATCTTGCAAGTGCGCCTACCGCATATGAATCACGGTGCCATTTCGCCCATTTAGCGGTTGACTGGTCAACTATATATTCGTTGGCAACACTTTCCCAGTCGCTGACTTCCGCCGTATAGCCGTCGGTTGAGACGATCTGTCCGCCATAAAAAGCATATACCGAAGGTTCGCGAAGCGATACATACTCGGTTTCACGCTCGAATGCCGGTACTTCGCCTGCAACACTATAAACAACGTCCGCAATTGTCCCGATATCTGCCATGGTGTCCTTCAGGGTCTGTCCGAGTTCTCTAAGCTGCTGTTCAGTCGGCACGCGTGTAAATCCGCCCGGGATGAGTGTGAGCGGATGTGTAACCCTGCCGCCGATAAGTTCAGACCATTCATTGGCGATACGATGTGCCTTAACAATAGTTAGCACCGCATCTTTAGCTATCCCCACCAGAGGGACCACAGATTTTACGCCGAAGAAGTCAGGAGCCGCAAGATATCCGATATGAAGGACGTGACTCTGAAATTGTTCGGAATAGTGAAAAAGTCGGCGAATAAGATCTGTCTGCTTCGAAACCTCTATTTCCAAAGCGTTCTCCACGGCCTTTATAGCCACCAGCGAATGGGATATCGAGCAGATACCGCATATTCTGCTAACGATCGTCTGGATATCTTCGTAGCTTCTGCCCCGAACCATCGCCTCGAAAAATCGAGGAGCTTCTGGAACCTGCCACTGCACCTTTTCAACCTTGCCATCCTTTGCGTTTACTACTATATTGCCGTGTCCTTCGATGCGGGTCACGTGTTTTACATTGATATTTAGGTTCTTATTCATTTACAGACACCTGCTTATTTCCAAAAAGAATCATTTTGCTTTTAAGGTCTTCGACATCCAGACCGTATCTTTCAATCACATCTTTGGCAGCGTTTATATTTGGCTCATCAACATAGCCTCTGCACCCAAAACATCTAAAAGCAGCCGAAGGACACCTCGCACCACAACCTGCTCTTATCACCGGCCCCAGGCAGACCTGCCCATATTCCCACAGGCACACATTGCCTTTCGCCTTACACTCGACGCAAACAGGATACTCCGGAATCTCTGGCTTCTTACCCATCAACAGACTGCGAACTACATAAGTGAATTCCTTCGTCTCTATGGGGCAGCCACGAATCATATAATCAACCTCTACAACCTCATCGACTGCTTTGGTAACAGCCGTTTCAAGATGTTTCTTAGATGCGTCCTGCCCGTAAACACATCGTTTAACCTCATCCAGATCAAAATTGTTTTTTAACTTGTTTAAACCACCTATAGCGGCACATGCCCCCAACGCTATCAGTATCTTTGCTTTGCTTCTAATGACTTTAATCCGCTCTTCGTCTTCAGCCCTGGTGATAGAACCTTCCACTATGGCTATATCATAGTCCTGGCTCTGCTCACTCATTGCCTCACGCCACTCTACCACATCAACAGCCCCTATCAGATCGAGGAGCTCTTCTTCCAGATTCACTATCTGGAGTTGGCAGCCCTCACAGCAGGTGAAATCGAATATTGCTACTCTTGGTTTACCCATGATTATATAGCCTCCGGCACAGAATCCAAATCGGAATAACGGAACACCGGGCCATCGATACAGGCATATTTATCATTTATCTGGCAATGTCCGCATTTACCTACACCACACTTCATTTTTCTCTCAAGATTAACGAAAATTCTTTCTTTCGGTACTGCCTCTTCAGCAAGGGTCATCAACACAAACTTATACATAATTGGCGGGCCGCAGATAAGAACATAAGCATCAGCCAGTTCTGCTTTGATTTTCGGAATCAAGGTAGTCACTACTCCAACGTTACCTTTCCAATTCTCATCTTCTACGTCTATGGTTTCCAGAAGGTTGATATCATCCCTCTTTTCCCAGTCGGCCAGTCCAGAAAGGAAAAACCGTTCACTATTGAATTTGGTTCCGACCAGTACTGTAACACTGCCGTAATCATCACGGTTGTCCAATACGTAATTAATAAATGACCTCTGAGGCACCAGGCCTATGCCGCCGCAGATGAAAACCAGGTTCTTACCTTTTGTTTCCTCAGCAGGATAGCGACCGTTTCCAAAAGGACCGCGAATTCCAAGCTTGCTGCCGGCCTCAAGCAGATGAATCTTGTTTGTAACGTTTCCGACCTTTCGCACTACAAGTTCGAATCCCCCTTGTTGTGTCGGGGAAGAAGAGATTGAAATCGGTGCCTCACCGATACCTGCAACAGAGATTTCCACAAACTGACCCGGCTCGTATGCCAGCGGCTCATTATCCATCGAAAGCTGTAAGTACAATTCACTGGTATTCATTAGGTTGACTTCGTTCACGGTAGCCAATCTTGGCAGGTAAATATCTTTTTCTACAGTACAACACTCGCACATTGCTAAAGTTCCTTATTGCTTTCAAGCTTTATATAATTAACCGTTAACAAATCCCGATATCGTCGAACAATCTATTGTAAATACTTACTGGATTAGCAATATCAGGCAGGCAGGCATTTACACAGCGTCCACAGCCGACGCAGGCAATTTCACCACCGATCTTAGCCGGGACATATTTGCCTTTTCTATAAATCCGGTGGCGAAAACGGTCTTCTTTATTAGCCCTGAATTCGTGTTCACCGGCAACCTTCGTAAAACCATCTAAAACACAGCCGTCCCAGTATCTTTGGCGTTTACCCGTCTTCATGTCCCAGTTGACGTCATCCTGAATGTTAAAGCAATAGCATGTCGGACAGACCATATTGCAGGAACCGCAGCTAAAACAGGTCTTTGCCTTTTCTTCCCACACAGGATGGTCATAAGCCTTTTCCAGAAGTTTGCCTATATCTGAGGGCTTACATTTCAATTGGTGTTTGTTTAACTCCTGCTGGTTTTTATTCTGGACATCCTGTCGCTTCTTCAAATCTTCATCACTGGCGTCAACTGCTTCGGCGGCTTTTGACAATAGTGACTGACCTTTCTCTGTAGCCGCCTCCGCAACATAACTATCGCCAATTTTGGTCAAAAGAATATCGTATCCCTCCCTTACCACAGATGTACCCATGGAACCGGCAAAAACATTTTTTGCCGGCGTTACTACATCAACTACAATGATGGTGGCACTTTTTCGCAGTCTCATGTAATGACTATCGTAATTGTCCTGGCTAAAAAGCTTGTCCATCTGGTTTATAGCTATCATATCGTAGGGATGAACCCCAATCAAAATGAACTTCTCATCCTGGTAGTGTGATTTATACCCACCAGAGATTTCATAAGTCAATAGAGTTTCTACCGGCGGCTGAAAATACTTTTTGGGTGGTAGAAGCGTAACATCGTAGTCAAGTCTTAAATCTTTCGCTGATTCAAGCGTATCAAAAGCGAATCTCTGGCCACTGGCTTGTACAGCTTCGACTCTTACCGAAGACAAGAGACAATCAATAAAACTCATTAAAGCGTTTTTGCTTAGTTTTTTTGTGTTCATCTTTTCAATCCGGGCAAAAACATCTGCCAATTATATCCAATGTGATCTCTACAGAAACAAAACCATGATTTGTTACTCATTCAGCACTTACCTTCAGACTATACTATTGAGACCCTCGATTTGCCGGCATATAATACGGCAGTCGCGCAAGGTCCATTGCAATATCAATCGTTATTACTTTAACTTTTTTTGGCACTGTTATATAACGTGGACAAAAATTCAAAATACCGTTTACTCCTGCATTAACAAGTGCATCCGCCGTCTCTTGAGCAGACTGGCGGGAAACAGCGATAATACCAAGCCGTATCCCTCGTTTCTTGAGCGTTTTGATTTGTGAAACGTCCTCAATCAGAACATTATTTATTTTCTTTCCGACTTTTTTAGGGTCCGAATCAAAAGCCGCCGCAATATCAAGCCCGTACATCTCAAAACCCGGATAAGCCAGCACTGCCGAACCCAGATTTCCGACACCCACCAGGGCCGTCTTCTGCCCTGCATCAAGTTTCAGGATTTTATTAATTTCTTTCGTCAGTTTCTTGATGTTATAGCCGACTCCGGGTGTGCCAAAATCACCAAAATACGAAAAATCCTTTCTTATCTGAGACGGATTAATAGCTAACAACTCTGCCAACTCGCGACTGGATACCTTCTCTCGGCCCCGCTCATGGAACAGCTTCAGGCCTCTTAAGTAAACAGGTAACCGTCGCACCGTCTCGCTGGGTATTTTGTGATATCTCATAAAAATTGCTACGTTAAGTTTGTGAACGTGTTCGCAGTCATTGAAGATTGTGAACACAATCACAATAATTGACGCAATTTATCACACCCACCCGCTTCAGTCAAGATAATTAACCAAAAAAAATAAAAATTGTAACACTTTAGCTAATTGAAGCGATGCTTATAAAAACTTATGTAACTGCTAATCAAGTAGTAATTCCGGCGAGAATGGGGCCCAAGCCTGCCATAGTCTGTGAAGTGAAAAAACTGTACAACGGCTGTCGTTTAACTTTCACAATCTTGAACTGGTAAAATCAGCAGTTCAACCGCTTTTTTTACTTTGCTTTGGCCGGCGTCTTTCCTGTCTGTTTCTAAGCAGCTCATTCCACGGCACAACATAACTTCTTTTTGCCCATGCCTCATACATCCGGGCCAGTTCCCCGGCAATCTCCGGATGCCCGTCAGCCAGGTCATTTAACTCCGTCCGGTCAGCGGCCATATCATAAAGCTCCCATTTGCCCGCCTGCGCATTGATTGTAATCTCCCCTTTGCCCGGATGCCTCGATACCAGCTTCCATTTGCCTTTGCGAACCGCCCGATTACCCTCATGCTCCCAGTAAATGGCCTTATGTTCCTTGCGTCTTCTGCCCTGCAGAATCGGCAAAAGGCTCTTTGCCTTCCAGACTCATTATTTTTTTGTCCTTGTACTTTGCGGGATACTCTGCCCCAGCGACATCACAACAAGTTGCCATAATATCAATGATATGTCCGACCTGATGAGTTAATTGTCCCTTCTGCTTAACAACCGCCGGCCAATGGGCAATTAAAGGCGTAGATATCCCGCCTTCATGTACCCAGTGCTTGTAACGCCGAAACGGCGTATTGCTGGCATTTGCCCAGGAAAGACCATAACTCGAATACGAATCAACCGTTCCAAGCGTACCTTTCGGCTTCTTTCCAAAAAAACCGCCGTCAAAGCCGTATGGCCCGCCTTCCTCACACCCTCCATTATCCGCGAGGAAAAATATTAGTGTATTATCCAACTGGCCGTTCTTTTTCAACGCACCGACAATCCGCCCGATACCCTGGTCCATACGGTCAATCTGAGCCGCGTATATTGCCATCTTCAGGTCCAGTTCTTCCTTTCGTTCTTCGCTGAGTTCTTCCCATACCAATGCCAGCTTGTCCCGCGGCGTTATCGCCCAGTCCTTATCAGCAATGCCCATCTCAATCATCCGCTCGTGACGCTCGGCCCGCAGCGCGTCCCAGCCCTCGATATATTTGCCCCTGTATTTAGCGATATCTTCAGGCCAGGCATGTAAAGGCCAGTGCGGCGCAGTATACGCCGTATAAAGAAAGAAAGGCTTATCACCGCTGCTGTACTTGTCAATAAATTTAACTGCATGGTCGGTAAAGGCGTCCGTTATATAGTATCCTTTTCCCGCTTCAGGCTTGTATGGCTTATCATTGATAGCCATCCTGCGATGCTCCGGCAGCTTCCAGTAGTTGCTGCCGCCGCTAAGTAGCCCGAAATACTCATCGAACCCCCGGTCTATCGGCCAGTTAGGCCGTTCCTCGCCCATGTGCCACTTGCCCGACATCAACGTTGTATAGCCGGCCGGCTTCAGCGCTTCAGCTATAGTAACACAGCGGCCGGCCAAAACCCCTCTATAGCCCGGCAGTTGGTCGTCGCCGCTCATATGGCCTATCCCTGCCTGATGCGGATAAAGTCCCGTCATCAAAGACGCCCGCGTCGGACAGCACCTTGCCGTATTATAAAACTGTGTAAACCGAAGCCCATTCGCTGCCAGCTTGTCCAGATTAGGCGTAGCTATTTCGCTGCCGTAACAGCCAATATCAGAATATCCCATATCATCAGCCATTATAAGCACAATATTAGGCTTGGCCCCGGACTCTTGCCCAATACCATTCGCACATCCCGGCAAAATCACAGATGCCGCACCAAGCCCCACAGTCTTTAGAAAATCACGTCGCCTGATTTGATTCATCTTTTTGCCTTCTTTTTCTTGTTTCGTTCGCGTCTTCTCCTTACAAACTCACTGCGTGGTATAACAAAGCTTCGTTTAGCCCACGCCTGGTACATTTCCGACATTTCTTTTACAATCTCCGGGTACTTGTCAGCCAGGTCATTTAATTCGGTCCGGTCGGCTTCGGTATCATAAAGCTCCCAACGTCCCGGGTCCTGGGAAACCTGACCCCAGTGCACAGGATACCTCGACACCAGCTTCCATTTGCCTTTCCGCACCGCCCGATTACCTTCATGCTCCCAATATATAGCTTTATGACCTTTGCGTTTTTTCCCGGCAAATATCGGCAACAGACTTTTACCTTCCAGGGCCAGAATCTCCCTTTCCTTATAGGTCGCAGGATACTCTGCCCCAGCTACGTCGCAGCAGGTTGCCATAATATCAATCAAATGTCCCGGTTGAGGAGTCAATTTTCCTTTTTGTTTTATAACCGCCGGCCAGTGCACTATCAAAGGCGTAGATATCCCGCCTTCATGTACCCAGTGTTTGTATCGCCGAAATGGTGTATTGCTGGCATTTGCCCACGAAAGACCATAGCTGGACCATGAACCCGCCGTTCCAGGCTCACCTTTGCCTTGATCGAATCCGAATTGCCCATCCTCGGCACATCCGCCGTTATCGGACAGAAACAGTATCAAAGTGTTGTTCAGTTGCCCGCTCTTTTCCAAAGCCGAAACTACCCGCCCAATCCCCTGGTCCATACTGTCAACCTGTGCCGCATAAATGGCCATCTTCAGGTCCATCTCTTCCTTCTTCTTCTCGTCGAGTTCGTCCCACACCGCCGCTTCGGTATCCCGCGGCGTCATAGGCCAGCGGTCCTTAACAATACCCATTTCAATCATCCGCTTATGACGCTCTGTGCGCAGCGCATCCCAACCCTTCATATATTTACCTCGGTATTTGGCAATATCTTCAGCCCGGGCGTGTAATGGCCAGTGAGGCGCGGTGTATGCCAGATATAGAAAGAACGGCTCATCCTTTTGACTGTAAACATCGACCAGCTTGGCCGCGTAATCGCTGAAGGCATCGGTTATGTAGTATTCTTTGTCTTTTGCAAACTCGAATGGCTTACCCTCAACGGTCAGGCTTTGATTCTTTCGACGCTTGAAATAACTGGCTGCGCCACTAAGAATCCCAAAATACTCATCGAACCCGCGTTCAAGAGGCCGATTAGGACTTTTCATCCCGACATGCCACTTGCCCGACATCAACGTATTATAGCCGGCGCCTTTCAGCACTTCTGCAAGCGTCACACAGCGATCGGCAAGATGTCCCATATAGCCGGGCAGCTTGTCGTCATGATTCATAAATCCCACGCCTGCCTGGTGCGGGTAAAGCCCTGTCAGCAACGACGCCCGCGTCGGACAACACCTTGCCATATTATAAAACTGCGTAAACCGTAGCCCATTCGCAGCCAGTTTGTCCAGGTTAGGCGTGGAAATCTCGCCGCCGTAACAGCCGATATCCGAATGCCCCATATCGTCAGCCATTATCAACACGATATTAGGTCTGGCCCCGGACCCTTGCCCAATACCATTCCCACAGCCCGGCAGCACCAGCGCCGCCGCACCCAGACCAACAGCCTTCAAAAAATCCCGTCTGGTATAATTGACCATATCCATTTTCCTTAAATCATCATTACACAAACTAACCGACCACAGGCCGCTATCCCGCGTGGTGTCCCATTTGTGGTAAATGTTAAATATAACTCAAGTTTTGACAATACATTATGGTTCTCAAAAAATATTATAAAATAGCTATCCAGCACTTAAAATTTTTAAGTGCTGGGTTCCGCAATTTTGATTTTTGCACTTTGACTTTTGATCTCTCAAACTGACCAACGGTCAGTTTGAGTTACTTGATGCATCTGTTATCTGCAATTCAAGATTCTTTTTCGTCTTGGCCTCAACCTTCGCTTCCTCACTCATCCTGATTGGCCAGACCCAGATTATTTTTTCACTGTCAGCGACAATCAGCAGTCTCCGCCTTATCCTCTGCGGAACTTTTGCGGTCGTCAGAAATTTGCCGACCTTTTTCTCACCAGCCAACCCTAAAGGCCGAAACGTATCACCCTTTTCTCGAATGCGAACCACCAACGGGCCTTTTATTTTATCAAAATCAAACCATTCCAAAAAGCTTGTTTTACCCGCCTTGAATCTGCCTTGGGCCGATATATCAGCGTTGAACAGCCCCGCCTCAATCAAGTAATTGCCGAATCTCGTCTGCCCTGGTATCTTGACCTTTATACTTTTTACCGCCTTTAGGCCGTGTTTTGCCTGTTGCTGTATCCTGCCAAAGACTAATTTATCATATTCTCTACAAACAACAAAACCACTTGGTAATTCGATTTTCTTTCCACCGACTTTTTGCTTTGCCAATTCAAGTACTTTTTCGTAGTGACCGCTTGTAAGACCTCTTTCACCGCTGCCCACTGTCGCCAGGCTTCGCCGAACCAGTTCAACCTTCACAGCTTCTGCCTGTTCTGAAAAAATATTTAAATCAAGCACCACTTGCTCACCGCAGTGCTCAGCCAACCCCGGCCATACCTTATCTGCATGATTGCGGACCAGACGATAAAACCCACGCGCGTGTTGAGCCAGAACGGCTAATTGTTCAGCCACAGAGCCTTTGCTGTCCTGTTGCAATTCCGGCAGCAATTGATGCCGGATAAAATTTCGCCTGTACCTGCAATCAAGGTTTGTCGAATCCTCTCGCCACTTCAGGCCCCTTTCATCGAGGTACTTGACGATTTCTGACCTGCCAGCGCAAAGCAAAGGCCGTACAAAAGCGAATCTGTTACCAAAAACCTGTGCAGGCCATATCCCACCAAGGCCACGAAACCCGGTCCCGCGAGAAAGCCGCTGCACAATAGTCTCGGCATTGTCGTCGCAATGATGGGCTGTCACAATCACCTTACAATTCTTGGCCTTGGCAATATCAACCAGACTCTCGATTCGCAGATTCCGTCCCGCTGTTTCAATTGAAAGCTTATTTCTCCGCGCAAACTTCCGCACGTCCACTCGTCTTACCGTTATCCCCAGGCTCAATTTCTCAGCCTGCCCCGCAACAAACTCCTGGTCTTTATCGGCCTCGGCTCCTCTTAACTGATGATTTACATGAGCACAGATAATCTCACAGGCCAGAACCTTCTCTCGCTTAAGCGCATGCGTTACATGCATAAGCGCCATCGAATCAGCGCCCCCCGAAACTGCCAGTAAAATCTTCTGCGCAGGGCCAAAGAGCCTGTTGCCTTTGATAAAACCAGCTACCTTTTTTTCAAATCCCATCATTTTTTTATAAAAAAAACGGGCCTGACATCCAGCCAGACCCGACACCCTATTTCAGAATACCTCACCTCAAGCTATCATCAACTCACTGGCTCTCTTTGTCGCTCTGTGTAAGTTCTTCAATCCGCATTTTTGCAAAATCTTTGTAACTTCTGTACAAGCCCTCAGTCTCAGCAGCCTCTCTGTAGCCCTCTAATGCTTCAGCCATCCGGTGCAGTTTCCTGTCCAGTATATAAGCCCTGTTAAACACCGCAGGATATGACGTCTCAGCGTTCCACTGATAGGTCCTTTGATAATACAGAATAGCTATCGTATAATCCTGGAACTCTTCATGGATTCCGCCGGCGTGATAGGCCGCATCGTCGATCTTATCACTGGTTGGATACTTCCTTATGAGTTGATTGTATTTATCAAGTGCCTGCCTGAGCAAATTGTCATCTCTTAGAATGACCAGTCCTTTGGCCTGCTGTTCAAGCGACAAAGCCTCTTGGTAAAGCGCATCAGCCGCTTCAATCGAATCAGTCGCTTTCAAATCAGCTCCTGCAAGGCCGGCCTCAATAATATAGTTATATTGCGGCATCGAATTGAGCGCTCTTAATTCTTTCCTGGCCCACTCAAGCTTCATTTTGTCGCCGGTCTCGGTATACTTTTCTGTCAGCATTTCAAGACCTTGCTGGTAAGCCTGGCGATTGGCGGCCACCTGCTCAACAATATCGCTTTCATGTACCCCGGCAACCCTGGACACAGCAGCAGCCTTGACGCCTTCTTCGGCGCGCCCAGGCCTGAGCTGGATCCTGCCTCGGTCAATCTCCTCACAGCCAACCAGAACGTTCAATAATACTATAAGCGCTGCGGTCAAAAACATCCTTGCCATAATAGCCTCCTTTCAACCTCGAACCCCATTATTTCCTGCCAAATTCAGAACCAGACTAACCACACTGCTACAGTGGCTTCTGTTCTAAAATTCCCAAAAATCCATACTCCCATTTTGGCCCTAAGTAAAAACAATTTCAATCTGCCCGTCAAGTACAAACCAAAAAATTATTCATCGGCCAACTAATCAGGAATCACCTGTGCCTGCGTGCCTCTGCCCCCCCACTCTTGTCTGCGACAGGAAGACATTGGGGCCAAGTCGTGGCAGCTGGCGTCATTCCTGCGAAAGCAGGAATCCAACGTTGTTAATATTTTTGTAACACTTTAGCTAATTGCAGCAATGCTGATAAAAACTTATGTAAATGCTAATCAAGTAGTAATTCCGGCGAGAATGGGCCCCGAACAAGCTCGTCGCAGCCGCAATTACTACGGTCGACACCGAGACACCACTCGGCTAAAGTATTACATATTTTTGAATTTTGATATGTATGTAATTTTGCATTTTGATTTTTGATATTTGATTTTTCTTGTCATTGCCCTATCATATCCTTATGGTCAAAACAGAAAGGCTCAAAATCGAAACCAAAGGCAACTGCCACGTCGTCGATATCACCCCCGACGTCCACTATGCCATCGAAAAATCCGGCATCAGTTCCGGCACGGTAACCGTCTTCAATGTAGGTTCCACCGCCGGGATTACTACCACCGAGTACGAGCCGGGCCTGGCAAATCACGACCTGGCCGCCGCCTTTGAAAAGCTCGCCCCCCAGGGCGCCCGCTACGAACACGAACAGACCTGGCACGACGATAACGGCCACTCACACGTCCGCGCATCACTCTTAGGCCCGTCACTGGCCGTACCGTTCATCGATAGCCAATTGACTCTCGGAACCTGGCAGCAGATAATCCTGGTCGATTTCGACACCCGCCCAAGAACAAGAACCGTCATCTGCCAAATCATCGGCCAATAAAAATGCTTCCCCTTCATCAAAAATTTGTATAATGTTAGAGGCTCAAAATTCATCGAACTAAAATTTTATTGAATAACGTTACTTAAAATGGAGAAAAAATGAAAAAGACAATTCTATCTATCATCGCTGTTGCCGCAATACTGACTTTTACCTCAGGCTGTGGCCCAAGTACAAAACTTCCCGTTGCCGAAAGACGCCTGTTGGTTCGTGATATGGAAACAGAAACCCTTAAAAGGCTCTACAAAGAGCAGCCCGGCACAAAAGCTAAAATCAGAAAAGCCGCCGGCTACGCTACTTTCGCAAATGCCAATGTGAATCTCATCTTTGTAAGTGCCGGCGGTGGATACGGCTCCGTTGTCGACAATTCCACCGGCCAACGCACATACATGAAAATGGCTTTAGGCGGTATCGGCCTGGGCTTAGGCGCCAAAGACTATAGACAAGTCTTAATTTTCAACTCTAAAGAGACACTTAACAAATTTATTTATAGCGGCTGGGAATTCGGTGGCCACGCTGACGCCGCCGCAAAGGCCGGCCAGTCAGGCGGAGAAATCAGCGCAGAAGGCGCCATCAACTCTGATATCGAGGCCTATTCAATGACAGAATCAGGCCTCGCCCTCCAGGCAACCATCGCTGGAACAAAATACTGGAAAGACAAAAACCTAAACTAACAAGTTTCATATGAAACTTGTCACCCTGAGCGCAGTTCTCTGTCATTCCTGCGCAGGCAGGAATCTATTAAAAAACGTTATTGTGAGAAGGCCGAAGGCCGACACGGCAATCTTCCTGCTCTACCGTTCGCCTATCTACTATCTACTCTCTCAGGCCAAAGGCCTGCCGCCCACACCTCACTTCAATATTTTTTAGCCCCCTGCACTGCAGGGGGTTATTTTTTATCCGTCATTGCGAACGCAGAGAAGCAATCTCAATCCAATAATCAATTATCATTAATCATTTATCATTCGAAAGGCCGACGCGGCAATCGCAACCCCAACTAAAAACTTAAAACTAAGCACTAAAAACTAAATCCCCCCCGTACATATCGCGTATTGCCTCAAAAACAAAAAAAATTAACCCCAAAAAGCACAGAAGAAATTTAACCGCAGATTTCACTGATTCTCACGAAATATTTGTAATAGCCTTCTCCATTTCCTTAAAATGTCTCTCATCTTCCGACTCGATCAAATCAAGTAAATCCTTCAATACTTCAGGCGTCTCACTCAATATAGAAACATCATGCTCAGGATCATCAACTTCTCCGCTATGGGAATGCGTCTGTAGGAAACGCAGAATTCTTGCTTTCTTTGCGTTATTAAATTCCAGGTCTCTCAGTTTTTTATACAATCCTCCTTGATGAGGTTTCCGAAATGCCAAAAATGCTTCCAACAATCTCCGACCAATATTGGGAAGATGATAAAATAGTTTTAGCTCCTCACTTCGTGATTTTGCACCCTGATAAATCAAACTGAATAAATAATGATATTCAGATTCATAATCCAAAAGAAGCCTATCAAGGCTTGTAATCTTGGCATATCTTGCCCCACCACTGCCCTCACATTGTAGCATGTAAAAACTCGCATTTTTCTTAATATAATTGAACCAATTTTTAACTTGCCTGAAAAAACAGAAATTATGGGTTAAAATAAAAAGTTGACCTGCATTCTTCGTTCGCTCTTTCATAAAACCAAAAACATAAAATAATGAATTGGCATCAAGGCTTGATACTGGATCGTCAATAACAACGATTCCATTTAGCAAGTCAAAGTTCTTATCCTTTAGTGATTTCAAGAAATAAAGAAACGCAATAGCTGTTCTTTCACCTTCGCTAAGGGCGTCCGCAATTATGCCATTTCTTGTAATCTGATATCCATTTTCCTTGGCCTCAAACTGTAGTTCATTCCTGCCAAGATATGCAGACAAATCCTTGTTTAGTTCATCGGCAGGTCTGCGATGTTCGACAATATCTTGTTCAAGTTTGGTAATATTGGTTTTTATTTCTTCAACATCCGTGATAATCCTTTGACTTTCTTTTTTCAAAGTTTCGATCATTGCTTCTTTTTCAAAAACTTCCACAAGTGCTTCTGCAACACAAGAATTCTCAAGATTCACTCTTGCTTTCTTAACTTCCTCAGCAAAATTGTCCGATTTATCATTATGTTTTTTAATAACATCGTTGAACTCATTAACCGTCGTTTCGATTACTGGATTAATTTCCCCGTCCAGTTTTATTACTTTAAAAACCGCTTTCTTCTTTTCAGAAAGTTTTTGGATTAACGACTTAAGGTTCTCTATGTATTCTTGCTTTTCCTCTTTAAAAATATCACATTTGCTTTTGTATTCTAATCGTAGGTAGTTATACAATTGTGCCTTATTCGGCAGGGCAATATCGTTGGCTGCTTTGATTAGACTTTCTATTTGTTCCTTGAAGTCTTCTATCTCAGAAATAAACTGATTATATTCATCGTTAAAGTGGCCCTCCAGCTTCTCCAAATGTGCTTCAGATAATGGCCGCTCACAGAAAAGGCAAACCGCCGCCGACTTTTCCTGATGCAGCCTTAATCCTTTAGCCACCCAATCGCTGACTTCTGAATCGTTCTTCAAACGTTCTATGACTTTGGAAACTACTGTTTTGGAAATAATGGTATTCACCTTCGAAACAAGATTCGCAATACTGGCGAAAGAAAAATCTACTAAGGGCACCTTTTCTTCCGGAGATGCCTCTATTAGCTTTTTCAAAGTTTTTTTTGCTACATCATTTAATATAAGAATCTGCCAATCCTGATTTTTTAACTCTTGGCACTTCGTCTTGAATTCTGCCTTGTCATAATTGTTATAAGGATTCTGCCCACTGGAGCTTAGAAGTTGTTTTATTTCTCGTGCTTTTTTTTTATTCAGAGAATCAAGGGTTTTTTCGGCATCTTGGAATTCAGTTCGCTGTACGAAAGCTTTATTCTTCTTTGCCAGCAATTGCCCATTTAGAGTGTCAATATCTTTCTGTTTCTCAACACTGTCTTCGCCCAAGACAAAAATGGGAGCAACATCACCGGTAGATGTAAAAACATTCTCCATCACAAAGTCCCTGTTGAAAACCCGAATGGAATGTGGTCTCATCGTAGTGCCAAGAGTTTCGCTCTTGATTACTCCATTTTCCGTTTCGACATCAAACGTCGAATCTGTAACTGAAATTCGGTTATGCTCCAAATCCCTGAATATGTTGGAAAGAATAGTTTTACCTGAACCATTCCATCCATAAAACAAATTGTAATCCTTAAATTCAGGAAGAGAAGCAGGCCAGGCAAAATCACGGAATATTCGGTACTTCTTAATCTTGCTGATTTTCTTAATTTTCATACAAACCCCGCTGCAATCCACTGTCAAAACTGGGTCAAGTATAGTACAAAAATCAATTAAATCAACAATTAAAAATCAGCAAAATCCGCGAAATCTGTGCAATCCGTGGCAAATTTAGTCGTTTCTTTTTGAATCTAAAACACTTTTCACCTTTACTTTTTACTTTCTTCCGCTCCGTCTTCTTTAATCTGTCTACTGTCTACTGCCTACTGTCAACTGTCTATTTTTCTCTTTACATTTAACTGGTTTTTTGGTATCATATATGCCAAATTAACAAGATGTTAGTGAGTAGTGAGTAGTGAATACTAAATTCGGGGGACTAATCATAGCTACAGAAGCTCAAATCGTCGCAAACTGTCGTAACGCCCAAAAATCAACGATGAATCCCGCCGCGCCGAAAAACCTTTTTATGCGAAACAAACCCAATTTACGCGTTTTTTGGGCCGTAAGTGGCGATTGTGAAGAAAAACAAACCCAATTCAAAGCCAATCAAAGCCAATTTCCCAGCGTAAAACAGGAAAAATTCCATGCTCTACTGTTCACCTGCTCTACTATCAACTATCTCAGGCCAAAGGCCTGCCGCATGTGGCTGATTCTTTTCTGTCTTTTACTGCCAGCTACACAACACGGAAATTCCTTCCGGAAACGGGAATATTTCGCCGCTGTGGCCAGGTGCCGCGGAGTACTTATTTTCATTTTTTTATTTTATAACCGCAGCAATAGCAGGCACTTACCTTTCAAAAGGCGGTTTGCCCCGGATGCTGGCACAGCGATTGCTAATAAAGTAAGTGTATGAATATAGATTTATTTACAAATCTGTTTACGGGCAATGCCAGCCTCGGCAATGCACTATCGAGGCCGGCATCGGCTAATGCTAATAAGGACGACAGTCAGTTTGCCTCAACCACCGCTGACAACCCGGCCCCAGCCGATACTCCAAAAACAACAACGACCGATAATGAACCTGCTGTTATTCAAAGCCAATCTGCGGATACGCCGCCGGAGGAATTTCGCAACTCGCTTCAGGAACAAATGGCAGCCGACAAATCTGCAAAGAACCAGGCTGGCACAAAATCAAAAAACGAGAACGCGCCCGCCGGCGTGGCCGTTAAGCATAATTTGGCACAGGACTGGCTGGCGGCCGAATTCTCCGCCACTGTCGAGAACAGTCATGATGGCGTTGCCACTAAAGTCCTGCCCAAAGCCGGCGTCGAACTGGCCCGGATGATTGCCGAATACAAAGCAGCCAATAATTTCGGCCCCAACACTGGCCAAACCGCCGGACAGATTGAAAATACCTCGACAGAAACCGACGGCCAATCCGGACAGAACCCCGTTTTAGCAGACCCAGCCGGGGGTACAGCTGCCGCTGATACTGCCGGCGGAACGACCGAAAATGCGGCTGTGGCCGCAACCACAGAAAACCTGCCCGGCCAGGAAAACACCGAAGAATCTAATCCCCAGGTCGCCGCCGGTCAGAGCCAAACAGTCTCTGCTGATGAAAATCCAGCAATAGTTGACAATGACAATGCCACAACTTCCGAGGTGCCGAAAACATCCACATCGAATAGTGGAGAGCTAACCATCGAGACCTCTGTCGGCGACAACAAAACAGCCGTTGTCGAGACCAGCGAAAAACCGGCCATTTCCGATACCCCTGGCGAGGCATCAATAAAAGAGGGTCCAATCGAAGCTGGGAACAATATCTCCGATGCCAGGCAATCCGGTCCCGGCCAGGATACCCCAATTGTTTCGGGAGTTTCGCAGCCGGGAGCTACCGGTCAAAACTCTTCGGAATCATCTTCCAGCGAAGATGGTTCTTCGGGTGAGCCATCAGCGAAGGACTCTGCGCCCGTAATAGTGCAGGCAGCTACAGCCCAGGGAAAAGATAATCAGAACTCAACTTCGGATAGCAGCTCAGATTCGACAGGTTTTGAGCAGATACTTACGGCCGGCACCGCAGCCGGTGCCGGGCCGGTGGTTACAGAGTTTTCCGAGGTTTCTGCAGGGCCTGCTGACAAAACTTCGACCGGCGACGTATCGGCGAACGTTAGCGAGCAGATTCAGGAATCTATCGGGGCATCTTTACGGCAGGGCAACAATCAAATCACTATACAGCTTGACCCGCCGGAACTTGGAAAGGTCCTTGTAAAATTTCAGGAACAGGATGGCCAGATTATCGGCCAGTTGGAAGTAAGCAAGGCTGAAACCAGGGTCGAAATACAGCAGATACTGCCGGAGATTGTTCGTGGCCTTCAGGAGTCCGGTGTTCCGCTAAGACGAATTGAGGTTTTGATGACAGAGCAGTCGGGAAATCAAAGTCTCAAAGACCAGTCATTCGAGAACGGCCACGGTGGTGCTTCCGGCCGGCATAATTCGGCAAATCCTGACACTTCAGAAAACAATACCTACGATAACGAATGGCTTACAAGTTCGGCCAACAACACCTACAACGGATTTGCTGAAGAAGAGCAGATGTATGCTGACGACAATTCTATAAGCATATTGGCTTAGAGGAACTTTTCCTCTGTAATTATCCGGCAGTCATTACCGCGGAATTTTCAGACGCCATTGCCTTAACTATTTCGGCGAATCGTTCAACCACCCTCCAGACTGCCGATAGAAAAGACGGCCTGTTACGAAGAATAGCCGTAGCCCTTTAATTCCCCTGGAGCCAATCTCGTGCAGCTTCCTCTTCATCATCAAAGAAAAACTTTACTTCCGCCTGCCTTCTGCCGGCTCCAAGAAACATTAAGAGCTAATCCCGCCACTTTTCGTCGGCAACAATGGCAATCTTTTCAATATGGGGGTCATATTCATACATAAATGTTAAGTCCCCCCAATCACCTTCTTTGCCCCAGCCGGAAAATTCTTCAGCTAAAACCAGCAGTTTGACTTTATCACTGCGATCTATTTCCTCACGTGCCCTCTTTTCTGTCTCCTTTAGTTCTTCGATTGTAAGGACTCCCTGTACTTTGATTACAAAAAAGTCATCCGATTCTTTTGTAAATATTACACTCATAGATCATCTCCTTGCAATAACAATATAGTCGATCTTCGCATTAGCCAATTTTACTTAACACGGCTCTGAATCGCTGGCAATCAAGAATCATCTTGGATGTTTTAGGTTTAGTGCACTTCATCAAGGCGTTTTTGAAGCCGTTTTGCCCAGTCATCCATGACCTGCTTGGCAGCATCCCATTCGCCTAAGTTTGCAAACGGCATTTTCGAACCTTTCTTCGATTCAACCACGGCTGCTATCTGCTCACCTGTCATGGAATCTACGACTTCAGCTTCCATAGATGCGCCGCCGATACCGGCACCCATAAGTTTTGCCTGTGGAAGGAGACTTGCAGCAGTTGATCTGTCAATGTCTGTAAGTGCCACACGAAGCCTTGCCACTCCCGCTGCAGGGCGATAAACCACCCGATTGCCTGAATCCTGGACAGCTTTGATAATCCTGGCATGCAAATAATTTATCAAATCTGTAACTTGTCGCTGTGTCAACTTCCCTTCGGTTCGATGTTCGACGGCTTTTGCGCCTCTGTGGAAATGTACTTTCACTGGATCTACAATAAAATTGGAATACTTGGCCAATGCTCCTTTGTTTATGTAGCGCAGGCTTGTACCGGACTCGGACCGCAGGCGTGAATAGTCGGTCAAAAAACCGGTCTTGACGACGCCTCCTGAATCACATCCACACTGCACCAGCATCAATCCAACAGCTGCAACCATTAACACACTTGTTTTTTTCATTCTCTTTTCCATTTTCATAGTTCCTTGTCTTAATCTGTAAACTGTTAAAGAATTAGTCAGTTAACCTGATAATAACTTTGTCGATCGCTCCTTTGAACTTGAAGGGACCACTATAGAGTTTCGATACCTGTGTGCCTGTATCGCGACCCACGTCGAAGGTTTCCGCCAGCGAATAAGTGCTGATATGCATATTAGGCATATCAACGGTATCTACTTTTTTGCCGTTAATGTAAAGCTCACCAGTTCCGCCGAATTCTTTGGTCTTTACGAAGTTGAATTTCAATTCTGTTACTCCGGTCGGCAATTTAGGTGAAGCCAGTGTGTAATAAACACCATCCAGATAGTTGTAGTCGTAGTAAAGGCGGCCGCCCTTAATAAACATAGTAAACCCGCCCGTCATTCCTCCTACACAGCAAATCACACCTTCTTCATAACCTTTAAGATCAATGGTGGTTGTAATCGTATGGGGGCGATTTTTAACCGGCGCCGAAGCCTTCTCAGCAATGCGGTAGGCGCCGGGTGCATAATAAACAAACACTTTCTGGTCGCCGAACAAGATGTCCTGCGTCCCGGCCAGACGCTTGAGCATGTTGTCGTAGAGAGGGTAGACGTTGTATTTCCAGGCCTCCTCTTCAAAGATTTTTTTAAGCTCTTCAAGCTTTTTCGGGTACTTGGCGGCAAGGTCGGTGCTCTCCGAGAAATCCTCAGCCACGTGGTAAAGTTCCCACACATCATCCTCAAATGGGGTGACAGAACCGACAACCCATGGCATTCGCTTGCCATGCAGCGTCACCGCTTTCCAGCCATCGACCCATATCGCCCGGTTACCGAACATCTCGTAATACTGGCGTTCTTTTCTGTTTGGTGCGTTCGGCTTATCAAAAGAGTAGGCCATTGATATTCCATCCATCGGCTGCTGCTCGATACCGTTGTACTCTTGGGGAACCTCCAGGCCCACGGCTTCGAGTATCGTCGGTGCAATGTCGGCGATATGGTGATACTGATTGCGGATTTGGTTCCTGGCCTTGATACCTTTCGGCCAGTGGACTACCAGGGCATCATGCTGGCCTCCGCGATGTTCACTTTGCTTGAAGTACCTAAACGGTGTGTTGCCTGCCATTGCCCAGCCGGCATGGTAGTGCGGGTAAGTTGTGGCATCACCCCAATTGGCGTAATGACTCATGTTAGCTTCAAAGGGAGTCTGGAGGCCGTTCAAAACATAAGTCTCATTAAAGGTGCCGGCCAATCCGCCTTCACCGCTGGCGCCATTGTCAGAAGTAATGAATATCAGCGTGTTGTCCAGTTCACCAATCCGCTCCAGATTTTCGAGAACTCGACCGATCTGATGGTCAACAAGCTCCATCTGAGCAGCAAAAACTTCCATTTGACGTGCATATAGTTTCTTTTGGTCTTCGTTAAGATCATCCCAGGCTGGTATCTCATCGATCCTATCCGTAAGTTTCGTGTTCGGCGGGATAATACCAAGCTCCTTCTGATTAGCTAGAATTATCTCGCGAGTCTTATCCCAGCCCATATCGAATTTGCCGCGGTATCTGGTAATATACTCTCGCGGTGCATGGTGAGGAGAATGCATCGAGCCCGAGGCCCACAGCATCATAAACGGCAAGTCCGGTTTGATCGATTTATGACCCGTGATCCATTCAATTGCGCGATTGGCAAGATCTATATCAAGGTGTTCTGATTTGCGATGAGGTTCAGGCGCATGGTCATTCCACATCACCGGAACAAACTGATGAACGTCCGCTGCCATGAATGTGTAGGCATGATCGAAGCCTTCGCCGCTTGGCCAACGGTCGAAAGGCCCCACCTGGGAAACCTCATAAAGCGGCGTATGGTCCCACTTGCCAAGTGCATAGTTCACATAGCCTGACTCCTGGAGATAATTAGCAACTGACTTTGCTGTCTCAGGTATCACGGCGTTGTAACCGGGGAATCCCATTGCTGTAAGGGCATGGCTGCCTAATCCGATGGAGTGCGGATTACGGCCGGCCATAAGGGAAGCACGGGTGGGAGAACACAAAGCCGTCGTGTGGAAGTTATTATATCGCAAACCGTTTTTAGCCAAGCGATCAATGTTAGGTGTTTTGATAAGCCCGCCGAAGCAGCCGATCTGGGCAAAGCCTACATCGTCTAGAAGAAAAATGATAACGTTTGGTGCACCCTTGGGCGGTGTAACAGGTTCGGGCCACCATTCTTTCGAATCCTCATACCTCTTAGCAATCTTACCTTTGAATTTGGCAGTGCCGGCTTGTGCTAAATCGGTCCACAGTGAGTTGGCCACCATCGCTCCGGCAGCAATCTTTGTCGACTGCCTAAGAAAATCCCGCCGCGATATCGAAGTCTTTTTTTCAGTTTTCATTTTCAAATTCCCTTTATTTATGTTTAAAATATTACTCAACTTTAACAATATCATTTGGCGGGTGTCCAAATCCACTTACGGTCTTTTCTGAAAAACGGTATTTCTTTTTGCCAGGGATCCTCTGAAGTAGCGATGCTGTATCCAAGATCATACAATCTTTTCATTTCTTCCGGGTCGAACATTTCATTGCCTTTAGACTCATAGTTGTTCGGAATGCTGATATAGTTGAAATCAACGTTGTCTCTTTGGGCAGTGTTATGGAGTCTTAACATGTCAGACCAGGATTGAGCTTTCATCAGAGTCGAAAAGGAACGCCCGGAGATATGAAAGAAGTGACGTTTTACCTGCTCTGATTCAACGTCCAGCTTGCCGTTTTTTATGACATAAAAACTGCACATGCCTTTATCTTGAGCTTCGGCAAACAGCGTAAACCCATAACCTAAAACGCCAGTGATAACACCGCCGTCCACGTGCATTTCGTCATATTTTTTGCCATCAATTTCTACATCGAAGCGAATCGGCGGAAATGCACCTGGAATAGACGCAGAAGCTAACATTACTTTTCTGAACAATTTGAGTGAATCGGGATGACCACTATTCGCAATTGCGCCCATATCCCAGGCCACAATACGCTGCGCATCCAGGTTTGTCGTGCCGATATAAAGCCTTCTACCCTTTTCATGTTCAGCGGCAATCGCCTCAAACACCTCCTCAGTTATCATATCTGCTATCATATTCTGCAGCGGTTTGGTACTTGCATAAGATTCACCGAAAAGAACGGGCAAAACACCAAAGCCCAGGAGGCCTTCAACATTTAAAATATCCTTTGTTTTTATCGTCGTATAACCTTCGGCTAATTCCCCGTCATATTCGGAGCCCAGAAAAGCAAGCGGAGCTATCAAAGCCCCAGTACTTATGCCTGTAACAATCTTGAATTCAGGCCGTGCCCCCGAATCTGTCCAGCCGTTTAAGAAGCCCGCCCCAAATGCTCCTTTAGCTCCGCCGCCGGATAACGCCAGAAAGCAGCAACCAGAGGGGTCACTTGAATCTATACTTACGTCCGGATTGTATTGGACATCCCAATAACGGATTTTTGAAAAGCCCGCTAACTGGCCATCTGATATTCTTGCTAATGGCACAGGATGACGAGGCAGGCCACAGCCTGACAAGACAATGGATGTCACGATTAGCATCAGGAACAACACTATTTTCTGTTGGAAAGGTTCTTTCATTGAAATTCCCTTTCAAATATCCTTGTTGTTTTCCAAAATGCTAAAACTTCATAGTCAGACCAAAAATTGGCCCTTTAAATTGTGCATCTATTCCAAATTCCTTGTTGCCGCTCCCACTATCATAGTCAAGATCAAAAATACGATATCCGGCTTTCAGACTCATATTTTCTTTAAGCTTATAATCAATACCTGCAACAAGATTCCAGGTCAGGTTAGAACCTTCCCCAATATCAAAACCCCCAAAATCAAACCTCACGGCAGCAGCAAGTTTATCATCAATATTCCATCTCAATCGCCCACCTATAATGGGATCAACCCATTCCTGTCTTCTGCCAAATGTTCTACCAATAGCGAGACCAAGACCCGAAAGCGGTCCGCCGGTTCTAATATCTACCTCACCTTCCAGATTTATATAGCGGACGCCACCTAACAAGTCGAATGAAAGCTTCTGACTTCCTTCTTTTCCAACCTGAGTTTCCCATAAATGGTAACCAAGTCCAAATTCCAATATTGCCATCTTCACATCTATATCTGCTGAAACCAATCCCTGTGGAGTGCTAAACTCCGCCCCGAGATCCATGTATAAGGCCTCCATGAACAATCCCCATTTACCTTTCCATGCTTCGAGACGGCCCATAAAAGCGATATCGAGATTGTCTAATAAATCACTAAAGCTAACATCTACCTGTCCTGTCCTGCCCCTCAATGTCGCATCACCATCTAATTCAGCTACCCAGAAATAAGGCGTTAACTCAATATTCCATTTATTTGAGACTCCAAGTGTATTTTCAGCATTTTGCTCTGCTCCCAATACCTTCTGAACTGAGACAAATATGCTAATGATGAAAACTACCAACAATGTTTTGAGCAAGCATTCTTGCATTTTGCTTTTCTTTCGAATCTCTCATTTAGACTGCTTACTCTGCTTTAATTTATTTTGTAATTCTTCAATCCTGAGTATTGCCAATGAAGAAGGTTTGCCTTTATCGTTTTCCCAGCGGTTAACCATTGAAACTGTCACTCCAATCTTAGCTGCAAACTGCTCCTGTGTCAGACCAGAAGCGGTCCGCAGTTCTCTCATCATTTTGGAAATATCTTTATTAACCATTCAACCATCCCGGTTAATAGAAACATTGCAATCGCCACAGCAGACTCCTTATTCCATGACGGTGCATATTACACTTAAGTGCTAAACTAAACTATCAGGCCACACTCCGTTTTTGCTATAAGGGCTTTTCTGATTTTAACTTAAGTGGATTAGCTTATCTCAAATTGCTTTCACGAGTTGCTTTTATAGCTTCTAAACCCGCTGTATGTACGTCTTCAGCAAAAATGAGACAAATATATCTTAAAATCAGGAGACGATTTCAGCTCCTGTTTCAATGATTTTTCGATTAATTTTTTTCCTTTCAAGAATTGTTTTTATTTTTGTTTCGGCCTGGTGGGCGGCAGGCCTTTGGCCTGAGAGAGTAGAGCAGTAGATAGGTGAACAGTTGAAAAAGAAGATTGCCGGGGGGTTTGTGTGTAGCACAATCGTCAAGTTGTATAGAAACCTGACGTCTTTATTTTAGAGGAAAAAACGGGTTTTTTTGGTTTTATGCGGTTTTTGGGGTGGTAAGGGGGGGTGGGTGGTCAAAATGGTGGATATTGGGTATCTGGCACGATTCTTGCATACCATTAGGCGTGGATAAAGTTTGTACGGAAATTGTGCGAGGTTAAAAATGTCTAATACAAGCAATATAATCGACTTTCTCGAGGCCGGGCTAAGGGCAGAAGGGCTTCGGCAAAAGGCCATAGCCAGCAATATCGCCAATCTGCAAACACCCGGATACCGCAGTATCGACGTCAAATTCGGAGAGTTACTGACCAAGGCCATGGAATCGGACGGCAGTGTCAAGCTCAGCGATATCGAGGCGCAGGTCTATCAGCCCGGGATAACGCCGGTGAAATCCAACGGTAATGACGTCAACATGGAAGTCGAGATAGGCAAGATGGTCAAGAACGGCCTTCGGCACACCGCCTACGTTCGGCTGATTAGTAAGAAGTATCAGCAGATGGAGATGGCGATAAACGTGAAATCGCGGTAAGGCGTGCAGGGCGAGAGCAATAGTTTTTAGAAAGGGGTAAAGCAGATGGAAGTTAACGGTTCGTTTGGGCCTATAGATATAGCGATTTCGGGCTTGCGGGCGTACGGTAAGCAGATGGAAGTGATTCACTCCAATATCGCCAACACCCGCACGACTGACGCCGGCAACGGAGAGCCCTACCGCAGACGTGAGGTGAAATTCAAGATGGACGGCGATGACATCGGCAGTGTCATTGTCGATAGTATCGTAGCGGATATGAGTAAGTTCAACACAATTTTTAATCCCGGACACCCCGACGCGGACGAAAAGGGATACGTGTCGATGCCGAACGTCAATGTGCCGACCGAGATGATAAACCTGACTATGGCGAGCAGGGCATATCAGGCAAACGCCGCGATTCTTAAACGTTATCAGAAAATGGTGGAAACCACACTCGAACTACTTAGATAAGTAGTCGTTAGTGAATAGTCGTTAGATTAGTGGAGGCCGCCCCCACGCTTTCTTGCGAAAGCAAGAGCGGAGGCGGCACTAAACAGTATATAACAAGAGGTTAAACAGAATCTATACCACAAATCGGTCAGTTTGAGTAAGTAGGGGAAAAATCATGATTAACCTGAATCCTAATTTAACTTCCGGCCTGGCCAAGGCCGGGGTTGCCGGGCCAAAAAACGGGAATAATAATGCCGGTTCGGTGGATTTTGCCAAGACGGTAAAGGCGGTCGACAAATATCTGTCCAAGGTCAACGAGCAGGACCAGGCGTTTGATATGTCTATAAAAGACTTAATGACCGGTAAGAACGAGGACATTAATTCGGTTGTCTCGGCATTTGCTAAAGCTGATATGAGTTTCAAGCTTCTTGTAGGTGTCAGGAACAAGTTGATAGAGGCCTACAAGCAAACAATGAATATGCAGTTGTGATTTGGGCCTGGGCCGGGACGCTAACTTTATAGGATTTGTAAAAGATGGATTTTTTTCAGAAGTTAAGCGCAGTCTGGAGCAACATCGGACTGGTTCAGCGGGCATTGCTGATAGCGATTATTCTGACGTTTGTTATCGCAGGCAGTCTGCTTAGCCGTTGGGCAGGCAGACCCGATATGGGCTTACTTTACTCAAGTCTGGACCCGGAAGAAGCCGGCAAGATTACAGACAAGATTAGTGAACAGAATATCCCGTATGAGCTGAGAAACGGCGGAACAAGTATCTATGCCCCCAGGGACAATATCCTGCAACTTCGCCTGGATATGGCCAAAGAGGGACTTCCGGCAGATGGGCAAAGCGGCTACAGTATATTCGACAATGAAAAAATCGGTATCAGTCCCTTTGTTCAAAATGTCAATCTCAATCGTGCGCTTCAGGACGAACTTGCCAAGAGTATCCAGATGATAGATGGTGTAGAGCACGCGCGTGTCCACCTGGTAGGCACCAAGGACAAGCTCTTTGTCTCTAAAACCAGCGATACAACGGCCGCTGTGGTTCTCCGACTAAGGGCAGGATACAGATTAAGTTCGGTCAGTGTCGCAGCGATTACGCATCTGGTGGCCGGCAGTGTCGCAGGTCTCGAGTCGGAAAGTGTAACTATTGTAGACAGTCAGGGCCATCTGCTTTCGCGCCACACGGACCAGGTTACAGACGGCGGGGCCGGTACCGTTCAGGATTACAGAGAAAGGGTGGAGCAGAACCTGGCACAGAAAGCAGAAAATATACTCGCATTAGCACTGGGGCCCGGCAGAGCGTCGGTAAAGGTCAGTGCCGTTATCAATATGACCAGCATCAATTCTGTTACCGAGAATTATCCAGGTAAGGGCCTGCCCAAGAGAGAGGAAACGAAAGAGCAAAAGGACACCGCGCCCCAAATTGCCGCAGAGCCGGGCGGTCAGCCTCGGTCAGGCGGTCAAAAAACAGAGAACGAAACGATTACCGAATTTATTTACGCTAAGACGGTCGAAACCAGGGTTGACCTGCCGGGGGAAATAATATCGTTGTCAGTGGCGGCTTTGGTCGATCTGTCGCCGCCCGATGCCAATGGAGCGGACGCAGGGGCGCAGAGTGAACCGGTAATGGCATTGGCTGATGTTGAAGAAATCATCAAAAACGCACTTGGTCTGAAGGACACGGATTCGCTCAAAGTGGTCGAGGCCAGGTTTAATCGTCCACTCAAATCGCTGATAGACGAAGAAACCAAGGCCGGCGGGCTGGATTTTGTGGCGATTGCGGGCCAGGCGTCATTGGGGATTATGGCAGTTTGCGCATTGCTTGCTCTAAAACTCTTCAGTGGTGCGACGAAAAAGGCTGGCGCAACAGCGGCAGCGACACCGAGGCAGTTGTCCGGAGGACAGGGTCCTGCCGGTTCTCTGCCGGCGGGAGGGGCTGGGGCTGGAGTGCTGCGAAAACAAATAGCAGGAGCCCTACAGAGTAACCCTGAGCAAGTCAAGCAATTGTTTGCCAGTTGGATTCAGGAAAAGGAGGGATAAATAAATGACATTGACCGGTAAGCAAAAAGCTGCAATGCTGCTGGCAAGCCTTGATGCAGCAACCGCAGTTGAACTGTTGAAAGGTTTACCATCAGAAAATGTGCAGGACATCGGGACCGAACTTGCACGAATCGATGCGTCAGGGAGGCGAAACAACCAGGAAGAAATAATGGTAGCGCAAGAGTTCTGTGATTCCATCACCGGAGGTCAAACTCCTGGGTTGAATATAAAAAGCTTTCTTGGCGAAATGCTTGTAAATATCCTTGGCAGAGAGAAGGCGGCGAAAGTTCAATCTCATATTGCCAAGGCAACGGAAAAAAGGAATCCGTTTATAGCCATTAGCAGAGCCGAAATTGACGAGCTGGTTCTTGCTCTGGAAGGGGCACATCCGCAAACAATAGCGGTAGTATTGTCGGAGTTGACGCCAAAGAAAAGCCAGGAGGTCATGTCGTTTTTGAAAGAAGATGTTTGTTCCAAAGTCATACAAAAGATGACGACTCTGGATTTAATAAGAGTTGAAGTGAAGCATCGCATAGCCGGTATGGTTACTGACAGACTCAAGGAATTCAAAGGTGAGAAACTGGCGCCAGGCAGGGAACATACTCTGCGAAAGCTCGCTCTTTTACTGAGTGGTCTGGAGAGGGAGCTTCGAAACAAATTGCTTGATGAGATAGGTACACAAGATGAGCATTCAGCAAAAATGGTGCGAAACCTGATGGTAACGTGGGAAGATATTCCGTCAATCGCCGACAGGTCGCTGCAGGAAGCCCTGCGTTCGGTGGATTCAAGCAAATTGGCGATGGCACTGCACGGGGCTGACGAGGTCATTCTCGAAAAAATCAAAGCCAATATTTCCGAGCGGGCGGCTGAGACATTAGAAGAGGAGATGTCGTTGATGCAGGAGCCGCTGGAAGAGGAGATTTTCGATGCGAGAGAAGAGGTTGTCACGCCTTTGCGTGAAGCCAACGAGGAAGGAAAACTTAGAATGAAGGATCGATAGTGCGATGTCACGGACAGTTACGGTCCATCTTGAAAGACCTATTACAACGGTCAGGCTCTTAAGCAGTTCCGGTGTCGGTACCGACGGGTCTGGGGTTTTGAGCGAAGGAACTCAGTCAGCAGATGCCGGGCAGATAAATAAGCAGGGTTTGGATGGCCAAAAGGGCGAGTATTTGCAACTCTGCCAAATACTAAAAACTGTCGTTGATAAACTCAACCAGTTTCATGATAAGGTATTTGCCGAACACAAGGAAGAAATTGCCAAACTTTCGGTGGAAATAGCCCGAAAGATTTTGGCCCAAAAGACCGAGGACGGAGACTACCAGATAGAAGCTGTTGTCAAAGAAGCACTTGGTAATGCCCCGACGCATCAGGACATAGTAGTCCATTTGAATCCACAGGACCTTGCCCAGTGCCAAAAGCTGCAGCAAAGTGATAAGGCAGGTGACCTGGCTGGTGTAAAGTTCGTTGCTGATGCCAATATCGAACGGGCAGAATGCCTGCTTGAAAGTCCAAAGGGAATAATCACCTCGGCCATTGATGAGCAGCTTGAACGAATTGCCGAAGCTTTGAAAAAGGTAAAATGACTTATGGCCGCAAGTAAAGTTGAAAGCACAGAAGCACCGTCGCAGGCAGCAGAGAAACCCAAAAACGGTTCAATTGATTTTGAAGGGTTTCATTCGGCGCTGCGCGAGGTGAATCCGTTGAATTGTCGCGGCTCTGTGGTAAAGGTTTCCGGTTTGACTATCGAATCGGCTGGGCCGGTAGTGGGCCTCGGTGAACTTTGCGGCATACACATTCGCGGCGGTCGGCGCGTACTGGCTGAGGTAGTGGGATTTCGAAAAGACCACCTTATTCTGCTGCCGTTAGAACACATCGAAGGGATATCGCCGGGTGACGGAGTAACAGCGCGTGTTACTCCTCGTCATATCAACCTGAGTGACAGTGTCCTGGGCAGAGTATTAAACGGCCTGGGCGAACCGATAGACAATAAAGGCCCATTAGTAGGCACTGATAAAAGGGCCCTGGATGCGACCGGCCCGGCTCCTTTGAGCAGAGAGAAAATTACCAAGCCCCTGTCTTTGGGAATCAGGTCGATAGATGGAATGCTGACTTGCGCTAAAGGGCAAAGAATCGGCATCTTCTCAGGCAGCGGGGTCGGTAAAAGTGTATTACTGGGTGACATTGCCAACTCGAGCGAAGCATCAGTCAATGTGGTTGCGTTGGTAGGTGAACGTGGTCGGGAGGTTCGTGAATTTCTTGAAGAAAATATAGGCCCGGAAGGTATGGCCCACAGTGTTGTTGTGGTAGCCACATCAAATTCGCCTCCCATTCAGCGTGTAAAGGCGGCGTTTGTAGCAGTTACAATCGCCGAATATTTCAGGGACAGAGGCAGAAATGTCTTGTTTATGATGGACTCGCTTACTCGTTTTGCGCAGGCCCAGCGTGAGATAGGCCTTGCCGCCGGCGAGCCGCCGACAGCAAAGGGCTACTGTCCGAGTGTCTTTTCGCTGATGCCAAGGCTCATCGAGCGCCTCGGATGCGCTGAAAACGGCAGTATCACCGGGGTTCTAACTGTCCTGGTCGAAAACGACGACCTGACTGACCCTGTGGCAGACAGTGCCAGAAGCCTGCTGGATGGGCATATAGTTCTGTCAAGAAAACTGGCTGAGAGGGGACATTATCCTGCGGTGGATATTCTGCAGAGTATCAGCAGACTTATGCCCGTGGTAATAAGCGCCGAGCACAAATCCGCGGCACAGAAAGTTAAGGAGATATATGCCACTTATCTTGACGCCGAAGATTTGATAAACATCGGCGCGCTTTCGCAGGGCAGTAATCGGCGCATCGACGGGTCAGTCGCTTTGATTGACAAGATAAACAACTTTCTTATTCAGCCTGTTCGAGACAGAACACCATTCGAGGAAACCATCAGGCAATTGACATCAATTTCAACGTCATGGGACGAACTGTTGAGTAATGATCCGGTAAGGGTTAAAAATTAAAAAGCAAAATTGCGGAACCCGGCACTTAAAAATTTTAAGTGCGGGATGGCTATTTTATAATATTTTTTGAAAGGCATAAAATATTGCCAAAAATCGACTTACCCGCTCGCTGTGCTTCGCTCGTCGCAGCAGACGGCTACATGTGGCACAAGTAAACGGGAAAATTCAATTGAGATCAGTATAAATGAAACGATTCGTATGGCGACTGCAGCGTGTTCTCGGCATAAAGACGCTGGAAGAACAGACAAAAAGGGCCCAATTACTCGGGCTGACAGAAAAACTGGCACAGACCCGCGGCCAACTGCTGATGCAGAAGCAAATATTAAAGGCTATGATTGCCGATATTGCCGGTCAAGATGCCGGGCGGCGATTGGGCGAACAGGAATTCTTTTTGAAATATTCGAAGACAATCGATAAAAAAATTGAACAGCTTGAAAATAAAGCGACAGGGCTGGAATCAAAACAAAGAGAAAAAATTACGGAGGTCTTAAAGGCCAGAAGATTCAGGAAAGGGCTGGAGAAAATGCGGGCCGAAGCAAAAAGTCGTTTTATAAATGAACAGGAAAAGCTTGAGCAAAAAGAACTTGACGAAGGGGCCACGGTTTGCTTTGCACGAAAGATAATGCAACGTGCCGAGACCGCCAGTGACAAAGGTTGAAATTTTATGTTTGTAAACATAATACTGAATTAGGAGATAGAGAAGTGAACAAGAAACAGATAATAATTACAGCCGCAGCCGGATTGGTTACCTTTGCCGGCTTCTTTGTGTTCTCTTGGCTTACCGCCTCGGCACCTGCACAGGGCGAAATTGATTCGTCAAATGAGCAGGCACTTCTTGCCCGGCAAGACGAACTGCAACTGCCATTGGCAGAATCGGGCAGTGCTGTCAGAGCGACCGGCAGCAAAGCTGCGGACACTATGACCGAGAGACAACTAAAGGACCTTGTTGCTGATGTGCGGGAAAAGATGCAGGAGTATGACAGGAGACTACAGGGCCTCGAATTGCGTAAGCAGAGATTAAAAACCGCTCATAATATGATTAAAGATGACCTTGAGGAACTAAACAATCTTCGAATTGAGCTTGCATCAACCGTTACCGCCATTAAAGACGAACAGGCCAAGCTAAAAGCCCGCTTGATTGAGGTCGACAAGGTCGAAAAAGACAACCTTGTGACCATCGCGGCTACTTATGACAAGATGGATGCCGCCACCGCAGGTAAAATACTGATTGATATGGTCAAAATGGAAAGCAGCAGCGGTGCAACTGGTTTTGAGGACGCCGTAAAGATTCTGCATTATATGGGCGAAAGGTCCCGAGGGAAATTATTGGTCGAGCTTGCCTCTTCCGAATCCAGGCTTGCAGCAACTTTTTGCAGGAAATTGAAACGAATAGTCGAGAAGGAGTAATCTTGTGGATCCGGCAACCATAATTGGTATTATCCTTGGTTTAGCGGTTGTTTTCGGCACTATCATTGCAGGTGGCGGCTGGCAATCATTTTTGCATGTTCCCTCACTGGCCCTTACCATTGGCGGGATGTTGTGTGCCACACTAATACATTTTTCGCTGCCCCAATTTCTGGCAATCTTTTCAATAATCAAGAAAACGGTTGTTACGCAAATACCGCCTCCGAACGAGCTGGTCCAAAGAATGGTAAACTACGCCGCCATCAACAGACGTGACGGGGCATTGGCATTAGAGCAGGAGATTCACAATGTAAGCGACCCCTTTTTCGTGAAGGGATTGCAGATGGTAGTTGACGGACAGGAATCTGATGCGATTCGGGACATTATGTCCCTTGAGATACAGTACCTTCAGGAACGACATTTAACCGGCAAAAAAATTCTGGAGTTCATGGGGGCGTCGGCGCCGGCTTTCGGAATGATAGGGACTCTTATCGGCCTGGTCCAGATGCTAAGGGGCCTGGATTCTCCAGATGCGATTGGGGGAGGGATGGCAGTGGCTTTGCTGACCACTTTTTACGGCGCACTTGTTGCCAATTTGATTTTTATCCCGCTGGCAGGCAAATTAGGCATCTACTCCAAGGCTGAGAGTACCGCGATGGAGATGATTGTGGAAGGCATTTGTGCTATCGCTCAAGGTGAAAATCCAACTGCGGTCCGCGAAAAACTGCAGGCGTTCGTCTCTCACGGCCGGCGTGAAGAAATAAAGGCAAAGGTATAATATGGCACGCAGGAGAAGCCAGCCCGAACCCGAGTCGGCCGGCGGTGCGCCGGAATGGATGGTGACCTTCAGCGATTGTATGACGCTGCTGCTGACCTTCTTTGTGCTGCTATTAAGCTTTTCATCTTTTGATGATAAGGTCTTCCTGAAGCTAAAAATAATTTTTTCTGATGCTTTACCCGGGGTCAGTCCTGCCGAGAAAGAAGTCGGAGATGCGTTTTTGTCCACACCACAAGTGGCACATAAACCAGAGAAAGATACAGGCAGTGAGAAACCTACTTTGGAAAAAAAACCAGATGACAATCTGGAGAAAAAACCAGAATACGTAAATTTCCGCAAACATAAGGTCTTTTTATTCCCATCACAAAAAATCTTCTTTGGCAAAGGTACAGCTATCTCATTCGAAGGACAATCTGCTCTGGTGGATATGGCGGCATTTTTGAAAAAAATGCCGGGGAGAATAGTTATCAGTGAAAACGGCCCGGGCAGCAACGCTGTATACAGTCAAAATCTCGGTCTGCTGCGGGCGTGGGCAGTATTGGATTATCTGATAACCCGCCAGGGTCTTGATAAGAAATGGTTCAGCATCTCGGCGGCAACTACTTTGACTCATGCAAGCTTCGAAAACAACCAAACAGGGCAGGCTGCGCGAAGACTTGAGATTGTTTTACTGGAACGGAGTATTTATAATTGAGCCGTAAACCGTCAACCGAAGAACAAGGGCCCAAAGTGCCGGCGTATATCGTCACCTTTTCCGATATGGTGACGCTGTTGCTGACGTTCTTCGTGATGCTGCTGAGCCTGGCTGAGGTCCAGGACGACAAAATGTTTTTTTCAGGACGGAATTCCTTCGTGGAGGCAATACAGAAGTTTGGGCTGGGGATGTTTTCCAGCCAGATACAAAGGCCTGACTTCGGTCATGCTAAACCTAAATATTCCGTAAGTGAGCCGGATAAATTCGTTAAAATCAGGACTATAGACGCAAGAGAAGAGGATGTCCGCCGCAAGTTCCAAAAGGTAAGGCAAACCGCAACAGCTATGCCCTCACAGATAGTAGCGAAGAAGACAGACTTTTCCCTGACCGATATCCGTTTCTCGCCGGGACAATCTGCTTTGAACAAATTGGCGAAGAAATCTTTAACCGGATTTGCTGTCAATTTGCAACAAAATAGCAACACCGCGATTATCGGCCTGTATGTACTCGGTTTGGCCACTGAAGGAGTCAACTCCCGAGAGCGGTATTTATTGTCGGCCAGGCGTGCACAGGCCGCTGCCGATTTTTTAGGGCAGTTACTACCTGCCGAGTCTTTCGGCCCTACTAACTGGTGGGGTGCAGGGCCCGGAGGAGACTGGGTGGGCCAGGAAAGCTCGATTTCCAAACAGTCGCAGATACTGATCGCAATCCTCAGGGCAGAAGATTAGATTCTTATACTTGTCAAGTTTTTCGACAATGTGTTCGATTCTGCGGCTGATTCGGCACGAAAATCGCCGTTAAGGGGCTATTAGCAGCATTTTTGCACTTCGGCACGCTATTTGCTCATTATACATAATATAAAAGTTTATTTGGTGAAAATTTGAGCGTGGCAGCAAATAAGAAAAAAATCGTTGCGTTTGTGGCAGCGGCTGCTTTGGTCGGCGGTGCGCTGGTTCCCTGCCTTGCTCAATTGCGAACCACAGAGCCGGCACGAACATCAATTGACAATTCGGCCACCCTCTTTGCCGCCGACTCCAATATTTTGCCACAACCGGCTGACGACACCGGCACGAGTGAGTTGTTTTTTAAGATGATGCAGGCGGTGGGGCTGGTGGTTGTTCTTGGAGCAGCGGCGATATACTTTACGAAGAAATTTTTGCCTAAGATTACCAATCTGCCCGGCAAAAAGATTTGTATCACCGAAACCGTTGCTCTGGGGCCGCGCAAAGCGCTGCATCTTCTCGAAATAGGTAACCGACGCCTTCTTATAGGCAGCACCGTTGAGAATATTACAATGCTGGCTGACGTAACGCAGGCCCCGGCTGAAGAAGATGTGTCAATGCAGCAAACGGACGATAATCCCGGGATATAAATGATCACTAAATTTATTAAAATACTTTTTCTGCTATTTATGTTTTTTGCATCGGCAGATTTGTCATTTGCTGCCGAAGGTGACACCACCTCCACAAATACCGCTGTAAACGCAGTTCCAAGCATCGGTGACCTGTTGACCATTGTAGACAAGGCCACCACAGATGCCGAAGACCAGGGTAAGGACTGGTCGACACCTGTCAAACTTGTAATCATTTTCGGCGGCCTTGCGATTTTACCGAGTCTTTTAATAATGATGACGTCTTTTACAAGGATAATAATTGTTTTATCCTTTGCACGTAGGGCCCTGAGCACTCAAACCATACCGCCTACTATCGCTATCATAGGCCTGGCCCTGTTTCTTACACTTTATACGATGACACCTACGCTTTCCAAAATGAACAGTGCGGCTGTCCAGCCCTATCTTGCCGACGAGATTGATTTCAAAACAGCCGGTGTAAGGGCCGGCGAAACGATTAAGGAATTCATGCTCCGACAGAGCCGGGAAAGTGACCTGGCTCTTTTTGTGCAAATGGCAGGAACTGAGCCGGTGGCGGGGCCAATGGACATAGGCCTGCATATAGTGATACCTGCCTTTATCGTCAGTGAGTTTCGCGTAGCCTTTGAGATAGGTTGTCTTTTGTTTATACCTTTCCTGCTGATAGATATGGTCATTGCCAGCGTTTTGTTAAGTGCCGGTATGATGATGCTGCCGCCCGTGATGATTTCACTGCCCTTCAAGCTGATATTATTCATTCTCGTTGACGGATGGTCTCTGCTGGCAAAAAGCCTCAGCATGGGCTTTAAGTAAGATGCAAACATCAAAAATAAAAAGTCGAAATTGCGGCATCCCGACTGACGAGAAAGTATAGATTCCTGCGCAGGCAGAAATGACAAAATACTGAAAATAACTGTTTTCTACGAAGCAATTTAATTTTTGATATTTTTTGGTTCGGATTTAGTCAATGGACAGTAGCTTCGTTCTTTATTTAGGTCGACACACACTTGAGGTCGCGATGCTTGTGGCTGCTCCGATTCTGCTGACCTGCGTTGTGGTAGGTGTAATAGTGACATTGTTCCAGGCGGTTACTTCTATACGGGATATGAGCCTGACGGTGGTTCCAAAACTTGCCAGTGTCGGTGTGGTGATGCTGCTGTTCGGCAACTGGATGCTCGGTGTACTGCTCAAGTTTATAACCGAGATTTTTGTTCATATCCAGAATGTTGGGCAATGATTTATGGAACTGATGATTGAAAAGCTGCTCGGATTTGTGCTGGTACTGACAAGAGTCTCGGCCTTTTTCCTGGTGGTGCCTGTATTCAGCTGGAAAACGATTCCGGTCAGAATCAAGGTTGCGTTTGTACTGCTTATCTCGGTTTTTTTTTCGATGGTGGTACCATTTTCGGTCAAGCCTGAGCAGGCCACTACGTTGACGGCGATACTGCTGATATCCGGCGAAGCTACCTATGGCCTGGCTATGGGGCTGATTGTTGTTATCGTGTTCTCTGCGGTCAAACTCAGCGGACGGATTATCGAACGGCAGATGGGTATGGCTATGGCCCAGACACTGGACCCGTTGACCGGCGAAAGGGCCCAGCCGCTCGGTATGCTTATGGAGATGATATTTATACTTCTGTTTCTAAGTGCCAACGGACATCACCTGTTTCTATTAATTATCCAGCGAAGTTATGAAGCGTTCCCGGCAGGTTCTGTGCCGACAGTGGAGGTTTTGACCAGCGGAATAGTTGAAGCCGGCTCTGTAATGCTGGTGGCCGGCCTGAGATTGGCCGCACCAATGCTGGCGGTGTTTTTGCTGTTATTGGTAATATTAGGTGTGTTTGCACGCATAATGCCGGATATGAATATTCTGTTTATCAGTATGCCGCTGCGGGTGGGACTGGGGTTGCTGATGGCAGGGATGTTTTTGCCGTTTATTAACGGATTTGTGGCTGAATTTGCCGACTGGATGGGCAAGTTGCTGCCTTTATAAGGACAGGTATAAAAGATGCCGGAAAAACCCGCTTCCGAAAAGACCGAGCAACCAACGCCAAGGAAGCTGCAACGGGCCAAGCGCAAAGGCCAGGTCGCCCAGAGCCAGGAGTTGCCCTCGGCAGTTTCGATCGTGGTGCTTACGGCAGCGATGGCCCTGATGGCACCTGCCCTGATGCAGTGGTTCATTACACAAATGAAGATGGGGATGTCAGGTGCAAACGGAGTTTTCTCCGACAGCAACGCCTTCACTGGTTTCTTCAACCAGAAGATTATAGATATGACACTTATATGCCTTCCAATTATGCTGGCACTTGCTGCAGGCTCGATAGTGGCCTGCGTCGCTGTCAGCGGCCTGAACTTCGCAACGGAGTCATTAACGCTGAAGTGGAACGCCATAAATCCTATCGAAGGCTTCAAAAAACTGCTGGACGTCAAATCACTGGTAAAGCTTTGTATGTCCATAGCAAAATTGATTTTTGTCACCATTATCGTATGGATGTATCTTCACAACAGGCTCGGTACCATTGCGACAGTTCGATGGGCGTGGTCGGCACAGATATTGGCCTTTATCGCAAAGATGATACTGGGGATGCTGATACGCATTTGCATTGCACTTCTGGTCATAGCCGGGGTGGATGTGTTCTTCCAGAAATGGAAGCATCTGCAGGAACTGAAGATGACAAAACAGGAAGTAAAGACCGATCGCAAGGACACAGAAGGTTCGCCGGAGGTCAAAGGCCGAATGAGACGTGCCCAGATAGAAATGGTCCACAAACGTATACTGCAGGAAGTGCCAAAGGCAAGTGTAGTCCTTGTCAACCCGACACATGTGGCGGTCGCACTGCGCTACGAAGCCAAGACTATGGAATCGCCTGTTATGGTGGCCAAGGGTGCCGACCATCTGGCCGAAAAGATAAGAGAAATCGCCCGCGCTTACGGCGTGCCCATTATCCGAAGGCCGGAACTGGCAAGAACGATATATTCAACAATCAAGCCGGGCTCTGCCATACCGCCGAACCTGTATGCGGCTGTGGCCGAAGTACTCGCTATGATTTACCGCTTGCGGCATAGAAAAGTGTAAAATAACTCAAGCTGACCGCTTCGAAGAAACGGTCAGTTTGAGAGTCGATAGTCGTTAGTGAACAGTATTTAGCAAATGGAAGCCGACTTCGTCGGCAAGTAGTTAAAGTTGTTATATAATAAGGAATTAAACGAAATTTACACATTAAATCGGTCAGTTTGAGTAAATTAAAAAATGTCTGGTGGTCATAAAACTAATTCAAATACCAACGGCAATTTGGGAATCATAGGTCGAGGTGACTTTCTTTTCACGGCCGGCGCATGCGCGATTATCGTTGGATTATTGTTTCCGCTGTCGGGACGGGTTTTTGACGTACTTTTGATATTCAGTATATCTTTGACGGTCGCGGTGCTGATAGTGACTTTTTCGGCACGTCGGGCCCTGGAAGTTTCCGGCTTTCCATTATTAATTGTGCTTACTACCAGCCTGCGGACCGTTCTGAGCACGGCTTCGGTCAGGTTGATATTCTCGGGCGCCGACAGCGGCACTATTATCGATTTTTTCGGCGATTTTGCTATCGGAAACAGCGAAAAGCCCGCAATTCTGATTTTCGCCATAGCGGCAATTATTTGCTTTGTGGTTATCTGCAAAGCAGTCAAAAGTATCAGACGAACCGCGGCAGAGTTCACCTGCGATATCGCTCCTGTCAGGCAAATCGGTATTAACAGCGACCTTGACGCCGGTCTTATCGACGAAAATCAGGCCCTTAGTCTTCGCCGACAAATCACTGGCGAGGTTGGTTTCTTTGTCGCGATGTCCGGCGCCGCACGATTTATCCTCTGCATCGCCGTCATCGAGCTTTTTATCGCCATTGTCAATATTACAGCATCGGTAACCATACCGGCTGCGACTTCGATAACTTCAGCCCTGCCGCCGAGAACATACGCGAATCTGGCAGTTGGCTCCGGTATGATGATACAGATACCAGCCCTGCTTGCTGCGTTGAGTTGCGGACTTCTTGTCAGAAAAAGCTGGGCCTGCGCGGTTGCCAACAACACGCTCGACGAATCCCAACATTCCCAAAGCAAAAGGATTAAAATCGTTGCCACCGAGGTGAGGCCAGGGACGTCTACACAGTTACAGCATGACGATACAATAAGCTACGTTGAAACCAAAGAAAAAGCAGTTGCCAAAGACGCGGACTGGCTCGACGAAAAAAGCGAAAAAGATAATTTGGGCATGTGGTCATGGAAGGAGATAAAAGAGCGTAATCGTTATGACGCAATTGCAAAGTTGATTGAGGACAAATCGGGCAAAGACGCCGGGACGATTCTGATGGCCGCTGAAAATGTTGAGGAACTTGGCGTGACGGTGCCTGTGAATATCGCAATACACCTGGCAAAGAAAGGGCGAAAGTGCCTGCTGATAGACCTTGATTCGGCAAGAAATGCCGTCTCTAAAGTCTTCGATATTGAAACCGACGGGCCGGGTCGGGGTGAAATCGCGGCGTGTATCAAAAATCTTTGGATATGGCCGGCAAGCAATCTTGGCAAAGGCGACGCAACAGAGTTTAAGAATACCATCTGCGACCTGCAAAGCAGATATGACCGGCTGATTATTTACGCGCCTAATGTAAAGGCCCTGGATGGTTGTAAAACTATCGCCGATAGTGTCGGTTCTGCAATACTTTTCGGTGCGGAAGATAGAGGTGCGGATTCGGCGGTCAGCAGCCTGGGTGCACTTTTGATTAGCTGCGGCTGTGAGATTCTCGAACCAGAGTCTATTTCGCCAGGAAGTAAAGAGGCAAGAGGTAAAGAGGTAAAGAGGTAAAGAAGCTGGGCAGCGAAAAACTATTAATCAATAATCATCATCATCATTTTGAAAAACCCATACACGACGTTATATCCTAAATATTGTAACTTGACACAAGCGTACCCACGGCGCTCATCTGCAGTTGCAGTTCGACTAAAGTTCTTTCCAGGCGGGCAAATTTGAGGATGAGTCGGTCCTGTACATTTTCGAGGCGTGATTCTTCGCGTGCAATCCTGTTATTCATTGATTCTATGTTGGCTGTATTGATGTCTTCGAGGATGTCGATTCGGCCGGTCTCCTCAAGAATATCGTCAAGCATAATCGACAATTCGGCGGTAAAGCCCTTCTTGACCCGGAATGTCTCGTTAAAGGGGCCGCCGGCCGAAGTCAAATCGACACTGAACTGCAGGCCGTTTTCCGGATACAGGGGCCTTCCGTTGTCATCGAAGGTGCTGTCGCCGGTTATTATTCCGCCGGTGCCGATTTCGGCATTGTGCCATGAGGACCACTCCAACGAATCCGGGTCCTGGTATCTGATTTTGGCGGTATCAATAACGTTATTTCCGCTAACATCTATAACCACCGCCTCGACTTCATAATTGCCGGCAGTTGTGAATTTGCTGCTGCCGGAGTAAAAATCTACCTTGTCGTTGCTTATGGCGTCACCGGTCATGTTTGCGCTAACCAATTCAAGAACACTGTGAAAATTTTTACCACTAAGCGCCTCATTGAGGATGGAGTTGTCAATTTTCAGTATTCCGTGGCCGTCCATGGTAATGCCTATGTCACTTGCCTTAGTATAAATATCATCTTCTGTAAAACCGGCAAGTGCACCGATGAACGTATTGCGAAGCTGAGTCTTGATAAGCGAAGCCGTCATATCGTTGGTCAATTCCCCGAGTTCCTTAGTATCGGGGTTGTACATGGTTTTTGCCCGCAGGTAAGCCACTAAGCTATTATAAGCGTTAACCATACCACCTATTTTGGCGCTGATGCCCGCGGTGTCTCTGGTAATGGTTATTGTCACCGGTATAGGCTGCTGGCTGTCATCGAGTTCATTTTCATCCTGAAGAATCAATGTTACGCCGCTCAAAGCTTCGGTAATAACGTTGGAGTTACTGGTTACCCACTGGCTGTCATTGCCTTTTATTGTTTCCGTAAATGTATAATTCGAGATGTCCAGCTCGTCAAGACCGGCCGGGTCAATCGAAATCATACCGACATCGCCTGCGGTATCAAGAAATGCAAATATTGTGGCACCTGACTCTGACAACTTGTCGCCGCTCACCACTATGTCACCTGGAATAACATTTGACAAACCATTCAACGCCTCTTGGATACTGCCGGCTCCTGTTGTGGGTGCGTTAGCGAGAATAGCTACCGTGGTCTGTCCTTCAAAAGTCAGCGTAAATGTCCCGGAGGCGGGTAATGTAGTTGCAGTCAACTCCTGCTTTTCGGCAACCAGGGACGGGGTATAATCATCTATTCTTATCTCGGCGTTCTGGGCAGTCTGGGTGTTGGTATAAGTCTGTGTATTCGGATCAAGAGATGCCGGTAGAGTGAGGCTGCCGCCGCCTTCGGTGGAAAAGGCCATCGTAGGCAGGTTCAGATCTGCTGATGAGCCATTTTTGTTGTATTGCAGGCTGATAGAAAGACTGCTTGTGTCGGCGGTAAGGTCGGTCAGAACAATTTTGCCGTCTTTAAGAGTCGCCTTCGCAACCCCTGTAAAAGCTTCGTTGATTTTGTCAATAAGATGGGCCAGCGTGGTATTACCGTTGAGGCTAAGGTCTAAAGAGGTTATGGCAGAGCCGTCATGAGTAGTACCACTTATTGTAATGGTCTCGTTGCCGTTGAAGTCTGTCTCTGTACGTTGATCGAGATCTTCAATTTTGGTAGTAAGGGCGGCATTTACGGTCTCATCGGTAAAAGCTGAATCGGCCTGCCATACCTCCCTATACTTCGAATCGATAGATATTTGATAATCCTCGCCTGTTTTCTGGCCGCTGAGCATCAGGTGGTACTTGCCTCCCTGGTATAACAGGCTGGCGGTAACGCCGGGGTTCTCTGTGTCGTCATTAATTAAGTTAACCAGGTCTTCGAGCGTAGTTTCATCCGCGGTTGTGTTTATAACCCTTTGCTGATGATTATATGTATAAACAAAACTGCCCTCGCCTACGAAATCGGTTTCATAATCAAAGATCGAAGTGTCCAGTATCCACGTATCGCTTGTGGCTAATTGGTTAATCAGGACCGAATGAGAGCCTTCTCCTGCGTCTTCGGTTGCGGCAACGCCTAAAACGTTGCCGTTGCTGGTACTGGCCTTAAAGGCTTCCATGTTACTGGAATCGAAGATGGCATTGACGGCCGAGTCGAGTGACGCAACCTTGCCCCGCAGTTCGCCCAGGAGGGTGGTCCTTGCCTCGTACTCCACTTTTTGGACCTGGTAGTTGGCGAGTCTTCGGGTGTTGATTGCCATCAACTGCTTAATAAGCGAAGCGGTATCGATGCCCGTTGCCAGACCTGGAAGTCTCAATTGACCCATAACAGGCTCCTAATCCTTATGCCCCTACCAAATTCGTTTCGTTTTCCTGCATTCATTATGTTTATTATCGACAGGAACGCCCCGAACTATAGGCCTTTGAGTTTATTTTTGGTTCAAGGCGATTTTGCCCGGCGGCTTTTGCCGTGATTATCGGAATCAAACGTTACTGCGATATGTCTGGAGCGTCTTTCTGCCCTCACTAATCCGCCGAAGCTGGTCGCCGGCCTGTTCTTTATGAGCGGTGAGTATAAGTACCAGTTTTCTATATAATTCGGCTAAATGTTCACATCGATCCTTAAATTCAGCCTGTTCAGGGATTCGGCCTTTTGTAATCTCTTCTGCCAGGGCGCCGGCCTGGGCGCTTAGTTTCTCAACATCGGCGATTTTATTCTGCCGGGCCAGCTTTATCTGCTCTTCCAGCAGGTCCTGGAGCATATCAAGCTGATGTATCTGTTTATCTGTGCCGGTGGTCATTTGCCCTGTGCCTGTTTTATTTGAGCCAGATTGTGTTCGGCCTCTTCCAGAAGACCGGCGGCGTCGGGGTTGTCAGGGTCCAGAGTTAACAGTTCTGACAGCGTCTTTTGTGCCTGGATGAACCTGCCGTCTTTCATATACAGCGCCGCCAGAGAGAACATAACTGAGGTGTCTTTGGGATGGGCTTTTAGATAAATCTCCAGATAGTAAATGACCTTTAAGAATGAACCCATCTGGCAGGAAGTTTGAAACAGTCCCAGCAGGGCGGTAAGGTTGTCACCATCGTGCTCCAGGCATTTTAAATACATATCAAAGGCCTGCTTATAGTCGGCCTTTTGCTGGGCGACCATCGCCCTGCCGCAATAGGCCTTGGCACAATCAGGGGCCAGCCGACAGGCGACCCTGAACGCAAGGTCAGCGTCATCAAAGAGATCTGCCTGCAGGGCAATTACCCCAAGACCGATGTATGGCCCGGGCTCATCCGGTTCCAGAGAAGCCGCTTTTTCAAAGCAGCATTTTGCCTGGTCAAAGTCGCCGATAGAAGTATAGTAACCGCCTAATTGCTGCAAAACGTTATAATTCTCGACGGTTTCGTAGTCCTGAACGCCTGCTTTTTGTGTCGCATCCATACCAGTTTATTCCTTCAAGTATTTGTTCAGTGCATAGCTGAAATTACACACTCGAATTATCCTCTTGCAGTGCGGCGGCGGGCTGGGCTTCGAATGCCCGGTCATCAGCGCAGCCCTGCTGTGACTGCTGGTCTATTTCAGTTTCAAATTGCACGAAGACACCGTCAATTTCACTTAGTTGACTCTTCAGTGGAAAGGCCTCTTCGGCAAATTCGCGATACCTTTGCGGCTGGTAATTATTTGAAAGTATCTGGTCGCAGAAGTCTTCGGTGATGTTAAACAGAAACTCCGATGGGAATATCTGGGCGGCGGACGGGGAGTTATGAATTACAGGCTTTAAGCCGCAGGTCATTGCCTCCAAAACTGAGGTATATGTGCTTTCTTTGGCGTCGCAGGCAACAATATAGTGTTTGTCACTGAGCCAGGCATTCATATCGTTTTGCCAGCCGTCAAAGATTATTACGTCACTGAGCCTCATAGCATCAACGGTATGTCTGATATACTGCTGAACAGTCGTGTCCTGAAAATGGCCGGCAAAATGCAGCCTGTATTCGATATCAAGGTAGTTGAGCTTTTGCATGCACAGCAGCAGCAGTGTCGGGTTCTTTCGTATGGCCAGATTGGCTACACAGGCAATGTTCTTTCCGCGGTCTTTTTCGGTGAACTTAAATCTGTCGCCCTCGACACTGCCGGCGATATGGATCAATTCCGTATGCTGGCTAAGCGTGGGGACCTTTTCGACAACACCGTCTATTGCGGCGTTGTCTCCCAGCACAATTAACGTGTCAATATTTTCCCAGTTGACCTCGGAAAGCCAATCCTGGTTTGCCTGCGACTGGGACAGCCTTACGATCATTTTGCAGACCTTCGGCCTCTTCGATACCTCGGCAATCAACTCAGGCCACGGTTCAAACCAGCAGATGTCACTGAGCTTCATCAATTCATAGGCCTGGTCTGCTGTTTGACCATTGAAAATCCGCACAAAGAAACGCTTTTCTGTAAACTCTTTTATTTTGTCAAAGAACACCGTCTCGTTACCGCCGCAAAAGAAAGCTATTCTCGGCCTTTTGCCGCGAATAACATTAATCATATGGCTTAGAATTTTCTGGTCCGGGGCAATTTGCAGTGAGCGAAGCAGCATCTCGAGGGCACCGGCCTTATCGCCCTTATCAAGACATGCGTTAGCAGTCCGGTTAAGTAAATCGGCATTTAATATGCCCATCCGTTCCATACTATCAAAAAGCGGCATCGCTTTGTCTGGTTCACCGACAGAAAGATAGGCCTCTGCCAGATTCCAGATTACCTCGGCGGAATCGCCTAAAATGCCTCTTGCCCTGATAAAGTGGTCGATTGCTTCATTCGAACGCCGCAGGCAATGAAGAATGGTGCCGATGTCATTGAGGACGTCGGCATCGGTATCTGTCGTGCGAAGATGCTCCTCGAGACACGCCAGAGCCTCCTGGTACTTGCCTGCTTCAGCTAATTCCAAACCCCTGTGGTAGTCGTTCGAACTTGTCTCCATAGCAATTTCCTTGTCAAAATCTTCGCTTGCCGTGACATCTCAACTTATTACTATGCAAATTCCGTGCCGTTAGTCGACATCGCCTCTGGCACGCCGGAACCTGCGTTTTTTCTGGACCAGGTCTGAATTTCTGTATAAATATCAAACACCTGCTCAAATAATTACATTTTCAATTCTTTGTTTTTGTCCTTAATGCTTATTGTATGAAATCCAATAGCGACATAGAAAGAAGTCTGCCGGCTATAGCCAGTGACATCTGGTATAGAAGCTCACGGCGAGACAATTCTATCGCAATCTGGGCGATGTCGGCCTGCTCCAGATTAGTCACCTCTTCTTCAGAATTAAACTTTATGTCATCCAGGGTATCTTTGAGACCTTCCAAAAACCCCCATCTCGACCCGATGGTAACAGTGGCCTTTCGCAAAAGGTTGTCCATCTCATCCAACGCTTCCATCGCATTACTATAGGCCGTACCTAATGAAAGCTTGTCAAGCTTTTCTTCATCAATTTCTCCATTTTTAAGTATGTCCCTGATGGCAATAAGGGTGTTGAATATATCGTGAGTTCCGGCAATGCTTACCAATTCATCTCCTGCAGTGGTTATGTTCGTGGCGTCAACATAGAGGACTTTTCCGTCCGGCGAGGTTACCGCTACGTTGGTCTTGTCGCCAATAGGGATTGCAACGGCTGTCCCGCCGTCAACCGAAAGCTGCATACCGCCTTCCTGGTCAGTTGCAATTGCCGGCGCCGCCCCGTTGTCGAGGCTAACATCGGTAACGACCATTTCCGCGACATTGGTCTGCGCAAGGTCGCCTGTAAATGTGATGGTAATACCGCCCGATGTAAAAGAGGTGCCGGCAGCACTTATGTTACCCGCCCCAATGGTGGATAAACCTTCCAAGGCTTCCTGAATACTGCCGACTCCTGTTACAGGTGCGTCCCAGGCAACGTCAACATCGTCGGCACCAAAGGCTATGTTAAATGTTGTGCCGGGAGTAGGTGGGCCCCCTGTGATTGTAATAGTCTGTTGTTCGTTGACTGCGTCAGATACGTTCAGCCAGCTATATCCTGTAATGCTGGCGGTACCCGTGCCGGCCGCTGCGCCGGTGTCGCCTATAAAAGTCGGGTCGGTTCGGGCATCGGAGCGAAAGATATCGTCACCTATCTGAAAGATGTTTTGCTGCACCCCGGAAGCCACTTCAACCTGCCGATTTTCGTTACTGCCCTGATAAGTGACACTGGTAATCTCACCATCGGTGCGTGTTACGACATAGGGCGCTGAGTCGGTATCGGTTCCACCAAACAGATATTGACCCATATTACTCCAGTTGGTCAATAATACCATCTGCTCTAACCACTCGTTAATACGGCCTGCCATATCTCTCTGGTCAGCCCGAGAGTAGGTTCCACTGCTGGCGGTCATCAGGGTATTTTTGACCTTCGCCAGGGCCTGCATCATACCACCATCATCGCTGTCAATGTCGTCAATAAGCGTGGAAGTAAGCTTCAGTGTGCCTATTACACCCGAAATATTATCCATGTAATTCGCCAGTGACCTCTTCTGGGAATTGAGCCCTAATATCCGGTACGCAACAGAGGGGTCGTCAGAAGAGCGGTTTATTCGCGAACCGGTTGCCGCCTGCTCCTGAAGACGGACTATGGCCTGGGTATGCAGGCTAAGAGCAAGGCTGACAGTACTGTGAATGTTATTCAGTTCTCCACTCATTGAAACCTCTCAAAGAATTCAAGCTTTTATATTATGTCCATAAGAGACTTTATCGCCGATTGAACGGTACTGAGGTATTTTGCCATCGCCTGGAACATCTGTTCGAATATCAACATCTGGGCAGCTTCATCGTTGATATCGACACCGCTCAATTCGCTTTGCTGACTGTTAAGGTTCTGGACGACGGCCTGGAGATTCTTATGATTCATTTCTTTAATGGATATCTTTTGGCCAACGTCCGTAACCAGCTTGCGGTAAAAATCCGGCATTGTCATATTATTCAAGCTGCTTACGGTCTGGTCCTTCAAGCCCGCCATCCGCAAAACATTTTTATTGTCGTTCATATCCATACCAACAGAGATGGCTATGCGTTCACCGGTAACATCCAGGGCCATAGTCCCGGCATTGGTGCCGGAAAAAAAGGTGTTGATACCCGCTGCTGCCAGCAGCCCCGATGTATCGGAATCGGCCAGCGCCTGGATAGTGAACTGCTCTGTGTCATTCAATATCCCGGTACCAAGTGAAATAGAAAGCCCGTTACCGATATCTATAGGGTCACCGGCTGAATAACCGCGACCGACATTGTAGTTAACCGTTGCGCCGGCACCGTCCTGGACCTGGATTGTCAACACATCATCCACACCAATTTCCCCGGTGCCTGCGGCGTTTACTACCGTAACCGTATAAGTCTGAGTTGTCGAACCTGAGTAAATACCGGATATCGAGATGGTCGGAACCAAAGAGGGAGGGCCCGACAGTGTACTTGTGGTCGGCGTTGACAAAACACCGGGCAGAAAATCAAATTCATAACCCGAGTCAGCGGCTATACTCAGTACCGAAGAATTTACCGATGCATTCAGGCCGGTAAAGCCTGCTATGGCAGTAGCTATGTCACTTAATGAATCGGGTGTTGTTGTGTCGACAGTAATTTCATTTCGTGTGATCACTCCGGTGCTTGTATTGGTAACTCTTATAAATATACTGCCGTCGGTTACCCCTGTGTAAGTGGACAAATCTTCGCTTCCCATTGACCAGCCGGTCAGCGACGTAAATGACCCTGCCGAGCCCACCCCCTCGACGTGGAACTGATTTACCTGCTGTATCATTGCGGCTGCTAAGTCGTCCATATCGCTGCGGATATCCGAGATAAGTGTGTTATTTAAAGAAAGCAATCCGCCGAGTTGTCCGCCCGTAATATTTGTTTTATAATTATAAGCTCCAACAAAACCGATGCCTACTCTGCCGTCACTGAGCACACTTGCCTCCAATTCGCTGGCAGAAGCACTTATCACAACTGGCATCCCGGAAGCATCGACATTAACCACCCCGTACTTGCCGGCATTGGTCTGGACGCCGACGAGCTCGGACAACTCTGTTATATACTGGTCGCTTTGGTCACGTAGACTATTGGCGTTAGTACCGCCGATCTCCAGCAATTCTATACGATCATTGAGGCTGGCAATTTGATTTGTCAGCAAATTAATTTGTTCAACGGTATTATTGATTTCTAATGTTAGTTGATTTTCCAACTCAGACAGGAAGTCATCCAATACGCCGAATTTGGTGACTACCGCCTCGGCAGCGGAAATCGCCTGCTCCTGGTAAATATCCTCTCCGGTATGCGCGCTGAGGTCCTGCAGGGAGTTGAAAAAATTATCCATCAATTCATTCAGGCCGCCGCTACCGGTAAGTTCTCCAAATACCGTTTCAACAGTACGCAACGTGGAATATTCCCGCAAGACCTGCTCTAAAGACGAATTCTGCAGCAGTATCTCTCGTTCTAAAAACGTATCTATCATTCTGGTAATGCTGCCAACTTCGACACCTCCGCCTATCACAAACCCACCTTTCTCTGTCGCATATGCGGGAGTAAGGTCCAGTCTTTGACGGTGATAGCCGGGAGTTGCGGCATTGGCAATGTTATTGCCGATTATATCAAGGGCTTTACTCGCTGCGGTAAGACCACTGATACCTATATCGTAATTCGGCATTTTTTTACTCCATTCTGATTACGGCCTGGTCAAAACTCTAAATTCATAAAAGCCGTTTCCGTCTGTCGTTTAGTACCACCAGTCGAATCGTACGTAACTGTCCCTGACTTGCTGATGTCAAAGATGTTTTTCAAAAGCAGGCTGTTGAATCTTGCACATTCCGACAAAAGCATCGCGGTGGATAAATGTTCTCTTTTAAGTTCCTCGGTTAATGAAAGTAATCTTGTTCTTCTTTGAATTATCTGTGCGCTTTTGTCCTGCGAAACTATGTTACTGAGTCTCGACAGCGTTACCTCGCCAATGCTGCACCCTAAGGCCTGCGCCAATTCTCTTCGTACCGAGCCTCGCCGCAAGTCCTGGTCAGCGTCACCGCGGGATTCAAAACGGATACTCTCAAGCAATTTGCCCAGATTCACTTCGTCTCGTTTGATGACAAGACTGCGAAGCTCGTTCAATCGCGACAGATTTTTCTCGGTGTTCTCGATGTCGGTGTCGAGAATACTAAGCAATTCGTTGATTTTATCTTCTATTTCAATCACCATCGTTTTTATGCACTTTTATCCAGTGATTCTGTCGTTGCGTTGCCCTGCTGCATATTGGCCATGGATTCGTATATCTGTTTCCACAATCCGAACCCGCCGTTGTTCGCAATGTTACGGGCCAGATACATAAAGAATATCCCGTCAATCTGTTCGGATGCGCCGTCTTTTTCAAAGCCCCAGTTTGTAATCGTAGTTTTCATTTCGTCCAGCAGTTTACTGATGAAAATCGATTCAAAGTCCCTGGCTACCTGCTTCTTTTTCTCATCTGACAGACCGTTGATTTTGTCTAAATCGCCCAGCGGCGTCGGCTGCAGGACCGGCTTGGTCAATATCAATTTAGCAATATCCATAAAATCACTCCTACATTATTTCGAGCCTGGCCTGAAGGGCGCCTGCCTTTTTCAAGGCGTTGAATATCGCTATAAGGTCGGTAGGTGTCGCTCCTATCGCATTGAGGGTCCTGGCCAACTCCGAGACGGTAATTATCCGGGGGACAGGAATCAGGGCCCCTTCGGCCTCTTCGACACCTACAAAAGTTTCAGGAATAACCGCTGTTGTTCCGGCATCGGAGAAATTAGCCACAGGCTGAGAAACAGTTGCGGTCTCCTGAATCCTGATGACAAGACTGCCCTGCGAAATTGCTACCGGTGATATGCCGACGTTTTCTCCGACTACAATCGTGCCGGTACGCTCGTTAATAACCACCACCGCGGGGACATCAACCTTGATTTCGGGACTGGTAATTTCATCTATAAAGCCGGCAATGCCTATCCGGCTGATTTGCTGTGGGACCCTGACCTTGATAGTGCCGGCATCAACCACCGCTGAAATGTTCGGATAAAGGTCATTGATGCTGGTACTGATTTTTGTTGCCGTTGAAAAATCGATGCTTCGGAGGTTGAGTGCGATAAACCTGTGACCTGCCAGGTACTCAATAAATGTCGCGATTTCTTCCTTTTCAACTATCGCACCGTTTGGTATTTGCCCGACCGCCTGGTGGTTCTTTGTAATGGATGCGTTATCACCTGAGGCTGTCCAGCCGCCAATCGAAAGCGAGCCCTGAGCAATGGCGTACACCTGGCCGTCAAGGCCTTTACCATCAAGGCCTTTCAGTAAAGTCGGCAAAAGTATTCCGCCCTGAAGACTTTCGGCATCACCGACCGACGAAACTTTAACGTCCAGACGCGAGCCTATACGGGCGAAAGGACCGAGCTCGGCGGTTACTATAACGACGGCGATATTACTGCCGGAAAAGTCACCGGGATTGAAAGTCAGCCCCGCGTCCCTGAATATGTTTGTTATCATCTGTTGTGAAGGCAGCGTGCTGTCACCGGTACCGGCCAGGCCTATGACCAGACCTTGTCCCGTAAGTGGGTTGCCCCGAATCCCCTGGATGTCAACGATGTCTTTTATTCGGCTGCAATGTCCGGTTCCAACGATACTTGCCAGAATTAGAAGCGAAAGTATAAACCTAAATTTCATACCATTACACTTTCAAAAATAGCCTACAATATTGTCCCTAACAAACTTTAGAACGGCCAGACAATGTTAAGAAATTTACCGAGCCAGCCCGGCCTGGTAAATGGGTCGGCAACACCTTTGTTTCTGCTGACAATATGGAAGTTGGCGACCCGGTCGCTCTGCACCGTATTACTAAACGAGATATCGCTTGGCCTCACTATACCGCTTACCTCGATGATTTGAATGTCACCTGCAAGGTCCCGGTTGCGCGTCCCCATAATCACAAGGTTGTTGTTCGGCATAATGTCCACAATAACTACGGTAATCGAATCAATAAAACTGCGTTCGTCTTTGTAGTCGGCTTTGCTGTCCAGTGTATTATTTGATGTACCGCTCAAATTGAATGCTGGTATCAATGGCTCAGGCAATATCTTATTGAGATGTTTGCTCTCGGTAAAATTAGGACCACCCCCAAAGTCAACCGAACGCGCGGTCTTTTTGCTCAGCGTTCTTTTACCCTTGTTTTCTATTATGCTGTCTTCGGTGATTGTAATGGTCAGAATGTCACCTATGTGACGGGCCTTATCGTCGGCGTATAATTCCTTGACATGTTTGTCCTTCCTGGCCCAGATAGACCCGGCTTCTAAGCAATTAGCCGACAACAATACTAAAACCAGTACGCCGGGAATAAATGTCTTCTTGTTCATTTTTTCTCCCTTTTTAAAGAACAGGTTCTACGGTTCCATCTTGATTAATTTTCGCGAAAATTACCCGGCCGGAACTGATATTCAGCACCTTTATACATTCACCAACTCGACCCCGCTGCTTGGTTTTGCCAATCGCTGTAACCAGAAGCCCCGGCCTTTCAAATCGTATAATGACAGCTTGATTTCGCTTAACAACAATTGCTGATTCAACAGGGGCGGTCATAGTCGCGCGAACCTCAGAATTGGCCGCTATTTTGTATTTGGCAATAAGACCATAGGGTGCTTTCCAGCCGGCAGGCTCAGGGCGATTCGATATGGTCTTTTCTATTTTGACATTTTCAGCCGTTATCGCTGCCCCTGCCGGAATGTCGGCCAATGCTATCGCCGTTCGGCGATTGTGTTTCAGAGCAAATGCCACCTCTCGTGTCCCTATCTTTTTGCCGTCGGCAACGGCGGTAACCCGCACCCTGGCCTGATTGCCCGAACTGCTCGAAACCAGGCGAGCAGTCAACTTTATATCTTTACCTGGGCCGGGTACTATTAAATTTTTGGGGACCCGTACCGGATGTACCTGGCAAACCGAGCTGTGAGGCGGGTTCTTTTCAAGAAACGATTTGGCTGTCTCGATAAAGTCGCTGCCCTTGACGGTTCGCTGCTGTTGTTTTACCCTTACTTTTTCAGCTCCGGCCAATACTACCTTCGAGGCGGCAATTCCATTGCACGCCAGACGGCTCAGAATCATTGACCTGCCGATAACAATTTCCTGGCCTGGCACAGATAGTCGTCCTAAGGAAATTTCACTTGCTTTGGCGACAATCGACTCTTCGCCGCGGAGTATCCCGACCTGCCCCAGTTTCAGACTGTTGTCTTTGATGGTAACTTCTCTGGGAAGATAAATCCGAAGGGCGGGATCTTTTTCTGTACGGTCGGCATAACTATTAGCCAGAACCACCAGAAAAATAACCAGGATTATACTGATTCTTTTATAATTCATAAAAAACCTCTTATCTTATCAGTTGATTTGTTGTCTGGAGCATATCGTCACCTGCCTTTATTGCGCGGGAGTTTATTTCGTATGCTCGCTGAGCCGTTATCAGATTGATCAATTCACTTACCATCTGGACGTTTGATTTTTCCAGGAACCCGGCCAGAATAGTACCGAACCCGTCTTCTCCCGGCGTTCCTGTCACCGGTGACCCGCTTGCCTCGGTCTCAGCATAAAAATTATCTCCTTCACTCGAAAGACCTGATGCATTTGGAAATCGGGCAAGTTGAAGGGTACCTGCAACCGATGTAACTCCGGAAGTATCAGTGATATTGACAGCTCCACCTTTTTCGATAGTGATCGTGGCACCATCCGGAATGGTAATGGACGGCTCTATGGTGAATCCGTTGTTAGTTACTAATGTTCCATCGGGACTTATTCTAAGTGCCCCGTCACGGGTATACCTCTTGTCACCATTTGCAAGGGTCACCTCAAAAAATCCTTCGCCGGTAATGGCAATATCAAGCGGATTGGTGGTATTCTGAAGTTCGCCAGGCGTAAAAATCTTTGCCGTACCTCCCACACGGACTCCACTGCCAATCTCGATACCGATCGGAGAATATATACCAGATGCCACTTCCGTACCGAAGTCCTTTATTTGGTCATAAAGCAAATCCTGAAAGTTAACCTGGCTTCGCTTAAAGCCTGTTGTGTTGATATTGGCAAGGTTATTGGCAATTACATCTACCAGCATCTGCTGGGCAGCCATGCCTGTCGCTGCGGTTGAAAACGCTCTTAACATTTCGTTATCCCCTAATCAGAAAATAATCATTTACTTCATCCCATTGCCACAGTCATAAGACTGTCGGCAGCCTCCTTGCTTGCCATAATTGATTTCATATTTGCTTCGTAGAGTCTGGCCACCATTATCATATCCACCAATTCTTCCACCATCTGGACATTGGAGGACTCCTGGTAGCCCTGCCTTACAACAATATTTTCAGCATCAACCGGTACGACGTTAGCATCCGGCATGCCTAAGTAGCTGCTGCCGACCGGGACCAGTTTACCCTTGTCGTCCCCGAAATCGACAATTCTGAATTTGCCTACGGTCGTACCGTCAGCACTGATGGTCCCATCGCTTGAGACGCTTACCTGCGAAAGCGCTGTCTCCGCCGGTACTGTGACCGGACCGGATTCCCCTGCCACGGTATGGCCGTCGGAATTCACTATCAGGCCGTTCTGATTTAAACTGAACATCCCGTTACGTGTGTAAAGCGGACCGTTGGGCGTTTCTATCACAAAAAAGCCATTGCCATGCAACGCAAAATCCAAAGGTCTGTCGGTCTGGATCATACGGCCTTGCGAAAAATCGAGTGCGGTCTCCACATCAAGGGTGCCCATGGTTTCGGTATCCAACTGGGCTTGTTGTGCATCGAGTGACCTTGAAAACGCGTTAGATATACGTTTGTATCCGGCTGTGCTGACATTGGCCAGATTGTGTGTGATAAGATCGAATTCCTGCATTAACGCGTTAATGCTTGAACTGACTTGTAACGCTATCTCTGTTATTTTAAGACTCCTTTCTTACTGCCGGCCTGTCGCCTGTACCTGTCTGCGATCAGGGAAGAAATCCGGAAGCTCCGGGCCTTTAGAGTTGGCTCTCAGCGAAGCTGTATTGGTCGCCCGAATTAGTTCATTAACATCAGGGTCACTAAGGCCTATCAGTTCAACGGCTATTGACAAGCCCCTTTTTGTTTCTCTGACGTGTCTTACCTCACCGACGTCCTGTATCACTTTTGTTTTTGGTGCTTCACCGGCCTGCTGCAATTCCGGCCCCTGTTCCCTTCTCTCATCCATCCTGAATACCACCAGTATCTTATCGCCGGCACTTACCTCCAGGGAAGTTTCCATCAGAGCCTCAATCCGCAAACCGGGCCCTGCCAACTCCCTGACAATTGCGGGTACAAATTTAGGCGGCTTCCAGGCTTCGGCAAAAACATCTGCCTGGCTTTGCTCTTTATCAGAAGACTCATCACCTGTATCAATTTTTCCGACGATGGTTTTTGCGAACGGAAAATGAGCAATAAAGGCCGGCCTGTTTATTGAGGCACGTAAAAAACGCCTGCGATTGACCAGCCGTATGTTGTCCCTGTGATTAAAAACCATAACCTCATCTTTGTAGCTGATAATAGAAGTATCAAACTCCCAAACCGATGAGCCAAAATAATAACGTACACGCCACGTATCACCGGTGATGGTTTCCAGCGGCATTTCGGGTTTGACGGAAAACTCCATCTCATTGTTTTCTATGACTGTCGCTTCGATGCTGCTTGAATCGCGAACACCGTGATGCGATATATGGACTGTTTTGCCGGCCGGGATTTGTCTGCTGCTGGGCTTCTTCGAACTCGAGCCCGAACCCACTGAAGCCGAAAATCTCTTCTGAAAACCAAGCTTCTCACGCAGAAAAGATACCTCAGACCTTAACTTCTTGCTTTCTTCGATGCCTTTTTTCGAAAGGGCTTGCTCTATTAACTTGATTGCCCCCTGGTCGAAGGCGCCATCCATAACGAATATAGATTCATCATGCTCAAGACCTGCCTTCTTTGTCATATCTTTTAGAATTTGACGCTCGCGACTGCTAAGGCCTGCCTTGTCGGCCTTATCGGCGAACAATTGACGAGGTGCTTTTTTTGCCTCGCTCTTTTGGCGGTGCATATTCGTAACGAGCAGAACGGTTAATATGATTACTACCGCCACCCCTGCCAGAATAAACAGTCGCTGGCTCGTAAAGTTGCTGTTAAATTGACGCGCCGCACTCCACCGCTGTACTGGTGTAAGGGCCAGGATAATTGCGTTTAACCCTGCTGTAGCTAAATATGTTATCATCCTAAATTTCCAAAAACACTATCTGACAAATCGGGCCAATTCACCCAATATGTTATTGGCAACCTCTATGGTCCGGACGTTGGTCTGAAAGCCGTTTTGAGCCTGAACGATGCTGACAAAGTCAGCCGCCACATCCACGCTGGATTTCTCAAGCGACCCGCTGCGAATTTCACCGGCACCGGCACGCAAAGCTTCTGACGGGGTAGCCTGACCCGAATCGGTCGAGGCTGTATAGTAACCATTACCTGCGCTCTCGAGACCTTCCGGGTTCTGGAACAAAGCTATTTGTACCGAAGCAAGCTCTTCTTTCTGGCCGTTGGAAAACATACCGACCAGCGTACCGTTATCAACGAAAACAGAGGTCAGCTCACCGCCGGCGTAGCCGTCCTGGCCGGCCACTGCCGCAGTTGACGACCCGGCGAACCCGGTCAAGCCATCCAGCCCCCCCGCCGTGCCCATCGACACCGCGATGGTTTGAGGACTCGAGCCATCAAAGTCGAACGTTATTGCAAATTCCGGCCTGTCGGTACACCCTTTGAAAGAACCGGTGCCTGCATCAAATTCTATGCCGTCGATATACCGCTTGTCTATACTACGTACGTCACCTGTAATCGAAGTCAGTGACATCTGCCATGCCTGGGGCGTAGTCGTTGGGATAAACTGCCCTGCCAGAACGTGCCTGTTCCCTTCAGAATCAAAAATCGGCACACTGAAGCCCCTGACTTGCTGGCCTGTATTGGAACTCAAGTTTCCGGACACTTTCAGCAGTGTCGTACCTTTCGCGGCCATTGGCGTTCCGAAAGGTACACTAATATCACCTACCGAACCAAAACGCTGAACGTAATAACCGGTGGCACGGTCGACCAGCTTGTAATTGCTATCGACTGCGAACGCACCTGTACGCGTATAGACGTTGCCGTCATTCGAACGAAGCACAAAATATCCATTGCCGTTAATCGCCATATCCAGTGGGTTTCCTGTTGTCACGATATTGCCCTGTGACAGATTCCCGTTTACCCCGGCTGTTCCGAAATCACCGATGCCATCCGCCGGCGCAGATACCTTTTCTATCGTTTCATTGAGAAGCTCTGCGAAGGCGCCTTTGTCAGCGGCACCGACATTGGCTGGGTTGCTCACGGCTGCGTCAGGGGACTGCTGTGGCTGCAATCCTGAAATTCCCGCTGTCAATGCATCTTCGCCCATCTTTATTTTCCTGTTTTATTTCAGTTTTTGATAGATATCACGTCTTCTAATTCAAGAAAGTTGCCTACGACCAAAACAGTTTCTCCGTTAGCGTCTTTATAAACCTCACTAACTGCGGCGGTTTTGTCTTCCAAGGCGCCGGTCCCTTCATTTGACAAGACAAAGGAGACATCCTGGTTTATCAGCGACTCCGCTATTACATCCTCGAAATAAACAGCATCGCCGTTTCGCATTACCAAAGCGATCGGCCCATTGATATCCTTTTGAACGGAATAAACTGTACCCTTCATGACCTTTCCAGTAGCTGTACGGAATAAAATATCCTTGCCTACCAATGAGTCGGCTACTTCTTTCAAGCCCAAGTTCTGGCGGTCTATTATTAAAACGTTTTCCCCATCAACACCATAAACTTCACCAACTTTGCCCCACTGCTTTTCTACGGCACCGGTCAATCCATTCTGGCGAAGGTATGAAACCTCTTTACCTATCAACGAATTGGCATAGCTGAAGGTGCTAAAGGCAAGAGTCTTTGCAAAGTTTGAATTCATTGATTCGAGTTGACTTAGCTGTGCGAACTGCGCCAGTTGAGAAGCCATCTGGTCATTGCTCATAGGATCCAGTGGGTTCTGGTTTTGAAGTTGCGTTATCAGAAGTTTCATATAATTCAATTGAATATCACTTGCGGTTTGTATTCCTGATGTTGAACCCATAATCTTTTCACCTTAAAAAAATAATTAAAATTTCAATCATCTAAAATTACTCGACGGCGCACTTTGCGCAAGCCGGTAACCGATTTGTGTGCAAGTTATGTGCCATCTTCCGCCCATAATTAATTTGTCAACCGCAACCTCTTGTTATTACAGGCTTTAGGAAAAACAAAAAAGCCGACAGGCGTTGAGTCGGCCCCTTTGCAACCAGCTAACAGTGTTTGAATCAGGAAAAATTTTCCTACAGGCCGGAAAATTTTTCCGGTATCAGCAAACAATCGCGGCAAGTTCTTCTGTTCGGTTACCACAAACAAGGTGACATTGAAACGTCCTATAATAAAACAACACTGTCACCTGATAAAACAATACTGTCACCATCTCGACTTTTACCTGAAGCGTCCGATAAAGTCGTATAAAAATACCAAATTATTTTTAAAGTTTTTGAATCGACGATATTATTGGCCCGTCCCATAAAAAATTAAAGTAAGTCCTGCTGATTTGTCGATTTACCTCTCATCTTCACAGTCAAAAACAGACCACAATTTTAGTTTTGGAAGCCGGATGATTTTACGACGAATTGTTGCAGTAAGCAGGGAAGCCGAAGTTCAGGAACTGGCCCAACGTATAGGGCAGCAGATACTAATAGCCGATGATATAATTGAGGCCCTGGACATTGCCCAAACGGCAAACCCGGACCTGATTGTTTTTGACGCTCGATTTGGCCCGGACTGTGTCAGCCGGTTTCTTGATGCCGCCGAGAAAAACCTGATCTCTGTACCTCTGGTAGTAATTGGTGACAACCATAATCAGACCTATGCGCCAGCAGAGTTTATACGGGCAGGTGCCCGTGACTTTCTGCCCGGACCAGACGATTATCTCAAACTGGAGCAAATCGCAAATCAAATAAAACACGAACCTGGCTGGGGTGACAGTGAAACCGATGCAAGTCACTTTTTTGCTGAAGATTTTGCCTCCGAGGTTGAAATGGTTGGCCGAAGCAAGGCCGCCCGCAACACTTTGAAAATGATTAAACTTATCGCCGCCAGTCAGTGCAATCCGGTTTTGATAGTCGGCGAAACCGGAACCGGCAAAGAATTAGCTGCCAAGGCTGTACACAATTTAAGATGTTCGGGCCGAAAGTTTGTCGCTGTAAATTGTGCCGCCCTGACAGCAAATCTGCTGGAAAGCGAGCTTTTCGGCCACGTTAAGGGCTCTTTTACCGGCGCCGACCGTAAAAAAACAGGGCTGTTCGAGTTGGCCGGCGACGGCACCATCTTCCTTGACGAAATAAGCGAGATGCCGATGGACCTCCAGGCAAAGCTGCTCCGCGTACTTCAGGAAAAAACCTTTCGCAAGGTCGGAGGCACCGATGACATTGTCTGCTCGGCAACAATAATAGCCTCAAGCAACCGTGACCTTTACAAGGAAGTTGACGCCAATCGTTTCCGCCGCGACCTTTATTATCGCCTCGATGTTTGTCCGATCAATCTCGCACCTCTAAGGTCACCGGACCGCCGTCGTGACATCAAGCTTCTGACTGAATACTTCCTGAATACCTCAACGATATGCCCCGAAAAAAAGGGTAAAATAAAATCGCTGACCAAACTTGCCACCGAGGCCCTGGAGATGCACGATTGGCCCGGAAACATACGTGAGCTCCGCAATGTAATTGAACGGGCCATATTACTGGAAACAACGGACAAAGTCGGTTTAAGCAGTATTGTGATTGATTCGACTCAGTGCGACGGCTCGCATGGTTCAAAGAACCGCCGTATGAGGGAATTTTCACTGGCAAAAGCCGAACGCGAACTCATCACTCGCGCCCTCCAGGAAACAGGCTGGCAGAAAACCAGAGCTGCCGACCTTCTTGGAATAACCCGCTCCACCCTCTACGCCAAAGTCAAGCAGTACAACATCGAAAAAGGCATATATCTGGCAAAAGAGTCCGGTGACCAGGCTGGCTCACTGGTTACCTCTCTGCCTGTAAGCCTGTAATACCAATTGTGATTGAAATTTGCGCCTATGTCATTTCGACCGAAGGGCCACAAAGTGGCCCGTAGTGGAGAAATCTGTTTAATATAGATTTCTCGACTCGCCTACGGCTCGCTCGAAATGACACGAATAAGCGCATTAATTATTTACAATTGGTATAACGGCAGGATAATGAAAACATGCCCGCGGCATATCAAAAATCTCCGGCCTTGCGAACACCTCTTGCTCAGCTTTATTATAGGACCTACTGCGTGACAGTGCGTCACTTACCTAACTACTGTCAGAAAATCTGTCGGCACGTATAGAATCCCGACAATCTTTTGCAGGCCCCGGCGCCGGAAATAACACAACTAAGCCGGTTTTTTAAGCCCAAGGCCGTAAATGCGCCTTTCTGAGACTGCTGTGTCAAAGTCTGGCACAAATATTGCTATATAAATGGGAAGGTTGCCCAATGCGCGCTGATATTCTGTTTTGACCGGCATTTACAGGTAAATGCCGCCTTGAAAAGTAAAGTTAAAACGATGGCAGAAGAAGAAAAACAAGCTATTGACCAACAGAGCAAAGCCGAAGTACCATCGGACGACGAGTTGTTCGCAACAGATATCTCCGGTATATTGTCCGATGGCAAATCGCCCGCAGACAGTGCCGGCGAAGTACCGTCCGATAACGAATTGTTCGCGGGCGCTGTTTCCGAGGAGCTATCGGAACCTCAGGTTTTTGCCGGCGATGAAGATTTTTTCAAACTCCTGGCAGAGTCCGGTCCCAAAGCCAAAACCGAAAAACCTGCTGATGAAACCGCAATTCCGACAGTAGACCGCATCCGCCCCGTGGTAGACCGCATCCGTCCCGTGGTAGACCGCATCCGCCCCATGGTAGAAAGCATTCGCCCCAAAGGTTTTTCAAAGCGATCGAGCGGTTTTTCAAATATTGAGAAAATCCTTATTGCCAGCATCGTCCTGATTGCCGGAATACTACTGTATGGTTTATTAAGGCCTCCGGCCTCTGTCAGGCTGGAGTACCCCCCGGCCCCGACACCGGTTGCTCAGACAACTCCCGGCCCCCAAACGCCTGCCCTGGTTCCTGTACAGGAACAACTGCGGCAAATTCACGAACCAGAGCCTGTCTTTGAGTCAACCGGGGCGATATCTCTGCAAATTGCTGAAAACTTCTATCGAAGCGGCGATTACACCAAGGCTTACGCCGCTTACGAGCAACTTCGCCAAAGTCTGCCAAATACTGCCGAAAGCAACCGCACAAAAGATTTTCTTCAGTTTAAAATGGCATTGTGTATGAAAAAGACCGGCGACCTCGAGCAGGCAAGCCAACAGTTCAGAACGATTTTGGAAAGTCGTTCTCCTGTCGTGAGGGTAGCCGCCAATTACTACCTAAGCCTCATTGAAATGCAGCGACAGCAGTACTTAAGAGTACGCACTAAAGCTTACCAGGCCCTCGCTTTGATCGGCATCGCGGATTTCGACAAGAACTGGGCAATGTCGGTTGAACGCAATTGTCACTTCCTGGTTGCCGAAGCGGTAACCAGAAAGGTGTTTTTGCTTTCCGATATCGACAAGGGCCTGCCGCAGGACCTGTGGAGCAGTGATCTGGAACTCGACCCCTTTGCGGGCATCAACGAAAAGCGTCTGCGTTCGGCTCTAAGTTACGGCTCAGAGCACCTCAGCAAAGCAGTGCTGGTCCCTCAAATTCAAAAATTCCAGTACAAAGGCACTATACCTCGCTGGACGGTCATTAGCCAAAGAGCGTCTATTGAGGAATTGTTGGCCAGATTCGCCACCAACACCGAACTCGGCATTACCTGGGATTTCGGACCAGATTTGAGTGTAATCCGCAAAAGACCTGTAAGTTTGCATATGCCGGCGGCAACTAGCCAGCAGCTTGTCAACACAGCGGTCGGCAGTGTCGGCTTATTAGCTCAATGGGAAGATAATAAAAATCTCGGTGTTTTTAATCCAGCCAACTATTCCTCATTATCTGAACATATTGACTTGCTCAGTGCCGAGGCTACATCACTGTGGCAGAACCTTCTGCTGACATTTCAACTCGACCAGCGAGTCGCCAATGCGCATTTTGCCCTGGGACTCTTACAGGCACTGAGAGGCCGTACCGCAGACGCTATTGCCGAATATAAGTTTGTAGCCAATCGCTTTTCACAAACCACTCTGGCACCATTTGCCTTACTGCACTCGAGCAGACTGAAAACTAATCTGCGGGACTATCCTGGTGCCCGAAACGATTTGAAACAGCTTGTCGGCCAGTACCCTGATTCCGAACTCACCGTCCAGGCTTGTTTATATCTGGCGGATGCCACAATGAAAGTCCAGCGTTATTACGAAGCTGAGCTACTTTATCGCAAGGTCTACAACCTTAATATGTCCCTGGACACACGTACAGCCGCCGCTTTCGGGGTCGCCAGATGTTGGTATGAAAGACAAGACTACAAAAATGCGGCCAAATGGCTGATTCGATATATCAACACATCCGAAAACCGCATCTCCGATTCGGTCTATTCGGCATATTTCCTGTTGGGTAAAAGCTATATGGCCCTGGAAAAACCCCAACAGGCCTGCAAAGCATTTCAATATGCACTCACAGGCCAGCTTTCCAAAGAACAATACGTAGAAATTGTCCTGGCCTTGGCGGAAAGCCAGATTAACCAGAACCTTCTTATTAAGGCGTATAACACACTGGAGAATATTCAACCCTGGAAATTCTCACAAAAAGAATCCATAGAGATATTACTGCTCAAGGTCAGAATCCTTCGCTCGATGAGCCTGGTGGACAAAGCCATTGCAGTCCTTGGTGACAGGACCGAATATATTACCGACCCGCAATTAAAGGCCAGAATGTTGTTCGAGTTGACTAAATGCCACCTCACTAACGGAGACCTCAAATCGGCTCGCAGCAAACTAACCCGGACCCTTATTTTTGTCAAACCGGGCGTCCTGGCACACGAGGTTATCTGTGAATTGGCGGATGTTTGCCTGAAGCTCCGTCAGTATGCGCAGACAATATCTATTTGCTCACAGCTTTTGGATTTGGCGCCTTCGCGGCAGATAAGGCGCAGGACATTGAACATTATGGCGGCAGCTTACAAGCAGCAGAAAGATTACGATAAGGCCGCCTCCTCTATTATAGGCTATGCAGAGTCAATCAAAACATCGAAAGAAAAATTAACCTTTAAGACACCGGATATTACCGACAGGATTGTTACAGCGGCCCAGTAAAACAATAAAGCCAATAATGAAAACGAAAAACGAAAAACGAAATTTCAAGTTTTGTGTCTTTGCCGTTTTACTTTTGTCTTGTTCACAGATTTCTTTGTTCGGCGCCGATATTTCACCCAACGGGCTTGATCCGACCAACCTTCTTGCCGCTCTTTGGCCCCAAACATCACGGGGCCTTGATGCTGCCGAAACCACAATTGAAATTTCGACCGATGCCAATACACTAACTACGCCAAAACCCACTGTTGGGCCTGGAAACACTGAGCATGGCCAATCACAGACTACAGGCCGAAGCGTCGGCACTGTCGGCGTAGATTTTGCCACTGGAATTACTCAGGAATTAATACAGACCAGCTCAGCCGCCCAAAAAAAATCAGCCGACCAACTCAAGTACCATTTGTGGCAGGACGGTATCACTGTCCCTCAAAGCCAGGTGGATAACAGCGTTGAAAAAGAACTTCAAAATTTAATTGACCAAATCAGTTCTATCGAGTTTAAGCCCCCCCCCACGGGCCCTGAACCTATCATTACCGTTGAGCCGCAGCTGTCTATACAACCACAACCCGCCCAAACCCTATCTGACTCAGATATCGAGACAAAAGTGCCGCAAAAACTACAGAAACCACAAAAAGAAATAAAGCCACAATTGTCGTATCAGCCTGTAAGCGAACGGACCTTAAAAATGCTGGACAATCTTATCCAACAGCCCGAGCAACTGGATAATCCCTTTGATCTGGCAGAAATATTGTATCTATCCGGCCATCTAAAAAAAGCAGCCGTTTTTTATCAGGAAGCGCTCAATCGCCAAACAGCCGAAACAGAAAATTCGGCACAGAACAGGCCCTGGACATTATTCCAGATAGGAAATTGTCTGCGAAATCACGATGCCTCGACTGCAACGAAAATGTACGGAAAACTACTCGCCGAATTCCCCAAGTCGGACTGGGCCGATTTGGCAAGGGCCGAGAATGAATTAATCAACTGGTATCAACAGGACAAGCCCCGAACTCTGATTATAGAAAAATAATTTCAAGACTTAACAACGGAGTTTTGTGAAAGTGACTAAAACCAAAACAAATGATATAAATCCGGTGCAGGGAAAAGCAAATAACACAAATGTCCTTGTAGTTGACAACGACCCTGAGCTGGCTCGATTTATGCTCAAAATCCTGGCCGGCAAGGGCATTTGCGCACATCTTGCCAAAGATAAAAAGACCGCTCTTGAATTTCTCGACAAAGGTGAGTACGGCCTTGTGTTCACCAGTCTCGAATTTGATACCACCGCCGGCCAACCTCCTGGTTCCGGCGCCGGTTTCGACCTGCTTAGAAAAATCAGGGCAAATTCACCGGAACTGCCGGTGATTATGATAGCAGACGCCGAAAACCAACAGGCCCGCATTGTCGAAACAGCCGTCAAGGCCATCCGTGCAGGCTGTTGCGACTTCCTGCTCAAGCCTCTGGAAACCGAAAAAATAGAAAACCTGTTGGATATTTTCCTGCCAAACCACAGCGTTTCAACCGCGGTTTCGCCCAACACCGACAGCCGCGGTCTTTACACAATAGTAGGCAGAGGCCCCAAGCTGTTTCAAACCATCAACCTTGCTAAAAGAGTGGCCCCCACCTCGGTCCCCGTTCTGATAAGCGGTGAAAGCGGGACAGGCAAGGAATTAATCTCTTACCTGATACACAACGAGAGCAAAAGGGCACACGGGCCGTATCTGAAAGTCAATTGCGCGGCGTTGAGCGATTCACTTTATGAAAGTGAACTATTCGGCCACGAAAAAGGTGCTTTCACCGGTGCCTATACTCAACGCAAAGGACGGTTTGAAATGACTCATGGTGGAACGCTGCTTTTGGATGAAATTGCCGAAACCCCCCTGAAGTTTCAGGCCAAACTACTGCGGGTAATCGAGCAGCAGGATTTTGAGCGAGTCGGCGGAAACGAAAATATCAAGGTCAATGTCAGAATAATCAGCACCACTAATAAGAACTTATTAGAAGAAGTTCACCGGGGCCGTTTCCGCGAGGACCTTTATTACCGGCTAAGTGGGGTCAGGCTGGTTCTGTCACCTCTGAGGCAGCGGCTGGAGGACTTACACGACCTTATATGGCATTTTGTCAATCTTAATGCACGCCAGGTCCAGCGACGCATTACCGAGCTTGACCCTGTGATGATGGATATTTTTGCCAACTACTCCTGGCCGGGCAATGTCCGTCAGTTGCGCAATGTTGTCATAACATCACTGATACTGGGCGCCGGGACAACACTGTCACTGGCCGATGTCTCGTGGCTTTTTGAGGAATTGCAACCTCTTCCACAGCAAAGCCAGGCCGGCGTCATTGATGAACCGCAAAGTATCGCCTCGAGAGCTGCTTCGGTGCCGTCACTGCCTGCCGACGGGCTGGGAGGAATACCACTTGTCCAGATAGAACGACGGGCAATTTTAGAAACCCTGGACCAGACAGCAGGTAACCAGACAAAGGCCGCCAAGGTCCTGGGTATCAGCGACAGAACATTACGGGACAGACTCAGGCGGTATCGACAGCAGGATTGCACGCAGTTAACGCGATAATGATATTTTTATAAAAATAATTAAGGTGGAAAACGGAAAATGGCAGACAATGAAGACAAAAAAATCGAGGAAGGACCAGAGCAGCAGGAAGGCGATAAAAAGTCTGAGAGTACAGATAAAAAATCCTTATTAGCCGACCTTTTGCCATGGATAATAATGGCTGTTGTAGTGGTTATCTGTGCCGGCAGCGGCATCGGACTTGCTCGACTATTCGCCGGTTCCGGCGAATCCGGTACAACCGAACCTGCTGCCCAACAGCAGCAAGAGCAAGGCGACCTTTTCGAAGAATTGAAAGCCAACTCTTCGAAAGCAGGGGCCGGCAGCATCTGGTACTATCCTTTGGAACCTGTTGTGGCTAATCTCGATGAGCCCGGTGCCACACGCTATATACGGGCAGTTCTGACGCTGGGGGTCAGCGCCAAGATGGACCAGAAAAAAGGCACAGAGTTTCTTAATGAAAAAATACCCGTTCTGATAAACTGGCTTACTATCTATCTCTCGAATCTGACCATCAACGATGTCACCGGAGCCGCAAATCTCAGACGTATTCAATCTCAGATACGCGATGCTTTCAACGAAGAGCTTTTCCCGAATTCCCGGCCTCTAATTGAGAAAATCTTTATTAAGGAGTTTCCCATACAATGACCGGCACAACCGCCAACAACCTCAGCAGAGAAAAGATTCAGCGGCTCCTTGTCGCGGTAGGTCCACAGGATATCGATGACTCGGGACCGGTAGAAGCTACTGAATATAACTGGAACCAACCTCACTATTTTGGTACCCCCCAGCTAAAGAAGCTTGAGGAATTTTCAGCAAGAACAGCTTCAACCCTTGCTCACCGTTTCACTGCCCTGTGCCATACTGAATTTAAGGCAACAATTGATTCAACAACGCAGCAATTTGCTGATGAATTCTTTAAGCAGGTATCTGCCTCCGAGCAAAAAGACTATTACATGGCTTTCAGCATCGAACAAGGCCTTCCTTGCGGACTTATAGGCTTATCACCCAAAACCGCGATTACCTGGGCAACACAAATGCTCGGCGAAACCAAAGCCGAAGAAGAATCAGACAGAGAACTGTCGCAATTGGAAGAATCACTTCTGTTGGATGTTATTTGTGTTGCCATTAAGGCATTTTCCGAGTCTCACGGCAGTTATGACTTCCAGCCGGCCAAAACATTTGTCAAAGAATATCTGCCCTTTGAACCCCCCGGCACTGAGCCTCTCTGCAAAATCAGCTTTACAGTTACCAGTGTTGAATCAGAAAACAGCTCCGAAGCTTACTTTTTAATACCTTGTGGCATGCTGGAGCCTGTTGTAGGAAAAAGTATATTGTATGATGACAAATACTCAGACAAGGAAATTTCAAACGCAATTATAGAGCACCTGTACCAAACCGAGCTTTGTGTTACTGCCCAGGTTGGCACTGCAATCCTTGCTCTCGAACAGGCAATGGACCTCCAAGCAGGCGATGTACTGCTTCTTGGCAAAAATATCGACGAACCTATTGAATTGATTGTCGAGGGCCAGAAATTTCTCCTCGGCCGGCCTGCAAAATCGGGCGGAAAACACGCTGTGGTAATCACAGGACGCCTCTGTCAAACAGAGCAAAAATAAATCAGGATAAAAGTGTTTTTAGCACATAAGTTAACAGTATTAAAGGAACCGGAAATATGGCAGATGCAGCAGTAGAAGAAAAACAGGACCAGCAAAACGATGAAGCACAAGTTGATTCGAAGACGCAGGCACAATCCGTTGAATTTCCCGAAGCCCCTGCCGATGCGGGTGGCGGTGGCGGCGGAAGTCTTGATATCCTCCTGGATATAGACATACCTGTCACCGTTGCTATCGGTAAAAAAATGATGACGGTACGCAAGCTTTTACAGCTCGGGCCGGGCTCGGTATTGAATCTTGACAAGCCTATCGACGTGCCGGCTGATTTATATCTGAAGGACACAAAGTTCGCTACCGGAGACATAGTCGTAGTCGATGGCCAGTTCGCCGTAAGATTAAAAAATATAATCGGCCTTGGCGGCTCCGATGCGAATCAGGACACATAAAAAATCGCAGTCAAAATGAACTTTATTTCGGATAATTAACTATAATGGCAACTCCTGACAAACCAGATTCACAGGCAGGACTATTAGATACGGCTCTGGCAAAGCACAGCAATATTATTCTGAGTATATTCGTAGTCACAATCCTGGCCACCTTCATAATTCCTGTGCCCGAGATTGTACTGGACATCCTGCTGGCCTGCAGCATATCACTGGCGATATCTGTTTTGATGATCACCCTGTCAACAAGAGAGGCCCTGGACCTGTCAACGTTTCCTTCGCTGCTGCTCTTTTTGACATTGTTTCGACTGTCGCTTAACATAGCATCCACCAGGCTGATACTTTTGTACGGCAGTGCCGGCAAAATCATTCAAACCTTTGGCGACTTTGTAGCCGGCGGCAGCTTGATTGTTGGGCTTGTAATTTTCCTGATTATTGTCGTTATCCAGTTTATAGTAATCACAAAAGGCGCATCCCGCATCGGTGAAGTTTCCGCTCGTTTTACCCTCGATGCTATGCCCGGAAAGCAAATGGCAATCGATGCCGACCTCAATGCCGGAGTCATCACCGAAGAGCAGGCCAACAAGCGCAGAACAAAAATTGTCAAGGAAAGTGAATTCTACGGTGCGATGGACGGAGCGATGAAATTTGTCAGTGGTGACGCCAAAGCCGGGCTGATTATCACCGTTGTCAACCTCATCGGCGGCATAGTTTTGGGTTATACACGCGGGATGGCGATTTCCGACGCCGCCAGAACTTATTCGATTCTTTCCATCGGCGACGGACTCGTCAGCCAGATACCCTCGATAATAATCTCCATAAGTGCCGGCTTTCTTGTAACCAAAATATCATCCCGTCGCAGTATAGGTCAGGACCTGTCAAAACAGCTTTTCAGGACAGGCCAGCCATTAATAATGGCATCGGCTATCATCGCTATAATGGCGATTGTGCCGGGTATGCCTGCGATACCGTTTTTAGTCCTGGCTACCGGCACTTTCATCATGGGAAGGTTCGTCACTAACTCCGAGAAACAACTTGACAAGAAAACCAAACTACCCTCGGCGCAACAGGCAAAGACCGACAAGCAGCCCGTGGAAGAGATGCTGGATATTGACAAAATTTCCGTACAGGTCGGTGTCAGACTGATTAGTATGGTCGACCCCCGCAAGGACAGCACCATCTTCGACCGCATCGGGGCCTTAAGAAGAAGATTTGCCCAGCAGCTCGGCGTTATTATTCCTCTGGTTCGTATCAAAGACAATATAAATATCGAACCGGCCGCTTATGAAATCAGACTATGCGACCATACTATAGCGACAGGGCGATTGGAACCTGAGATGTTTTTGGCTATGGACCCGGGAACCGTCCAGTCCAAAGTCGAGGGAATGGAAACTACAGAACCGGTATATGGATTGCCTGCCATGTGGATCGCACCGATCGAAAAGGAAAGGGCCGAATTAAACGGCTACACCGTAATTGACCCGGAATCCGTCTTTATCACTCATCTATCCGAAACATTGAAAAAGCACGCAGGCGAACTATTGACCCGTGAAGATGTCCAACTGCTTGTTGACCGACTTCGCAAAACCCAGCCTTCACTGGTCGGTGAAGTTGTCGGCGAACATGTGCCAATCGGCCTGCTTCAGAACGTCTTAAGAAATCTTTTGGCTGACGGAATACCAATTCGCGAATTGACCACAATACTCGAATCGCTTGGCGAAAACGCTTCGAAGACCAAAAACCCCGTCGCCTTGACCGAGATGGTTCGCAAATCCCTGAGCAGAACCATCACCGAACAGCATAAGGACCAGACCGGCAGAATTTGCGCCATAACCCTGGAGCCTGCGATCGAACACCAGATGACCTCTACGTTGAAACAGGATGCCGGCGAAATGACATTGAATTTGCCGACTGAGATGGCTATGGATATAAGCAAGAAAATTGCCGACGCATGGAAACAAACTACCGATAGCGGCAGGGAAAAAATTGTCCTGCTGTGTGATTCAAGATTACGGGTGTCACTGGCAGCGATGTTATCACGGACAGTGCCGCCATTGCCGGTCATAGCCTACGACGAGATTGTGCTCGGTGTCGAAATTGAACCGATACAAACCATATCCATCCAAAACGGTCAATTTCAGGCGCCAAGAGGACAAGAGCTTGTGGCGGCTTCAAAATAATGTGCCATAAAGGAAAATAAATTTAGCACAGCGTAAGGGAGCGGTTAATTATGCCGTTAGACGTCAGGTCGATTGCGATAAAAATTGCTGTGATGTGTTTTTTTGCTGTCAGTGTTATCGGCTCGGTTAGTGGTGCGTCACCGTTTACCTGCTGCAAGAGGGCCCTGGCCGGCGCCGTGGTCGCATACATGGCTGGGTCTTTGGCAGTAAAAGCAGTCAACGCCATCATCATAAGTACCATAATTACCCAGCAATTTAATAAACAAAAGGGAACGGGCAATGACAACAAGGATTAAAAACACCGGCTTGGCGTCGGCCGAAGTCAAAGGCAGCCCGAAGCGGCTGAAGACCATTGCCCTGCGCGCATACTCCGACCAGAAAAAACAATCCATCCAGGACCACCAGATAGCAGAGCTGTTACCTATGGTACCAAAGATAGTTCGGCGGGTGATAACATATCTCAAGCCGCCGTTATCGTTCGAAGATTTGGTCTCCGCCGGCGCCGTTGGCCTGGTCAAGGCCGCACGCGATTACGACCCATCTTACCGGGCTGAATTCAAAACATACGCTTATATAAGAATCAAAGGTGCTGTCCTTGATGAGTTGAGAGGCTGGTCTTTTGCGACGGCCAATTTAGCCAGGCAAATCAGCAAGGCTGCGGAAGTCAGCAGGAAATCCATTGAGCAGACAGGGGTCGCACCCACTGATACCGAATTGGCCGAAAAACTTGGAATAACTATTGAACAGTTATATAAAACATTTAAAAGCGCCCGTGCCCAGCATTTTGTCTCGATAGACGGCTACAGCGAGGACTCGCCGGGCTTAATTGAGATGCTGGCATCGACTGACGTAACAACTCCCGACAAGCAGATTGAAAAGGCCGAGCTCATAGAAAAACTGGCTGAAGCGATGCAGCAACTGCCCCAAAAGCAAAGGCAGATTATCCTGCTTTACTACCAGCAGCACCTGACAATGAAGCAGGCTGCCGAGGTCTTTGATATTACCGAATCACGCGTTAGCCAATTGCACGCCAGCGCTCTGTTTAATTTATCTGTTAAATTGAGACAGTGGAAAGATGGTAGATAATAATTCTAATCTGATAAACCCGGTACAAGGACTGCAAAATGTCCAGGGCATGATGCCGGCAAAACACCGTGAGCAAAGAAAACGTCGGCAGGACTCCGACCAGGAAAAAGAACAGCAACACGAACAGGACATCCAGGATATCAATGAGTTGTTCGATGACGAACAGCCTGTCAACAACGAACCTGCTGAAAACAAGGAAAACCAGCATAAGATTGATTACCGTGCCTGATGGAGAATTAACAATGGCAAAAGCCGCCGGACACATATTAAAGGCCAGTGAAGTTAAACTCGAAGGAAACTTTTGTCTTGATGTAACGCAAAACAGCGCAGGGCAGCCAAGACCGGCGGGTACAGCTTTAGTTACTCCGCAGGCGCGAATCACGGAAAACCACCCTGAATTTGCTGTTATAGAAATAACCTGCAGTTGCGGCACAAAATTACATTTGAGGTGTGAGTATGCTGACGGCTCATCTGCCGCTGCCGCCAAATCTCAGTAACCAGAATAACAGGAGACAAGAAAAATGCGAGCTTACGAAAAAATTATGTTTTTGGTGCTTCCGTTACTGCTGGTCTTTGTGATGTTGGGCTGCCGTATGCCCGAAAGACCGGTTGAAATCACCCTTCCATCCATTGGCCTGGCCAAAGAGCAGCGGCCTGCGTCCACCAACATCCGGAAAAGATTCGAGCAGCCCACTGAACAGAGTCAAACCGCGGTCGAATCAGCGATAGAACTGGCGAAGAAGAACGCCCGACGACTCCGACTGAATTGGCTCACATTGCACAGAACCAAAGTGATTCAGCTCTTTCATACCAAGTCGCGAGACTTCGTGAACATTTTCAAAGAGGAGAGATGACACTCTTCTGTGGTGCTGGAATATCACTTGGTGCTGGAGTTCCGGCATGGTCTGACCTTCTTTTGGATCTTTTGACAGGGATGTTCGGGAACCAATTACCAAAAGCCAAGAAAAGCTTCGCTAAGCTTTACCAGAGCCACTTCAGTCCTTCTCCCCTCATTATGGCGCAATATCTCAAGAATAGTCTGGGCGATGACTTTCTAAAGTACGTCCGAACATCACTTTATAAGGACGAGCCTGCGACCAGTCCTTTGATTGATGCAATAGTAGAGCTATGTAGGCCGCAACGGGCACGTGCATCTCTCAACTCAATAGTTACTTTCAACTTCGACGATCTTCTGGAACA